>Ga0224486_100184_pt1 | contig 27644 bp, 27 predicted proteins | sample TexhydDE_CT_test_FD_172013 | JGI IMG/M metagenome (GOLD analysis project Ga0224486, IMG submission 172013) | Fracking water microbial communities from deep shales in Oklahoma, United States - hydraulically fractured wells DE_CT_test ... | reverse complement strand
AGCTTCATCTACAAGCTTTAAAAACTTTATTTTTAAAGCTTAGGTTGTTATACCCTCTTTCAGGTTATCCAGGTAATACCATATTAATTTTTCAAGGTACATTTCTAATCTTCCTTGATTGCAAAACAATAATTTGGTCAAAATAACCCTTTCCTAATTTTCTCGTGAAAATTCCCAGCTACTTTTCGAGAGTGTTCTAAATAAGATTTTTTTGCAATTTTCAAAACTTCATCAGTTAAAATTTTGCTGTATGCTAACTGTAAATCATAGTGTCATAATTTTACAATTGTATTATTTAAGATTAAAGATGATTCCTGTTTATCAATGTATTTAACCAAATAAGTTTGTTACATTACTTAGACTATCAAAAGCAGGTTTAAGCATTGAATACATGTTTTTATAAACACTATATAATGAGTCATACAACTCTTTATTTTTTTTATTAGGCATGGTTTCTGTTTCTACCTTTAGTACCTTCACTGCTTCAAACACATCTGCCCATATACCGCATCCCACACCTGCAATTAAGGCTGCTCCGTAAGCTCCACCATGTTCTCCACCGCTTACGGTTCTAACCGGTAGCTGGAATACATCTGCCTGAATCTGTCTCCATAGTTCACTTTTTGACCCTCCGCCGGAAGTCCGAATTTCTGAAATAGGAACATCGCTACACTCTGTTATCAAATCAGCCACCTGCTTTAAGCTGAACACAACACCCTCAAGCACAGCTCTTATCATATCTGATTTCTGGTGTTTATATGTGAGACCAATAAATGTACCTTTAGCCGAAGGGTCAGCATATGGGCAACGTTCTCCAAACAAATACGGTAAAAATATAAGGCCATTGCTACCAGCAGGAGAATCAGCTGCCAATTTATCCATATCTTTATATACGGTACCGCCAAAATTTTGATCATAAAGTATGTTTTTAAACCATTCCAGCGATGCACCTGCACTAAGTGTAACTCCCATTGCATGCCATGTGCCGGGATAATTATTACAAAATATCTGAAGAGCTCCCCGCCTATTAAATTTATAACTATCCAGTCCCATAGCAACAATCCCGGCAGTACCAATAATAATACCCAATACTCCTTCCTTTACTAAGCCAGTACCAGTGGTTTGAATTACAGCATCACCTCCACCAGCTACAACGGGTAAACCCTTAGGAAGGCCGGTACATTCACAGGCAGTCTCGGTAATATACCCCGTAATTTCAGGTGATTCAAAGCATTGAGGTAGATATTGCCTTTGAATGCCTAGAATAGACAATAGCCCCTCGCTCCAACACCGCCTTTTCACGTCAAACAGTCCAGTACCTGATGCGTCTGAAACATCCGTTGCGAAACTGCCAGTTAGCTTATATCTTATATAATCCTTTGGATTTAGAAACATGCAAGCTTTATCATATATATAAGGCTCATTTTCGGCTAACCAAAGAATCTTACTTGCTGTATAACCAGGCAGCATATCATTGTTTATCATCTCAATTAGGTTCTCTTTTCCACCCACCATTTCAATTATACGCTGGCACTGATCAGCAGATCTTTGGTCGTTCCACAGTATTGCTGGTCTTAAAACCCTACCCTGTGCATCCAAAGCAACAAGTCCATGCATTTGACCAGAAAGTCCAATACCAACCAACTGTCCAGTATCTATATTACTTTTACTTAACACCTGCCGTATACTTAATGTAACCGCTTTCTCCCAATCTGCAGGATCCTGTTCTACCCAGTTTGCTTGAGGCATATAAACGGGATAACCAACAGTAGCATCAGCTATTACCTGTCCTGTTTCATCAATTAATATGCTTTTACAGCTGGATGTCCCCAAATCTACCCCCAAAACATACTTCTTTCGCTTCATGCGAAATTCCACTTCCTTACAATAATAATTACAAATACCGGATTCTTATATGTTTTATATGCAGATATTCGTATAACCCCTCAGGACCATGCTCAAATCCAAATCCACTGTCCTTCCAACCCCCATATGGTGCATTTATAACTCCAGCATCAACGTTATTCACTGCTACATTGCCAGCCTCAATATCTCGGCATAGACGTTTTGCAGTGCTGATATCCTGCGTGAATACTATTGCTGCCAAACCATACGGGGTATCATTAGCCAATTCTACAGCTTCATCCAGTGTATCAAAAGGCATAACACCCACTAACGGACCAAAAGTCTCTTCTTTCATAACCAGCATGCTATGATTAACATCACGCAATATCGTAGGCTCAAAGAAATATCCTTTTTCAAACTTGGGACCATCCGGCCGTTTACCTCCACACACGACCTTTGCACCTTTTTCCACAGCATCCTGTATATGGGATATAGTCTTTTTTACTCCCGCCAGAGTACACATTGGCCCCAAATCACATTTATCAGTTAAACCATTTCCTATTACGAGTTTCTTAGTAGCTTGTGCGAACCTTTCTAGAAAATCATCATATATTTCACGATCCACATATATTCTATTAATGGCTATGCAAATCTGCCCCATATTACGGAACGAGCGCCTCACCGCCCCCGAAACAGCAGCATCTAGATTACAATCTTTACACACGATCATCGGCAGACTGCCGCCTAATTCCAATGACACCTTTTTAAGAGTATCAGCACTGCCTTTTAAAACCTCTCGCCCAACTTCTGTAGAACCTGTAAAAGCGATTTTCTTAACAACAGGACTGCTGGTCAGTACAGGACCGATAACAGAGCCAGGACCGGTAACAGCATTAAGCACACCATCAGGAAGTCCAACATCAGCAAGACATTTGATAAACGCCAAAGGAGAAAGGGGTGTCTCGGATGGAAGCTTGGCCACAAGCGTACAACCAGCAGCCAAGGCCGCTCCCACTTTCCAAGCCAAGAGTTCAACAGGATAGTTCCAAGGTGATATAGCCGCTGCTACACCAATAGGCTGATATATAACCATGCTCTCAACGTCAGGTTCCTCATTAGCTATGATACGGCCATATACCCTCTCTCCTTCTTCGGCGTAGTAGCGAAGAATATTAGCACCTTTTATTACCTCTCCTTCAGCTTCAGCAAGTGGTTTGCCCTGCTCCATAGTAAGAAGCCTAGCTATATCTTTAGAACGCTTTAAAACCAGTTCACTGGCCTCACGTAGATACCTTCCTCTTTCAAAAGGCGACAGACGACTCCATGATAAAAATGCAGAGTCCGCCGCATTTATGGCATCTTCTACATCCGATTTATCAGCAAGCGGCACATCGGCAAATATCTCTTCAGTAGCTGGATTGATAACCTCAATAACATCTCCATTTTTTGATCCAACCCATTTGCCACCTATAAACATTTTCTCATGTATCATTTTTCACATTCCTCCGGATCTAGTTTTCCTGTTACCCACAACACAACCAAGGGCATATTTCCTCTCTGGTAGGTAGTGTGAAACTCCCTTGGAGGCACATACAACGCATCACCAGCTTTTATGGGAAACTCATCTTCCCCTACTACCATCACTCCCTCACCAGAAATAACATAATAGACTTCTTCTTCATCATGGGAATGACCTGTGGTTGTACCGGTAGGATAGATAATGGTATAACCCATTTTAAGCCTTCGCGATGGAGATTCCTCTGGATCTATCAGAAAATAGGTATCCCTGAGCACGGCCTTGTCGCGATCCTTTACTCTCGCCCTGAGAGATCGTGGATCAACATCAGGTTGTTTTGATTGAACGTTAACCACATATTTCATTTCAAACAATACCCCCTCTACAGCATTTTTTCCAACGTATCTATATCAATATATTTTATCGACGAAGCATCAAGATTTTGATGCCCCTTTATAACCTTTGCCGGCAAATCAGGTTCACCAAGCGATGAAACGACTAAATCGGCCTCTGAAAAATCTTCATGTTCTGAATAAAAGCTTACAGTTATCAGGCAGTGCATGCCTGCTGCCTTTGCAGCCAGCAAACTATTCCTGCTATCCTCTATAACAAAACATTCAGGCCCCTCCAGGTTAAATTTTTCTTTAACCAGATTGTAAATATCAGGAGCTGGTTTCTTAGCTTTTACAATATCACCAGCAAAAATAGCATTAAACCAGTTCAACCGTCGGGGACCTAAGACAGCCTGTAAAAGCGATACCACACTTTTTTCATTAGAAGTAGAGCAAACCGCCAAAATAATACCTCTTTCATGGGCCTCATCAATTATTCGCCTAATTCCGGGTCTTACAGGCAATTCCCCTTTGGCGCTCATATCCATAAATATTTCGGTTTTTCGCTTATGCAATTTATTTATCAATTCATCATCAAAACGCTCCGGCGGGTAAATATCCGGATATCTTTTGAAATATGCTTTCATCCTTTCTTTGCCGCCTGCAATCTTGACAAGCTCCCCATACTCCTCTATATTCCACTCAACATCAAGCCCAGCTTCTTTAAAGGCTCTGTTAAAAGCCACCCGATGGCCATCCCTTTCGGTTTCTGCTATCACACCATCGCAATCAAAAATCAAAGCCTTAAGCTTATTTTTAGTGCCCATTAAATTACTCAAGATTAAGCTCCCTCCTGTTAACAATATACTTCGGTATCCTGCCTTCAAGGCAGTCAATGACCTGCTTCACTGCTTCTACCGCCATTTTCACACCCGACTCTTTGGTCAAGGCTGCAACATGGGGAGTTAATATGACATTATCAAGCTCTAGCAACGGATCGTCTGATTCTAGAGGCTCCTTATGGAAAACATCCAGCGCTGCACCAGCTATTCTTCGTTCTTTTAATGCCTCAACTAATGCATCCTGATCAATTACTTCCCCTCTGCTTGTATTAATAATATAGGCAGTAGGTTTCATTAGATATATTAATTGTTTTGTTACCATTCCGCGTGTCTCAGGTATATTAGGGACATGCAATGTTACAACATCAGCTTTAGAAAATATTTCGTCCAGACTATCACAAAATCGAATGCTATCGCCATTGAATTGTTGCTTGTCAATATATGGGTCGTACGCTAAGATATTCATACCTAGAGCCTTGCACCGCACTAAAACTTCTCGTCCTATCTTGCCAAAACCCACTATTCCAACTGTCTTACCTGCCACCTCCTCAGCAATAAGCTCATTTCTTTTATACCATTGCTTATTGCGGACGTAGCTATCCATTTTGGGCAACTGCTTCATTAGAGCAAGCATGAGTGCTATAGTATGCTCGGCTACCGGCAGACTATTTATCCCAGGTAGATTACAAACCATTACACCGTGCTGTGTGGCAGCTTCTACGTCTATGTTATCGTATCCTGCACCTGTTCTTGAAATAACTTTCAACCTTGGTGCTGCCTCAATAATTTTTCGCGTGATTTTTGCTCTACTTCTTAAAATTATAGCGAAAGCATCATGGACTTCATTAATTATAGCCTGTTCAGTGATATCGTTTAGTATTACAACTTCCGCCTTGCCTTTTAGTAACTGTAACCCTTCGTCAATAATTTTCTCTGGCAACAATACCTTCTCCATACCCCATCTCTTCCTGTAAACAAATATTTTATTAATCGTTCAATTTTAAATAACCGGCTTCAATAAAAGCCTTTTCTATTTCTTTTCTTTGTTGCTCGTTACAGTCTACAAGTGGATTTCTGACCTCTCCACCCTTGTAACCAAAAATATCACAACTTGCTTTTACTCCTGCTACACCATATTTATCAGTAGCATTTTTGCTCAGCCTAATCAACTCACTGCTTAACTTTTCAGCCTCAGCTATATTCCCCTGTCTAAACATTTCATATAATAAACAACACGCTTCAGGCAAGTAATTTGCCATCGACAGCACGCCGCCAGAAGCACCTGCCTTCAGCCCTTCCAAAAAATTAGTTATACTACCTGCTAATACATCGAAGTTTTCATCTTTTACCGCAAGATACTTGGATATGTTACCGGTCGAAGTATCCTTCATTCCTACAATATTGGGATGGCTTGATAATATCTTCACCACCTCAGGAGATATAGTAACGCCTGAAGCAAATTTGGGACAATTGTACATAAGCACCGGTATAGATAAAGCATCAGCCACTGCTGTGTAATATTTTATAAGTGCTGTATCATTCATAAATGAAGCAAAATAATTTGGTGTCAATACCGATACAAAGTCTGCTCCAATATCTTCTATACGCTTACCAAATTCAATAGTTGAATACGCTGACTGTCGTGCTATCCCTGCTATAAGCACTTTGTCTTTCTTTGCATTCTCTTTTACAGTCTTATAAACCAATAGCTGTTCTTCATCGCTCATATGAGCAAATTCTCCATTGCTGCCTAGAGGCATATAACCTCTGACAGGCGTCTGGTTTGCTTTCTGTATGTTAAACGCCAATTTCCCAAGGTCAACTTTTTGATCAGTAAAAGGTGTAACAACAGGTATGAATACGCCCGCTAACTTATCATTCATAATGTTCACTCCTCATATTTTTTAAAACGCTCTATTTGTACTGCCAAATATATCTATAAAACTCTCAATTCGTCGAATTATCTTTTGCTCCACATATTTAATCATTTTTACTGGCTCATAATCATCCGGATTGGCTTTATAATATTCTTCAATGGAATTACGGAAAATGTGCTTGAGCTCTGTTGAAACATTTATTTTGCTTCCACCTTTAGCTATACATTTTTTGAGTATCTCTTCCGAAAGCCCGGTACCACCATGAATTGCTAAAGGAATATCAACCCGCCGTGCAATTTCGCTTAAAAGATCAAAGTTTATATTTGGCTGCTTACGGTACACACCGTGTGCCGTTCCTATGGCTGGAGCCAGCACATCCACACCAGTAGCATTTACATACTTTACACATATATCAGGATCTGCTAGATAACTATGAGAATCTTTTACGAATATATCATCTTCAACACCTGCAATAACCCCGAGTTCACCTTCAACAGTCACATTCTTGGGCTTAGCCATAGCTACCACTTTTTTTGTAAGCTCAATATTTTCTTCTAATGGCAAAGATGAAGCATCGATCATAACAGAGCTCCAACCGGCTTCAATACAATTTTTAATCATGTTTAAATCTTTGCAGTGATCAAGATGCAAAGCTACTGGTACTGTTGAATCGGCTGCCAAAGTTTTAACCCAGGCAACTATGGGTTGATATCCATATAATGATACTGTTTTTGCCGATGTCTGTATAATAATAGGAGACTTTTTGTTTTCAGCGGCCTTGATAACAGCTGCCATTGTTGTATAATCAACTATATTAAAAGCACCTACCGCATATCCATTTTTTTTAGCATCTGCAAGCATTTCCTTTAAATTTGTATAGCCCACACCTCTCACCTCTGTAATGAATATTCCTCAACAAGTTCTATACGCTCTCCGCTGGGTCCATATATAAACGTATGTTTTATGCCATTCCAAAATGTGGGTATTTCTTCTATATAATCAGGATAAAATTTTATTCCTTTAGATTTAAGTAACTTTACAACCTTCTCTATATCCGATACTTTCAAAGCTATGTGCTGCACAGGGCCAGCTTGTTGAGACACCAAGTTGACATCCGAGGGCTTAACTAATTCAATAATGCAATTGCCCTTCTTCATAACAGCAACTGGTATTTTCCCCATTGTGGGATGGTCAACAATCCCTTGCCATTCCTTATCAAACCCAAGTATTTCAATATAGAATTCTATTGAACATTCGATATTCTTGGTATAAACTCCTATATGATATAAACCTTCAATCACAACGCAGCATTCCCTTCTTTGTATAATTTTTAAGGGGGGTGAGGCAACGTGTTAATAACACGTTGCCTCAAAAAATTTATTATTTAACAGTATCATCCAATTCCCATCCTAAAGCTTCATAAAGCTTTCTTCTGCCTATCTTATCGTTATTCAGCTCTCTCCTCGCGTATTTTGCCACATCATAAGCCTTATCTCGAGGCACAACAATCACGCCATCACCATCAGCAACGATGATATCGCCAGGATGCACAATTACACCACCAACGCATACTGGAATATCCTTAGCATCATAACGCAACCTTCCTTGTACCATCGATTGAGACACAAACTTTGACCAAACAGGAACCTTTTGTAAAATTAATTCATCTGTATCCCTTACGCCACCTTCTATTACATATCCTCTTGCTCCCTTCATATATCCATACAGAGAGTTGTTCGAACCCATAAGCCCAGCATTTACTCCGCTTTGATCAATGACAATAACATCACCGGGTTCAATTTCTTCCATCCATGGATAAATACAAACATTGTCATAGTACCACTTTACCCATTCTGTATACTCATCGGGTGTCATCTTAGGAATAGGTCCATCATAAGGTAAATAACGAACTGTCCTAGCTATACCAACTATTCTAGTCCTGAAAAGAGGTCGCATATCATATGACATGCTGCCATACCCATGCATCATGTTCCAGTCCATACCATCTCTTACGTCTGCTACTCGCAATCCTTCAAAAAGTTTTAATAATTCCTCTCTTTCAGATTTTGACATATTCATATTTCTTCCTCCCCTTTTGTTTTATATTGTTTTTTATATTAAACTTATTTTTATCCCTTTATACTGCCTGTCGTTATACCTTCTATTAAATAACGTTGGAAGAAAATAAATATTACTAAAAGAGGTAACAGCGAAAGGCAAGACATGGCGAAAAGAGCTCCCCACGAACTAGTACCTGTGGCATCTACAAACATTCGCAACGCAAGAGAAACCGTAAATTTTTTGGGATCGCTTATATATATCATTTGGGAGAAAAAGTCATTCCAGGTCCAGATAAAGGTAAAAATAGCCACAGTAACCAACGCTGGCATTGACAATGGCATAATAAAGTTTATATATATGCCAAAAGTTCCACAACCATCAATCCTCGGGGCCTCTAACAATTCATTTGAAATAGTACGCATAAACTGCACAAGCATAAATATGAAAAAACCCTCGACCGCAAAAAATTTAGGTACAGTTAACGGTAAATAGGTATTAACCCATCCAATTTTATTAAACACAATATACTGTGGAATCAATCGAACATGAAACGGTAACATCAGTGTTATCATCATAATTGAAAAAAATAGATTTTTGAACTTAAAATCAAGTTTAGCAAATGCATACGCAGCCATAGAACACGATATAATATTTGCAATTATACTTACCGACGCTATAAACAACGAATTTAAGAAAAATTTGCCAAAACTTACTCCTGATACGCCTTTCCATCCATAGATATAGTTATTAATAGTAAATTTCTTTGGTATAAAACTTACTCCTTGGAATATCTCCACGTCCTCTTTAAATGAAGAGCTTAACATCCACAAAAGCGGGTAAAGCATAAGCAATCCGCATAGGATGATTATAACGTGAAATAACAACTTCCTTATATGCCTCTTTTTCATATTACCACATCCTTTACTATCACTCATCATAATACACCCAATACTTTCCTATCAAAAACATTATAGCTGTAATGGTTGCTATAATAACTAACAATACCCATGCCAAAGCTGAAGCATACCCCATAGAAAAATGACGAAATCCTTTGATATACAGATATAACGTATAAAATAGAGTTGAATCAACTGGTGCCCCTGTCCCTCCACTAATAATATAAGATGGTGTAAACGCTTGAAATGCATTAATAATAGTCATAACTATATTAAAGAATACCATTGGAGTAAGAAGAGGCAGAGTAATATAGAAAAACGTTCTTATTTTCCCGCATCCGTCTATTTCTGCTGCTTCATAATAATCTTGAGATATTTGCTTTAAACCCCCTAAAAATATAACCATGGGTGATCCGAACTGCCAAATTGATAACAAGATTAAAGTATACAAAGCAGTACTAGGAGTAGCAATCCAGTTCATACCCTCAATTCCTAGAAGAGCTAATATTTTATTCACAGCACCTTCTTTATTAAAAAGTTGCCGCCACAAAATAGCCACTGCAACACTACCACCAAACAGCGAAGGCAAATAATATATCGCTCTATAAATGCGGACACCGGGAATGTCCTTTTTAAGTATAACCGCTAAGATAAGAGCAAATGTCAATTGAAAAGGTACACCCAATACTACATAGGTAACTGTCACGCGTAAACTTTTATAAAAGCGAGGATCATGAAATATATCCACATAATTTTTGATACCTATCCATTTTGGGGGTGTCATTATATCATAGTAAGTAAACGAAAAATACAACGATAATATCATGGGAATAACAGTAAAACACAAAAAACCTGTTATCCATGGAGCTAAAAATACATATCCTTCCCAAGGTCTATTAAATTTATATCCCTTCATAGTTTATCTTCTCCTTACTGCAAAAGCTTATTATTGCTAAGTTTAACTGTGGAGGTATCAAATTAAATTTGATACCTCCACAGAATAGCATTATTACTTCTTCGACTCTAGTATTTTCTTTGCTTCAGCAATTAGTTCAGCCGCTGCAGCTTCAGGCGTCTTTTGGTTAAATCTCACGCTTTCAGCAATAGTTTGGAACAAAGCATCGATTTCAGAAGCACCGGCAGGTGGGAAAGTAGTGGGTCTAGCAATCTTTGAAATCTTATTAACATATTCTACAATAACCTTATCTTTATCATCCAACAGAGGCATTATGAATTCAGCCATCTTGGTATTTGCCGGAACACCCTGATCTAATTTGTAAATCTCCATTGAAGATTCAGAATTTACCCAGAAATTGAGCAATTTCGCTGCAGCTACCTTCTTTTCAGGAGTAGTCTTGGCGGAAATAGCAAAGTGTGCACCTTCTATATATTCTCCAATCTGTCCATCTTTCATTGCAGGATGTCGAACAATTATTATTTCAGAGTCTGGTACAGCGTTGCAATACAATTTATACTGATTAGCCGGAACACTAGTAGCAGCAATCTTCTTCTTTGCGAACAAGCTATCCTCAAGAGTAGCTTTTGCATATTCAGTAGTTGTAGCAGCATCTGGCACAACACCGCTCTCCCTTAACTCATTCCACATCTTAAACCATGTTACCAAGTCTTCTTCATCATAACCTAAATCTCCCTCTGCAGTATATAAGTCTCCTCCTCTTTGCCTTGCCCAATAGCGGAAAAATTGATATGCACCAGAACCATCACCAGCAAACCATTTGTCTTTTTCACCTTTAGCATCCAGAGCTTTCCTCACTTCAAGACCTATAGACTTAAAATCATCCCAAGTCCAGTCAAAGTTTGGCACTTGTACTCCCAAATCTTTTAAGAAAGAGGTATTAACAAACATTGAGGCTGCAGTTAGTCCCATTGAAACCATATAAATAGTCCCATTAACTTTACCGCTATTTATTGCCGCTTCTGAAAAATTACTTAGATCGATGATCCCATCTTTAATATAGCTATCTAATGGCTCAATAACTCCTCTCCCTACATAATCGCTTGCAAACTGCGGATGCATCCCCATAAAATCAGGAGCTTCCCCACTAGCACTCTGTACAGTCAATTTATCCCAATAATCAACCCAGCTAACGGGTTCCCGCACTACCTTTATACCAGGATTTTCTGCTTCAAATCGGTCAATAATATTGTTATACAATTCGTGGCGTTTTGTGTCACCCCACCATGCAGCGCGTATCTCTACATTTTGGTTTGTAGAAGTATTGGTTTCTTCTCCTTTATTAGAAGTGCTTTCTTCCGTCGTATTTTCACCTTGTTTTGTTTCGTCACTGGGTGTATTAGCCTTCTCTCCCCCACAACCACTTAATAACACAATAGACAACAGTATCAATACAGTTAAAAATGATGCAATAAATTTTTTCATACACTATACCTCCCTAAAAAATATTTTATAGATTAACAAGTAGAAAAATTCTACTTGTTAGTCCCTAATACTCACCAATACAATCAAACCCAGACGAGAAAAACATCCTTTAGGTTTATATAGGTAATACAACGTTATTTCTTATAAACAACGGTATTGTCTCAAGAGGTGCATCACACTCCACGTATTGTCCACCATTATACATCTTCCCTGTACTGACTTCTTTCCATTCTGCTCCTTTTGGTAAATAAACTATCCGTGACCGTGCTCCTTTAAAAAGCACTGGGGCTACTAAAATATCTGGTCCGAACATAAACTCATCATCAATATCCCAGCTAGTCTCATCATGTGGGAAATCGTAAAACAGAGGCCTCATTGGCGGAGTACCATTTTTATGTGCCAACATCATTTGTTGCATTATATAAGGACGCAATTTTTCTCGTAAGAACAAATACTTTTTTAAAATTTTATATGCCTCTTCCCCAAAACTCCACACCTCATTTGGGCCACACGTTTCAAAATCCCTCTCACCTGAGTCCTCAGCACCTGAAAATTTTTTGGCTGCAACAGGCGCCTTTCTAAAACCGTGTAACCTAAATAAAGGACAAAAAGTGCCATACTGAAACCAACGTATAATCAACTCACGAAATTCCGGATCCTCAGGATCCCCTCCTGAAAAACCTCCTATATCGGTTGTCCACCATGGAATACCTGAAATGGCCATATTGAGACCTGCTCTAACCTGAGTTCTTAAAGCCTCAAAAGTTGAAGGAATATCACCTGACCATACAGCAGCACCATATCGTTGACTACCTGCCCATGCACACCGGACTAAATTAATAACATCTGTTATACCTTCCTGTGTCATGCCTTCATAAAAAGCCTTAGCAAATAGCATAGGATAAATATTCCCCACTTCAAGAGCTGGACCTAGATAATAACTTATATTATCAAAATCATATGGACGGATTTCAGGCTCCGCTTCATCTAACCAGAAAATCCTTATTCCATATCGAATATAATTCTCTTTCACCTTATTCCATACATATTGCCCGGCATGAGGATTGGTTGCATCAAAAAATACTTCATTCCCGCGACATATTAATTGAGTACGTACCCCTCGGTTAGTATGCACAAGGTATCCCTTTGCCTTCATTTCTTCATAATTCGAACTCCTAGGATCTACTGTTGGCCACACAGATACCATTACCTCTATACCCATATCCTTTAACTCTTTAACCATGGCTTCGGGGTCAGGCCAGTATTTCGGGTCAAAGCGCCATTCCCCTTGCTGTGGCCAGTGGAAAAAGTCAACTACGATCACCGATAATGGTAACCCTCTTCTTTTGTACTCTCTTGCAATTTCAAGAAGTTCCTCCTGGGTTTGATATCTAAGTTTGCTTTGCCAAAATCCCGCTGCAAATTCGGGCAGCATGGGTGGTCGGCCAGTAACTTGTACATATCTTTCAACAATTTCAGAGGGGGTATCGCCTGCTGTTATCCAGTAATCAATAACAGAAGTGACTTCCGCTGTCCATTTGATATAATTGCGTGCAAAAGTTGCATATCCATAGGCGGGATTATTCCACAAGAAACCGTAACCCAAATTAGAAAGGACAAAAGGTATATTTACCTGAGAATTCCTTTGAGCAAGCTCTATTTCACAGCCTTTTAAATTTAAGTAAGGTTCTTGATGCTGACCCATTCCATACAATTTTTCGTGTTCATTTGCTTCGAAATACACAACGGCTTTGTATTTACCAGTGCCTGGTATAGCTTTAAGCTCACGACCAGGAATCAAAAGAGAAGACGAATTGCTACGATCTCTCCAGCGTTCACTTAATAGTACTTTGCCTTTGTCGTTGAAATATTTAACTACACCGTTTACATTTATACTGCAGGTTATTTTACCATTGTTAATTATTGCTACATCGTTTTCAATTCTTATATTTGCTTTACAATTCGGCTGTTCAATTAACGCCCAGTCCCTATTCACAGGCATAGAAGGCTCCCTTGTACAACGGAACCTCAGACTATGGGGGCCCCAGGGTTCTATCCACACCCTTTCACCATCGTATTCCCATATCAAACGATTCTCTTTTATTTGGAAAAAGCCACCCATTTTTCCACTCCTTTGGTAACGTTTACTTATTGCATATTTTTATTTTAAATTTTTAAGTCACACATGTATATGATTTGAAACAATAAACTCATTTAAATTAAAGTTTTTACAGCAATAAACAATTATAACAACATATAATATACTGCTCAGTTAAAAATAACATATCAATTATCTAAAGCTTTTTATAGAAACAATTGTTGGTAAACGATTACTTAAATTATATATTTTAAGAGAAGCCCTAACTTCACGTTTCTGTCCTATAACTTTTTAACGCTGTTCCCCTCTACCAGCTGAGGCACAAATATAACTTCCCTATTACCCATATTCCTATTCTTTATGCGCTCTAAAATCATTTCACCCGCTTTATTGCCTATTGACCATGGATCCAATGTAACTATTGTAGGTTGTACATATAGTAAATCTGAATTATCGATGTTACCGTATGCTACAATCGATACATCCTCTGGCACTCTTATATTGTTAGCTCTAAAATATTTCAAAGCCCCTATAGCCATAACATTATTCATTATCACTATTGCCGACGGCTTCTGATGCATGTTAACCATTTTAGCCGCACCTTGATAACCCGATTCCATAGTAAAATCGCCATCATATCTATAAGGATAACTCTCATCTACAAATATCCCAACCTCTGACATTGCCCTTTCAAAGCCTTTAAATCTTTCTCTACCGGTACTAACGCTCAATGTACCATTTATAACACCAATCTTTCTATGACCCATCGATAATAGATACGTTACCAATTTATATGTACCTTCTATATTATCGCTATCTATAAAATCGCCTCTAAAATTTTGATTATATACTCTTCTGTTAACCAACACTATGGGTAGTCTTTCACTTAATGTCGCTATAAAATCATCATTTTCCCCTGTAGTATTAAGGATCAAGCCATCTACCTTTTTACTTATCAATAACTTCAGATATACAAGCTCCCTTTTCTTTACATCATTAGTGCTACATACTATAAGGCTATAGCCTTCTTTATGTACTACTTCTTCTACCGCTTTGGCCATAATGGTAAAATAATTATTGGATATATCCGACACTAGAAAACCTATTGTATGGGTTGTTGAATCATTTTTTAAACTCCTAGCAACAGAATTGGGGTAATAATTTAATTCTTCTATAGCTCGCAAAACCTTTTCTCTAATTTCTGGACTTACATAATAATTATTATTTATAACCCTTGAAACTGTAGCTATGGAAACCCCTGCTCGTTTAGCAACATCCTTTATAGTAACATCAGCCATTTTTACACCTACATAAGAGAGTATTTTGTGTAAACGTATTCTTGACAAGTTTATTATAATATAGCCTAATTTTATTGTCAATAGGGGTTCAAACAAAATTTTATATCTTTAAAATCTGCTTTTTAATAATGTGTTTATAATCAAATTAACCAAAAAATTAAAGCCTTCCAAATTGAATGTATTGGAAGGCCAGACTTCTATATCTTTGCCCATTCATTTTTAAACAGCATTACCCTATTCCATCATCTTCCACCTTCTCCCATCCCTTTCTATCAGCTCCCTGGCTGCAGGGGGGCCCCATGTCCCAGCCGGATAGTTTGGGAAATCAGGCTCCTCTTCTGCCCATACTTTGGCTATGTTATCCACAAAGCGCCAGGCATATTCCACCTCATCCCAGCGCGTAAAAAGCGCAGAATCGCCTTTCATGGCATCCAGCAAAAGCCGTTCATAGGCATCGGGAGACACGGCATCGACGGCACAGTTCTGGCAAAAGTCCATCCCCACCTGTATTATCTCGTTCTTAACTCCGGGTTTCTTGGCGTTGAAATACAGCTCCACTCCTTCACGGGGTTGGATCCGTATCAAAAGAGTGTTGGGTTTGAGCCCCTTTAGTTCCTTAAAATACAGCACCTCGGGCAGGGATATGAATTGTATAACTATCTCAGTAAACTTCTCAGGTAATCTCTTACCAGTCAGCAGATAAAACGGCACCCCACCCCATCTGAAGTTTTCAATCTCCACTTTCATGGCCACAAAGGTTTCGGTGTTAGAAAAAGGCGACACCCTGCTCTCCTCCCGATATCCTACAACAGGCTTCTCATCTATATAGCCTCTGCCGTACTGCCCCCTCACCACGTCCCACCGCACCTTGGCAGGAGTCATTTCCGACAGCGATTTTAGCACCTTGACCTTTTCGTCCCTTATAGACTCGGTATCCAGCTGTGCAGGAGGTTCCATGGCAGTTAGCATCAAAAGCTGGAGCATGTGATTTTGTATCATATCCCTCAGTGCCCCTGCCTTTTCGTAATAAGGCCCTCTGTTCTCAACTCCCTTCGTCTCGCTGGATATAATCTGTACATGGTCTATATACTTGTTATTCCACAATGGCTCAAAGAGGGCGTTGGCAAAACGTATGGCCATTATGTTTTGAAGCATTTCTTTCCCTAGATAATGATCTATTCTGTATACATGCCTTTCGCTAAACACGCTGGTTATGACATTGTTTAAGGCTATTGCCGAGCTTAAATCGCTGCCAAAGGGCTTTTCTATAATCAGCCTCTGCCAGCTCAATCCGTCGTTCACCACCATACCGGCAGATTTGAGGTGCTGAACTATCGTTTTAAAATGCTCAGGCGCCACCGCCAGATAGTACAACCTGTTGCCCTGCGTTCCATAACGGTCATCCAGCCTGGACAGGTATTCCTTCAAGCCCACATATCCATAGGAATCACTTATATCCAATTTATAGTAATAGAACCTGGATACAACGGCATTCAAATCTTCATCAGTGCCGCTGTTGGGCCTTGAAAACTTCTTTATCGCTTCAACGGCATCCCGCCTGAACTCTTCATCGGTCTTATCCCTGCGTCCCACCGAGACCACAGCAAAATGCTGAGACAGTTGCTCTGATAAAAAGAGGTTGTAAACAGCAGGATACAGCTTTCGATGAGCCAAATCACCCGTACCACCAAATATGACCAATAAACAGTCCACAGGTTTTCACCTCCATAGGTTCCCCATTTAAAACGCCTTTAAATTTATATCTTAAGTATAACCAGCCTCTACCCCTCTAAAACTAATTTTTATCGTGTAAACCTTACAACCCCCTATGCATAAAGTTGTGGCACATTATGTCGCTTAATTGAGAAGAACTGTATTAATTTTTTGTTAAAACTTTGTAAATAATGGTGATAAACATCTTGACCCTATCGCACTTTTAAGCTATAATTCGATTCATTGACTTTTGTATTGACTTTTGACAAGGAAAGAGTGAGGGATCATATGGAATTGGTAACAGAGATAAATACGCTACGCCAAGAACTGCACAATATAATATTAAAAAACCAAAAGCTGTGTAGTGAACCGGTAATCAAATACAGCCAAAAGCTGGACAAACTGATTGAGCTTTATTACTCTCAAACGTACAATGCATCAAAAAAAGGGGCTTCAAAAGAGTGACCCCCTTTTTTTATTCTCCCTCCTTCTTTATCAGCTTTTTTACCCTCTTTTCAAACTTTTCTCTGTCCATCATGACTATTCTACCGCACTTTAAGCATTTTATCTTGAAATCTGCTCCCACTCTTATTATTTCCCATTGGTCATTTCCACAGGGATGTTGCTTGCGCGTCTGTACGATATCACCTACCGAATACTGATTTGGCATCACTGTTTCTCCTCCTTTTCGGACTGAATTATAACCCTGCGGGGATAAGGTACTCCTATATCGTTTTCATCGAAAGCCTCTTTGATTCGCTTTTTTAACTCCCGTTCTACTTCCCAATGTTTCAAGGGCAAAGTACGGGCTACAGCACGAATGGTTATCTGAGAATCCCCCATGTCCATAACCCCCAAAACCTGGGGCTGTTCAACTATGTTTTTATTCTCCTGAGCATACCTCTTTGCAACGTCTTCTATGAGCTTAATGGCCTTATCAATATCGGTCTCGTAAGGCACGCTTATGTCGACCACAGCCAGCACATTGCCCCTCGTATAGTTTACCACTTTTTGTACTTGTCCGTTAGGTATGATGGTCAAATCGCCTTTAAAACCGCGTATCTTGGTAATCCTTAAACCTATTTCCTCTACCGTGCCTGTGGTATCGCCTATGGTAACAAAATCTCCTACGGCATACTGGTCCTCAAACAATATAAAAAATCCGTTGATCACATCCTTTACCAAACTCTGGGCTCCAAAACCTACGGCCAGTCCACCTATGCCAGCCGTAGCTAAAATAGAAGTAGTATCCACAAATTGCCCCAAAACAGTAAGGCCCGTAACAAAATATACGGTATATTTCAATATGCTATGAGCCAAAGCCCGTAGGGTATTTACCTTTCTTACATCCACGCCAATTTTTGCCTGAATCTGTGCATTAAAAAATCTATCTATTAAAACCTTGCCTATCCTATATATAACGCCTGCCAAAAACAATATGGCCAATATCTTCAAGGCTATGAAAGCTAAATGCTGGTAGTCTTCTATTGTGAATCCTTCAATCCAGGCATTCAGTTCCCTGCCAATGCTGAGCAAAAACTCCCTCATAATATCGATTTCCTCCCTCCGTTCATTAAACGCCTCTATCTTTTATGGCTTGCTCCTGCTGCACGCCTCCACAAAAGCTTTAAATAGTAGCAACATGTTTTGATGATGCCTATACATCCGCTCAGGATGCCACTGAACCCCTACCGCAAAGGTATGCTCTCTGGATTCGATAACCTCAATGACGCCGTCATCGCTTCGGCCGGTGGCACAAAAAGGAGGAGGCACTTCTCTTACAGCCTGATGATGAAAGCTGTTTACCCGTATATGCTGCTGCCCCATTATAGAGCTTATCCTGGAACCGGGTTCAAGCCTGACCCCGTGAATGGGATGCCACCCGGGCGCTGTTTGACGATGATTTATGGTAACTTCAGATTTCAATTGAGTGGCTATATCCTGATAAAGCGTCCCACCCATAGCCACGCTCATCACCTGAATCCCCCTGCATATGCCCAGTACAGGCTTGTCATTGTCCATAGCCCAGGCGCAAAGCCTTATCTCTGCCTCATCACGAATTGGATTTACCTGCCCTAAAGCGTAATGGGGATATTCGCCAAAGTAATGGGGGTCTATGTCGCCGCCTCCTGTAAACATGATGCCGTCCAGTCTGGAGGCCAAAGAACAAACATCCTCAACATCGATATATGGCAACACCACAGGCAGCCCTCCAGCCGCGTATATGGCCCTACAATAGTCGCTGTGCAGCTGAATCCTATCAGCCTCCAAATCATAATCGCAGGTAATACCTATCAAAGGCCTCATGCTCCCTACACTCCCATTTTCATCATAATATCTTTTTATTCCATGTTACGCAACCCCGTTTTATTTTATAATCCTCTATTCTAGCGCTACGCTTTAACTCATAGGCCTTGTACAATATGCTAAATTTACGGAGACTATTTTATCACATTTTTATGCCTTATTCCCCCTCTTTTTGTAAAAAGATTTGATTGCAATAATTATTCTCAATTGATAATGATGAATATTGTCTTTTATTCGCTGCTCAAATAATTTTTGTTGATTTTTAGGCTATTTTATGTTGCATTTCTTCATGAAATGAAATAATATAATAGTAATTTTATTCTTAATTGAAAATGAAAGGGGTTTTAAACATGGAAAATGCTCGATACGATGCAGGGCAGAGAGCCAACAGAGTGGGCATTATAACAAACGCTCTGTTGACGCTGCTGAAGCTGTTAGCAGGTTTGGTGGCCCACAGCACTGCCATGATCGCTGACGCCGTTGAATCGGCTTCAGATATATTGACCACATTGATTGTAGCATTGGGATTGAAAATAGCAAACAAGCCAGCCGATCAGGAGCACCCATACGGTCACGAAAAGGCTGAGGCTATAGCAGCAAAATTCGTTGCCGGATTCCTACTGGCAGCAGGGCTGGCGATTGGATGGAAGGCAATACAGCACCTCATCACAGGCGATGTCGAAACGCCCGGCGTTCTTGCCCTTTATGCGGCCATCCTAACCATAGCCGTCAAGGAAATGCTATTTCAGTATACCATCTTTACCGCCAAAAGGATAAACAGCACGGCACTCAAAGCCAACGCTTGGCATTATCGCTCGGATGCCTTGACCTCTATGATAACCCTGATAGGGATTGGTGCAGCCAGGCTGGGCTATGCCGCAGCTGATCCGATAGCAGCTATATTGGGTGCCATGCTCATTTTAAAGATGGCATATGAGATATATGCAAGGTCTATCTCAGAGCTGATGGACTCCTCGGCTCCCCCAGAAAAGGTGGAAGCCATACGCCAAATCATACTTTCAGTACCAAACGTCAAAGGCATAGACCTTTTAAAGACGCGCAGGCATGGCAACATGATATATGTGGATGTGGACATAGTTGTTGACCGCCGCATAAGCGTGCTAGATGGGCACAACATCGCCAATGAAGTAAGAAGTGCTGTAATATCAAAGGTGGGGGATGTAAAAGACGTCATGGTTCACGTAAACCCCTGCCATCCAGCATCTCTCCACTCCGCGTGCCAAAAATGCGATAAATCGTGCTAAAAATCAGTCGCCGAAGCGTTTATCTATCATGTCTGCTAGCTCGTCAAGACTTCTATGGTCGATCAGCTTCTCAGCGTCTTTACCATATTTCACAAGGTTATATAGTGGGATGAGCACATCGGCCTGACGTCCCTTCCTCTCGTTCCACACCTTTAAATCCTCCTTTATCTCGTTGGGCGTCATATAGCTTTTGGGCCGGTATCCTAGGCTGATACAGCGAATCAGAAATCGCCTGTAAAGATACCGCACCTTCTGGGTGACATCGGACAGGTCTTCCCACCGCGGCTCCCTTTCAATCAAGGAGGTCAGCCAGTGCTTCCACCTACTGGCATATTCCTTTCCCAACGTTTTTAGGTCGATCACCTTTTCCTTCACATCCACATATCCAGCATCAGTCCCCATCCACTCCCCTTCCTGTATCAACCTTGCCAGCAGCTTGATAAGCCTCCTCATTACTCTATACAACATCATGGCGAGTGCAGCAACCAACGCAATTACAAACGCTATACTTAAAACATAAGCCAAAACCTCGAATATGTAGTCAAAGATATTTGGAGCTCTAGGCTCTGCCTCGGGCAGCATATCCAGCATCCCACCATCCGGCGGCATCTCCCCTCCCGGCTCACTCATAGGCACAAGGTTGCTTAAAAATAAGATGACCTTGACAATCAACAAAATTATGGCATTAACCAGCCATAAAACCGCTTCCTTAAGGCGGCTCAAATTTGCTACAATGCCTATCAATATAAATGTCAGGGCAATCAGCAGCCTGTTGTGCCGCAAAAGCCCGGAAGAAAGCACAGGCTCACCGTTTCTGGATAGAGTCGCTCTTTTGAGTTGTTGTAGGTTAAATATGATAAGGCTTATGCCGGTATAAATAAAGCCCATCCGCGCTACCAAACCTGCATAGGGCATGAGCGTCATTGAATGCTTGTAGAAAAAGTAGGCTACAAAATATATCAGTATCCCCACCCACAAGGCAGCAGAGGGAAAAACCTCCTCCCACCTGCGCTCAACAAAGGACATCCCTCTGAAAAGCAGCACAACCCCTACGCTGTATGAAGCCCACAGTGGCAGACCCCAGCCGAAAACGCTATATGCCAGAGAAAATGTAATGATGACGCCCAACAGTACAGATGCAATCTTCGGCTTTTTCCTTAAAACGGTCCTCAAAAGGATTCCTGCAATATAATACACAACTAAAAAAGCCACCCAGCTAAGAACCACAGATTCAGGAAAGGCAAAAACCGCTAGCATCAAAATTAAAGGGAAAAAAGCGATGAGTTCCACTGCGGCCTGCATGCTCCGCTTAAGAAACGCCAATGCCTGATTCTTCATGCTCTTCACTCCTTATATCCTGTTGCGGGTGCAGCCAAAGAAATTCCACTGCATTGCCGTATTCCTTCAGCTTTCTTATCTGGTTCTCCATCCGCGGGCTTACGTAAGAGGTGATTATGAGAAAATCCATCCCCGTAACCCCTCTTGCCAGGTCCTGTTCCAGAAATGTAAAGAATGTCACGCTCCTTGCTATAACCAATTTAGCCAGGGCTTCATATATGGTGGTGAGATGCTCCAGGCTGCACCTCGGCAAGATGCGCACCGGTTCCCCTGGCCGGTCTATCAGGTATCCGTTGCTTCCAAACCCCACCTCTATTCCCCGGGAAATAATGTGCTGTGCAATGGAAGCAACATAGGATATGCCCTTTTCAATCCTTTCGGGTTCAGTGACAGCATTCCACATCTCTTCGGAAATGTCAACGTTTAAGTATATCATCAACCTGGGGTTTGCAGTAAAATCGAGGTTATTGACCTTTATCTTGCCAGTACGGGCAGTGGCTTTCCAGTTGATGCGGTTTAGAGGATCGCCGTAAGCATAATCCCTTACTCCCGCCACCATGAACGGGTCATCCACTATCCAGCGCTTCACCGTCACATCTCCCTGCCAGCTGTGAGACGGCAAAGGAATATCCTCCATCGGTATGAGTTTGGGATATACCAGAAGCTGTGCCGACAGCTGAAACTCCTTTGACACTTCCTGAAATCCAAACAAATCACCACAGGTCATCGTAACCGAATTGAGATAATAACATCCCCTCTTTAAGCACTTCACTTTGTGCCGCCGGATGATTCGAGTGTACGGCATCAAGCTGAAAAGGCTTTTGTGAAACTGTTGATGCTGTATATCGAGATTGAACTGCTTTTGAAATTTCAGATTTGCGCTGATTTTGGATTCTATGCGGAGCCATGGGACAGGCAAGAGCTTTTCATTGGATATCACCTCAACCATCTCCACCTCTTGCCCCTCAAACACGGCCGGAACGTTAAAATACCTATGGTATTTGAGGTTTTTTAGCCCCCACTTTCTGAATACCAGCCCTTGTATCATCACAATGACAACGGTTATAAATATAAACCACTGAACAGACATGGTTTAACCTTCCCTTTCCCACAGCCGTTCTTCGGTGGGCACCGGAACCTGCCGCAGTATTTGATCGATGATTTCGTCCTGCTGACCGCCCTTGGCGGCCATTACATTTCTCAAAATCATCCTGTGCCTAAGTACCGGCTTTGCCATTGCCTTGACGTCATCGGGAATGACATAGTCCCTCCCTTGCAGTATTGCATATACCTGTGATGCCCTAAGGAGTGCCTGGCTTCCCCGGGGGCTTACGCCCAAATGCACGTCATTGTGCTTTCTGGTCATCTCAACGATATTCACTATATACCTAAGAATGTCATCGCCCACAAAGACATTCACATAATCCCGTTGAGCGGCTATAACCTCCTCGCGGCTGACGACTGGGGAGATCTCATCAAACGGGTTTCTCTCCTTAAACCTTTTTAGGATTTCAATTCCCTCCGAAGTGGATGGATAGCCCATCTGAACCTTTAGCAAAAAACGATCCAGCTGTGCCTCAGGCAGCGGAAAAGTCCCCTGGATTTCTATAGGGTTTTGGGTGGCGATAACCATAAAAGGCTGCTGCAGCTTCATGGTCTCGCCGTCGATGGTGACCTGCCTTTCCTCCATGCATTCGAGGAGGCTGGACTGCGTTCTGGGCGTAGCCCTGTTTATCTCATCGGCCAGCAGTATATTTGTGAAAATTGGGCCAGGCCTGAATTCAAACCCGCCGATTTTTTGGTTGAAATAGTTTATTCCGCTCAAGTCGCTGGGCAGAAGGTCGGGCGTGAACTGAACCCTTTTAAAGGTGCAGTCCAAGGACTTTGCCAAGCATTTGGCAAGCAAGGTCTTTCCCATACCCGGCACATCCTCCAAAAGCACATGCCCCGATGAAATCAACGCCACCAGCAAAAGGTCTATTATATCCTCTTTTCCCACAATCACCCGCTGTATGTTTGATTTTACCCTCTTTGCCAGGTCATAGATATGGGCAAATCGCATTCGTTACCATCTCCTTTTTTGGTGTCAATTCATTATATTCGCCATGGATCAGTTAATTCCTTGTACGATTTTCACCATATTTAAACTCTTTTTTGATTTAATGGGTCGCCCCGAACCTTAACATATTTTCATGAATATACTGTTATAAATCCAATATGGAAAAGGGAGGGGTTTTGTTGTACAATACAAGAGCAGAGATGCTCTTCTGGCTGAGCGTTATGTGCGATCATGCCATATTTTTGCAGAGCGCGCTGTCTTCAAAAGAAAAAGACTATATGGCTTCTACCTCATCCCCCTGGTTGCAAACCACATGGCGCGGGAAGAAAAATATTACCTGTCAAAAATTGAAGATTCCCCCTGGCCAGGCTTTACTAGATTTTAAATAAGGTTGATGGTATAATTAGGATAATTAATTCTAAAATTCTTTGAGAGCGACTGGGGGATATAATGAACAATCATTCTTACCGCATACCACTGTTTTGCATTGCAACCAGCTTATATTGGTTTTCCATGTATTCCTACGTACCCATCTTATCGCCCTATGCCGAATCCCTGGGGGCATCCTACAAGATGATAGGCCTCATCGTAGGATCGTATGGGCTTACCCAAATGCTGCTCAGAATTCCCCTAGGGATCCTTTCGGATAAAATGGGCAACCGAAAATTTTTTATAATCATGGGCATTACCGCTTCTCTCATAAGCGCTGTAGGGATGTGGCTTTTTAAAACACCGTTTTGGCTGCTGGCCTTTCGCTCCCTGGCAGGAGCTGCTGCCTCGGCCTGGGTGGCATATACAGTCCTGTTCTCGAGCTATTTTGCCCAGCAGGACGCCCCTAAAGCCGTAGGAATTATAAACTCCTTTACCACAATAGGCCAAATGTCAGCCACTCTGATAGGTGGTTACGCTGCGCAACGGTTCGGACAAGCCAGCACTTTCATGGTAGCAGCTTTTGGCGGGCTGATTGGCCTTTTATTGAGCCTGTTCATAGTAGAAAACAAAAACATAAATCGCCAGCCCCTTACCGTATCACAGCTGCTTTCAATATCAAAGGACTACAAACTGCTGCTGGTCTCGGGGCTTGCAATACTCGTCCAATTCATCACCTTTGCAACCACCTACGGGTTTACGCCGGTTGCGGCCAAAAACATAGGCGCCAGCGATGCGCAGCTGGGGCTTTTGGCCACTTTCTCTGCCCTTCCTGCGGTATTTGCCTCGGCTGCAAGCGGCTCATTCTTCTCAAAGCGCTACGGTGAAAAGGAAGTGATTGCTATGGGCTTCGTCATTATTTCTGCCGCCTGTGCCGCAATCCCATTTATTAAAAATATATATTTGCTGTACATATCCCAGGCCATCGGAGGAATAGGCCGTGGACTTGTATACCCCCTGCTTATGGCGCTGAGCATAAAATCGGTAGAAGACTCCAAAAGAGCCACCGCCATGGGCTTTTTCCAAGCCATATACGCCATAGGCATGTTCCTTGGGCCAGCCTTTACAGGTCTTATAAGCGATATGCTGGGATTGACATGGGGATTTGTATTGACCGCTGTATTAGGATTGTCTGGTGCATTGATTTCAAGGGGGTTTATAAAATAGGCAAAAAAAAGGTAAGACCGCATATAATGTATATTATACGGTCTTACCTTAATAATTTTAATCGTCATTCGTTCCCAAAACGCTCCTTGTCCTGTGCAGTAAGTTATGCTAGACTAATTAAAAGGATATTGTCTCATGGGTTAACGATTGGGGGGATAAAAAATTGAAGAAAAGGTTGTTTGTCTGGGTCACAATTTTTATTTGTGCGTTTGTTTTTGCCATCCCCGTATATGCCATACAAGTGCCAGTAGAGATATCCAGAAGAAGGGCCTATCCGATTCACAGCGATAACATAACCCTGGTTTCATTTCAGGCCACCCTGAGAGTGCGGCCAACCTTCACCGCTGTCGATACGTCCATGGTCATAAGGAATAACGGCCCTTCAGAGGCAAGCATTACAGTGGGCATACCATCAAGGTACGATGACGTAGTGACCGTAAAACAACCTTCAGTAATAGTTGAGGGGCAAAATCAAAGGCTTATTACGCTACGTGCCTCTCAAAATCCGGAAATGCCCGATATATTTTTGCCTCCCAATTGGAGTACATTTACAGTGAAACTAGCCCCCGGCCAATCTAAAGTCATTAAATCTTCTTTTACGATAGATAACAAATTTGATCAGACCGAACTTCGAACTATACATGTTCCTCTAAGACTTCTTAGCCTTTGGAAAGGACCTATTAACTATATTCAGGTTATAGCAGACTTGGATTTTTATCCACCCTACGTGTTTGAACCCAATCCCTCAACTATGCCTTCTGAATACGATACCGGAGGCAGGTTGATATGGCGCTTTTTGGATGTCAGGCAAGCCGAGGACCTGCAGCTTCATTTTTACCCTGTTGAGCTGGCTGTGGCAAGCTATTTGAAACAAAAAGCGCAGGGCAACCCCGATGTGATCAACATAGTCAAATTATACGAAAAAATGGACTATGATGATGCCATCGCATCAATTGCCAAATTCCTAGAGGCAAATCCCTCTTTTGAATTGAACAATGAATTGAAATATCTAAAAGCCCTGTGCCATATGGAGCTTTATCAACCTGGGATGGCCCTTGAAATATTCGATCAACTTCAAAGCTCCCCTGGCTTTGAAGAGCCTCTTTCTAATGTGATACGCAATAAGATAATCTATGACAGGGTATCCCTTTTGAAACTCATGGGAAGGGAACAGGAAATCCTAGATTACCTCGAAGGGGTGCAACCCTCTTTAAAAAGCAATGCCATTTTTATGAAATGGGTGGAAGAGGAGATCAAAAGGCTGTCTCCCCCACCGCCTCCTCCTGAAGAATTAGAAGAAACGGATGAAACCGCAGATGACCAAACCGAATCTCAGAATAACGTCGAAACCAACGATGATAATATTGAATATGTTCACATATTGGGTTATGACGTTCCAGTAGAACTGGTTTTTATAGGTATATTGCTGCTAATTATAATAATGTATATGATACGCAGGCGAAGAAATAAAAGGAAGAAGAGATATATATTTTAAAGAAATAGGGGAGAGGTATGAAAGAACTGCTGTTCATTGTAAATCCTGCTGCAGGAAATGGCACAGCACTTGGTGCCATACCTTTAATTGAACAATTTTGTAAACAATGCCGTTTAAAATATGAGATAATAAAAACTCAATACAAGGGGCATGCCACAGCTCTGGCAAAGAGTGCCGTCTCTTTGTCATACGATGCCGTTGTAGCAGTAGGGGGCGATGGCACCGTTATGGAGGTTGCAAATGGTCTGGTTGGCTCATTAACTCCTCTGGGCATCCTGCCCACAGGTACAGGCAATGACCTCTCAAAAAGCCTAAACATTCCTTCCAAAATAGATAAAGCCCTATCTATTATTGCATATGGTAAACCTAAATACATAGATGCGGTCTCTTATGGCAACGGTTATTTCTTTAACGTTGCCAGCATAGGCTTTGATGCCGAAATAGCCCGGGATATACAAAAGATAAAGCGCTGGATTTCCGGTAAGACAGCTTATTACGTATCGGCATTACTTAAGTTCATCACTTACAGGCACAAAGACGTTGTAATTGAGATTGACAATACCAAAATTAGTACAAAAATCAGCGCTGAGGAGTAAAAATTTTTCGGGCTAATTGTAGGATAAAATACGCCAATCTCTTTCAAAAAAGTGCTAAATATGGTATAATAATACTATAAAAAGTCAGCAAAATAGCACTTTTGGGAGG
>Ga0224486_100183_pt1 | contig 27748 bp, 28 predicted proteins | sample TexhydDE_CT_test_FD_172013 | JGI IMG/M metagenome (GOLD analysis project Ga0224486, IMG submission 172013) | Fracking water microbial communities from deep shales in Oklahoma, United States - hydraulically fractured wells DE_CT_test ... | reverse complement strand
TTTTATTGAGCAACTTTTAGGATAACGTTTTCTTACATATTTTTTACATAAGTTGCAAGGAATTGGTCATTGCATGTCGAATAAAAAACATAGGAGAATGATTTTCCAGGTAATTCCGGAGGATGCATAGGTCGTGCCAAGGATACTCATCGTTGATGACCAGCGGGGTGTCCGTGCCTTATTGCAGCTTGCTTTCCAGGAAGAAGGCTATCAAGTGGCAACAGCAGTTAACGGGAAAGATGCCCTGCGCCAGGTGGAACGCTGGCGACCAGATGTAGTAGTGATGGATGTCAGGATGCCCATCATGAGCGGGCTGGAAGCCTTGCCGCGGATCAAGGCCCTGGCGCCGCAGACGGCAGTCATCATCATGTCGGCTTACGTTGATGGGATGGCGCTGTCGGAAGTCTGGCGCCTGGGAGCCAGCGACTTTATCTACAAACCCTTTGACTTGGACGAATTAAAGGCTAAGGTAAAGGTTGCTTTACCCGACGCGGAACCTACAGGCAGGAAAGTGGCCCGGTAATAACGAAGTATAAAGCCGCCTGCATACCTAGGTAGGTGGCTTTTATACTTTTTGGAGGAGGACAATGTCATGGCTCCATGGGACCTGTACGTCATCATTACTACTGAACTGGGAAGGGGCCGGCCGACCCTGGAACTGGTACGCCAGTCCCTGGCCGGCGGGGCGACGGCCATCCAGCTGCGGGAGAAAGACCTGCCGGCCCGGGAGCTGGTAGAGCTGGGCCGGGAGATCCGGGAGCTTACCCGCGCTGCCGGGGCTACCTTTATCATAAACGATCGCCTGGATATAGCCCTGGCGGTAGAGGCTGATGGCGTCCATCTCGGCCAGGAGGATTTACCGGCCAGGGTAGCCAGGGAGCTTCTGGGCCCGGGAAAAATCCTGGGGGTATCAACGGGTACGGTGGCTGAGGCCCGGCAGGCGGTTGCGGACGGTGCGGATTACCTGGGTGTTGGCAGCATCTACGCTACTAAAAGTAAAGGGGATGCCGGCGAACCCATCGGCCTGGCGGGGTTAAAGGCCATCCGGGCTGCAGTCACCATCCCTGTTGTCGCCATAGGTGGCATCAACACCAGCAACGCCGCCGATGTCATTGCAGCTGGAGCTGACGGCGTGGCCGTCGTCTCAGCGGTGATCGGTGCCCCGGACGTTGCTGCGGCCGCTAAGGAATTGCTGGCCGCCGTCAGGCGGGCCCGGAACTAGCGTATCAAGATGTTATGCGGCCGTGCCAGGCCGGCCAGGGAAAGTAATTACCAGGCAGGATTATCGCCGTAAAGGTAGAAGTAAGGTTTTGGGTGTTGCTTATGGACCTGGAAACCCTGCGCCAGAAGGCCCTGGCCTGCCGGGGATGCAGCTTAAGGCAGGGGGCCAGAAAGGTGGTTTTTGGTGAGGGTAACCCCCGGGCCGGCTTAATGCTGGTGGGGGAGGGCCCTGGCGCCCGGGAAGACGAACTGGGCCGACCCTTTGTCGGGCCTGCCGGAGAGCTTCTCGACCGCATCCTGGTTGCTGCCGGCTTTAAACGGGAAGAATTATATATAACCAATGTCGTTAAATGCCGGCCGCCGGGCAACCGCCAGCCGGTTCCCGCTGAAGTACAGGCTTGCCGGCCCATTCTGGAGGCCCAGATTAAACTTATTAAACCTAAAATTGTCGTCTGCCTGGGGGCTGTGGCCACCCAAACTTTAATTGCCCCCGGGGCCAGCATCACCCGGTTGCGGGGCCGGTGGATTGCCCGGGATGGTATTCGTTACCTGCCCACCTTTCACCCTGCAGCCCTGCTCAGGGATGCTGCTAAAAAACGGCCGGTCTGGGAGGATTTTAAAAGCTTGCGGGACGTTTACCGCGCCTTGCAGGCGGAACAACTGTCCCTGGAGTTTGAAGAATGAACGGGCGGTATTAAAACAGGAATGAATGAACGGTGACGACTGTGCAAATATGGTTAAAGAATGCCGAGGCCACCGGGGAACTGGGCCGGATCCTGGGCCGGCTTTTAAACCCGGGCGATGTTATAATCCTCACCGGCGAGCTGGGAGCCGGCAAGACCACCCTGGCCCAGGGCCTGGCCCAGGGCCTGGGAGTGACCGGTAAGGTTACCAGTCCCACCTTTACCCTGATTCAGGAACACCAGGGCCGCCTTCCCTTTTACCATATTGATGTTTATCGCCTGGAGGACCCGGGGGCTGCCCTGGAGCTGGGACTGGAGGAGTATTTGTACGGCCAGGGAGTGACGGTGATTGAGTGGGGGGAGCGTCTGGGGGAACTTTTACCCCCGGAGTACCTGGAGGTTTGCCTGGAGTATGACCTCACGGCAGGCCGGCGCGCTACCCTGACGGCCCGGGGGCAACGTTATCTCCGTATCCTGGAGGAGCTGAAGCAAATTGCTGGTCCTGGGGCTTGACAGTGCCACCCAGGTTGCCGGGGTGGCTTTAATCGATGGCGACCGGCTGGTAGCCGAATTGTTTTTCAATACCCGCAAAAACCACTCCCAGCGCCTGTTACCCATGATCGCTGCCCTGCTCCGTGAAGCGGGGGTGAAACTGGCCGATCTTGACGGCCTGGCCGTGGCCCTGGGGCCGGGGTCCTTTACAGGTTTACGGATTGGCCTGGCCACAGTCAAAGGCCTGGCCCACGCGGCGCGAAAGCCGGTGGCCGGTATTCCCACCCTGGATGGCCTGGCCTGGAACGCCTGGGAGGTACCGGGGCTGGTTTGTCCGGTGCTCTATGCGCGCCGCCAGGAGGTATATACGGCCCTTTACCGCTGGCAGGAGGGAGAATTATGCCGTTTAACACCATATCAGGCCGTGGATCCTTGCTTGCTAGTCGAATCATTAAAATCGTACACTATGCCGGTCTATTTTTTAGGCGATGGAGTAGCACCATACCGGGAAGTATGGCAGCAGCTGGGACCCAGGGCCCGCTTTCTTCCCTCCACCAGCGCCCTGCCGCGGGCGGCGCAAATAGCCAGGTTGGGCCGGGAACGCCTCCTGGCCGGGCAGGCAGACAACCTTTTCCAGTTAAAGCCACTCTATCTCCGCCCGTCACCGGCGGAGAGGCAGGTCCGGTCGAAGTGCAAATCCTGCCCATGACCAGCGAATACCTGGATGGGGTGCTGGCCATTGAAAGGATTTCCTTTCCTACCCCCTGGACGCGCCATTCCTTCTTAAATGAGATATATAACAATAATTTTGCCTATTATTATGTAGCCCTGGCCGGACGGCAGGTTATTGGCTATGCTGGGATGTGGATTATCCTTGATGAAGCTCACATTACCAATGTGGCTGTCCACCCCCGGTACCGCGGCCGGCGCCTGGGGGAGCTGCTCCTCAAGGTCCTGATGCAGGAGGCCGTGCGCCTGGGCGCCGACAGGATGACTCTCGAGGTACGGGTTTCCAACCGGCCGGCCCAGCGCCTTTATGAACGTCTGGGCTTTGCCCGCGCCGGGATCCGTAAAGGTTATTATAACGACAACCGCGAAGACGCCATTATAATGTGGAAACATTTCTTTGAGGAGAATGGCAGTGGAACCAGCAACCACTATTCTGGCCATCGAAACTTCCTGTGACGAGACGGCAGCAGCTGTCGTTATTAATGGTACTGAGGTACGGGCCAACATCGTTGCTTCCCAGATCGCTACCCACCGCCGCTTTGGCGGGGTAGTGCCGGAGATAGCTTCCCGGCATCACATGGAAAATATCGTCCCGGTGGTGGCCGAAGCCCTGGCTACTTCCGGCCTGTCCTTCACCGACCTGGATGCCGTGGCAGTTACGTACGGGCCCGGCCTGGTGGGGGCTTTGCTGGTGGGCCTGGCCTACGCCAAAAGCCTGGCCTATGCCCTTGATAAACCCCTCATCGGCGTCCACCACCTGCTGGGCCACATCTATGCCGGCTTTTTGCAGTATCCCCATTTGCCCCTGCCGGCCGCCTGCCTGGTAGTATCCGGCGGCCATACCAGCCTGGTGTACCTGGAAAGCCATACCTGCCGGCGCATCCTGGGGACTACCCGGGACGACGCCGCCGGGGAAGCCTTTGACAAAGTGGCCCGGGTACTGGGCCTGCCTTACCCGGGTGGTCCTGAGCTAGAAAAGCTGGCCCGGGAGGGCAATCCCCGGGCCATCAATTTCCCCCGGGCCTGGCTGGAAGAAGGCAGCCTGGACTTCAGCTTCAGCGGCCTGAAGTCAGCGGTAATCAATTACCTCCACCATGCCCGGCAGGTCGGGATGGAGGTTAAGCGCGCCGATGTAGCGGCCAGCTTCCAGGCGGCGGTGGTAGAAGTGCTGGTGGCCAAAACCGTCCAGGCAGCCAGGCGTTTTGCCGCCCGCTCCATCCTCCTGGCCGGGGGTGTGGCAGCCAACGGTTTCTTACGCCGGGAGCTGGCGGCAGCAGCCCGGGAAGCAGGTTTACCCGTTTTTTGCCCGTCGCCTGATTTGTGCACCGATAATGCCGCCATGATCGCCTGCGCCGCCTACTACCAGTACCTGCGGCGGGATTTTGCCCCCCTGGATTTAAACGCTATCCCCGATTTACCACTGTATTAACAGACTCCCGGACCGTGCCGGGACCATTTTGGGACCTGAACGGCTGTTTTTGTGGACGATTTGACCTGTGGATAATGTGTATAAACCTGTGATTAACCTGGAATTAAGGCTTCCTTTGCTGTGGATAAATTTAAAATCCTCCCCGTCGCAAGTTATTCACTAAATGTGGATAACTGGCTGGAAGGCTTGATTTTCAAGGGGTTAACATGTGGAAAGATTGTGGATACAGGCTGGGACTATGTTCTTATGAAGAAGACCGGGAGCTATTTTCTCAGAGTCTATGGAAGGAATCTGCCATCTTTATGTCTAATCATCTAAGCCGGAACGGCCGAGCCGGGGGGATGTGAACTTGAAAAAGCAGTTAAGGAAGCAAATTATAGCCAGGCGTAATGCCCTGGCAACAGCAGTCAGGGAAGCTAAAAGCGAGATTATCGTTAAAAAAGTCTTGGAACTACCTGCCTGGCAGCAGGCCGGCATAATTATGAGTTATGTTTCCTTTGGCAGTGAAGTGGCTACCCCTGCCCTGATTAAAGCGGCCCTGGCCGGGGGAAAACGGGTGGCCGTTCCCCTATGCGTCCGGGATGGGCGGCGCCTTATTGCTTCGGAAGTTCTGGCTTTCCCGGACGATTTGCAGCCCGGTACCTGGGGTATCCTGGAACCCAGGCCGGAAAGCTTACGCCCCCTGGAACCTGAACTCATCGACCTGGTCATCGTACCCGGGGTGGCCTTCGACAGGGGCGGCAACCGCCTGGGCTACGGCGCCGGCTATTATGACCGTTTCCTGGCAACCTTAAGGCCCGGCGCCATGACTATCGCCCTGGCCTTTACCGAGCAAATTGTACCCGACGTGTATCCCGAGCCCCATGACCGGCCGGTGGATATGGTTATCACCGAGGCGGGAATTATTGAGCCCTGAGGATATGATGGGCTGGCGGCCGGTGCGAGTAACACTCCCCGAAAGGAAGAAAACCGGTGCGCAAGTGGACCTGGCTTGTTTTCCTGGTTCTTTTTCTCCTGGCCCTGGGTAGCGGGCGCCTGCAGCAACAGCCGCAGGTTGCCGGCAATTTCCCCGGTAACTTGAGCATGACCCCGGTAGATAATGATACTCAGGAATGGCAGGAACTAGTAAATACATATGATGGTTTCAGTTTAAACTATCCTGTCGACTGGCAGCAGGAGATTATCCCGGGGGTAGCAACCATCCTGACCAAACCCGGTTACGCCAAATTATCTATCTTCGCCCAGCCTTTAGGGAAAATCAGCGCCGAGGAATACGTCCTTTACAGCAACCGCAGCCTCCAGGAGGGATGGGGCAGCATTAAGCTCCAGGGCCAGCAGCAGTTAAATATCCGGGGCTACCATACCTGGCAGTTTGAATGGACGCGGCAGCAACTGGGCGCCGGGGATCTCAACTGCTACCGCGAGTATGACCTGGTCGCCGGCAAAACCGTCTATACCTTTATGCTCAAAAGCAACCAGGCCAATTTTACGGCCGCAGTGCGGGATTTAAACCGGATTATTCAGAGCTTTAAACCCCTGCCGCCGCAAGGTGTACCTGCCCTGCCGGCAGCCCCGCCGGTCCAGCGGGATATCGCAATCGAAGGCCGGCGTCACCGCCTGGTGATCCCGGCGGATAAAACCCTGTGGGGCATCCTTAACCCCCACAAGCCGGGGCGCCTGGAGTATTTTGAAAAGCTCCTGCCCCTGGAAAAAGAGCTGGACTTTAAATTTCAATTTCTCATTACTTATGCCGCCTTTGATACCCGCTTCAACTTTAAAGAATTACAGAAAATCTACGACGATAACCGTGTGATGATGGTTGCCCTGCAGCCCTGGTGGTACGGCAAAAAAAATGATACCTCCCTCATTGACCTCATTCAGGGCAGGTATGACCATATTTTACGGGAATGGGCGCGGCAGTTTAAAGCCCTGGAAGACCCCGTTTTCGTCCGTTTCGGCAACGAGATGAACGGCGACTGGTCCACCTGGTCGGCCTGGTACTACGGCAAGGATCCGGACATTTTTAAAATGGCCTGGAAGCATGTCTATCGCCTCTTCCAGGCGGAGGGGGCGAATAATGTCCTTTTTGTCTTTAACCCCCACGACCGCTCCTTTCCCAACTTTAAATGGAATAATTACCTGCTTTATTACCCGGGGGATCAAACCGTGGACTGGATCGGCCTGACGGGCTACAACAACGGCACCAGCCATGCCGCCGACACCTGGCGCGGGTTTAATGAAATCTATGCGCCCCTGTACCGCGAGTATATGTATTATTTCGGGAAGAAGCCCTTCATGATTACTGAGTTCTCCAGTAACGAAGTGGGCGGCGACAAGGCGGCCTGGATACGGGAATGTTTCCGGAGCCTGGCGCTATACTACCCCAATATTAAGATTGCCGTGTGGTTTAACCAGGTGGACGGCAAGTGGCTTTATAACCTGGATTCTTCCCCGGGGAGCAAGGCGGCCTTCAAGGAGGGCCTGCAGGATCCCCACTACCGGTTCCAGGCGGTGATCCCCGAGTAAGCTGGCCTGTTTTCCCTCGGACTAAAACCCATGCATAGGGCAGCGGCAGGCAAGTCCCTGGAGCAATGGAGGAGATTCTGCAAAGAACGTCAAGAATATGGTGAGGAAATGAGTAAATGTCGGGCAAAAAGAAACTGTATCTTTTTTTAAGCTTTATTATACTTTTAGCAACCCTGGCGGGGTGGCGCCTCTGGCCAGGTCGGGTAACTGCTTTTGAGCGGGCCAGGTATTATTTAACCATATGGCGGGCCTGGGCCGGGCAGGTAGTTGCCCAACAGGCACCCGACCCGGCTGCTTTTCCGCCGGCGCCGCCGCCGGTTGCCGGGGCGAGTTACGACGTACTAGTGGTAGGTGGGCAACCGGAAGGTGTCGCTGCGGCTATCTCTGCCGCTCGCCAGGGGGCCAAGGTCCTGCTGATGGAAAGGCGCGACGGCCTGGGCGGCCTTTTTACCTATGGCTGGCTCAACTTTATTGACATGAATTACGGGCCGAAACACGAACTGCTGACCCGCGGTACTTTTCTTGATTTCTACCGCCAGGTAGGGGGCAGCGTTTTTGATGTCACCGTGGCCAAAAAGGTCTTCCTGGACATGGTGGAGCGTTACCCCAACCTGGCTTTAAGCCTGAATACTGCTTTTAAAGCGCCCATCCTGGAGGGCAATAAACTGATCGGCATCAGAGCCGTCAAGGACGGCCAGGAAATAACCTTCTACGCCGGCCGGATCATCGACGCTACCCAGGATGCCGATGTTGCCGCTGCGGCCGGCGTTCCTTATACGGTAGGCGCCGAGGATATGGGCGAGAAAGAGCGGCGCCAGGCAGTGACCCTCGTCTTTCACCTGGGGGGGATAGACTGGGCGGCCCTGGAGCAGGCCGTCAAGGGAGGCCGGATCAAAGACGCTAAGATTTCCGACCGGGCCGCCTGGGGCTTTGCCGACATTGGCGCTGCCTACCAGCCCTCCACCTCGCGCTTGCGGCTGCGGGGCTTAAATATCGGCCGCCAGAATGACGGCACCATCCTCATTAACGCCCTGCAGATCTTTGGTGTCGATGGACTGAGCGAGGCTGCCAAAACTGAAGCCATGGAACTGGCCCGGAAAGAACTGCCGGCTATTACTGACTTCTTGCGCTCCCGGCTGCCCGGTTTTGCCGGGGCCAGGCTCCTGGGGGCGGCGCCGGAACTCTACGTCCGGGAAACCCGCCACATCAAGGCCCTTTACCAGCTGGACCTGAATGACGTCCTCTTTAACCGCTATTTCCCCGACGCCATCGCCCTGGGGTCCTATCCGGTGGATGTCCAGGCGACTTCACCCCAGGATACGGGTTACGTCTACGGCCGGCCGGAAGTCTACAGCATACCCTTTCGCTCCCTGGTGCCCCAGGGGGTTGACAACCTCCTGGTGGTAGGGCGCTCGGCCGGCTATACTCACCTAGCTGCTGGTAGTGCCCGGGTAGTGCCCATAGGTATGGCTACCGGCGATGCTGCCGGGGTGGCGGCCGTTTATTCCCTGCAGGTTAATAAAAATTTCCGGGAACTGGCGGCCAGCCCCGGGGACATCAAGGCCATCCAGGATAAACTGGTGAAAATGGGGGCCTATCTCAAGGATTATCATATAAAGAACCCACTGGAAAATCACTGGGCCTTTGAAGGTTTAAAATTTGTTAACCGGTGGGGCCTTATTGTTGCTGGTTATAATAATGACTGGAAGCTGGATGACCCGGTGAACCAGGCAAGCTTTTACTATATGACGGCCAATGCCTTAAAAAGGGCAGCCGGCCGGGGCGATCTGGTTGCCGCTAAGTCTGCAGCCTTACAGCCCTATCTCGAGCGGAAACCTTTAACGCGGGGCAATGCCGCCCGTCTTCTTCTAACCTACCTGGGCGAGGATACGGCGGCTTTAGACCCGGCGGCAGCCGTGGCCCGGGCCGGGGGGAGGGGCCTCCTGCCCCTGAATAAGACGGGAGGCGATCCGCAGGAAATAGTAACCGGAGCGGAAGCTTACTACGCCACCGAGAGGCTTTGCGCCCTGGTGGGTAAAAGGTAAAGCCATAATTCCTACTTGCTTCCTGCTTCTGGTTATGCTACAATCAATATAACCGCATATATCTCCGAGCCAGTGGGCCTAAGGTTTTAAGGCTATGGCCGCTGGCCTCCTGCCTGCTTGCCAGGCAGCGACGGGGTAGGCGGGGAAACCTGCCTGCCTCCCGGAATGGGAAAGGAGTTTTCAGTAACTTCAGGCACCCTTCCGGGTGCCTGTAAATTTTTAGGGCTAAAAGGGAATAAAGGCCGGCCCCAGTAAGTCAATAAATATAAAGACGAACTTCCTAGGAGGGATATTTTATGGTTGACCGGGAAGCCGTCCGGGCAGCAGTAAAAGAAGCGGCTGCTGACCATGGTGGCAAGCTGCCCTGCGCGGTGGCCCAGGAAGTAGCTCGCCGCTTGCAGGTACCCATGCGTGAGGTGGGACAGGCTGCCGACGACTTAAAGATTAAGATTATCCAGTGCCAGCTGGGATGTTTTGAGTAGCAGGGGGATATGGATGGAACTCTTCCGGGTGGTAACTCTAGCAGAAGCGCGCCGGATGCTTTCCCGCTACTGGCCCCTGCCGGGACGGCAGGAAGTGATTTTACCCCTGCTTGCTGCCCTGGGGCGGGAACTGGCCCGGCCGGTGACGGCGAAGGACGACGTTCCCGGTTTTACCCGCGCCACCATGGACGGTTATGCCGTGCGGGCGGCCGATACCTTTGGCGCCCGGGAAAACCAGCCGGTAATTTTGCGCCTAACCGGGGAGGTTCCCATGGGGCAACCGGCTGCAGTGGCTGTTGGCCCCGGCGAGGCGGTGGCCGTATCTACGGGCAGTATGATACCCCCAGGGGCTGATGCCGTGGTTATGGTGGAAAATACGGAAGTCCAGGAGGGGGACTGCGTCGCCGTTTTTAAACCCGTGGCCCCGGGGCAGGACCTGGTGCGCCAGGGTGCCGACGTGCGCGCCGGTACCACCGTCCTGCCTGCCGGCCATACTTTGCGGCCCCAGGACCTGGGAGTGCTGGCCAGTCTGGGGGTAACCCGGGTGACTGTATATGAACCCTGGCGGGTGGGCATCCTGGCTACCGGCAATGAAATCGTCCCTCCCGAGGCTGATCCCGGACCCGGCCAGGTAAGGGATATTAATTCCTACACCCTGGCCGGACTGGTCAGGAAGTGTGGCGCTGAGGCCGCCCTGTACGGTATTGCCCCCGATGATATGGAAGAGCTCACAACCGGGGTACGAAAGGCCATGACGGAAAACCACCTGGTGCTCCTTTCCGGCGGCAGCTCTGTCGGCACCCGCGATTTAACCGTCCAGGTCCTGGCTGGCCTGGGACAGCCGGGTATCCTCTTTCACGGTGTGGCCCTCCGCCCGGGTAAGCCCACCGTTGCGGCAGTGGCCGGCGATAAGATGATTTTGGGCCTGCCGGGCCATCCCGTTTCAGCCATGGTTGTTTTCAGGCTCTTAATCGAACCCCTGCTGCGCTACGGGAGCTACGATCATCTGGCCGGGAGGACGGTGGAGGCGATCTTAAGCCGGACAGTTACTTCTATTCCCGGCCGCGAGGATTATATCCGCGTCCGCCTGGAAGCAGGCCCGGATGGGTACCTGGCCGTACCGGTACCCGGGGGCTCGAGTATGATCTCATCCATGGTCCAGGCCGACGGCCTGGTAGCCATACCCATGGAGGAAGAGGGTCTGGAAGCCGGTACGAGGGTAGAGGTTAAATTATTTTAGGTGCCCCGGTATTTAGTAGCTTGTTTAATCCCGTCTTCTATAGTGCGTTAAGAGGAACCGGAGAGGGGAATTATGTTCTATTAAACCCGGGAAGGAAGGGTTGGTAATTGGCACGCAAGGTCTTTGTCACCAACAGGCCATGGCAGGAGGCCCTGGAGGAATTTCTAGGATCTTTAAGGTCCAATGGCTACCTGGCGGGGCTGCCGGCTGAAGAAGTAGACGTTACCCGGGCCCTGGGCCGGGTGACGGCAGCACCGGTCTATGCCGCCATCTCCTCACCCCACTACCCGGCGGCAGCCATGGACGGGATAGCGGTGCGGGCGGAAAAGACCTTTGGTGCCAGCGAGGGGGAACCTCTGGAGCTGGCCCCGGACCGCGAGGCAGTGCTTGTCGATACGGGCGATCCCTTACCGGAGGGCTTTGACGCCGTTATTATGATTGAAGAGGTGGTCTTTAAAGATAAGGCAACGGCTGTCATCAGGCGCCCGGCTGTACCAGGGCAGAACGTCCGGCCGGTGGGCGAGGACATCATGGCCGGCGAGCTGCTGGTGCCGGCCGGCCATGCCCTCACCCCCTATGACCTTGGAGGCCTCCTATCTGCCGGAGTAACGAGGGTGGCCGTCCGGCCGCGACCGCGGGTAGCCATCCTGCCCACGGGGACGGAGGTGGTGCCGCCAAACCCCAACCCGGCTCCCGGCCAGATTCTGGAGTCTAACGGTACCATGCTGGCTGGCCTGGTCGTACAGTGGGGGGGTGAGCCCCGGGTTTACCCCATTACCCCGGATGATTACCAGCTCTTAAAGGAACGCCTGGTGCAGGCCGTAGCGGAAAGCGACCTGGTCCTCATCAATGCCGGCTCATCGGCCGGGCGGGAGGACTATACCGCCCGCCTGGTGGCTGAGCTGGGGCAGGTGTTGACCCATGGGGTCGCCACCCGGCCCGGGAAGCCGGTAATCCTGGGTATAGTCGATGGAAAGCCGGTGATTGGCGTACCCGGCTACCCGGTATCCGCCGCCCTGTGCGCGGAACTCTTTGCCAGGCCCGTTATCTATTACCGCCAGGGCCTGGAACCGCCCCGGCGGGAGCGGGTGCAAGCCGTCCTGGCCCGTAAAATCTACTCCCCCCTGGGCCGGGAGGAGTTTGTCCGTGTCCGCCTGGAAAGAGAAGGGGGCAGGCTGGTGGCCATTCCGACCTCCCGCGGTGCCGGCACCATCATGGCCCTGGCCCGGGCCGACGGTATTGTGGTGGTACCCCGCCTGGCCGAGGGTTTTGCCGCCGGCCAGGAAGTGACGGTATATCTCCTGCGGCCACGGGAAACCCTTCTGGAAGAAACTCCACACCGGAGCCAGGACCATCAAGGGTAGCTATAATTTAGAATAAAAAAGCGGCATAACGAAGAAGCCTTTGCCGGAGAAAAGAGGGAGACCGGTGGAAGATGCCTTTCGCCGTCAGATAAACTACCTGCGTATTGCCATAACCGACCGCTGCAACCTGCGCTGCCGCTACTGTATGCCGGCTACCGGGGTGCCCTTAAAGAGTCACCAGGATATCCTCCGCCTGGAGGAGATCGTCACCATTGCGCGGGTGGCCGGCAGCACCGGGATTAACCGCATCCGCCTCACCGGAGGCGAGCCCCTGGTGAGGAAAAACGTGGTGACCCTGGTGCGGGAACTGGCTAAACTTCCGGCCATCAAAGAGGTTTCCCTGACCACCAATGGCATCTTCCTGAGCGGCCTGGCCAGGCCCCTCAAAGAAGCGGGCTTGAGCCGGGTGAATATCAGCCTGGACACATTAAAGAAAGAACGTTACCGTTATATCACCCGCCGCGGCAATATCAGCAGCGTCTGGCAGGGCATCCATGCCGCCCTGGCCGTGGGCCTGACACCGGTAAAACTCAATGTTGTCGTTACCCGCGGCTTTAATGACGACGAGATCCTGGATTTTGCCCGACTGGCTCAAGAAAAGCCTTTGCATATCCGCTTTATTGAACTGATGCCCATTGGCGCGGCTGCTGCTTCTGCTGGCGGTTATGTATCCATGGACGAGATTAAAAGCCGGATCAGCCGGGTCTATCTCCTGGAACCTTTAGCGGACCTGGTAACCAACGGGCCGGCAGTTAACTTTAAGGTGGCCGGCGGTAAAGGCAGTATCGGCTTTATCAGCGCCATGTCCAGTCACTTTTGTCATCGCTGCAACCGCCTGCGCCTGACGGCCGACGGGAAACTCAGGCCCTGCCTCTACTGGGACGGGGAAATAGACATCAAAGGGCCTTTACGCGCCGGGGCTTCGGAGGCGGAACTGGCGGCTATTTTTGCCCGGGCTGTGACCTTAAAGCCGGCCGAACACCATATGGAAACCGGCTGGCGCCAGCCGCGGGTCATGTCCCAGATCGGCGGCTGATGTTTAAGAAGTGAGAGGTGGGAAGTGGGAAGTAGGAGTTGGTTTAAGTTAAGCTCCGGTGAGGTTAATGTCTGTGGGGGAAGCGGGTAGTTCCTTCAATAAAGGTTTGTATCTGTAAAGGCACAAAGTAAATAAGCAGTGTATTATGGAGGCATTGTTATGAGCAATCCCCTGACCCACCTTGATGCCAAAGGTGCTGCACGAATGGTAGATGTGGGCGCCAAGGCCGTTACCGAGCGGGTGGCCGTAGCCCGGGGACGGGTACTGATGAGCAAAAACACCCTTGATCTCATCCTGGAGGGGCAGGTGCCCAAGGGTGACGTCCTGGCCGTGGCCCGGGTGGCCGGCATTATGGCCGCCAAGCAAACGGGGTCGTTAATCCCCCTCTGCCACCCCTTGTCCATCAGCGCGGTGAGCGTCGACTTCCGCCCTGACCGGGACACGGGGACCCTGGAAATTGAAGCCCGGGTGAAGACCACCGGCCAGACCGGGGTGGAAATGGAAGCCCTGACGGCGGTCAGCGTGGCCGCCTTGACCATTTACGACATGTGCAAAGCCGTCGAGAGGGGCATGGTTATCGATAACATCAGGTTGATCGAAAAAACGGGTGGCCGCAGCGGCCACTTCCAGCGGGAAGGTGAGGAACCATGGGACGTATCGTAGCCGTCTGCACTTCGGCCAGTAAGGGTGAGCGTAAAAAGAATATTGGCCGGGGGATGCTCATTGCCAACCACGGCCTGGAGGGCGACGCCCACGCCGGGTCCTGGCACCGCCAGGTAAGCCTCCTGGCCATGGAAAGCATTACCAAAATGCAGGCTAAAGGCCTGCAAGTGGGTCCCGGCGACTTCGCCGAGAACCTGACGACGGAGGGTATCGACCTGGTGTCTCTGCCCGTAGGTACGAAATTAAGAATCGGCGACCGGGTCCTGGCCGAGGTGACCCAGATCGGCAAACAGTGCCACAGCCGCTGCGCTATTTATGAGCAGGCCGGCGACTGCGTCATGCCCCGCGAGGGCATCTTTGTGGCCATCCTGGAGAGCGGGCCGGTCCAGGTGGGTGATCCTATCGAGGTGGTGGCCTCGTGATTCGGGTAGCAATACTTACGGCCAGCGATAAGGGAGCCCGGGGCGAGCGGGAGGATAAGAGCGCGGCCGTCATCCGGGAAATGGTAGCGGATCTTGGCGAAGTGGTGGCCTATGAGGTTGTTCCTGATGAGCGCCGGCTCCTGGCCGCTAAACTGCAGGAGTTTTGCGATGTGGTGGGGGCCGATCTCGTTCTCACCACCGGGGGCACCGGCTTCAGCCCCCGGGATGTTACCCCCGAAGCCACCCGGGATGTGATCGAAAAGGAAGTACCGGGGCTGCCGGAGGCCATGCGGGCGGCAAGCCTGAAGTTAACCCCCCAGGCCATGCTCTCCCGGGCTGTAGCCGGCATCCGGGGGAAGACTCTCATCGTCAACCTGCCCGGCAGCCCCAAAGGGGTGCGGGAAAACCTGGCGGCCATACTGCCGGCCCTGCCCCACGGCCTGGCCATCTTAAAGGGCGAGGCCGGCGAGTGCGGCCGGCCCTGAAAGATAGATTATGCAAACCCCGGTCTTTACGACGGGGTATTTTTATAAGACTATGTAAGACTATGATCACTAGTCAACATATCACATTCTAAATAGTTAGTCTAGTAATTTTACTGCTAAAAGCTTTCTTAGGCTATCCTTGGGGAAAAAATATTTTTACTTTAGCCTGCGATATTAACTTTTTCGGATGAGTAAGCCAGGACTTACTGTTTTATTGGAGTTGAGTTTCTCCAGTAGAAGCATTATATGTTTTATGTTAAGATAATTTGGGGTGTAAAATATAAAACGTCAGCTGGTATATGGACATCTGCAAGATTCCCAGGAAAAGTTTTGCTGTTTAAGTTGACTCAATTTATATATAAGCAGCAAAGTGCCGATTTAGTGTATTTTTTAAATTAACAGGTGGCCCGGACTCGGTTTGTAGGAGGTGTATATGCTGATGATGGGAATTACTGTAAGAGAAGCGCTGGGCTTACCTCAGCTGGAGGGAGCAGTACTTGTCGGTGGTAAACAGGGACTTGATCGTATAATCAATTCTGTGAACATCATGGAAGTACCAGATATAGGAAGTTATATAAAACCCGCAGAGCTTTTACTGACAACCGCTTATCCTATTAAAGATGATATTAAAGCTCTGGAAAATTTGATACCCCAATTAAACAAATGTGGATTGGCCGCGCTGGCCATAAAGCCGGAACGCTATATCCGCGAGATTCCAGAGATTATGATTAAGCAGGCCAACCAATACAAGTTTCCCTTGATTAAATTGCCCAATAGCGCCTCATTTAATGAAATTATAAATCCTATTTTGACCGAAATTTTAAACCGCCAGGCGGCCGTCCTGCAAAGGAATGAACAACTTAGCAAAGCCTTAACCGGCATAATGCTGCATGGCGGAGGACTGGCTGAGATCGCGCGGACCCTAGCCGGTTTACTGGGGTTGCCAGTCTCCATTCATGATCCTTCTTTCCGAAAGATAGCTTCGTGGTTAGCGCCCCGCGATTTCGGTACTGAGAAGAATCGGGCACTGGCTGAACTTGTAAATGATAGCAAACAGCTGACAGAAGCTTAGAAGGATGGTAGGGAACAATTGGTATTTAATTATACCGGTGGGTTATATGCCATATGCCGCCCTGTTACAGTTGCTGAGGAAATTTATGCATACCTGTTTATCTGGGAACCCCAAAAGCCTATTTCTGAACGGGATATAACCGGTATCGAGCAGGCGGTTACTGTTATTGCTTTGGAAATAAGCAAGCAACGGGCTGTCTTTGATGTTGAGAGCAGGTTTAAAAGCAGCTTTATTGAATATCTCGTGGATGGTAAAATTACCTCAAAGGAAGATGCGATCATTTTGGCCGAAAGATTTGGGTGGGATATTGCTAACGGCTTTACAGTCATGTTATTTGAATGTGATGATCTGCAATCGCTTTACGATCAGGAGCCAGTATTTGCCCGCAAGAAACGGCTTAAGATAATGGAGATAGTGAATACAGCGGTTGTTTCATTATCTCCGGGATCAGCGGTTGTCGAGAGAGGGAGGCGGTTAATGGTGTTGCACCGCCCTCTGCCAGGTAAAGATACCAAACAGTTGCGGAGAAATTCCGAGACTTTGGCCCGTTCCTGTTGTGAAGAGTTAGCGAAGCGGTTAGATACACGAATACTCGTGGGGATTAGCCGCTTTATCGCCGACCCCATGAAAATTGCTGAAGGCATAAACCAATCCCAACAGGCTCTGGAAATCGGGAGGCGTGCTTACGAACGGGGCCAAGTTTTTCACTTTGACGACTTGGGCGTATACCGCATTTTATTGACTTCTGATGCGGTAGAGATGCGATGTTTCTTTGACGATATCTTGGGCCAACTGGTCTCTTATGATGAAGAAAATAAAGCAGGTCTAATTGCAACGTTGGAGACGTTATTTGCTAATGATATGAACCTGCAGAAAACAGCTGATGCCTTATTTATTCACTATAATACTTTGAGATACCGCATAAACCGGATACAACAAATTACTGGCCTTGATTTAAAGTCTCCGGATGATCGCCTGAGCCTGCAGCTTGCCCTTAAAATCCTGCACATCAAAGGAAATTAACTTGAAGTTTTGTGGCCACCGCTTATTTGGTGGTGTTTTTTATCTAAAGATGGTTTAACTTGTTGATATTTGACTAATTAACGCGTTATCTTTTGTATGAAATTGACATAGAGGTGGTTGGCTTAGTAGTGTTAAACTACAAATGTACGGGATACAGGTAATTAGATCTAATTACCAGAAATGTTTTTGTGGCGGATGTAAAAAGAATAATATCATAGTCCGGGTTCGTCGCGCTGTAGAACAGGCTATAGCCCATAGAATACCCGGCTTAGGGGACTCATGTAGATGTCGACACGCAGTTAGATTGCATAAGCATGCAGAAGTTAAGGGGAGAAGGTATAATAGCGAGTCCTTCGCTTCTGAAGATTTGTTTTAGGTAAAAATCCGAGAAATTACTGGGTAAAGCAGGAAGTTTTAAAAATAGCAAAAAAATAGAAGTAATAGACAGTTCTACTAAGGCCTATTAAATGCTTTGTATTAGAGGATACCTCAAAGGTCAAACATTTTTTACAACAAAATAAATGACCAACTGGAAATTTTACCGTTGGTCATATCATACAAGGAGGATAAAAAATGAGTGCAATTGTGCTTTTGCCGCTTCTTGTTATCATTGCCGTCCTTGTTATGAGGAAGCACATGATAATAGCGGGTATCAGTGGTGCAATCGTTGCTATGATTATCGGTCATATGGACTTGGCGTCGGCGACAAAAATAATAATGGACGCTATTCCCGGCATGATGTCTATGACGACACCGATTATGTATTCCGCGACGGCCCTTGCTGTTGCCAAGACAGGAGGGTTTGATGCTCTGCTTCGACTTAGCCGGAAAATCACTGGCAATAGAGTATATCTAGTGGCTGCTGCTATTGTGCTCATTCAGGCACTAGCAACTTACGCTGCTGGTCTTGGTGCAGGAAATACAATGGTAACCGGCCCATTGGCATTTGCTGCTGTGGGAGCAGTTCCAGAGCTAATTGCAGGCATGGCGATTGCAACAGCAGCGAGTTTTGAGACATCACCAGCTTCTGCCGAGAGTGCCACAATTTCAAAAATTGCGGGGATAGATGTTGGTACTTATGTTAACCAAATGTTTCCATTTACGATTTTATTTTGGATAATTGGTATCTCTCTGGCGGCTTATGGAGTTTGGCGGCGGGGACGTATTTTAAACGAAGAAAATAATGAACCCATGCCCATGGGCCAGATAGTAAGAACTGCTCTTCCACCTCTCTACTTTATCATTGTAGTTGTCGCCGGTAAGTATTTAAATATGTTATTTGGTGGTTACCATGTCTTTACAGCACCTTTTAACATGATCAGCACTCTTGTGTTAGCAACAATTTTAACAAAATCCTCTATGGATAAGATGGCGGAGAACTTAATTCAGGGTTCCTCTTTCATCCTGACGCGGTTATTTGCAATCGGTGTTTTCCTGGGTTTCATTAATATCCTTTCAGAAATTGGTACCTTTAAATATATAGCTCAGATTGCGGCTAGTGCCCCGTCTTTTATCTTCGTAGCGACAGCAATTTTGGCTGGCTTCATTGTAGCTGTACCAGCTGGAGCGTATAGCGTTGGCGTAATTAGCCTGGTGGTTCCCGTTCTGGCTGCTGTTGGCCTTACTCCTTTACAAATGGGACTTGTGGCCCTGGCTATCGGTATGGGTACGCAGATGAGCCCTGTACAGATTAATGTTGCTGCTCTCTCCCAGACATTCGAAATGGAAATTGAAAGCGTCGTCCGCAATAATGCGCCATATGTGCTTGGGGTCCTCGTACTACTGATCATATTAGGTCTCTTCTTGTAAGTGAAGAAAGGGTGCATACCTTGGAGGCTCTTTCTGTGGGTATCGGGGCCTGGGGGACTCTAGAAGGACAGGCTTTTACTGAAGTAATCTCCATATCTAAACGTTCACTGTATTGCCGAGCCCCGGCTGGACTCGTGTGCGTAGGTAGCCAGTCTATAGGGCGCGGGCCCATTAATGTGCTGCTGAGCGAACATGAATGGAACGCCATATACAACCGCATCCTGGTTGGAGAACACTTGGTTTTTAGTAAAGGTCCTACTTCTAGCATTCACACGGTTTTATTAATGAGGCGTTGCATTTATGCAGCACGCATTGACCCACCACGAGATTTTGGCCTGAAGCCTGTGTCTCTGGATTCCTTGTGGTCGCTTTTATTTACCTACGGTAAGGGACCAATGCTTTGCGCCCTTAACGGCAGTGCTTATTCTGCCAGTGACCCTTTCGATAAGGTTGTGATACAAAGGGGTAAGCAGGGCATCGACCTTCTCCGGATAAGCTGGAACCGAGATGAATGGCAGTTTATTGCGGATGTAGCAGTAAAAACTCTTTTGGGCTTGGGACCAGGTTTGACTCCCTCTGGGGATGATCTGCTTGTGGGTTACATGAGCGGGTTGGATTTAATATCGACCATAAGTTCCCGCGCCCGGGAGATTAAAAAAATGATGCAGTCCAACGTACTGTCGTCCCTTGCACGTACAAACGAAATTAGCCAAACACATATCAGGTGGGCTTGTAGAGGGTACTATATGGAACCGCTCACAGCCTTGCTAAAGGCAATTGCGGGGGGGGAGCCAGAAGCAGTTGGTAATAACATGAAAAAATTACTAGCAAGGGGTGCATCTTCGGGTACAGATACAGCTATTGGATTGCTGTTGGCCCTAGAAAACGGAAAGGAGATGCAGCGTAGTGGTTATTCGCTGGCTAATTAAACCTAAGATGTATCAGGATTCTGTAAAACTCATGAAGTTATCTGCTGAACTCCGTAAGCAGGACGGGGTAAAGCAAGCATCTGTGATTATGGCGACGGAGATGAATAAGAGCACTTTACAGGATATAGGTATGTTGGTGCCAGAAGTAGCTGCTGCCAATGCCGATGATCTGGCGATAATCGTGGCGGCAGATACAGAAGAGCAGGCACAAAAGGCTGTGGAATTGGCGGAAAAACTTCTCAACCGTGCTGAAGTGCAACAGGGTGAGACTAAACAGCAATTTCCTAAGACCTTACGAAGCGCAGTAGAGGCTTTACCTGGTGCAAATTTGGCCCTTATCTCTGTACCAGGAACATATGCGGCAGCTGAGGCACTTAAAGCACTGAATCTAGGGCTTAACGTGCATCTATTTAGTGATAACGTTACGCTGGAAGATGAGGTCCGGCTCAAGCAAATCGGAACTAAAAAAGGATTGCTGGTAATGGGGCCGGATTGTGGCACGGCAATTATTGATGGGGTGCCCCTTGCCTTTGCCAACGTTGTTGCTCGTGGCAAGATAGGGATTGTTGGCGCTTCAGGAACCGGTATCCAAGAAGCTACTGTTCTGATCGAGCGTTTGGGAGGAGGTATTTCCCATGCCATAGGAACTGGAGGCAGGGACCTCTTAGATGAAGTTGGCGGGCAAATGATGCTTCTTGGTATTGATCTTCTGGAAGAAGACCCTTCGACAGAGGTTATTTTATTGATCTCAAAACCTGCCGGACCACGGACGGCAAATAAAATACTGGATAGGGTTAAGCAGTGTAAGAAACCTGTAGTAGTGAATTTGCTTAAAGGGGATTTAAATACCATCCAGTCAGCTGGTGTTGTGGGTGCCGCAACCATCGAAGATGCGGCTTACAAGGCAGTCGCTTTGGCCAATGGAGAAGAAGCAGTTGCCATACCGGAAAATTACTGGGGAGATTACTCAAAACAGATCGCCGTGCTGGAGAGCCAGCTGTGCTCGAATCAGCGTTATATTCGGGGCCTGTTTACAGGGGGCACCCTAGCCGACGAGGCAATGGTGATACTCAGCGATATCGTGGGGGATATCTTCTCCAATATCCCATTAAAACCAGAACTAAAATTACCTTCAGCAAGGAAAAGCCACAAGCATACCATTGTGGATTTAGGGGATGACGAGTTTACAAGAGGGCGTCCCCATCCTATGATTGATCCCCTTCCTCGCAACGAACGTTTAATGCAAGAGTATGCTGATCCAGAGGTGGGCGTTATCCTTTGTGATGTAGTTACAGGTTATGGGAGTCACGCTGACCCGGCAGGGGAACTGGCCCGCGCAGTGGCCCGCGCCCGGGATGCTTATCCGAGCAATAATCCGGCAGTAATTGCCTTTGTATGTGGTACCGAAGCCGACCCGCAACCTCTTAGTGAACAGGTCAAAGCCCTCGAAAAAGAAGGGATTTTTGTCTTACCATCCAATGCGGAAGCAGCACGGACGGCGGGAAGGATTATCAAGTTACACGAAAGCCGGAGGGTTTAATCATGATTTTAAGTAGAGATTTAATTAATGGTCCTGTCAAGGTTGTTAATGTCGGGCTTGAGTCTTTTGCCCATGACTTGACTTCGCTGGGCGTCGCTAATATACATGTAGAATGGAGACCGCCCGCCAATGGCGACCCGCATCTTGTCCGACTGTTAGCCTTGATTGAAGAAAATATTGATGTTATTAACACCGCTAATCAAAAAGCTATCAATCGTTTACTGGAAGCGCAACCGAAGCTTGTCGATGTCAAGCTTGCTGGCGAGGTAATACCCGGCTTCGAGGGCAATATGATATTGCACTCTGGTCCACCAATTACATGGAGTAAAATGTGCGGGCCTATGCGGGGTGCTGTTATTGGTGCACTTATCTATGAAGGCCTGGCAGATAATGCAGAGCAAGCCGAGAAATTGGCTGCTAGTGGCGAAATAAAGTTTGCTCCCTGTCACGAATATAGCGCTGTCGGTCCTATGTCCGGGATTATATCAGCTTCTATGCCAGTTTTTCCCGACTTTGACACTTCGCGGCGATTTTGACCCATTTTGGGCCCGCAAATCGAGGAAAATCAAGCACCTGATTTTTATTCACTTACAAATGTAGTGGCAATAAATGAGGCAAGGGCAATGTTAATACTTGTATAATGCTAATTTACGTTGTATAATATATCCATGTTTATCAAGATAACCAAGTCAGGCAAGTACCAATATGTGCAGCTGGTCACTGCCTACCGGGAAAATGGGGTCGTTAAACATAAGGTTCTATTGAACTTAGGCCGGCTGGACCAGATCCAAAATAACCCCAGCATTCAACGGTTGGCAATTCGCCTGCAGGAGCTGTCCGGGCTAAAAAATAGGGTTGACTTAACCGCCCTCTCCGAGGCCCGAATAGTAAATTGGGGATATATAGTCTACCGCAAAATATGGGAACAGTTTGGCTTGGACAGCGTTTTGGCCCGGATAAAGGAGAGGGGCAAAATCCAGTTTGGCCTCAATGACGCCTGTTTTCTCATGACCCTCCAGCACTTGTTGGAGCCGCGGAGCAAGCTGGGGACCTACGACTATCAAAATCATTACGTGAACTTCCCGGCAGTAGAGTTGCACCACCTGTACCGCTCCCTGGACGTCCTTTGCGATCACAAAGAAGAGCTAGAAGAAGAATTGTTTTATAAGAATCGCCATCTCTTTAACATGAAAGTCGATGTGGTATTCTACGACGTGACCACCTTTTATTTTCAAAGTGTTAAAGCCGACTCTTTACGCGATTTTGGCTTTAGCAAAGACGGTAAATTCAATGAAGTACAGGTAGTATTGGGCCTGCTTATCGATTGCGAAGGCCGCCCCATAGGTTATGAGCTTTTCCCCGGCAATACCTTTGACGGCAAAACCTTGGAGTTAGCCTTAGAAAAGCTGGAAAAACGCTTTGGCTTACGCCGGGTGATTATCGTAGCAGACCGGGGAATCAATGCTAAGCTCAATTTAAAGCGTATAGTGGAACGGGGCTACAGCTATATCTTTGCCGCCCGCATCAAAAACATGAAAAAAGAAATTACCGAACAGATCTTAAACCAAGAAGACTACCAGGAAATAAAGGATGACGATAAGGAAGATGTCCTTCGCTACAAAGTAATCGAGTACGTAAACGAATTCACCGCCGAAGGGAAAAAGTATAAGTTACCTGAAAAGCTAATCGTCACCTACTCCAGCCGACGGGCACAAAAAGACCGGGCCGACCGGGAGAGGTTAATCGAAAAAGCAAAGAACCTCTTAGAAAGCAAGGCCAAAATTAAGGCCGAAAACAAGCGCGGCGGCAAAAAATACCTCAAAGAAATAGACTGCACCGGGACCTGGATACTGGACGAAGAAGCTATTAACCGGGACCAACAATTTGACGGTTACTACGGCATCCAGACCAGCGAGAAAGAAATGGACGCCAAAGACATCCTGGATGCCTACCATAACCTATGGCGTATAGAAGAATCCTTCCGCATCATGAAAAGCACCCTGGAAGTCCGGCCTGTCTTTCACTGGACCGAAAAGAGGATTAAAGGGCACTTCGTCATTTGCTTCCTGGCCTTTCTTTTGGAAAGAACGTTAGAGTTCAAGCTAAAAAAGGCCGGAGAGGAAGTTAGCCCGGAACAAATCCGCGAGGCGTTAAACTCCATGAACTTTGCCGAAGTGGAGATCGAGAACAACAAATTCTTCATAAAAACCAAAGGAACAGAGCTAAGCAATAGGATCCTGAGGATACTCCATATCAGGCCACCCAAAAATGTCACCTCGGCAGAAGAGTTATCCATATAAACTTGAGCCACTGAAAGCAGCGTAGTGGCAAAATGCGCGTTCTTGATTCAAAGATTCTAGATTTGATGCGGGTTTCAGCCATGCTAAGTGTCAAAGTCGGGAATCGGCAAGGCATGTTGGGACCAGGCAGTAGTGTACTGGCTGGCTTTTAATTTTTAACGTTTTCTTACAAATTTTTAACGGTGAGTTAATTACCTTTCAACTTCTATTTAACTTCCGTTTGGTAATTTTATTTTGTCCACACATACTCAGCGTGATAAGGAGGTGTAGCTTTAAAAATGGATATTCATATTGAAAATTTATGCAAGAGCTTTGGGAACCAGCCTGTTTTGCGTCAAATTAATCTAAATATCCATAAAGGAGAGTTTGTGGCCGTCCTTGGCCCCAGCGGTACGGGAAAATCCACACTCCTGCGGTGTATTAACGGATTCGTGCTCCCGGAACGGGGACGCGTCTTTGTAGGAGGCGAACAAGTTACTCTTCGCACCCGCCAGAAACTTCGCAAACAAATCGGTTTCATCTTTCAGGGGTATAACCTGGCCGGTAACTTGACAGTTCTACAAAATGTTTTGATGGGAAGGCTGGGTTACAAGCCTTCTTGGGGACTAACTTTCAACCGCGAAGATCTAAACCTTGCCCAAACAGCTCTCGAAATGGTTGGTTTAAAAGATAAGATTCACGAGCGTGTGGACAGGTTGAGCGGTGGCCAAAAGCAGAGGGTGGGAATTGCCCGGGCACTGGTGCAAAAACCCAAGGTTTTGCTGGCTGACGAACCGGTTTCCAGCCTGGACCCAGTTACGGCCTGCGAGATCTTAGAATTACTGCAAAAGATTAATAAGAGCCAGGGCGTAACGGTTATCTGCAATCTCCACCAATTGGAACTGGCCCGGTCTTTTGCTCAACGTATTGTAGGCCTTAATTCTGGCCGGGTACAGTATGATGGACCGGCGTTTCTTTTAGGAGAAAAGCAAGTACATCAGATTTACGGGAATAGCGGTGTTCATCAAGACTTCATAAAAGTATCTGCAAGTTAAATTTAAGACAAGTTAAATTTAAGAACAAAAAACGCAAGGTAAACGGGGGAATTTTAATGAAAAAGTTAGTGACTATAACCTTTCTTGTTTTTATTATGGGTTGGCTTATTTCCGGATGCGGCCTAGGGGGAAAATCTCAAGCCCAGGCAGATCCCACTAAGTTAAAGGTTGCCCTGCTCCCCGATGAAAGCCCGGCCACAGTAATTAAAAATAACGAACCATTGAAACATTATTTAAGCAAGGCTTTGGGGAAAGAAATTGAAATTGTGGTAACTACCGACTATTCGTCCATGATCGAGGCCATGCGCAACAATCAAATCGATGTCGCTTACTTCGGTCCTTTGTCTTATGTTCTTTTGAAGCAAAAAATGAAAGATGCGCTGCCGTTTGCGGCTAAGATCGAAAAGGGAAGCCCTACTTATCAAGCCGTGGTCGTGGCTGGCGCCGGTACTGGAATCAATTCCCTTCAGGATATTAAGGGTAAGATAATGGCCTATGGTGACCCGGCTTCTACCTCCAGTCACTTGATACCCAAAGAGATGCTCCTCAGTCAGGCAAACTTGAAGGCTGGCCAAGATTATCAAGAACAATTTGTAGGCGCCCACGATGCGGTGGCTATGGCAGTACAAAATAACAACGCGCAGGCCGGGGGTCTCAGTAAGCCGATTTATGAGTCTTTAGTAGAAAAAGGCACTATTGACCCTAATAAGGTAAAGGTGATCGCCGAATCCAAGCCTTACCCCAACTACCCTTGGGTTATGAGGTCGACGCTTGCCTCGGACCTCCAGGAAAAAATCAAGAAAGTATTTTATGACCTTAAGGATAAAGATGTTCTCAAGCCTTTGAAGGCCGAAGGTTTTGCCCCTATAGAGGATAAAGATTATGATGTAATCAGGAATATGGTTAAGGTCTTAAATATCGACCTAGAGAAACAATGAGCAAGGTCATTTCACGAACTAACGAAAAAATGGTTAGCGTTAAAAAAGGTTCCGGATGGGTTGCTTTTTTAGCCGGTGGCGGGATTTTAATTGCAGGCTCCTTGATATATACTCTTTTTTTCAGTTGGGGGTCCTTGACTTCCGGCCGGATTTTGAGTAATTTGTGGCGTATTACCAGCGAAATGTTCCCCCCGGAGCCAAGTGTTTTATTTACGCTAGGGAAGCCGGCAGTAGAAACCCTTGCCATGAGCGTAGTAGCTACCTTGCTGGCGATAGTTCTTTCTTTACCCTTAAGTTTTCTTGCAGCCAAAAACACGACGCTACACCCCCTTATTTCTCCTGTAGTTAAGGGTTTCTTTAATGCGCTACGGACAATCCCGGAGTTAATTATGGGGGTTATCTTCGTTGCTGCCGTTGGATTTGGTATTTTGCCGGGAGTTCTAGCCTTAGGGCTCCATTCGGCCGGTATGTTGGGTAAGTTTTACGCTGAGGCAATTGAAACTGCGGACCCGGGGCTGGTCGAAGCTGTTGAAGCTGTCGGGGGCTCTCGCTTCCAGGTGATTGTTTTCGGCATCTTACCTCAGGTAGTAACCCACTTCATTGATTATTCGTTGTACCGCTGGGAATACAATTTCCGAGCCTCAACCATTGTAGGGATGGTTGGGGCTGGCGGTATCGGCTTTCAATTAATTGCTTCTTTGCGGATGATGCAATATAAGGATCTATTTACCATCCTCGCTGTGGTTTTTGTTATGGTACAATTGGTGGATTATTTGGGCAATCTGGTACGGCAGAAAGTCCTGAACCGGGAGGAATTTTAAAGTGAAACCTATGGTTTTTATTACTCAGTGGATGCCCAATGAAGGTGTAGAAGTATTAAAGAGGCACTGTAAGGTGATCATGAACGAAGGTATGCAACCCTTGCCCAAAAGAGAATTGATTCGGCAGGCTAAGGACGCCCATGCATTACTTTTCTTCGTCAGTGACCACATCGATGCCGAGGTGATTGAAGGTTGTCCTAATCTGAAGGTGGTTGCCAGCTTTGGTAAAGGCTATGATAACCTTGATCTGAATGCTTGCACCAGGCGGAATATCTGTGCGACGATCAATCCCTATAGCCTTACGGATTCTACTGCCGATCTGGCCTTGGCCTTAATGTTAGCCCTATGCAGAAACCTCCTGCCAGGCGATCGGTTTATTCGTTCCGGCAATTTTCGGGGGTGGGAGCCACGCTTACTTCTGGGCCATGAGTTTCACCATAAAAACCTTGGGATCATCGGCATGGGGGCCATTGGTCAAGCCATCGCCCGTCGGGCTGTAGGTTTTAACGTACGCATTTTATACTATGATTTATTGCCAAGACCTGCCGTCGAAGCAGAATTGGGAGCCACCTTTTGCACCAAGGAACAACTTCTAAGTCAAAGTGATTTTGTGGTCCTTTGCGTTGATTTGCGCCCTGAGAATTACCATCTTATCGGCGCCGGGGATTTACAAAAAATTAAACGGGGAAGCTACTTGATCAACGTCGGTCGGGGCTCTCTTGTAGACGAGCAGGCCGTAGTTCAGGCCCTTGAAGATGGTGTGTTGGGGGGTTATGCTGCCGACGTTTTTGAAATGGAAGATTTCATTTCTCCCGACCGACCCACAGAAATAACCCCGGGGCTAATTCGTTTGAAAGATAAAACCGCGCTTACCCCCCATATTGGTACCGGAACGTGGGAGGCCCGCCGTAAGCTGGCGGTGGCCACGGCCGAACAGATCCTCAAGGCTTTGCATGGAGAGAAGCCGCCCGGCGCATTAAACGATGTCGTGCTGCAACCGCTTTTATGATCATGATCCCACCTCTTCCATCTGGCCCTGTTAAATTCAGGAGATCACATAGTCCCGACCGCCTTCATTGACCCATTTGACCGTGTAGCCCAACCCCTCGGCTACATATCTCGCCGGCAGGAAAGTGCGGTTCTGCTTCAGCTCCGGCGATACGTCGATTATCTTCAGTTCGCCGTTATCCTCTATTGCCGGAGATCCTATCGCCATCGCTACTCTATATGACGGCAAAGTTAAGGTTGCCTTCTGCAGTTTGTTATCCCACTGAACGTCGTTCTCTTTCACACCTAGAGCATAACCTAAGTACCTTACCGGCACGAAGGTCCGATCATGGCTAATATATCCCGACTTTGACACTTCGCGGCGATTTTGACCCATTTTGGGCCCGCAAATCGAGGAAAATCAAGCACCTGATTTTTATTCACTTACAAATGTAGTGGCAATAAATGAGGCAAGGGC
>Ga0224486_100182_pt1 | contig 27808 bp, 32 predicted proteins | sample TexhydDE_CT_test_FD_172013 | JGI IMG/M metagenome (GOLD analysis project Ga0224486, IMG submission 172013) | Fracking water microbial communities from deep shales in Oklahoma, United States - hydraulically fractured wells DE_CT_test ... | reverse complement strand
CCGCCGGCTTCCTTCGGATTCCACCTCGCGATGGACACCCTTGCCTTTGGCTAGCAGACTCGTGCTGCCTCGCCTGCAGTGGACTTTCACCACCAAGTTAACGCCCATGCCGGGCGCACATAAAAAACCCCCTGCGGGGGATTTCTTACGAACCCAGTTCCTTTTTGTTCTGGCCAAAACGGTAGGCAGAACTACCACAACCATCCGATGCGGTGCAGGCCGACACACGCCGGTGGGCCAGTTCTGCCGGCCGGCAGGTTCTGCGCCGGTTGCCGCTGCTTTCGCAGTGGGCCGGAAATTCTTCACTCAGGCAATCCAGCAGGGCAGCAGTAAGCTTACCGGCAGCCAGGGTGGAACCGATAACCAGTATCCTGCTTTCGTGAAAACGGCCCTTTAACGGCTCAAGGGAAGTGCGGGAGGGAAGATAATCCAGCCGCATCCACCCTTCTTCGCACTTAAAAATGCCCTTGGCCCGCACGATCTCACCAAGGCTGGTCGTGGACAGGTTTTCAAACAGGGCGACAAGCCGCGTCCTGGAAAATACGCCCTGAAACCGGCGCGAAAAACCATAATAATTGGGAATGTCAGCGGCACTTTGAGGTCTCCGGCACACCTTCCTCTCCCGGGGAGAAGAAAACCCGGTTTGCGAAACAACTTCCAGCTCCGCCGGGTTTACCTGTCCGTGATGGGCAGTAATAAAATGCGCCCGGTTATTGAGTTCCTTGATTTTCCTGGCCAGTGCCCGCACCTTATTTTCCGGAACCAGGTCGCACTTATTCAGCACCAGCACATTGGCCCGGCAAATTTGAGATTCGGCAAAAAAAGGCGAGCGGGTATACAACTCCTCAAAGTTGCAGGCATCAATAACATGAACAACGCTAAAACAATGTTCCGTTAAATGCAGGCCCATTACCTTTGCCGCCGCCAGCAGCCCCTGAACCGCTGCCACTCCCGGATATTCTATGATCAGCCTGTCCGGTGCAAGGGAGCTGGCCACATAGGGGATCTGCCTGGCCAGGTCAGCACTCAAGGTGCAGTATATGCATTCACAACCCAGCTCCAGTACATCCGGAGCATCCTGGGCCAGCAGAGCCCCGTCAATGCCCACCTCTCCAAATTCCCCCACCAGAACGGCCACCCGTTCACTGGAGGACAGCTGGCTGACCAGGTGGTGAATAAGGGTGGTTTTCCCGCTCCCCAGATAACCCGTTATTATATTAATGATCATGGTCACTACACCCTGTTTTTTATTAAATAAAAATTTGTCTTTTATTTTACTTTTAATCCCTTAATCTGTAAAGCCGTTTTCCGAAAATAATAGCCGGTGCCGTGTGCTGGTTACCATAAAACCCACCCTGCAAAAAGGGTGGGTGCGGGGTATTTTCAAATTCAGTTCTTTAAAACTCAACCCCCCGCTGGGCTTTGATTCCCTTTCGGTAGTGGTGTTTGACTTCCCTCATTTCAGTGACCAGATCCGCCCGGTCGATAATCTCCGGCGGGGCATCCCGGCCGGTCAGCACCAGGTGCAGGTGGGGCGGCTTTTTGTCCAGCAGGGCCATAACCTCTTCCAGGGTTATCAGGCCGAACTTCAGGGCGTAGAGGATTTCATCCAGGATGATCAGGTCGAAATTGCCGGCGGTGATTTCTTTACCTGCTTCCTCCAGAGCATGCCGGGCCGCCTCCCGGTGATCTTCCATGGTTTTACCGTTACCCGCCCGGGTGAACCCTTCCCCCAGCTGGCGAATTTCAAAACGTTCACCCAGCCGGGGAGGAACGTTCAGCTCACCATAGTGCCAGCCTCCCTTGATAAACTGCAGAACCAGCACCCTCATCCCCTGCCCCCAGGCCCGCAGGCCCATCCCCAGGGCGGCGGTAGTTTTACCCTTACCGTTGCCGGTAAAAACCAGAATCAGCCCTCTGGTCTCGCTCATTTACCTCTCCCCCCAGCTAATTGTTCACCAGCAAGAATAATATCAAATATCACCCACTGCAGGCAGCCCGAACAGCCGCCGGGCATTCTCCGTCGTCACCCGGGCCAGTTCCTCCAGGGACATATCTCTTATGGCGGCTATTTCTTCAGCCACGTAGCGAACATAGGCCGGCTCGTTACGCTTCCCCCTCCTGACCTGGGGAGTGAGGTAAGGAGCGTCGGTTTCCACCAGCAGGCGCGACAGGTCCACCCGGGCGGCCACCTCCCTGGGCCGGCGGGCATTGGGATAGGTCACCGGCCCGGCAAAGGAAATGTACAGCCCCATGGCCATACATTCCCTGGCCATTTCCCAGCTGCCGGAAAAACAATGCATTACTCCCCCCGCCGGTCCAACACCGTCCCTGCGCAGAATTTCCAGGATGTCGCCGTGGGCTTCCCGGTCGTGAATGATTACCGGCAGATCCAGTTCCCGGGCCAGGGCCAGCTGCTCCCGGAAAACCCTCTGCTGCACGTCCCGCGGGCTCAGGTCCCGGTAATAGTCCAGGCCAATCTCCCCGATGGCCACCACTCCCTGCTGGCGGGCCATTTCCCGCAGCCGGTCGAGGTAATCCACCGGCAGGCCGGCAGCATCATGGGGATGAATACCCACGGCGGCAAATACACAGGGGTATTTTGCAGCCAGGCCTGTAGAACGGGCGGAAGAAGGGAGATCATAACCGGCATTAATAATTTGTACCACTCCCTCCCTCCGGGCCCGGTCCAGCACTTCTTCCCGGTCGTCTTCAAATTTGCTGTCATCCAGGTGGGCGTGGCTGTCAATAAGATGAAACATGCTCATCCCCTGTCCTGAAAAATGTTTACTGCCTGTCGTTTTATACATGGTTGCCTAATTATCCTTTTCCAGGGTCTTCAGGTCAATGCGCGGGAAGAGGGCTTCCCCCCGCTTCACCCTGATCCCCGCCGGCAGGCGACCCCAGCTCAGGGATTCCCAGGTATGGAGCTCCGGCCGGTCGGCAATGCCCAGCTGGGACCAGATCCGGCCGGGTGTACGGGGCATAAAGGCAGTGACCAGCACGCCGATAAAGCGCACGCTTTCCGCCAGGTTGTAGAGCACGGTATGCAAACGCTCCCGGCGGGCGGGATCCCGGTTTAAAACCCAGGGCTCCGTCTCATCGACGTACTTATTGGCCCTGTTGACCAGCTTCCAGATAGCGCCCAGGGCGCTGGATAGCTCCCGGCGGTCGATCAACTCTTCCACTGCTGCCGGTGTCTGTTCAGCTACCTCAACCAGATCCCTGTCCACTTCTTCTGCCGGGCCGGGTTGCGGCAGAACCCCCCGGGAGTACTTTTCAATCATCCCCAGGGTCCGGCTGACCAGGTTGCCCAGATCATTGGCCAGATCTGTATTAATGCGCTGGACCAGCGCCTCCTCGGAATAGTAAGCATCGGCACCGAAGGGCATTTCCCGGAGCAGGTAGTAGCGAATGGCATCTGACCCGTATTTATCAATTAAAATCAGGGGATCCACCACGTTACCCTTGGATTTGCTCATCTTCCCGCTCTCCAGCAGGAGCCAGCCGTGGCCCACCACCTGCCGGGGCAGCTCAATGCCCGCGGCCATGAGGATGATGGGCCAGATGATACTGTGGAAACGGACGATATCCTTCCCCACCAGGTGGACATCGGCCGGCCAGAATTTGCGGAACAGGCTGTCATCCTCGCTGCCGTAGCCGAGCGCCGAAATATAATTGGTAAGGGCATCCACCCAGACATAGATCACGTGTTTGGGATCGAAGGGTACCGGAATACCCCAATCGAAGGTGGTGCGGGAAACACATAAATCTTCCAGGCCGCTTTTGATAAAGCTGATCATTTCGTTGCGCCGGGAAACGGGCTGGATGAAATGGGGATTTTCCTCGATATACTGCAGCAGCCGGTCGGCATAACGGGAGAGGCGGAAGAAATAACTTTCCTCCTGTACCAGTTCCACCGGGCGGCCGCAGTCCGGGCAGTTGCCCTCCTCCAGCCGGCTTTCCGTCCAGAATGTTTCGCAGGGCGTGCAGTACCAGCCCTCATAAGTGGCCTTGTATATGTCACCCTGGTCGTAAAGCTTCTGAAAAACGGCCTGAACCACCCGCTTGTGCCTTTCCTCGGTGGTACGGATAAAATCGTTATAACTTATATCCAGCTGTTTCCATAAATGCTTAAAACCGGCCACAATCCCGTCCACATATTCCTGAGGAGACATTCCTCTGGCCCGGGCAGTACGTTCAATTTTCTGGCCGTGTTCGTCTGAACCGGTTAAAAACCAGACGTCATAACCGGTAAGGCGCTTGAACCGGGCCATGGTATCGGCGGCCACGGTGGTATAGGCATGGCCGATATGCAGGTTGTCGCTGGGATAATAAATGGGTGTGGTGATATAAAACGTCTTCCGCAAAAACAGATCCCTCCTGTATGCCGGATATTCAAATTTTATTGCAGGCTGAAACAAGCGCCGGTCCGGCCTGTGAGGCAAACGGAGCGCGCCCGTGCAAACGGCAATATTTCGCCCGGCCCGGAGCGCTGGCGGGAATCAGGGCACCATTGCCCGCCCCCGCTATAAAAAAACTCCGTCCTCTTCACCGGGACGGAGGTCTTTCCGTGGTACCACCCAGATTTACCCCGGCCTCACGGTCCGGGGCCTCGGCCAGTACGGCTGCAAAGGCACAAAAACCCTTGCCGCGATACTGCAAGCATGGATAACGGGTGCCTGAACCCGGCCCCACCTACTGACCCCTTTCCCAACCCTTCAGGGCGTTCAGCGGGCAGCTCCAGGGCCATGTTCAAACTGTCTTCCCCGGCAGGGCTTTCACCTTACCCCCGCTCTCTGTACGGGTACTGGCAGCTTTACTCTTCCCCTTCATCACCTTTTCCCGACAACTTGATTGTATTGAAATAGACCTTACTTGTCAAGTTTTCCCTGGAGATAAAAAATTTATACAAAAAAAACCAAAAACTATTGACTTTAACTGGGTATCTTGGTACCATTTACTTGTATAATAAAATAATTTCTTGTCGATTAATGCAATATATAAGGGGAGGGAAAGTCTTTGAAATCGACAGGTGTTGTCAGAAAGGTGGACGAGCTGGGAAGGGTGGTCATACCTATTGAACTGCGGCGGACGCTGGGTATTGATGAAAAGGACGCCCTGGAAATCTACGTAGACAACGAGAAAATCATCCTCAAAAAATATGAACCGGGCTGCGTTTTCTGCGGCAACGCATCGGACGTGCAGCTCTACCGCGGTAAGCTCGTGTGCCGGAACTGCGCCATGGAAATGTTTGAAAACGCCAAGGCCATGTAAAAAACGTAACATGTAAGGAATCATAAATACTTTATTCCTTATATTACCTGTATGAAGGACCATGGCGGAGGGCCGAGAGGAATTCAATCACCCACCGGCCCTTTTAAATTTTCTCCAGCGTTCCGGACCACCAGATTGTAAACTTCCCGCCTGGGCATTCCCCGCAGCCGGGCCACTTCCCGGATGGCCTCCTTTTTATCCATCCCCCGGGACTGGAGAAGGTAAACATGTTCCACCGGGGTAAGCTGCCGCCAGGGCTCGTCTTCTGCACCTGCTGTTTTTCCCTCCCCGGCGCCGGCTACCACCAGGGTAAACTCACCCCGGGGAGCGTTAAGGCGAAAGTATTCCACCGCCCGGGGCAGCGTTCCCCGCCATATTTCCTCAAACTTTTTGGTGAGTTCACGGGCCACAGCTATTTTTCTCTCTCCGAAAATTTCCGCCATATCGGACAGGCTTTCCACCAGGCGGTGGGGAGCTTCGTAAAAAATTATGGTTCGCTTTTCCCCCTTTAATTCCTGGAGCTTGCGGCGGCGGGCACCGGCAGCCGCCGGAAGAAAGCCCTCAAAACAAAAGGATGAAGCAGGCAAACCGGATGCTACCAGGGCGGCAAGGGCTGCATTGGGACCGGGCAGGGGTACCACCGGAATGCCCTGGCTCACCACCAGGGCCACCAGCTCTTCCCCGGGATCGGAAATACCCGGCATACCGGCATCGGAAACCAGGGCAATTTTTTGCCCTTCGGCCAGCAGGTTTAAAAGATAACGGGCCATTTGCCTGTGGTTATGTTCGCGGTAGCTGATCACCGGGGTGTGGATATCATAATGGGCCAGGAGCTTCCTGGTCCGGCGGGTATCCTCCGCGGCAATTAAATCCACCTCCCGGAGCACCCGCAGGACACGCAGGGTAATATCCTCCAGGTTGCCGATGGGGGTGGCGCAGAGAAAGAGAGTTCCCTGCTGGCTCACCTTCCCCCCTCCCGCTCCCTGTCCCAAAACGCCTCACAAAACAGGCATTCAGTAGTCCGGATGCGGCCAAAGTGAACGTTGCAAATATGGAAACCCTGCTGGTAGAGGTCCCACAGGTTTTTCAGCCCTTCCCGGGCAGGAATGTTCTCGCTTGCCTGCCCGTAGGCCCTGGCCAACTCCTCCCGCAATTTATCATTTTCCTCCATCAGCAGGCGGATCTGCTTTTTCAGCTTCTGCATATCGTTCCCCAGCGTCTGGATCCTGGCTTCCATTTCCTTGATCATTGCGGTCAGAGCCTGCACACTGGTCACCCCTCGTCCTGGTGATTACCTCGTTAAAAGAATACTCCCTGTTGAGCCTGGTTTCCTTTAATTCCACCATTACGGTTTTACGAAAAATATTTACCGCCGTAACCCGGCCCTCTCCCTGGGGCGTCAGCACCCGGGCACCAATTTCTGGATGTTCATTCCGGGCCTCTTCATAAATTTCATTTTCATATTTTAAACAGCACATCAACCGGCCACAGATACCGGAAATCTTGGTGGGGTTCAGGGAAAGGTTCTGCTCCTTGGCCATGCGTATGGAAACGGAGGCAAAATCGCATAACCAGGTACTGCAGCATAACTCCCGGCCACAGCAGCCCAGGCCCCCCATCATTTTGGCCTCATCCCGGACCCCGATTTGCCGCAGTTCAATGCGGGTACGGAAAACCGCAGCCAGATCTCTCACCAGTTCCCGGAAGTCAACCCGCCCTTCAGCGGTGAAATAGAAAATGATCTTGTTCCCATCAAAGGTCTGTTCCACATCAACAAGTTTCATGGGCAGGCCGTGTGCAGCAATCTTCTCCAGGCAAATATGGAAAGCCTTTTTTTCCTTCTGTTTGTTTGCGGCTATTTTTTCCAGATCTTCATCCGTAGCCCGGCGGATCACTTTTTTTAAAGGGGTGACCACCTCTTCATCCGGTACAATGGTAGGGCCGATTACCACCTGCCCGTTTTCTATACCCCGGGCTGTCTCCACGATAACCGTATCGCCGGGCTTGAGCTGGTGTTCACCCGGGTCAAAATAGTAGATTTTGCCCGCTCTTTTAAATCTAACCCCTACAACCCGGTAGGGCATGTCTTTCCCTCCATTCCAGCCTGCACAACCAGGCACCGCCGTTCATTAACCGGCGCCAGCCAGGCGCATAAATAGCATTTCCATTGCCAGCCTGGTATTAACATTTGCCAGAAGAGAATCCCTGGTCTTTTCAATTTCTTTAATTATCCTCAACAGGCGGCCGCGGCTATAAATGCGGGCTTCCCTGTCGATCAGAGGAAAAAGGTCCCGGTTGAAAAGCAGTTCCGGCGTCCCGGTTTCCTTACAGACCAGCAAATCCCGGTACCATAACAGGAAAAGTTCCAGGCAGGTCAAAGCGTCTTCCTTATCCCCGGCCACAGCAGCTGCCAGCTGTAAAGCCTCCGCCAGGGACGCCCGGTTTAAACCTGCCGCCAGATCCAGCATTTTCTGCCGCAGGCCAAAATAACCGCCTTCCGTACCGGCCAGCCGTACGGCCCGGCCGGGACAGCCCCCGGAGAGCCGGGAGAGCAGTTCCACTTCTTCATCGGGAGCATCCGTTACTCTCTTCAGGATCACGGACACCTGTTCGGGAAGCAGCGGCTGGAAAGTAAGAACCTGGCAGCGGGAAATAATTGTGGGCAGCAAAGCATGCGGACGGTCGGAAATTAAAATGAGCACCGTACCGGCGGGCGGCTCTTCCAGGGTCTTTAAAAGGCAGTTGGCCGCTTCCTGGGTCATCAGATCCGACTGTTCCACCACAAATACCTGCCGCTGCCCCTGGAAAGGAGAAAGGGTAATAAGGCGCAATATCTCCCGCACCTGTCCAATCTTGATGGACGCCCCCTCGGGGACAAGCCGGTGCAGGTCGGGGTGGTTCCGGGCGGCCACCTGCCGGCAATCCCGGCACCGGCCGCAGGCATCCCCCTGTTCGGGGTTCCGGCACAGCAGGGCAGCCCCAAAAGCCAGGGCCGTGGTGGTTTTACCCACACCTTCCGGTCCGGCAAATAAATAGGCATGGCTGGCCCGGTTTTGCTCCACTGCCCGGCGCAGGGCCCGAATTATCTCTTCATGTCCTGTCAGGTCCGCCAGTTTCATTTAAATTCTCTCCTCTACCGCCTTCAAGATCCGCCGGTGGAGTTCGCTGCAGTCCAGGCACCCGTCCAGCACCAGGTAGCGCCCGGGCTCCTGCCGGACAAGCTGCAGGTAGCCCCGGCGTACCCGGTCGAAAAAACCCGGTTCTTCCCTTTCTATGCGGTCCCTGCCCGCCAGCCGGGCCAGGGCCGCGGCCGGCGGCATGTCAAGCAGCACCGTCAGGTCCGCCGTCAACCCTCCCGTGGCCAGAGCGTTAATTTTTTTCAGCTCGCTTAAATCAAGATGGCGCCCGTAGCCCTGGTAGGCCAGGCTGGAATCCACATAACGATCGCTGATTACCACCCGGCCCCGGGCCAGAGCAGGCCGGATGATGCTGGCCACCAGCTCGGCCCGGGCACCGGCGTAAAACAGGGCTTCGGCCAGGGGGCTCAAGCCAGACAGTGCCGGGTCGAGTAAAAGGTTGCGCATTTTCTCCCCCAGCGGGGTACCCCCGGGTTCCCGGGTAAGCACCACCGGGTAACCCCGCCGGATCAGGGCTTCCGCCAGCAGCCGGGCCTGGGTTGTCTTCCCGGCACCATCAATACCTTCAAAAACGATGAAAAAGCCCTTCAACAAACCACCACCCGCAACCTGGCCAGCCCGGGATCTTCAGGGCCATGCACAGGAAACGATAGTTTTCTCACCCATTGCAAATAGTCCACCATTTCCGGACCAATCTCCTCCCCGGGGTAAAGCAGCGGTATGCCCGGCGGCGAAACGCTTACCAGTTCGGCACAAATGTGACCGGCACACTCTTTGAGGGGCAAAGAGCGGCTGGAAGCCAGCCAGGCCTCCCGGGGCGTAAGCCGGACCCGGGGAAGCGGCGGCCGCTCCGGATAAATTTCCGGGGCCCGCCTTCCCCGCTCCCGGCAGGCAATTTCCTGCAGGCCGCGGACAAGAAGGCGGCAGTCCCGGGGAGTGGTGCCTATGCCGATAACAACCACCAGGTTATAATAATCGGCCATTTCCACCTGCACCCGGTAATCCCGGGCCAGAATGCAGGCTGCCTGCAAACCCGTCAGGCCCAGGTCCCGCACACAAATTACCAGCCGGGTGGGATCCAGGCGGGAGGCCCCCGGACGGCCCAGGTGTTCTTCCCCCAGCACGGTTATGCCCGGTAAACGGGAGAGGGCCCGCCTGGTTTCCCGGGCCAGGTCCAGCGCCCTTTCCAGCATATCCCTGCCCCGCACGGCCAGCTGCCGGCGGGCTCCGTCCAGGGAAGCCAGGAGGAGATACGAAGGGCTGCTGCTCTGCAGGAGACTCAAGGCCCGGGCTGTTTTCCAGGCATCTATCCTCTTCCCTTTAAGATGCAGGAATGAAGACTGCGTTAGGGAACCGCCCATTTTATGCATGCTCTGCACGGTGGCATCCACACCGCAGAGCAGTGCTGCCGGCGGGAATTCCTCGTGAAAATGAAAATGTACCCCGTGAGCTTCGTCAGTTACCACAGGCCTGTCCAGCCCGTGGCCCAGTTCCACCAGCCGGGGCAGGTCAGCCGTAATTCCATAATATGTGGGATGGATCACCAGGAGCCCCCTGGCCTGCGGGTGTTCACGCAGGGCCCTGGCAACACTTGCGGGAGCAGGCCCGGCAGCTATACCAAACTCGTCCAGGATTACAGGTTCAAGAAAAACAGGCCTGGCCCCGGAAAATATCAGCCCTCCCAGCACGGACCTGTGGGCGTTGCGGGGAAGCAGAATCTCCTCCCCGGGGCTGCACAGGGCCAGCAACAGCGCCATTATGCCCACCGTGCTGCCGTTAATCAGGAAAAAAGTCTGCCCGGCACCGAAAAGTTCTGCCGCCAGGGCCTGGGCCCGGGCAATTACACCACCTGGCCGGTGCAGATCATCCAGGCCGGGCAACTCGGTGAGATCCAGCTGAAGGATCTCCTTATTTCCCTGCCATTCGGGGAAAATGGCCTGGCCCTGGCGGTGCGCGGGCACGTGCAGGTGAGCATAATTCCGGGCACAATGGGCATAAAGGGCTGCCAACAGGGGTGCATCCTGCTGGTTCATAAAAGTTTTCACCTGTTAATAAGTCAAATTTTTGGTTTGGCAGCTTTATTTTAACATAGCTGCCCTGCGTCATAAAGCATTGCCATTACTTTAATCTTATATCCGGGTAAGGTGGCGGTCAAAATAACTTTAAAGAAAAAAGAAAGGAGAGGCTTCCAGATGAGAGGTGAAGAAATTGATGTAAAAAGCCTTTCCCGTAAGTACAGGACCAACGTCTCCCGCCTGATCCGGGCCTGGAAAAAGGGCCTTTCGGACATGGAAATCGCCAGCACCACCGGTATTGATCCCGCCACCCTGAACAGAATCCGCAGCGATATTGAAATGGCCCACCGGCGCCTGCGCCTGGCCCGGAGAAAGGATTTAAGCCACCTGCTTTATCTCTAGAACCATTGCCTGCATTGCTTCATAGTCTTATAGTAGCTATCATTTCTTTTTAAATTTATGATGCCCGGGCATCGTAATAATTTTGCAACCAGCCCCGCCGTATGGCGGTGCTGTTAAGATAAAGGCCCTTTCCCCGCGGGGAAAGGGCCCTTGATTATCAGCCGGCTTTTTTCTCTTCTTTCTTTTTGCTGACGCTAATGGCACAATCAGGGCAAACTATCTGACAGATGCCGCAGGCAATGCACTCGTCATTGGGTTCCACCGAAGGAGTGCCGTATACCCCCAGGACATCTGACCAGGAGAGGCATTTTTTGGGGCATTTTTGCATACATAACCCGCAGCCCTTGCAAAGGCCGGGGAAAATTGTCCAGAAGCCTTTGGCAACTTCTATGGTCCGGGCTTTAAAGTGCTGTGTCATTTACTCACGCCCCCTTCCTAAATAAGTTGAGCCACAAGCTCCATACCCCGTTCCAGGGCCCGGAAATTCAATTCCCGTAACTTCGGGTTCTTTTCAAATTTATATCCCAGTTTTTTCTCAATGGCATTCCGGGCATCTTCCACGGAGATAACCCCTGTAGCCTTGATTACCGCACCCATAATGACAATGTTGAATACCCGGGGGTGCAGTTCCTTTTTGGAAACCTCAATGGCGGGAATGGGCAGGATTTTTTTAGCCTGGGTGGGCAGGGCATCCTCGATGCCCTCAATGCTGGAATCATATACAAACAGGGTTTGCGGCCCCACATACTGCCGGGTCCGGTGGACCGCCCGGTCGCTCAAAGCAATTACAATGTCCCCGGTTTGAAATTTGGGCGCCCCAATGGGTTCATCACCGATCTGCAGGTAGGCAATGGAAACGCCCCCGCGCTGCTCCACGCCAAAGTTGGGAATGTACAGGGCCTCGCGGCCTTCCTCATTGGCCGCCTCGGCGATGATCTCCGCCACCGATTGTACCCCCTGGCCGCCTTCCCCGGCCAGAAGGATCTTCACCGCTTTAGCCATTCGCTTCGCCCTCCTTCTGGCCGCCGGGTACTTTAATTTCTCCCACTTTGAAGTACTTGGGCATCTCTTCTTCCACCATCTTCCAGGTTTCTTCGGCGTTGGTGCGCCAGTTCGTCGGACAGGCGGAGAGGACCTCTACAAAGGAAAAACCATTACCGGCCATCTGGTTCTCCAGGGCCTTCTTCAGGTAATTTTTCAGCTGCCGCAGGTTGGCCACCGTACCCCGGGCCACATATGCCCCTTCGCGGGTAATGGCGGCGACCATCTCCGGACCCTGGGTGGGATAGCCGGTTTTTTCCGGATCCCGGCCATAGGGTGAAGTTTCTGTTTTCTGCCCGGGCAGCGTCGTCGGCGCCATCTGGCCTCCCGTCATACCGTACTGGGTATTGTTGACCAGGATTACCGTAATCTTTTCATTCCGGGCCGCAGCGTTTACCAGGTGCTGCGAACCGATGGCATAGCCGCCCCCATCGCCCATATAGGCAATTCCGATAAGGTTGGGATTGGCCCGCTTTAAACCGGTTATAACAGGTGTGGTCCGGCCGTGGTGGGTCTGGATGGTATCCACGTTAAAGAAATCCCAGGCCAGCAGGGAACAACCGATATCACAGCCAAAAACCGCACGATCCTGTATGCCCAGTTCATCAATGGCCTGTCCCAGCGCCTTCAATACCAGGCCGTGGCCGCAGCCGGGGCAAAATTTATGGGGTTTGGTATCTACACGCCAGCTCTTGGGCATGGCAGGTTGTACAGACATCCAAAAAAGCCTCCTTTCTCAATTCCTTTAACCGGTAATCTCCTTCACGCGGCTGACCACATCTTCAGCAGTGATACCCACACCGGGCTTGAAAAGCTCCAGCATTTCCACGGGGCATCCAAAGGCCGCTTCCTTCAGAAGCCGGGCCAGCTGTCCCTGGGCCGATTCCACTACCAGGAATTTCCCGACCTTTTCCGCAGTTTCCCGCAGGGCTTTCACCGGAAGGGGCCGCAGGGTGATGGGGCGGAAATAGCCAACCCTGACACCTTCTTCCCGCAGCTCTTTTACAGCAGCCTTACAGGCCCGGGATACCACACCGTGGGATACTACCACCAGCTCGGCATCCTCCAGACCAAAGGCTTCATGCTCGGCTACTTCGGGGGCAATTTTTTCATAGTCCTTGAAGTATCCTTCCAGCACCTCGTATAATTCTTCTTCCACGTTGTAGGTATTGCGCAGTTGCGTGGGAGGCCTGTCCACTCCGGGAACACCGGGTTTGCCTAAAAATGGCTCCGCCTGAACCAGTTCAATACCTCTAATGGCGGGGTCGTAAATGGTGAGGGACTCCCTCATTTTTGCCTGGTAGCCGTCACCCAGGACAAAAGTGGGGAAACGATATTTCCAGGCTGTGTTAAAGGCTTTGATGGTATAATCAAAAAGCTCCTGGTGATTGGCCGTGGAGTAAACAATGCGCAGGCCCTCGCCGTTACCTCCCAGCGTGGTCATGGTTACTTCTTGCTGGGAGTAAATTACGGTGGCTGTGGAAGGACCACCCCGTTGCTGGATTACCACCACGGTAGGCAGGCGCATGGCTTCAGCCATGGACATGGGTTCCTGCATCAGGGTGTTACCCGGCCCTGCCGTTGCCGTGAAAGCCTTCCGTCCCGCCAGTACCCCGCCGCAGGTGGTAAAGCCGGCGGAAAGTTCATCTTCCGTCTGCAGGAACTCCCGGCCGTACCTGGGTGCCAGGCGGGTCCAGTAGTGCATGATTTCGTTTTGAGGGGTAATCGGATAGCCGTACATAATATCAGCACCCGCTGCCAGCGCAGCCCAGGCTACCACCTCATTGCCGGTCATAAAGACCCGCTTTTCACCCTCAATTGGTTTGTCAGGCATAAAGACCTACACCTCCTGAAAATCTTATCCTGAAAATGTCCAGTGCGGTTTTCCTGAACATTCCTCTGGCCTTTATAAAATAAAAGTTACCACAGGGCATGGGGCATGAATCGCTTAATGGGCCAGACCGGGTGACCTGCCGCATCACGGGTGCCGATAACCCGGGCCAGTTCCTCCAGAACAGTAGTGGCCACCACCGGAACGCCCAGTTGCCTGGCGGCTTCGTCCACCATCCTGGCTCCATCCTGAACAAATTCCACGGTGGTTTCATCCCCCAGGTGGCTGTTGTTGATCAGCCCATCCACTCTGCCCAGGGACCGCACATATTCCACAATTTCCTGGACCGAGCCGGTCATGGGCCGGCCTACATTTACCACCGCAAAAATTTTTAAATCAGGATCGGTAGCTGCACCTTCCACCAGGTTCAGGGTTCTGGCTCCCTCTACGCCATAACCTATATCGAGAATTACATCCCCGGGAAACCTCAGGGCCCAGCGGTTGGCAGGATAAAAAATGCTCCCGGTTTCCCCCAAACCCATCATCTCCCTGGTTTCCCAGGCCACGACATTTATCCCCATTTCCGCCAGCTTTTTTTTAAGCGGCCGCAAAGTATAACATGGCTCTACAATATCCAGATCAACCAGGTTAACCCGCCGGCCGCGGGCAGCCAGCAATAAAGCCCGGTTAACCGCCACTTCGCTCTTCCCGCTGGCATATTCTCCAATATAGGCTTCTACTATCCGGCCGGAAATACACCTCACCCCCGTAAAAAATTGAAGTCAAAAATTTAAAAACTTATATTTACTTTCTAAAAAGACTATAAAGATCACAAGAATGAAAACCGGGACAGCGGGGGGTTACTGTCCCTGACTAACTTATGTTCAATTTAAGGTTTTTTTATTACATTTGCCATTTCCCAATCCTTACTTAGTATATTGCAAAATGGATTCTACGTCAACACAAGTTAATAATTGCATAATTTTATATATCATAGCAAAAAATCACACAAAAAAGTAATGCAATAAAATTAACAGAAGCACACCGGGTACCTGAAGCAATCCAGCAGTGAGGAGAGTCACCGGGTTAATTGCGATTTTTAGACCCAACTGGCCCAAAAAGGTATTGAACAGTAACAACAAAATTCCCCCCACAAGAATACACAATACCAGCTTCAAGCTTAATTTAAAAAACCGGTACAAAACACCACCCATTAGAAATAACCCTAAAAGCCCCAGACATATTAAAAATATCAGCTTTAATTCCATTATCCCCACTCCTCCCGCCAGCAATCCTGTCCCACGGCATGTATATGGAGCGGGGTGGTAAAATATGCCTTATTTATGTTATTTCCCGGCGGCCCTCCAGGGCCATGGCCAGGGTCATCTCATCGGCATATTCCAGGTGGGCGCCCACGGGCAAACCGTGGGCAATGCGCGTTACCTTTAAGCCCAGAGGTTTAATCAGCCGGGCCAGGTAAAGGGCGGTGGCATCACCCTCTACATCCGGATTGGTGGCCAGAATTACCTCCCTGATCACTCCCTTACCCAGGCGGGCCAGGAGCTGCTTGATGGTAAGGTCTTCCGGGCCCACCCCGGCCAGGGGGGAAATAGCTCCCCGCAGAACGTGATAAAGACCCCGGTAACCCCGGGTTTTTTCCATGGCCACCACATCCCGCGGTTCCTGAACCACACAGACCAGCGTGGGATCCCGTTCCGGGTCGGAACAAATCTGGCAAATTTCCCGGTCAGTGAGATTGGCACATATTGAACAGTAACGCACACTGTCACGGGCGGAAACCAGGGCCCTGGCCAGGTTATGGGCTACTTCCGGCGGGGCGTTCAAAAGATAAAAGGCCAGGCGCTGGGCCGTTTTGGGCCCGATACCGGGAAGCCTGGCGAGTTCCTCAATCAGACGGTTTACGGGGCCGGAAAGGTACCTCACCGTTTTCACCCCTAAAAGAGGCCGGGCAGGTTTAACCCACCGGTCAGCTTGCCCATCTCCCTGGTCACCATTTCCCGGGACTGGTTGAGCGCGCTGTTAACGGCTGTCAGGACCAGTTCCGTCAACATCTCCACATCTTCCGGGTCCACTGCTTCCGGCTTTATTTCCAGGGCCACCAGCTCCTGCTTGCCATTTACCACGGCCCTGACAACCCCTCCCCCGGCCGTGGCTTCCACGGTCCGGTTGCCCAGCTCCTCCTGCAGGCGCATCATTTCCGCCTGCATCTTCTGAACCTGCTTGAGCATTTTGTTCATATTACCCATCATAATTTGCTCTCTCCTTTACATTACAATTTCGTAATTCAACCGGCCTGCTTACTTTTCGTCTATTTCCTCTCCCCCGAACAGCTGGATGGCTGCCGCAGCATCAAGCCGTTCCTCTACCTCCAGCACCTGCTTCTTCTCCGGTGAAGCCTTGCCGTACACTATATTCACCCGCCAGGTCCCCGGGAACAGAGCAGACAGAACCTCTTCCAGCACCCGGCGGTTTGCCGCTGCCTCCAGCAACTCCTTAAACATGTCGTCGGGTTCAAAGGCTACAGTCAGGCAGTTTTCCTCGAGCTGTTCCGGCCAGCCATGGGAAAGGTAATTGTATACAGGAACACTTTTGCTGCGCACCAGGTCGAGGAATTGCGGCCAGCACTGCCTGACCCTGTCCAGGGAAACTCCCTCGCCGTCGTTTCCGGATGCAGGTTTTCCCGGGGGATTTTCTTTTACTTCCCGCACCCTGTCCCTTTCTACCGCGGCATCCTTTTCACCGGCCCGTGAACGCCCGGCGTTTTTATCCATTATTTCCCCCCGGAGCTGGATCTTTTCCTTCTTTTCTTTTTTTCCTGCCGGGTTCTGCAGCCCACCAGCCTCCAGCTGTTCCAGCCGGGATTCCAGCTGTTCCAGCCTCAAGGCTAAAGCGCTCAGGGAATCAGCCCCGCCGGGGCGGGTGGCTTCCACCAGGGCCACCTCCAGCAGGATACGGGGCTGGCTGGCCCACTTCATTTCCTGTTCCACCCGGGTGAGCAACTGGAGGATATACAGCAAATGTTCCCGGCTGAATTCATGGCTCCGTTCAAGCAAGCGTTCCTTTTCTCCGGGTAGCAACGCCAGTTCCCGGTGGGGTGAAATCTGGACCAGCATGAGACGGCGCAGGTACGCTGCCAGCTCCTGGACAAAAAGGCGCAGGTCCTTTCCTTCCGCCGCCACTTCCGCTACCAGGTGCAACAGGCGGTCCGCCCGGCCGGCTGCCAGCGCGCGGGCAGCCTCATCCAGCAGATCGTCCCGGACGGTGCCCATGATCCGGTGGACATTTTCTGCCGTAACAACCATATTACCATAAGCTGCTGCCTGATCCAGGATGCCCAGGGCGTCCCGCAGGCTGCCGCCGGCAGCCCGGGCAATCAGATATAAGGCTTCTTCTTCCACCTGAAAACCTGACCCGTCAGCCACCTTCCGGAGGCGGGCCAGCATATCTTCAAGGGCAATGGGACGGAAGTCAAAGCGCTGGCAGCGGGAAAGAATGGTCAGAGGAACCTTATGCGGTTCAGTGGTGGCCAGCACAAAAACCACATGGGCAGGTGGCTCTTCCAAAGTTTTCAGGAGAGCATTAAAAGCTTCACTGGTGAGCATATGCACTTCGTCAATAATATAAACCCGGTAACCGGATTGGACAGGTGAGTATCTTACTTTTTCCCGCAGGTCCCGGATCTCGTCTATCCCCCGGTGGGAGGCAGCATCTATCTCCACCACGTCCATGGAAATGCCCGCGCTGATCTCCCGGCACACCGCACACTCATTGCAGGGTTCGGGACCCTGGCGGGCAGGACAGTTCAAGGCTCTGGCCAGGATTTTAGCCGTGGTTGTTTTGCCCGTACCCCGGGGACCGCAGAAGAGGTAGGCATGGGCAACTCTCCCGGAAAGCAGGGCGTTTTGCAGCGTTGTGGTGACGTGTTTTTGCCCAACAACTTCCTCAAAGCGACCGGGGCGCCACCTGCGGTACAGGGCCTGGTATGACATGGCATCTCAACTCCGCGAATTTGTTGGTGCACCATTATTTAAACTGCAGGATAATTTGCTTTACTCCAGATGCCTTAGCACAAATTCGTCACCGGTGAGCAATTTCCTCTTTAAATTTCCCGGCAACAAAAAATAAAGAACTGCCTTTAAAGCAGTTCGCAACGAAACTTTATTGGCCGTGCACCTGCCGTTGAATGATGACTTCCGGGCGTTACCCCTGCAGGTAGCTCGGGTCAGGCACCCTTGCGGCACCCGGAGGTGCTTCCTTAGTGCTGCTTCCGCCAGGACCTGACACGGTTCAGAAGTCTCCGTCGCGCAAGACCCAACCGTCGTCACCCCTTACAGGGGCCAGACCCCACAAGTCACACCCGCGGGCAGGAATTCGACCCCGCTACAGCGGCTTGCGGGTACAGGGCACCGCTACCTCCCCGTCTAGCACGGCCAATGCCTCCACCGGTCGCAGGCCACTTGGAACAAATCCTGGACCGTATGTTACAATGGCGGAGAGAGTGGGATTCGAACCCACGAGACAGGCTTTGCACCCGTCTACTCGCTCTCCAGGCGAGCGCCTTCAACCACTCAGCCATCTCTCCACACCATGACCGTGGCCTACTGCCGCTGGTACGCCATTCTTTTGTACATTTTATTATATCCATGCCGCACAAAAAACTCAAGAGGGGGCAACTGGCAAAGGGTTCAAGGGTGCCAGCCGCCGGCTCCCCGCCTTTATATTTTACAACTAAAGGCGGGTTTTTGCAAGGGTTTTGCCGCCCCCGCCCCCCGGTACTACAAGCAAAAAAAGTGAAAGGCCCGCATACCACGGGCAAACTGCTGAAGAACCTTTCCCTGGCCATAAAGCTTCAGAAAGCGGCCCTGCGGTGAAAATAATACTAGTGTTGTACACTAGTATTTCTGTGTGTCCTTCCGGGAGGGCGGCGGATCTGGCGAGTCTCTGGGAATAAAAAGAAACGGAAGGCGGCGTATTTCGTCAAACCGGACCAGCCAAAGCAAAAGGCCCGGCAATTACCGGACCACAACTTCTTTACCTTACCCGGCCACCTGACGCGGCGGCAATTCGATATACTCTGCCACCGAAGACGGCAGCGGCAACGGCAGGCCATCCTCTTTAAGCCCCTTCAAATGCAGTTCTAATGCTTCGGCCAGCAGGCGCAAAGTTTCCTCCACGGTTTTCCCAGTGGCGACGCAGCCCGGCACGTCAGGCAGGTAGGCCGAATAATTTTCCGGACCCTGTTCAACCACGGCAAGGTATTTCACGTTACTTATCCCCCTTCCTGGTTTTTAGTTTTGCTTGCTTTAATATACTGCCCAGAGTTTTTGGATGTAACGTTTCACTTGGTTTACCTGCCACCGTTACCCGGCCCGGTTTTGTCGGGTGCTTGAACTGACGGTGGCTGCCCTTCTGCTCAATTAAGTACCAACCATCTTCCTGGAGCAGCCGGAGAATATCCCTCACCTTCATCCCATTGCTAACAACCTTCCTGGATTCAATTTTGAATTCTTATCCCTGGTTGGTACCGACATTATTTTCCGCTTTGTTATCCGGGACGTACTCAAACAGATCCCCTGGCTGGCAGTTGAGCGCGGCACAGATCTTTTCCATAACCTCAAAGGTTACTCCTTTGGCCCTTTCGTGGTACAGAGCAAGTACGGTGTTCTTGGCTATACCGGCCTGTTCAGCCAACTCGGTCATTTTTAATCGACGTTCCCCTAAGATACGGCTGAGGTTTGATTTTATAGGCAACGTCAATCCCTCCCAACAACATATTAACATCAGTAATACAAAAGCGCAATAGTCTGATAATAAATTTCAGGTTATTTATAAAGGTGTTGACAGATAAACCAGAAGGGTACACTATTATATCAGAGGATGACAAAAAAAGCGCAATAATCTGAGTTAATCGGGAGGAACTTCCAATGAGGAAATCAGCGATTATGACCCAGTCCCTCCGGGCGCACCATTGAAAGCCAGGCCCTGCAAGGATTTGCAGGGTTTTCGGTTTTTAGCGAAACCGGCGGAATTCAACGTCACTTTCTGGTATAGGCAAGCCCATTTCTTGCATTGTCTCCAGGAATCTTTCAATAATCTTTATTTAGTAATCACTAGTAATTATGCTCACTAGTAATTATGCAACCTTCCACTCCCCACGACCCGGCGGCCAGAACCTGCACCGGTACTAAAGAACCCTTCAATTCCGGGTTGCCGACCGGGAACCGCACTTTTACGTAATGTTCCGAAAAACCTTCCCCCAGGTTCTCCTCTACCTTTTCCACCAGCACTTGCACCCGTTTACCCACCAGCTGCCGGTGAAAACGCAGGGACAGCTTTTCGTCAAGGGCGCGCAACTCCTGAACTCTTCTTTTTTTTACGTCGGGTGCGACCTGATCGGGAAAAACGGCAGCTTCTGTGCCCGGCCGGGGGGAATAGGGGAACACGTGCAGGTGGCTTAAAGCCAGCTCCTCGACCAGTTTCATGGTCTGCTGGTGGTCGTCTTCCGTTTCCCCGGGAAAGCCCACGATTAAATCGGTCCAAATGGAAAGACCGGGGATCAATTCCCTTGCCTTTTGTACCAGCCGGGCAAACTCCACGCTTGTATACCGGCGCCCCATCTTCTGGAGGATGCGGTCCGAGCCGCTCTGGAGGGGGAGGTACAAAAAGGGGCATACTTTTTGCGCCCGGGCCAGGGTTTGTAAAAACTCAAGGCATAGATCCATGGGCTCGATATAGCTTAAGCGCAGGCGGAAGGAATGGGGGAGGGCGTCCAGTTCTTTTATGAGGCGGGCCAGATTCCACCCGGGCAGATCTTTCCCATAAGCTCCCAGGTGGGTACCGGCCAGGACTATCTCCCGGCAGCCCATAGTTACGAAATGTTTGACCTGAGCGACCACCTTTTCCGGAGCCAGGCTGCGGGGCAGTCCGCGGGCCTTCCGGACAATGCAGTAGGTACAGGCTTCGTCACAGCCCTCCTGGATCTTAATTACCGGCCGGGTGCGCCCGTAATTGCCGGTCAGGGGAAACTCCTCAAACTCTTCACCTGGTCCGTGCTCCACGATAATTGCCTTTTGCTCCCGGTGAGTTTCAGCCAGTTGCCGGGCTATGATGGCCGGCAGCCGGGATCTGCCGGTGGTGCCGATGATAATGTCTACCTGGGGCAGTTTTTCCTTTATTTCCTCCCAGTACACCTGGGGGTAGCAGCCGGCTAAAACCACCAGGGAGCGGGGATTTTCCTTTTTGGCCTGGCTGGCCAGGCGGCGGGCTTCCGCGGCCGCGGCCTGGGTTACCACGCAGCTGTTGATGATATAAATATCGGCAATGTCTCCAGTTGGGACAAAGCCGGCCTCTTCCATGGCCAGTTCCAATGCCCGGCCCTCGTACTGGTTGACCGGGCAACCAAGGGTTTTAACCTTGAAAGTGTAAGGCAATAAAGCTCCCTCCAAATACTTTTTAGTGGTATTAAGAGTGCTGATTCCACCCAATTATACCACGGTGTTCACAAATCATCATAACCCGGCGGTGATTCCCTGTTATCTATCCCTGAAGTACAAAGTGGACCTTTGAGCCGTCTTCCCGAAACAGACAATACAGGGGCAAAAAAACATCTGAGGCATATCAGCTGTTGATTGACAGGCCTTTGGAGGCATGGGTTGCCAGGAACGGTTCTTCTATGTTAAAATAACAGAAGTCGATAGATATCTCTGGTGGGGAGGGGGCATTTGACGGATCACTGCCGCTACATGCTGGAAGCCCTGGCCGAAGCACAAAAGGCCTACGAGATGGGTGAAGTACCCATCGGTGCGGTAGTGGTGCTGGGAGATCAGATTATCGGCCGGGGACACAACCTCCGGGAAACGCTTAAAGATAGTACGGCCCACGCGGAAATCCTGGCGATGCGGGAAGCAGCCCGCTACCTGGGGGACTGGCGCCTGGTGGATACCGTCCTTTACAGCACCATCGAGCCCTGTCCCATGTGTGCCGGTGCCCTGGTGCAGTTCCGGGTGCGGACGCTGGTTTACGGAGCCCGGGATCCAAAGGCGGGAGCTGTAGATTCCATTATGGATGTGGTGCGGGAGCCCCGGTTTAACCACCAGGTGGAGGTTGTCTCGGGCGTCCTGGCCGATGAATGTGCGGCAATCATCCAGCGTTTCTTCCGGGAGTTGAGGCAAAAAGACAGGCATTAAAAAGACAGGCATTAAGGAAGGTTAATTTGACGGAGAGATGGCCGAGTGGTTGAAGGCGCTCGACTCGAAATCGAGTAGGCGGGCCAAAACTCGCCTCGTGGGTTCGAATCCCACTCTCTCCGCCATTTTCTGGCTCTTAAAAACGGCTGGAAAACGTCGAATCGAGTAGTGTTGGCAAACCCACTCGACTCCAACCCGTTGCCTCCCTCGAACGAAAGGGAGGCTTTGTTATGCGAAAGGGGAAGGTTCTGCGCATCAGGAAGGACGTACCGGCCACCTACAACATCCGCCTGGTTTACCTCAATAAGGCCGTATGTGACCTGTGTCACTGCTTCGCCCTGCAGAAAACAATGACGACCGTTCCTGGGGCGGGTTCTTCTACGATATGTATGAAGAAGTTGAAAACATTAGCTTTGCCAGATAAATTATACTTACCAGATGACCTGCTGGAATAAATATTAGACAGCTTTATGGAATCCCTGCCGGAGTTTTTGAAAAAACGCTTATTTGCCCGGGCAGCATAAATCTGCTCATTTGTCAAGTGCGAAAATTGAGTAATTAATTAATGAACTTGGGAACCTGATGGGCCTTTTCAGCGTCTTAGTAAGTGGAGGCAATTGAAAAGCGGGTTTGCCAGCCGGACCATACAGGATGGGCCGGATTTGGCCTGTCAAGGAGAAAGGGGGGGAGGGGAAAACCAGCCGGTTCCGGTAGTGTTGGTGGACATTCCTCGCCGGTACAACGGCGGGAAAAGGAATGAGGAGCGCAATGGAAAAGTAAATAATGGAAGGGGCGATGGCATTTGCGCAAGGGGTTTATAATCTCACTGGTTTTATTGCTTTCCCTGTGCTTGGGTGCCGGTTTGTCCTATGCCCAGCCTCTGGACCGGGGGGAACTGCTGGGTGTTTTTCCGGAGTCCCCGGCCCTGGATCAGCCGGTTAGCCGGGGTGCCTTTGCCGCCATGCTGGTGAAGGCGGCCAACATACCGGCTGTGGACCAGCAGGTCTACCTGGCAAAGGATGTGAATCCGGGAAGCTGGTACGCTAAAGCCATGGCCACCCTGAGGGAAGAGGGAATTATGGGCGGCTACCCCGACGGCACCATGCGGCCGAACCAGCCCCTGACGGGGGTGGAAGCGGCTGCGCTGGTGGCCCGCACCCTGGGCCTTTTTGATACCCTGGAGCAGCAGACCGGTCCTTTAAAAGGGGATCACTGGGGCAACTCCCTTTACAACTGGCTGACCGGCCGGGGGTTGATCAGTGAAAATGCCGATCCGGAAAAACCCCTCTCCGTGGGTGATGCTGCTACCTTTCTGGCCCGGGTCTTCGGCAGCGACCCGCAGGCCGTGGATATTGTGGAAAAAAGCCGGCGGGCGCAGTCCGAAATAAAAGCCGTAAGCCTTACGGGCGATATGGACTGGGCCATCAAGCCCCGGCAGGGAGCGGCCGAAAAGGTGCCGGATTTCAAGGGATCGGGACAGATAAGTATGAAGATGATTTTACCGGCCACCTACCACCAGGTGCAGCGGTGGCAATTTAAAGCCGATGGGCTGGGCAAGCAATTGCCGGACATGGAAATGGAGCAATACCTGGTGGACGGCAAGCTGTATATAAAAATGGGCAACCCGGTTAGCGGTAAAGCCCAGTGGATGCGCCTGCCGGAAAAGGATACGGCGAACATAGAGGCTTTGATGAAGGAAAGCCTGGAAGCCAGCAAAATGGGGATACCGGAGGAATTAAAACCCTATTTGCACTACCAGCTTTTGGGGACTGCGCAGAAAAACGGTCAGAAAATATATGAGATTGGTTACCACGGCCGGATTGACGATATGGCCACTTTCTTAAAAGTTGCCGTGCCCCAATCCATGCGTGATCAGTTGATGGGTGGGCCGGAAATGGAAAGCGCTTTGAAGGAATTTAATCAACTGTTTAAATCCATTTCCTACTGGGGCCGGGAAGAGATCAACGCGGACACTTACCTGCCCGTGGCCAGCCAGACGCGAGTAGTGGTCTCTTTCAATGACCGGTTCAAAGGCGAGGTCATGCCGGTGGAACTGGCGGAAATGGTTATGCAGGTAAAGGATTTTTCCTATGGAGAGAACATCAAGATCCAGTTGCCGCCCGAAGCCCTGCAGGCTAAGGAAATACCTGGGAATAATGAACTGAAAGGAAAATCTACCTCCATGTTACCAGAATAAAAGGAACCTTTTTCGCCGCGGTCCCTTCCGGATGGGCAATCCCCCGGAAGGGGTTTTACTATTAGGAAAGAGGGTAAAGGCTAGCAAGAGTGAAATATTATATTTAAAAAGCCGCTGGACAGGCCGTTTTGGGTATAATGGGTGGGGGAGGGGATGAAAAATGGATATTGTGGCGGTCATTGCTGAGAACAAGATCCGGGAGGCCATGGAGAAGGGAGAATTCGACAACCTGCCCGGTAAGGGCAAGCCCCTGCAACTGGAGGATCTTTCCGGCGTTCCCGAGGAACTCCGGGCCTCCTACCTGATCCTGAAAAACGCCGGGGTGCTGCCCCCGGAGCTCGAGCTGCACAGGGAGATCATGTCCCTGAAAAAGCTGATTGATTTTTGTTACCAAGAAGAAGAAAGGCAGGACCTGACCAGAAAACTAAACGAGAAGATATTGAGATTCAACCTGCTGATGGAAAGAAGGGGCATGAAGGCCGCCGTGAACTTTTACAAGGAAAAGATATACCGCAAACTGGGGAGGGGGTACACTCCCTGAAACGAGCGCGGCTGCCAGCAGGCTGGAAAAAACCTTAAAAAGAACTAGACCCCTTAGTTTTTTCTATGGCTCGGGTCAGTACCACTTGCAGCCTGTTTTCCCTCTGGGCGTCAACCAAGTCGTCCCCTACCGGTTTGGCTCGCCCGGTGAGCGACTCTTAATTTTCCGAAATAAGAAAGGCTAAAATATGCTTAAAATGGCAATCACTGCAATAACTTAAAGGAAGGAGGTGACAGGATGCCCGTAATTACGATTCACGGCCCGAAAATGAGCAAGGAACAAAAGGCGGAACTGGTAAAATCTTTTACCGAGATCGCCGGCAAGATCATGAATATCCCCGCCCAGGCTTTTACAATTCTCATTGAGGAAACGGAACGTGAAAACGTAGGTGTGGGGGGAGTTTTGCTGGCGGACAGGGATAAATAGGGGCTGCTGGATCAGCAAAAGATGCTTCCCTTGACCGCCGCTATGTCGTTGGTGGTTGGGGAGCGGTGTGGACCCGGGCAAATGCCCGGGTTTGCGTATCCGGGGACAGCGTACACAGGTTGTGATACTCAATGGACCTGGTAATTAATCAACAATTGACATATTCCCTGTACAATGATACACTTGCCTCATGAAACATGATCTGGAAGTCTATTTACCAATGAGGAAAGCCTGCGAAATTCTGGGCGTTGTACCCATAACTCTGCCCGGTGGGAGAAAACAGGTAAAATTAAGGCCATCCGCACTCCTTCCGGTCAAAGGCGCTACGCCCGAAGCGAGATCCTTCGCCTTTTGGGAGAAAATCAGCCCGAGGGTGTTCGGGCCGTAATCTATGCCCGGGTATCTTCGGCAAAGCAGGCCGGCGAAGGAAATCTGGAGCGCCAAAAACAGCGTTTAGAAAGACATGCCCGGGAAAAGGGTTACGAGATAAAAGCAGTCATTGCCGAACAGGGTTCAGGACTGAACGAAAAAAGAAAAGGCCTCGATCGGATTTTTAAAATGGCTCGCGAAAGGAAAAAGAGCTGGACAATCGAAAATTACCTGACTTACGCAATAAAAGTTGCATAAACTTTCAAGCCTGCCGTTCCTGCCTTGGAACAACAGGGCTTCCTTTGAGTGAGTTTGATCCCGTTTACTCCCAAATTGCTCCCAAAAGGGCCTTTCTGCAGAATTCGCTATAAATCGAAAACCCCGCAAATCCTTGCGGGGCTTAGCTTTTTCTGGTGCGCCCGGAGGGACTCGAACCCCCGACACGCGGTTTAGGAAACCGCTGCTCTATCCTCCTGAGCTACGGGCGCACAGTTAAAAGATAAGAATTAATAGTGCCGGGAAAACCCCGGCACCTGCCTGGCATACAGCAAGCAGGAACAACTTACTCAGCTTATTTTTTAATGGCGTGCCTGGAGGGACTCGAACCCCCAACCTTCTGATCCGTAGTCAGATGCTCTATCCAATTGAGCTACAGGCACACGGCAGTATACCCGACAGGTGTAATTGTACCAGAGGAGTCTTTAAAAGTCAAGACCGTGAATTGCCGGGTTTCAGATCGGGCAGAAGGTTTGGAGGCAATCCAACCAGAAGACGGTGTGCCGCTAAGCACACCGTCCCCTACCTGGCGGAGAGCGAGGGATTCGAACCCTCGAGACAGTTTTATAACCGTCTACTCGCTTAGCAGGCGAGCGCCTTCGACCTACTCGGCCAGCTCTCCACGCAAATACACTCAACTGGCGGAGGGAGTGGGATTCGAACCCACGGGGCTGGTAAACAGCCCAACGGTTTTCAAGACCGCCTCCTTAAACCACTCGGACACCCCTCCAGACCATGCCCGATGCAAGTAAAAGTATAACACAGGAGCTCTTGCCTGTCAACCAAATTAAAGGTCGGGTGTGATCCGTCTGTGATATTGTCAGGGTAAAATCCTTCAGTGAAAATGTCAGTATGAAGGAAATGGTTACCCTGTCACAGACGCAACTGAAGCGGATGCTGGTTTTGCAGCGGGTTCTGGAAGGCCAGGCTGGTGCGTTTCTGCTCAAGATCCCCGGCACGCCAAGTGATCCAGTCGGCGATCCCGTTGGCCGCATTCGATTTTGTCCCCGACCCCCTGAAAAAGAAATGAGACCTCGCGCGCCAAAACACCCCAAAAAGGAGTGTGAGGTCTCATGTTAGATATTCGCCAAATAGTGGGTGCAGTCCTTCTTTTCGTCACCCTCGCTCTGGAATTGACCTTTCCTTTACGTTATGATAACATGGTCATATAACAGGAGGTGTTACAAAATGGATAACACACGTATGGTGCATGTCAGGTTACCAAAAAGTATTATCGCACAAATGGAACAACTCGTGAGGATTCTCGGCGTTAGCCGTAACGAATTTATCGTCCAGGCGGTCGCGGAAAAAGTGGCCCGCGAAATACGGCTCAGGGGGTTGCGGGAAACCCGGGGAATTCTCGGACCGGAGGACGCACCGGAGTGGGCGGAAGTACCGGGAGTGGATTGGGTCCGGAAAGTGCGCGGTGAGGATGGTGAGCCGCCGGCATGGGCTACCTGATAGACACCTGCGTCCTGATCGACCACCTGACCGGAAGACTGTCCCCCGATGCGGGCGCCTGGCTGGAACAGGTGGTGGCGTCCGGTTCAGCAGCCACCAGCGTGATCGTCTACCACGAACTCCTGTACGGAGCTCGTACTGAAAAAGCAAGAGCCGCCGTCGAAAAGTTGTTGAAAGCATGGGAAATGCTTCCCGTGGACCGCAGAGTTGCCGGGCGCGCCGCCGAAATCCGGCGGGATCAGGCCGCAAAAGGCAGGACCCTGGGAATGTCCGACTGCCTGATCGCGGCGACGGCCGAGTTGAGGAACCTGAAGGTGGTCGCCTCAAACGTCAAAGACTTCCCTACTGTCGAAACGGTGCTTCCCGAAAAAATAGCCACTATAGGACTGTAACTCCGCAACTGCAGGTTGGGAATTTGGCCGCACTTATGGGGGTGTAATCCTGGTGAGCCCGCCCATGTAGGGCACCAGCACTTCCGGAATGACCACGCTGCCGTCGGCTTGCTGGTAGTTTTCCAGGATGGCGGCCACCGTCCGGCCTACCGCCAGGCCGGAACCATTCAGCGTATGTACGAACCGGGGCTTGCCCCGCCCGTCCCTGAACCGGATATTGGCCCGCCGGGCCTGAA
>Ga0224486_100181_pt1 | contig 28363 bp, 28 predicted proteins | sample TexhydDE_CT_test_FD_172013 | JGI IMG/M metagenome (GOLD analysis project Ga0224486, IMG submission 172013) | Fracking water microbial communities from deep shales in Oklahoma, United States - hydraulically fractured wells DE_CT_test ... | reverse complement strand
AACTACCTGCCGAAGCATAACTACCTGCTGGCGGCCATTTCAGCAATCATGCTGATCATGGTCATCCTGATTATCGCCGATTCCGTGAGGACGTGGGTAAAGCTGCTCTCCCAAAAGGAGCAAGATACCCACACGAAGCGCCCTGAAAAAGCTCCCACAGCATGACCAGGCCAATAAGTAATAGATCATGACAGGTTACTCCACATTAAAAAAGAAAAATCCTTAATAAAAAGCCCGGGGAAATCCCGGGTTTTTTAGGCAAAAAAGCCTTTGGGGCGCCTGTATTTTTCAACCTTCTACCCCACCGGAAAGTTTTTCCCAGGCCCTCTGGTAGACTTTGAAATCATCTTCACGGAACAGAACAAAGCGTACTTCCGTAAAGAAATTGTTTTCTAAAATAAAGTCCCGCACCGTTTTCAAAGCAATGGTAGCCGCCCGCTCGATGGGAAAACGGTAGGCACCGGTACTGATGGAGGGAAAGGAAATGGATTTGATACCCTTCTCTCTGGCCAGGGAAAGGCTGTTATAATAGGCATTGTGCAGCAACTCGTCTTCTCCCCGGTTGCCCCCCGACCAGATGGGGCCTACGGTATGGATGACATACCGGGCTTTCAATTTGCCGCCGGTGGTAATTACCGCCTGACCCGTGGGCAAGCTGCCCTGCCGGGCCACAATCTGCTTGCATTCCTCCAGGATCTGCGGCCCACCGGCCCGGTGAATGGCCCCATCCACACCCCCACCGCCCATCAGGCTGGAGTTTGCTGCGTTGACAATGGCCTCGGTATCCTGCTGGGTGATATCCCCCACCATCAAGCGCAGCAAGGTTGAACCCAAACGCACCTCCATGAAGGATCCCTCCCGGAATCAAAAAACTTTGCCCAAATAATTCGCGTTCGGGCAAAGTTTTCCTCTCTTTTTCGCGTTTTATTTTAACTTGAAGGTAAATATTCAGTGAACCCGGTTGGATGCGGCGCTGTCCCCGCTCACTCCAGTGCTTCGCGCCGACAGCACCGCGGCTCGCTTCGGGCCGGCTCTGGCTCTCTGCGGATTGCCCGCCACTAATCATTCTTCGTTGTTACCTCTTGAAACAGTATGTCTTAAAAGATCTTCTTCCGGGTAGTTCATCATGCGTCCTCGAGAGCCGAGCCGGCGGCCTCGCTTCACCGGGTGCTGTTACCGGCGCTTCGCAAGTCGTTCGCTCCGGACAGCGCCGCATCCTCATCATAGCGGTTTTACTGAATATTTACACCTGAAAACACCTGTTTTAGTGCCTTGACAAAATAGCCATCCAGTTAGTCAGAAATTGCCCGGCCACCTGCCGGTATTCCTCCCAGATTGCCGCGGTCTCCTGCATCAGGCGGCCGGCGGCACCGGGGCCGCCGTATTCTTCTAATTCATCGGCATAAGCTTCAGCCCAGGTATTAATTATCTCCGGGTTTACCTCCAGATGAAACTGCAGGGCAAAGATGTGCCGCCCTAAAGAAAAGGCCTGGTTAACACAATCCTCGCTGGCAGCCAGGTGAGAAACCCCGGGAGGCAGGGCAAAGGTGTCGCCGTGCCACTGGAAGACAAAAAACTCTGCGGGCAAACCGGCAAACAGGGGCGACTTCAAACCGTCAGCGGTAAGCCGGAGTTTATACCAGCCGATCTCCGGAACCGGGTTGCGGACAACAGGTGCACCCAGGGCCTTGGCAATCAGCTGACCGCCAAGACAGATACCCAGCACGGGTAAACTTTTTTGGATTGCTTCTTTAATCAGTTGATCAACTTGCCTTAAATAAGGGTAGGACTCCTCTTCATAGACGTTCATCGGGCCGCCCAGGATTACCAGGGCGCCATAGCCATCTAAAGAGGCGGGCAAGTGTGCCCCCGGTTGATCCATCACCCGTATATCAAGCTGCCAGCCCTCTTTCTCCATGGCCGGCTGCAAAAGACCCGGCCCTTCAATGGTCACATTTTGTACTACCAGCGCTCGCAAGTCAAAACCCTCCAAAAAATCAATTCGTTTTTTGCTTAACCGTGAACACAATTTAATCACCAATGACCCTGATAACTACCGCAGACGTGGATAAGGGTGTCCATTATGTCTTGTTTCTTGTAATGCCTTCACATTTATTTTCCATAATACCATGGCTGGTTTTGCCGGACAAGCCCAATCGAGAAGCTAATAACAACAGGCCACCAGCTGTCGCCCTCGTTCCAGGGCCGTCCCGGCCCACTCCCGGTAACGGGGGCGAATTTCGTGTATTATCACACCGGAGTAATCCCGCAATAAAGCAAGTACGTCAGCGACCGGGATTTCACCAAAACCGATGGGCAGGTGCAGATCCCCCCGGCCGGCGGCCATCAGCTCAGCCTGTTTCTTTTCCAGTGAACCGGAAATCCGGCCGAAGTTATCGTGCAGGTGCACGTGGCATACGTATGGAGCAGCCAGGGCCACGGCTCCCAGGAAATCAAAGCCATAATGCCGGGCCGATAGATATGCATGACCTACATCCAGAGTTATGCCCACCTGGGGATGGCCGATAGCCTTCACCTGTTCCACCAGCAGGGACAAGTGCTCCGCATAACAATAGGGGCTGCCATCCAGGTAAGGCCGGGCATTTTCCATAGCTATGGTAACCCCCAGTTGTTTCGCCCTTTCGGCCAGATCCAGTAACGCTTCCCGCTCCTGCCGTCGCATTTCATCTCTGACTTCCGGGCTAAGGTTCTGTCGACCTCCGGGCAGGTGGAAGGTCTCCTCCGGTACATATCTGCCGCTGTGGTAAACCAGTACCTCCGCTCCAATGGCTGCAGCAAACTCCAGGCTTTGCCTAAAAGCCTGTTTTTGCCAGAATAGGTTTTCAATATCCATCAGGTTTAAAGGATTGGGGGCATGGACTGTGTAACAAAAGGGAAACCGGGCAAGCAGCCGGCATATTTCCTCCACCCGCGGGGGCAGCAGCCGTCCCCCTATCATGGCCCCCACTCCGTGCACAGGAATTTCCACATACTCAAAACCGAGCCCGGCAAAATACTCTAAATCCCGGGCCAGGGTGTCCAAATTGTTATCCAGCCGGGTAGCATCGGCGTTGATACCAAATCCTTTGATGGGCATAAAAATCCTGCTCCTTACCTTAAAATGACCGGTTATTGCAGGTTGCCACCTGCTCTCCCCTACAGTGATAGTTCAGGGAATAAACAACGCGGCCATCAACCATTGTCATTAACACAACGGGAATTCCTTCGTCAAGCCTCACCAGTACCAGATCCGCCCGCCGTCCAACCTCCAGTGCTCCTACTTCTCCAGCTAGTCCGGCAGCCCGGGCAGGATTTGTCGATACCAGAGATACGCTCTGAGGTAATGAATCAGGAGTTTCAGCCAGTGCAAAAACAGCAGAAAGCATGGCTGGCGGGTAATAATCGGAACACAGGATGTTCGCTGCTCCAACAGCCACTGCTTCTCTGGCACTCAGATTCTTGGCCTGAGAACCCCCCCGCACCACATTCGGGGCCCCCACGCAGACATTCAGGCCCATTCTTCTGGCAAAAGAGGCAGTTTCCATATTTACAGGAAATTCGCTGATACTGATTCCCAGCTCATGAGCCATTTTTATCCTGGCCGGACTGTCATCATCGTGGGAAGCTACGGGTATACCCAACTCCCGGGCTTTATCTGACAGCTGGCGCATCCTGGCGAGCACCAGTCGTCTATCCACATTATTCTTTTGGGCCAAAATTTCTTCTATCTTTTCCTCCTGTACACCGGAAGACCAGCGCATCCACTCCTTATACTTTTCCAATTCCCGGAACTGGCCCTGGCCGGGGGTATGATCCATAAATGAAAGCAAATCCACCTTGCCTTCGTTCATCAGTTCCATAATAACAGGTACCGCCGACAGGTCGGTAATTTCATAACGCAAATGGATCCGGTGCCGGATCAGGGTCGAACCGGCGGATAGTTCGCAGATGCGCCGGATAACCCGGGCAACCAGTTCGTTGGAACGTAAACCCAGTTCTTCCCTGGCAAAAGAAAGGGAATGAAATACGGTGGTTATTCCGCAGCCGGCGAGGCGTTTTTCCAGTTCACGAAAAGCCAGTTCAACCGGAAATATCGCCCCGGGGCGGGGTTCGATTTCCCTTTCAATGGCATCGCTGTGCAGGTCAACACATCCAGGCAGTATCCAGGCCCCACCGGCATTAATTACATACTTTTCCATTTGCCTCTCCAAAGCGTGTATCTGCCCGGCCGGTCTGATATCCGCAATTACCCCCCCTGAAATCATAACACAGGCATTTTCTACCACGCCTCCCGGAATAACAGCGCGACCGTTAACAATTAACAGATCACTAATCACGCCAGTACCCTCCTTTTTCCGGATAACAAAAGCCGTCCCGCATAACGAATGCGCTGTCTACCAGCCGCCTGGCCGCATCCATATCGTGAAAGATGCCGACCATGCTTGTGCCGGATCCCTTCAGTTCCCGCAGCAATTCAATTACTGTGTTTTTGGTATTTAAATCCAGGGAAGCAGTGGGCTCATCCAGAAGCAAAAGGCGGGGGCGGGTAATCAGTGCCCGGGCCAGGTTGACCCGTTGCTGTTCTCCTCCGCTGAAGGTAACCGGGTAGGCATCCCACAACTCCCTGGCCACGCCCAGCCGTGCCAGATATTCCCGGGCTGCCTTGCGGGCCTCCTCCTGGTCTGTGCCCTGCAGCCACAGCCCTTCGGCCACCACGTCCACCGCCGGCACCCGGGGCATGATTTTCAAAAACTGCGAAACATAGCCTATCTCCTGACGTAAAACCAGCACCTGTCGTTCCGGTGCCAGGGCCAGGTCCACCTCACCGTAGCAGCGAGAAAGGTACTTGATGCAGCCGTTTGAAGGCAGGTAAGTCCGGTAAATGCATTTTAAGATCGTAGATTTACCGGACCCGCTGGGGCCAAAGATGCCCAAAAAAGCTCCTTCCTCAACAACGAAGGAAACGTCCTGGCAGCCCACAATGGTTTTGCCGCCCAGCATATGCAGGGTAAATTTTTTACACAGGTTTTCTACTTTCAAAATCACGCTCATTCGTTTTCCCCCATTAACTATAAAAGAGAATTTACCAATAATTGGGTATAGGGATGTTGTGGGTCCTCCAGGATCTGATCGGTAAGCCCAATTTCAACTACACGACCGTTTTTCATCACAGCAGTGCGATGGGCCAGCAACCGGATTACCCCCAGATCATGGGAAACCACAATCATGGCGATCCCTAACTGGCGTTGCAACTGCTTGATCAGATCCAGCACCCGGGCCTGGACTGAAACATCCAGGCCGGTAGTCACTTCATCCAACAAAAGCAGGGGAGGGTTGTGAGCCAAAGCCTTGGCTATTTGCACCCGTTGCTGCATCCCGCCGCTAAAACGACCTGGCAGTTCATCCATCCGTTCTACGGGCACTTCGGTACGCATCAGTAAGCGGGCTGCCTGCTCACGGATATAGCCTACGTGCCTGACATCGGCTGCCAGGAGTTTTTCAGCAATGTTACCGCTGCACGAAAAATTGAAATTCAGCCCCAGTTGAGGATTCTGGTAAACCATACCAATGAGGTGATTGCGAAGGTAACGCTTGCGCTGGCCGCTTTCCTGTAAGATATTAACTTTGCCTTGTTCGTAACAGGACAGGTAAACCTCTCCCCCGGTAGCTTCTTCATCAAAATAAAGACACCGCAGCAGAGTACTCTTACCGGAACCGCTCTCTCCCACGATCCCCAGAACTTCCCCCCCGTATAACTCCAGGGAAATGCCGCCGCAGGCCACTATTGAACCGCAGCGGGGACAAACCTGGCTATTTGCTTGCGGTCCCGTTAGTTCAAGACAATAAGGGCACTGCTCACCGTAAATCTTAAGGAGGTTTTTTACCTGAAGCAGTAAACCATCCCATCCATGCTCACTCAAAGGCCATTCCTCCCCGCACTAAAACGCATCCCCAGCCGTTTATCACAATAGGCCGTATCGGAACAGGCGTAAACCTTCCGACCGGTACGGCTGTCGTAGATTTCATCCAGAAAGCTATTCACGCTGCCGCAGCGGAAACAGGCCTGCCCGGAGAAATCCTCCACCCGGAAGGGGTGATCCTTAAATTCCAGGGGAACGACGCGGGTGTAAGGCGGAATGGCATAAATACGTTTTTCCCTGCCGGCACCAAAGAGGTAGAGGGTTTCGGCCATATTTAGCTTGGGTACATCCCAGCGAGGAATAGGAGATGGATCCATAATATATCGTCCATGCACCAGAACCGGGTAGCGGGCGCCAATAGTGATTTCCCCCCAGCGCACAATATCCTCGTAAAGATAGACCCACATCCGGCTATAGTCCTGCTCGGCGTGCATTTGCCTGGTCTTCCGTTCGCTGGGCTCCACAATACGTAAGGCGTCCGGATAGGGTACCTGCAGTACCAGGATCTGCTTTTCGGTCAAAGGCTCTTCAGGAATGCGGTGCCTTGTTTGGATGATCGTCGCCTGGGTAGTATCAAAGGTGGTCTTAATACCCGTGGTAAGCACCACCAGTTGCCGCAGGTTAACCGCATTAACGCTGCCGTCGCAACCCTGATCGATTACTTTAAGCACATCATGTGGCCCCAGCAGGGAAAGGGTAATCTGTAAGCCCCCGGTGCCCCATCCCCGGGCAATGGGCAACTCGCGGGAGGCAAAAGGAACCTGGTATCCCGGAAGGGCCACGGCTTTAAGAATCTTTCGCCGTACTTCTCGCTTGGTATACTCGTCAAGAAAGGCAAAGTTATAGCCCGTATGGCGCGGCGGAACCAGCTCAGCAAATTTCATTCCATTTCTCTCCCCTTATACCGCCGGATAGTACGCAAACGGTCCAGATCGGACTGAAAAGTGATGTAATGGGGCAGCTTGTAGTGGGCGGCAAACCCGGATGATTCGATACCGTCCACAATGGAGAGCACAAATTCTTGATCCTCGGCTGGCACCTGAGGTCTGGTGCTGCGCATGGCACGGTCAAGCACGGCCATGGAAATTGCTTTCAACTCGTTGTGACCGAAGCAAAGCCCGTAGCCCAAGGTAAACTGCGGCTTGCCCTTTTCACCGGCGGTTCCCAACATGGCAATCACTTCGGCCTCGGTAACCAGCACCCGGCCTACATATACCTCCCGCCCCCAGGAGTCCTTCAGGCGTAAGGGAACGTAACCTACTCGCAACTCACCAATGGTGGGATGAATATCTCCATAACCCTTCATGCTGCTGTAAGCCAGCGCCAGCAACCCTCCTGTTTCCCCGCGGGCCAGTACCTGCAGAGCGGCCTGGCGGGGAGCAGGAAAGGTCAAAGGTTCCCGGGTGATGTCGGGAGGCTCCGGTTTTACCGGTTCCTCTTCTGCCAGTAACCCCTCGAGGCGCAGCAGCTCGATTACCTTGGGAAATGAGGGAACTTCTTCCGGGATATCCAGGTCCTTAAGATACTCTTCAATAAATTCCGCTACCTGCTCTTCCCCTTCTTCAACCAGGGTAAAATCCAGAAGGCGCTGGGTATAGTCCCGGGTGGGCCCGAGCAACTGGCCGCCCGGAATATCCTTAAAAGCAGCAGAGATGCGCCGCAGGATACGCATTTGGCTGGTATCCGCCGGCAATGAAACATAACTGCGGGGTAGGGTAGAACGGTAAGCCCGCAGGATAAAAGACGCTTCGATGGTATCTCCCTCAGCTTGTTTTAAGGCCAGGGCGGCATGAAACGGGGCATATAAAGAACCTTCGCTCATCACCCTGTCCACGGCCAGACGCAACTGTTCTTGAATCTGACGGACTTCCAGCGGCCGGGACCCCCCTTTGAGGCGAAAATAGCGCAGCATTTTCATCGCTTCGGTAATGGCTTCCGTACCACCCCTTACGGCCACATAACCCACTAGATCACCACCTCCTGATTCACCGTGGTGGTTCTGGGCAGGCAGGCTATCCGGCCATCCTCAGCCACCATAATCCAATCAACTCCCAGGGGATATTCCCGGTTCAGGTTATTGAAGTGTTCCAGGTAAGACAGGTGCAGGCCACGGATCAGCAGCCGGCAATGATCGGGTATACCGGGTCCGGAAAGCGTTACCGCCAGCCCCTGGTAACGGTGCTCCGGATCAGAAAGGATTTCATCGACAGTAACAATAACCGTGGCCCCACCATCGGGGTATTCTAAATTCCCACGCTTGGCCAGAGATAACCGGGGTATAAGATCCTTCCCTGGTACTATAATGAAATCTGCCTCCTCAACTTTTACGGGCCTGCTGCCCGTATTTAAAACCAGGTAACTTTCCATTTTCTGTGCTTCTTTGCCCAGTACGCAGAATGTAACCTCCCGATCCAGGAGCGTAAAAGCTACCGCTGCCACATGGGAACACCATTCACCAGGGGGGCAAAGACCGGTAGCGGGCAACAGGTTGATCTTGCCCGGCCGGGCCATGGAATCTAATATACAGCGAAATATTTTCTGAGAATCAAAAACCGGGTCAAAGCCTTGTTTCCCTTCAATCACGGATTCATCACCTCAAACTCGACCCTGGTCCGGCTCACCAGGGAAAATTCAGCCCTCTCCCGACGCCGGATTTTATCTTCTTCCTCCCGCAGAACGGCCATGATCCTGGCTGTCAGCGGGTGGTTCCCCCTGGTAGCAGCATCGAAAAGCGCCAGGCACAATGCCCTTTCTGGTTCATCGCCGAGGGCAAATCCCCTCCCTGGCACCCCGTTTACCTCTACTACGCACTCGGTAATCAGTACCTCACCCAGATTAAACGGGTACCCCTGTACCGATTCCAGCGCCCGCATCATTACCAGGCTGGTAGCAGGTTCTTTTATTACCTTTATATCTGCAGCTTGCAACAACTCTTCGGCCAGCGTGACCAGTACCTCCAGTTCCCCTTCAGCCACAATGTAACTGATTTTTTGATAATCCAAAGGCATCCCAATCCTCCTTATAACAACCTTAAATTACATAAGAACGGATACGCGAGGAAATATAATCCACCACTGTCACTGTCAACAAAATCACCAGCAGAATACTGGCTGTATCGGCATATTTAAACAAACGCATGCTGGTGATTAGTTCAAAACCAATCCCTCCAGCCCCTACCAAACCCAGAACAGTAGCGGCACGGACATTGTGTTCCCAACGGTAAAGATTATAGGTAATAAACTCAGGAAGTACCTGAGGCACTACACCGTAAATAATCACCTGTAATTTATGGGCACCGGTAGCCTCAAGTGCCTCCACCGGTCCAGGGTCAATGTTTTCGATAGCTTCGGCGTAAAACTTGCCCAGCATTCCTGCCGAGTGCAAAGCCAGCGCTAACACGCCGGGAAAGGGCCCCAAACCCACTGCGGCCACAAAAATCAGGCCGAAAACCATTTCGGAGACAGCCCGCAGAGCATTGAGGATGATCCTGGCCACAGCATAAAGAACCGGGTGGGGAGTCAGGTTAGCTGCCGCCAGCAAACCTAAAGGAATGGCCAGCAATACTGCCAGAGTAGTCCCCCAGATGGCTATCTGAATGGTTTCAATAGTGGGACGGACCAATTCCGGGATGATGATCAGGTTTGGTGGAAACATGCGGGAAAGAAAATCCAGCACATGTGGATAACCCCGCACCAACTCTGCTAGGCTAAGGTTGGTACCGTAGGCGCTCCAGACGTAGACACTCAGCAAAAGGGCCAGAACCAGTACCCGCTGCAGAAGAAGATAGCCATCCCAGGCCGGGCCTATTTTTTCGTGGTCAGGCATGGGCATACTCTGTCCTCCCATAAGTACCCGAATTAACCGATGGTTCGCTTGCCATACCATCATAGACGTACTCCAGATCTTTCCGTGTTACTTGACTTACGGGCTTATCCATGATCACATTACCATCTCGAATGCCAACCACCCGCCGGGCAAACTCCATGGCCAGGTCCACGTCATGCAGGCTGACGATCACCGTAATATGATCCTGGCAGTTGATTTCCCACAATGTTTTCATAACCGTACGGGAAGAACGGGGATCCAGGCTCGCTACCGGTTCATCGGCCAAAAGCACCGCAGGTTGCTGAACAAGAGCCCGGGCAATACCCACCCGCTGTTGCTGGCCACCGCTTAACTGGTCAGCCCGCTGGTAAGCCTTATCAATAAGACCCACCCGTTCCAGGCAGGATTTGGCCAGTTCCACATCTCGACGGGAAAAGAAGCGAAAGCAGCTGCTCCATAAGGGAGTATAGGCCAACCGGCCGCAAAGTACATTATCCAGTACCCTCAGTCGCTTAACCAGGTTGAATTGCTGGAATATCATACCGATCTGGCGGCGCAACTTCCTCAGGTTGCTGCCGTTTTCTGCCCCCACCTGTACCCCGTTTACCTCTACCTGCCCGGCAGTTGGTCTTACCAGACCATTGATACAACGCAGAAGGGTTGATTTACCCGCCCCGCTCGGTCCCAGCAAGACCACAAATTCGCCCTTACCAATTTCCAGATTTACATCGCACAGTGCCTGCACACCATTGGGATATTCCTTATATAAACCAGTGATTCTGATCACTGCCAACACCTCCACATTATTTCTACCCCATGCCCATCCTGCGCCATGGTTGGCGTGGGGCGAGTACAACCCGACCCACGCCAACGAAGGTTCGTCTTACTTCATCTTCTTCAGATCAAGGTTCAGAATCTTTGCTGTTTCCCGGATAATGTTATAATCGCTGTCCCTGGCCTCATCGTAACGAATGATCTCGCCGTAACCACTCACTGCCTGGGGATCTTCATTGTGCATGTTCAAGAAAGCCTGTTTAATCTTTTGCTTTAAGTCTTCCGGCAAATCCTTCCGCCAGGCAATGGGAGATCCCGGAATGGGGTCCGATTTGGCAATGATGATATTCTCTTCAGGAGAGATCAGCCCTTCTTTTACCATCTTTTCATAAGTAATGTCATTATCCGCTCCCGCAGGCACTTTCCTGTTTTTGATCGCCAACTCCACCGCATCGTGGCCGCCGGCATAAGTCACACTCTTGAAGTCCTTTTCTGGGTCAATGCCGGCTTTTTTCAACATCACACGCGGAAAAAGGTTGCCGGAAGTAGAGGCAGGATCCACAAACACAAAGTCCTTGCCCCTTAAATCGTTCAATGTTTTAATCCCGCTGTCTTTGTGGGCAACAATGATACTCTGATAGGTTGACTTACCGTTACTGCGTACCCCTACAGCAAAAGCCTCAGCATTGGCCACATCGGCTGCCAGTACATAGGAAAAAGGACCAAAGAAAGCAACGTCGATCTTCTTCGAACGCATGGCTTCGATTACCCCGGAATAATCGGTGGCCATGAAAGGCTCCACCTTTATTCCCAATTTTTTCTCCAGATAGGCAATGGTACTACCAAAGCGTTTCATCATTTCTTCCTGATCTTCCGCCGGAATCAGACCCATTTTTAACACTTTCATTTCTGCGTTTTGTTTATCAGCAGGGGGGTTAGATCTTTCGTTCTCTTTTCCACCGCCGCAACCGGTTACAAAAAGTATTGATACCGCCAGGGTAGCTAACAGGATGAAAAATTTGCTTTTCCGGAACATATTTTCCCTCCTCGCAGACTGCTCTGACTGATTAAATACTGAACTCCTTGCACAGGGTTTGCGGTCTCATCCTACTTACGAACCTCTTGACCACGGGAAAAATCTACCTGCAAACAACTCCTGTCTCCCCTGAATCGCGAGACGCAGTATTCTATTACCACCCCCCCTTCCGTAAGCATGGTACTTTTCACCTGCAGCACCGGTACATTGGGTGAAATTTCCAATACTGCTGCATCATCAGCGGTAGGCAGGACGGCGCGCAAAGCTGAGCGAGCGCGGATGGGGCGCAGATGATAGTGTTTTTCCAGGAGGTGGTAAAGAGAGGTGAATCCTTCCAGAAAATTTAACAGGCCTGGCACCAGATGGCTTGGGAGATAAGAGGTAGCTACGGAAAAGGGCTCATTGTCTACGGAGCGTAAAATTTCCAGAACCACGACCCGCTGGTTCTGATCCAGGTTCAGTTCTGTGACCACTTCGGGAGAGGGGGGCATCTCCACCGCTTTCAAAATCCTTGCAGCAGGGGAATGCCCCAGTTCCATAATGTTTCGGGTAAAACAGGTGCGGCTTGATACCTTATACTGTATTTGCCTTTCCGCTCCCCGCACGGGATAGGTTCCCTTCCCCTTGAGGCGGTAAACCAGGCCCGCATTTATCAACTCGGCAATGGCCTGACGCACGGTATGGCGATTGACCCCGTAATACGTACTTAAGTCCGATTCAGAGGGCAACCGCTCCTGAGCACTGAAGGCCCCCTGCCGGATTTGTCTTGCTAAATCCTGTGCAATTTGCCTGTAGTAAGGAATGCCGTTGGCCTTATCCAGCATACACTTACACCTCATTTATCATTTAGACCCGCAAATGAGATATCAACTCAGCAAATTGGACATCCGAGAGATATAGATGTCTAGATACGTTCCCCTTAAAACAAAACTCCCCGGCTCATAAGAAGCGGGTTTATATTTCGTATTTTACTTTTACTATCGCATGAACCTGTTAAATACAAATTAAGCTCACATTAAACCCTTGTAATTTTTACGTTAAACCTCCTTGACACACCGTTAAAACCTGTGCTAAGCTGACCTTGACAACTGAAAGCTGAGTTTGAGCTGAGCAGGGAAGAGCCAGGGGGAGCTTGAGACGACTCGGAGATTCTGGGGTGAGAACCAGCCAGGGGCTGGTTTTTTTGTTTTTACGGTGCGGGAGTGGTTTCACTGAATCTTCCAATTGGTGGAGGTTTTTACTGTGGTCATCATGATCGATAACTATGACTCCTTTGTGTACAACCTGGTCCAGTACCTGCAGGAACTGGGGCAAGAGGTACGGGTTTTCCGTAACGACCGGGTGACCCTGGAGGAAATGGAAGCTCTTTCTCCCAGCCACATTGTGATTTCCCCCGGTCCCTGCACACCAGATGAAGCAGGAATATCCCTGGCTGCAATCAAACACTTTGCCGGTCGCATCCCCATCCTGGGCGTATGCCTGGGCCACCAGGCCATCGGTCAGGCCTTTGGCGGGCGGGTCGTAAGGGCCGGCCGGCCCATGCACGGCAAGACTTCCCTGGTCTACCATGACGGCACGGGTATTTACCGCGGGTTACCCAATCCCTTTGCCGCTGCCCGGTACCACTCCCTGCTGGTGGAAAGAGAAACCCTCCCGGATTGCCTGACCATTACCGCCCAAACCGATCAGGGGGAAATCATGGGTTTAAGGCACCGGGAATATCCGGTGGAGGGAGTACAGTTTCACCCGGAATCCATTTTAACGATGGTAGGGAAAAAACTGCTGGCAAATTTCCTGACCCTGGCCTGAATCCCAATGAAAGGGAGGATCGATTATGCCGGTGTGTTTACCTCTAATAAAGAAAATCCCGGTAACAGCAGACGTATTAGCCCTCTTCGAAGGGCTATCCTCCCGCCCCTACAGCTTTTTGCTGGACAGCGGGTTGATCATCCAGGGACTGGGCCGGTACTCCCTGATGGGGGCAGATCCCTTTCTGGTGTTGCGCTCCCGGGGAAAACGCTTATGGCTGGAACGGGAAGGGGAAACTACTCTTTTAGCCGGCCACCCTCTGGAAAAGCTCAAAGATTTACTGGCCCATTATCGCCTGCCCCCGGGCAGCTGTCCCCTTCCTTTCGGCGGCGGCGCGGTGGGATACTTCAGCTACGACCTGGGGCGGGTACTGGAAAAAATGCCTTCCCTGGCCGTGGACGATTTACAAACCCCCGACCTCTGCCTGGGGTTTTACGACGTGGTCACGGTGGTAGACCGGGTTACGGGAGAAGTATGGGTGGTTTCCACCGGTTTTCCGGAAACCGGTCCCGCAGCTGCCGTACGGCGGGCGCGGCAAAGGCTGGCTGAAACCTGCAGTTTGCTGGCCAGCGGGCTGCAACGGCAACAAATGGAAAGCGTTCCCATGGAAACAAGCCGGGAACCGTGGTCACATGCCGGCGACACGGGTATACCGCGGGTAAACAGCTTTCACCATGGAAGCCATCCCGGGAAACGAAACGCGCCCGTCCTTTTTGCCCATTTTGACGAAATCAGCTACTGCCGGGCGGTGCAGCGGGCCAAAGAGTACATTGCCGCCGGGGATATCTTTCAGGTCAACCTGTCCCAGCGCTTTTCCCTGCCCCGGGTGGTGGAACCCTGGCCCCTTTACCGGCGCCTGCGGGCCATCAATGCCGCCCCCATGGCGGCCTATCTTAACTTTGGAGAGTTCCAGGTGGTCTGCTCTTCACCGGAACGCTTCCTCAAGGTAACCGACAGGCAAGTGGAGACCCGCCCCATAAAAGGAACCCGCCCCCGTGGAAAAGACCCGGCCAGCGATATGCAGCTCAGGGAGGAGTTGTGGAACAGTGAAAAAGACCGGGCCGAACTGGTGATGATTGTGGATATGGAGCGCAACGACCTGGGACGGGTTTGCCGGACGGGATCGGTGCGGGTGCCGGAACTTTACCGGCTGGAAGAGTACGCCACCGTATTTCACCTGGTTTCCACTGTGGAAGGGGAACTGGCCCCGGATAAAGATGTGGTGGACCTGCTGGCGGCGGCCTTTCCCGGCGGCTCCATCAGCGGGGCGCCAAAGATCCGGGCCATGGAAATCATTGAGGAACTGGAACCGGTACGCCGGGGTATTTACACCGGCTCCATCGGCTACATCGGCTTTGACGGTAACGCCGATTTAAATATAGTGATCCGCACGCTGATATTTAAAGGGGAACAAATCTACTTCCAGGTTGGCGGCGGCATTACCATCGACTCAGATCCTTACATGGAGTACGTAGAAACGCTGGACAAAGCCCGGGCACTGGTACGGGCGCTGGGTCTGGATGACCGGCAGGCCTTTACTTCCCTGGCCGTCAGGCCGGTGGTGCATGAGGAGCATCGATCAACCCGGTGACAGAATATCAGTGAATGTTCAGCAAAACCGTAATGACGAGGATGCGGTGAGGTGATAGATAATTGAACACCGTGATATGTATAAACGGCCAGTTTCTGCCGGCAAGCCGCGCCCAAATTCCCGCCCTGGACCAGGGATTCCTTTATGGCTACGGCCTTTTTGAGACCATCCTGGTACGTGGGGGTCAACCCGTGTTGCTGGAAGCACACCTGAAACGGCTGGAGAAGGGATGCACAGCCCTGGGGATGGTCCTGCCCCTGTTACTGACTGAGTTGGGCCGTCTGGTATATCAAACAATAAAACTAAACGATACCATTGACGGCGCCCTGCGTCTAACCCTTTCCGCCGGAACGGCCCCGGGCGAAGCCACCGGTAACCTGGTCATCTCCACCCGCCCCCTGCCTTACAGCACCCTGGACTACCAGAAGGGGTTTCGGGCCGGCTGGTCATCTTTCCGGCGTAATGAACAATCTCCTCTAGTAAAATTCAAAACTTTAAACTACCTGGAAAATGTGCTGGCCAAAAAGGAAGCCCGGGAAAGAGGGTGGGATGAGGCACTTTTTTTGAACACCGCCGGCTATGTGGCAGAAGGAGCAGTGAGCAATATCTTTCTGGTAAAAAACAGCCAGGTGATTACTCCCTCTCCGGATCAGGGGTTGCTGCCCGGCATCATGAGGCAGGTGGTGCTGGAAACCTGCCGCCGGCTGGGCATTGCGGCACAGGAGCGGCCGGTTTCCCCGCACGAACTGTTCGATGCCGACGAGTGTTTCCTGACCAATTCTTTAATGATGGTAATGCCCCTGGTAAAAATTTATGACCGCCCCATCGGAAGCGGACAACCAGGAGTTGTAACCGAAAAGATAAAAATGGCGGTAAGCGGCCACATATCATAGTCCGGGAACGGATGCGTGAAAGGCCGGATAAAGGGTGAGTGACCATAAGCATAGCATAGGCCAATTACCCCGGCGGTACTCATCGCAGTAAATATTCAGTAAAACCGTTATGAAGAGGATGCGGCGCTGTCCTGAGCGAACGACTTGCGAAGCGCCGGTAACAGCACCCGGTGAAGCGAGGCTGCCGGCTCGGCTCTCGAGGACGCATGATGAACTACCCGGAAGAAGACCTTTTAAGACATACTGTTTCAAAAGGTAACAACGAAGAAGGATTAGTGGTGGGCAATCCGCAGAGAGCCAGAGCCGGCCCGAAGCGAACCGCGGTGCTGTCGGCGCGGAGCACTGGAGTGAGCGGGGACAGCGCCGCATCCAAGCGGGTTCACTGAATATTTACTCATCGCGGGGTAACCTGGCCCCAGTTCTGGGGATCATAATAATTGAAGCCACCCGACAGGGTGGCTTTTGTGAGCATTTTTTTCACTATTCTACCGCCACAAGATTGCCTTCCCGGTAGTAATTTACTTTAGCCTTCAAACCTTCTCCGATAAAGCGCAGAGGTACCAGTGTCCGTCCGTCAACAACCCTGGCGGGAACCTCCAGCATAACCGGGTTTCCGTCAACTAATGCCTCCCTGCTGCCCACTACCAGTTTAACGGTGGAATTGTTGAGTTGAATGTTAATGGTGTTATCATTGTAATCAACGGCGGCACCGAGGCTCTCTGCCAGTACCCGGAGCGGCACCAGGACGCGGCCATTTTCAACCACGGGGGCCACATCAAACATGGGCATGTTTCCTTTTATATACACTTTTACCTTATTATTATCTTTTACTTTAGCAAAAACCTTATTTAAGATAGAATAGATTTCATCGTCACCCGGGTTGTTCCTCAGGGCCTGCTCCAACAGCGAACGGGCATCCTCCATTTTTCCGGCCTTAATGAACATCTCGCCCAGGTGCTTATAACCTTGTGCCCTGGTAAGGCTATCGGCGGACACATCCTCTTCCAGCGCCTCTTTCAATTCCCCGGCTACGATGACGATCTCATTCTGGTCGTTCCAATCCTTAAGGTACTGCTTTGCTTCATAAACCGCCTGGGCAACGCTTCTCCCTTCCAAAATGGCCTGCAGAGCGGCCCGGGCCACCGGGTTTTTCACATGCTGCAGGGCGTTTTCTACACCCTTATAAACGTGTTCTGCCACACTCTTCCTTTTTTCCTGCTTTTTTAGCCCATTTTCCTCTCTTTCCTGGTTCTGGTTCTGGTTCTGCTCTTTTTCCTCAACCGTGGCCCCTTCATTCATGTTCCTTTCATGTTCTTGCTCCATGTTCCGTTCAGCATGTCCCCAGGCCCGGCCGGGCTGCCCCCCACCCTTTGGCGCGGCCCACGCACCGGCCGCCAGGGAAAAGATCAGTACGGTAACCAGTGCCAGGGAGAAAAACTTTTTCAACCCCCTCATAAACCACCCTCCATTCTTTTGTTTTTTGCTTCGTACATTTTATACGATTGGCCAGCCAGTTTTAAGGGGTGAAGGGCCAACTTTTTTTCCGATTGCTGCTTATTTCAGCAGGCTCTTGGGAATCTTATCACCATACCTGAAGAACAAAACACATCAAAGTTTTTCCTACAGGAAGCTCCCCTCTATGGCAGTAAAGGATCCGATTCGCCCTTTCCTTAACTAGATGTTGTCTTGCGCTGTTGCTTTTTGTTCGCTATGGTCAAAATTTGCTTCCGCAGGGAGGAAAAGGGTGGAAACCCATAGAATAAAGGGATGAGAGATGCCCGCGGGCTACGACGAGCATCTCCTTTCCCGCGAAATGGCCGACCTTTTCCGCGTCACCAGAGGACCCTGCGAAACTGGGAGCACAGAGGCATACTTGTCTCCATCCGCTGTTTTAGGGCGCGCCCTCATGGAACAGATACCGCCAATTCTGGAGGCCAGGGCCTTATCTATCCGTCAGTCTCACGCCCGCGCCAGGCTAGTAGAACTAACGAGGCGGTTAGAGGCACTACCGGGGCGAAAGCAGAGTGCTATAACTGAGCAACTATATCGGGCTATACAACACCTTGACGTAGAAACCTATTGTGCAGTATACACACGGCTCACCGACCTTTATCGGCAGCAAGTTCACCTGCAGCGTCGTCAAGAACTTTTGGCGCGTCTGGAACGAGTTGCTCCTGGTTGGGCGGCAGCCATTCGCGGTCGGCAGGGCGTACATGGCCAGGCTAAACTGCCGGGAGATCCTGTTGTCGCTTGGCGGTGGCGGCAACTCCACGATGAACTGGCACGGCGGGCCTTGATATCGGTCCGCCTGTGGGTCACGGCCGGTATCCTGGCCTGTGGGGAAGACACCCGCTGTTAGGAGAGGTGAAATGGAAGAACGTTGACGTAATCCCTAAGCAGCGGGGTATTAAGGAGTTCTCTCGTGTCATGACCGATTCTCTTTTCTGGGATGCTGAAAGATGGCTTTTAGTGCGTTGCCGACCGGCTTGACAGCGCTGAAAAGGAGACGCACTGAATATGCGGGATCGGGGAATCGCCTTGAGCTGTTTCATAAGATAAGGGCAGGTGGAGCAAAGCGGTATCCTGCAGAGGATCAACAGCTTTATCCAGGCGGTCAAAATCCGGGCAGGGGGTTACCGTAACGTTAAAAAGTTTACAAACAGAAGGGTGGCGCGAATGAGTCAGGAGTTTTTTAGGAACTTTTTCAATAACTACGGATGGGAATTGGTTCACACCATTAAAAGGCCTCCTCGCGTAAGAAATTTATTTCCAGTTACTGGCCTCGACCTTTCCGATTTTACGCAGAGATTCCTTTTAACTAATTATCCCGATGGTCTTTATAATCACCAGATTGAGGCCCTTAAACGATATTTGAACGGTTCGGATGTGGGAATTACCACCAGCACGGCTTCTGGCAAAAGTATCATCTTCTACACCGGAGCCATCGAGACCATTTCTAGGCATCCAGGTACGCGGATTTTGGCTATCTACCCTCTTAAGGCATTGGCGCGGGAACAAGAACAGCGATGGGTAAAAGCGTTTAGGGCGGCTGGTTTACCGCCTGATGGTGTCGCCCGACTTGATGGGGATGTTTCTGTTAATCAGCGCTTTGCCTTTCTTAGAACTGCTGCAGCTGTGGTGGCCACGCCGGATATTCTTCATGCCTGGCTACTGCCCAACATTGGGGATAGTGTGGTTTACAATTTTATGCGCGGACTCCGGCTGATCATAGTGGATGAAGTGCATGTCTATACCGGCGTCTTCGGTTCTAATGCTGCTTTTCTGTTTCGGCGATTAGAACACTTAATGGATATAGCTGGTAAACGTGCGTCATACATCGCGGCTTCGGCTACCTTAAGAGAACCGTTGGAGCATTTCCGGGCTTTGTTCGGGCGAGACTTCAGCCTTGTGGATGATTCCTTTGATACCTCAGGCCAACACGAGTTGGAGATATTTATGGTCCGACCTGAAAAAAACAAAGATCTTCTAACCTCGGTTTCTAAGTTTTTGCAAGAGCTGGCGCGGAAAACCGCTTTCAGATTTATCGCCTTTGTAGATAGCAGAAAGCAAACCGAACTTGTAGCAACGATTCTGAAACGGGACAGCAATGATGAGGATACAACTGATGAATTGGAACCTGAGATGGATCACCTGAAGAGACTCGATGTGCTTCCATACAGAGCAGGCTTCGAAGAAGAAGACAGGGAGATAATTCAGGACCGGTTGACCCACGGAAAACTGCGCGGCGTGGTAAGTACCAGCGCTTTGGAGTTAGGCGTTGACATTCCACATCTTGATGTTGGCATACTAGTTGGGGTGCCGCGTTCAAATACGAGCCTTTTGCAGCGAATCGGCCGTGTAGGACGTCAACGTCCGGGTGTTATCGTAATTATCCACAATGGGGATTTTTATAGTGAGGCGGTATTCAGGAAACCTGAGGAAATTTTTAATCGTCCTTTAGCAGAGGGCGCTCTTTACCTGGAAAATCCACGTATTCAATACATTCATGCAATGTGTCTCGCTCGAATTGGGGGAGAACACGATCAGGTTTGTGCTCGTGTCAATAGAGAAACAGATCCCTTCATTACAAAAGTAAACTGGCCACCTGGCTTTATGGCCTTATGTGAGCAAGAGCGGACTGGCGAGATTCCCACCGATCTCCAAAGCATGAAGATGGAGGCAGGTGACACACCCCATCACGTTTATCCTCTTCGCGATGTAGAAAGCCAATTCATTGTTGAATTCCACCAGGGGCCGTTCCGAGAGCACTTAGGTTCCCTTTCCTACGGCCAAGTAATGCGGGAAGCTTACCCGGGAGCCATATATTATTACACTACAATCCCATACCGTGTTTATCAAGTACTTTCCCGTTCGAAAATAGTGAGGGTCCGCCGTGAGCGTTATTATACAACCCGGCCATCGGTACGACCTTCCGCAATTTACCCGAATCTTTCTCCTGGTAATATTCACCGAGCGGGGAGATTTGGGGAGCTATTTCTTGTTGAAGCAAACTTGCAGATTAAAGAGATGGTTTACGGCTTTAAGGAGCGGCGGGGCTCGAAGGAAATAACAGAACGCTATCCTTTAAGCCCTAGTATTGGAATAAAGTTCACCCAAGAAGTTTTTGCCCGCAATTATTTCACTACGGGGGTTATCGTTGTTCATCCGGCTTTAGCACTACCGGGAGTAAATGTAGAGCATTTAGCCCAGTTAATTTACGAGTGTTTCTTGATGGAGATTCCTTTCGATCGTCAGGACATTAACTGGGCTACTGGTAAATTGAGAATAACCCGCGGACCACTAGAAGATGGTACGCAGTTTGTTGCTATATATGACCAGACATATGGTAGTTTGCGCTTATCCGGGAGGTTACTTGAACCTGATGTGGCGAAAAAAGTGCTTGCTAAGGCGGTAGAGTTGGTTGATGTGGGCACTTTATTCATTGACTTGAGTAGAGAAACGGTTGAGGCATTACAAATTCTAGCGTCAGCAACTCGGGAAGTGTTCGTAGAAGTACCGGAGTTAGCAACGGCTGAGGCTGCTCTTACGGCAGATCTTCCACCCGATCAGCGCGTACAAATTATTCTTCCGGGAAGTGTGGGCTTGGATCAATTTAGCGGCAATACGGAGTTTTACGTTGAGGGGGTATTCTACAGCCCACGTGACAGCAGTTTGCGTTACCGGGGCCGGTACGCTTACGATTCTGACCCTAACGTGAAGACGACAATACCGATTGAAAACCTTATTCCAATACCAGGAGAAAGTCGTTTAGGATGGTACGACCTGGAAACCGGCGAGATCATTGAGAATTGAAGGTTGGTTTTGGGGTAAAAGTCGGTCAATCCCATTACGGAAGGCCGGGAGTCTTGCCACGTCCCGGGTGCACGGTGGGATGGTAATCCGCTTCTATAATCCCTATTGTCCCGCGTCCATCTGCGGTCATAGCCCTTTTTACTTCCGGGAAGTAGCCATCCGGGAAGTCATCAAGCACCTGATGCGGGGACAGCGCCGCGTACGGACCGTACCCGCGCCATGGTCCAGCATTTGGCCAAACTCATGCGCCGGTTTGGTCTTAATGGATAAAATTATGGTTTTTTGTGTGGATACCGAACATGCTCGACTGGTGGTACGTCTCCTACAGGATGAATTTGGACCAGAAACCGGGTTGGATAATTATGCCGTGCCCATTGTTTCCGAGGAGGGCAAACAGGCGCAGCGCTGGCTGGAGGATTTTGTCGACTCCGACAAAAAGGCGCCGGTGATTGCCACTACGCAGAGCTCCTTTCGCGGTTTTTTGTCCCTAAAATAAACATTTCACAGGCCCAGCAGCACTCTCACTCTGTCTTCCACCAGCGCCATGACGTCACGGGAAACCCTGCCCAACCGGACCGTCAGCCTTTCGGTCGAAACGGACCGGATATCTTCACACTTGACGAAACTCGTCTCCTTCACCCCGCCTTCCGGCGGGTCAATTCTCACGTGAAGCGGGATTCCCTTATCTTTCGTAGTGATGGGCAGGACGACCACCAACTCCGCCGGCCCTGAATTAAACATGTCCACCGAGATCACCAGGGCGGGGCGCCTGCCCGCCTGTTCGTGACCGCGGACGGGGTTGAGGTCGACGAGCCAGACTTCACCACGCAGGGGGTTCGCCATCAGTCACCGCCCTCCAGGCCGTCACTTAAAACGGAATCCCATTCCCTGCGCTCGGCAGTTTCGTCTCTCCACCCCTCCGGGTTACCCTTCAAGGCGGCGTAAGCTTCGTTGGTTTTCTGCAACAGCCACTGGCGGCGGTACGCCTCAACAGCACGGTCAAGGACGGCATACATCGTCTCGCCTGTATGTTCGGCTATTTCTTTCAATGTTTTCCACGCCCTGGAGCTGATTCTCACGCTGGCTGGCATTTCCACCCCTCCAATACCGTTGTGATTTTAATATACGTTTCTGTATTTTATTTTGTCAACTCTTTCGTATTTCTTTCCCGCCGGGCTTTCCGGCCTTTTTTGTTTCCACGAATTTGTATAGGGAAAGTTGACCTCTGCGCTTCAGAGGAGGACCTAACGGCGATAAAAAAACGGCCAAGAAGGCCGGTGTCAGTTATATACATTCGCATGGTGCTCAGGCGTGCGGTGAGCAGGTAGAAGAATTCAGATAAAAACCTGGGAGGCTCAAGCCAAGGGCACGGGGGCAACATTAAACCCTGGAAGCCTTGAGAATCTTATCACCATACCTGAAGCACAAAACACTTCAAATAATAAGTTTCCGGCGAAGCGAGAAGCATGGGGTGGTCTTTGGCCTGGCGGCGCATTTCCACCAGGCGCAACTGCCGCCCTACATCCCGGGCAGCATCCAGCAGTACTTCCAGGAAGAGATCCTCGGTCATATGGTAAGAACAGGAGCAGGTAACCAGAAAACCACCTGAAGGTAACAGCTTCATGGCCCGCAAGTTGATCTCCTTGTAGCCCCGGATGGCCCCCTCCAGCGCCTCTTTGGATTTGGTAAAGGCCGGCGGATCGAGAATAATTAAGTCAAACCGTTCCCCGGCCCGGTCCATGGCCCGCAGTTCATCAAAGGCGTTACCCTCCCGGAAGGTGCAAACCTGCCCGAACCCGTTTCGGGCCGCGTTTTCCCGGGCCATCTCCAGGGCGTCGCCCGCCACATCAATACCCAGCACCTCTCTGGCCCCGAAACGGGCGGCATAGACGGAAAAAGTGCCGGTGTGGCAAAAACAATCCAGCACCCGGGCTCCCCCGGCCAGCCCCTCCAGGGCCAGCCGGTTTTCCCGTTGATCTAAAAAATAACCCGTTTTCTGCCCCCCGGCCAGGTCCACTAAAAAGCGCAACCCATTTTCTTCTATCTCCACTAATGGGTTAAAGGGGCCTTTAAGAAAGCCCGTCACCAGGGGCAGCCCCTCCAGTTCCCGCACCGGCACGTCGTTTCTTTCGTAAATACCGGCGGGATTTAATAGTTCATCCAGAAGCTCTACAATCGTATCTTTGTGCACATCTATTCCCAGGGCCAGGGTCTGCACGGACAGGTAATCGCCAAACCGGTCCACGATCAGCGCGGGCAGAAAATCGGCCTCGGCAAAAACCAGGCGGCAGGCATTGGTATGCCGCACCACCCGGCGGCGGTATTCCAGAGCCGCCATTAAGCGCCGGCGAAAAAACTCCCGGTCAATCTTTTCCCCCTGCTCCCGGGTAAGCAGGCGCACCAGAATTTGGGAGGAGGGGTTAATATAGCCCCGCCCCACAAACCGCCCCCGGTGATCCACCACTTCCACCACATCGCCGGGGTTAAAATGACCGTGAATATCTTCCACCTCGGTGCGGTAAACCCAGGGATGTCCGTTTAAGACCCGGTGATGCCGGCCCCGGGTCAGTTTAACTACTGCCATACAGTCACCTTCACCTGCTCCGTAATTTAAAGACCTGTCCCCACCAGCCTCTGGGAACGTTTCTGCACTTCATGGTATACCTCTTCCTCGTCCATGGTCAGCACCTGTCTTTTCTCCATGACCACCCGGCCGTCTATGATGACTGTTTCCACATCCGCCGACCGGGCTGCGTAAACCAGGTGGGCCACCAGGTCATGCCGCGGGTAGAAATGGGGTTGGTCAAGATTAATTAAAATAATATCCGCTTTATAGCCGGGTTTAAGCAGGCCCACATCATGAAGTCCCAGCACCCGGGCACCGTTTGCCGTGGCCATGGACAGGGCATCAAAGGCAGCCAGGGCCGTGGGATCCATGGTGGCCACCTTCTGGAGCAGCGCCGCAGAACGCATCTCTTCCATCATATCCAGGTTATTGTTGCTGGCCGCCCCGTCGGTGCCCAGGCCCACCAGCGCTCCGGCAGCCAGCAAACGGGTTACCGGGGCAATACCGCTGGCCAGTTTCATATTGCTTTCAGGGTTATGGGCTATACCCACCTTCTTTTCGGCCAGAATGCGGATGTCGTTTTCATCGAGATGGACGCAATGGGCAGCCAGCACGGGAAACTCAAACAGGCCCACCTCATCCATGAGCACAACAGGTGTTTTGCCGTATTTCTGACGTATTTCCTCGATCTCAGCCCGGGTTTCCGCAATGTGGATGTGGATTCCCACCTTCAAATCGGCCGCCACTTCCATAACCCGGTGCAAAAAATCGGGCGGGCAGGTATAGGGGGCATGGGGGCCCAGCATGGTGGTAATGCGCCCCCCGGCCCGGCCATGCCAGTCGCGGATAAAACGGCGGCTGTAGTCCAGGGCCTCCCCCGCCCCCGGGGAAAGCCCAATCATCCCCCGGGACAGGCTGGCCCTCAACCCTGCCTTTTCCACAGCCCGGGCTGCCTCGTCCATATGGAAGTACATATCGGCAAAGGTAGTGGTCCCGGACCGGATCATTTCCAGGCAGCACAGCATGGTACCCCAGTAAACATCTTCAGGCTCGAGCCGTTCTTCCACAGGCCAGATTTTCTCCTGCAGCCACTGCATTAAGGGCAGGTCGTCGGCATAACCGCGAAATAAAGTCATGGCCGCGTGGGTATGGCAGTTCACGAAGCCCGGCATGGCCAGCATACCCCGGGCGTCGATTACCCGGTCAATGGTGCGCTCCGGGGAAACGCTTCCGGCCGGACCCACATGGGTTATATACTGCCCCTCAACAATTATTTCCCCGCTTGGCAACAGAGACTCAGGCTTTTCCATGGTCAGCACGGCGGCTCCGCGGATCAACATACCCATTATTAACTCCTCCAAACCCTGGAAACTTTCCAAACTTTCGCGGGCAGAACTTGATACCGTCCCGGCAGGCCGGCCATACTTTACCGGTCGTTCACGGCGTAATTCCGCACGGCGGCCTGGCTGTAACTGTTCAGGTAAGAATCCCTCAATGCCTGCACCTCGTCTGGCGGTAAGATGGCGGGCTTTCCCACCAGGTCGGCCCAGACATAAACTTTGGCCGATTTCTCCACTATCTGGCAGACCATAAATGCTTCTTCCAGGTTGCGCCCGACTCCGACAACGCCGTGGTTGGCCAGCAGTACCGCCCCCCGGTTTCCCAGAGCCTCCACTGCCGCCCGGGCCAGTTCCTCCGTACCGGCCCGGGCATAGCTGGCCACGGGCACACCATCGCCCACCGTCTGGGCCAGGTCCTCCAAAATAGGAGGGATGGGCTTGCGGGCCACGGCCAGGGCGCTGGCAAAAACACTGTGGGTGTGCATCACGGCATAGACGTCGGGACGGGCGCGGTAAATGGCCAGATGCAGCTGGAATTCCGTGGAGGGGCGCCGCTCTCCCTCCACCACCTGGCCGTTCATGTCCAGAACTACCATGTCCCGGACCTGAAGGGTGGCATAGGGTAAACCGCTGGGCGTGATTACTACCAGATTTTCCCTGGGAACCCGGGCGGAAAGATTGCCCCAGGTGCCCGTCACCAGCCCGCTGGTGGCCATGCGCAGGCCCATTTTATATACCTGTTCTTTGTACTTTTCCGCCGCCACCGTCATACAATACCGATTCCTCCCACAGTTTGATTTACTCTTTTAAGATAAAACCTGAGGCTCATTCGCCCTGCCAGCCTTGAATATAGGCCTCCTGTTGCGGTGTCAACCGGTCAATTTCAATGCCCAGGGAGGAAAGTTTCAGTTCCGCCACCTGCCGGTCCAACTCGGCCGGTACCAGGTATAGACGGGGCGCCAGGCGGTCTTTATTCTGCCAGATATAGCGGGCGGACAGGGCCTGCAGGGCAAAGGACATGTCCATGATCTCCGCCGGGTGACCGTCCCCGGCGGCCAGATTCACCAGGCGCCCTTCCCCCAGGAGGTAAATGCGCCTCCCGTCCGGCATGGTAAACTCTTCGATATTCTGCCGGACCACCCGGCGGGAAACGGCCGCTGCGGCCAGCTCGGGCTTGTTGATCTCCACGTCAAAGTGGCCGGCATTGGCGAGAATGGCCCCGTCCTTCATGCGCCGGAAATGCTCACCCCTTAAAACATCGCGGCAGCCGGTAACGGTGATGAAAATATCCCCCACCCCGGCAGCCTGCTCGCTTTTCATCACCAGGTAGCCGTCCATATATGCCTCCAGGGCCCTGACCGGGTCCACCTCACAGACCACTACTCTGGCGCCCAACCCGGCGGCACGCATGGCCACCCCCCTGCCGCACCAGCCGTAACCCAGCACCACCACCGTCTTGCCCGCCACCAGCAAATTGGTGGTGCGCATAATGCCGGCCCATACCGATTCCCCGGTCCCGTAGCGGTTATCAAAAAGGAACTTACACCGGGCATCGTTGACAGCAATCATGGGGAAAAGGAGTTTTCCTTCCCGCTCCATGGCTTTCAGGCGGGATACGCCGGTGGTGGTTTCCTCGCATCCCCCCACCACCTCGGAGGCCAGTTCACGACAGCTGGTGTGCAGCAGGTGAACCAGGTCACCGCCGTCATCAATAACCACGTGGGGGCGGATTTCCAGAACTTTGACCAGGTGCTCCGTATATTCCCGGTCGGTGGCGCCATGCCAGGCATAGACGTGGATACCTGCCGCCGCCAGGGCCGCGGCCACGTCGTCCTGGGTAGAGAGGGGATTGGACCCGGAAATGGCCACCTCTGCCCCGCCGGCTTTGAGTACCTCGGCCAGGTAAGCCGTTTTGGCTTCCAGATGAATGCTCATGGCCACCCGCACTCCGGCAAAGGGCTTTTCCCTTTCGAATTCCGCCCGGATGGCATTTAAAACCGGCATGTGAACCCGCACCCAGTCTATTTTCAGCCTGCCCCCGGGCGCCAGGTTGATGTCCCGTACAAGATAGTCCTGCATTTTCCGCTCTCCTCATTTCTTAATAAAATAAATACTGTTTTCTGGTTTTGCAACAGTACTGCACAGCCGGGGAAGGCTTTCTGCATAGGGCGGCCGGGCCACCCCCCGGTCGGTAATAATGGCCGTCACCAGCCGGGCCGGGGTAACGTCAAAGGCGGGGTTCCACACCTTAACACCGGCGGGAGCCACCGGTACACCGGCCAGGTGGGTCACTTCTTCCGGCTCCCGCTCCTCAATGGGAATATCCTTACCGCTGACCAGGGAAAGGTCTATGGTGGACAGGGGGGCAGCCACATAAAAGGGAAGGCCGTGTTCTTTAGCCAGTACGGCCAGGCCGTAGGTACCGATTTTGTTGGCCACGTCCCCGTTGGCCGCAATGCGATCCGCCCCCACCACCACCAGGTCCACCATGCCCCGGGCCATAAGATAAGCGGCCATATTATCGGTGATCAGGGTAACCGGTATATTATCCTGGAGCAACTCCCAGGTGGTAAGGCGCGCTCCCTGCAACAGGGGCCGGGTCTCATCGGCATAAACGCTGACCTGTTTCCCGGCTTCGTAGGCGGCCCGGATCACCCCCAGGGCAGTGCCGTAACCGGCCGTGGCCAGCGCGCCGGCATTACAATGGGTAAGAATCCTTGCCCCGCGGGGAACCAGCTCCTGGCCGTAACGCCCGATGCGCTTGTTACCCTCCCGGTCTTCCTGATAAATTGCATGGGCTTCATTTATTAAAAGCTCCGTTAATTCCCGGGTATCCTGAGAGGGGGTTGCTTCCAGCTTATGCAAAAGTCGGTTTAGTGCCCAGGTAAGGTTAACCGCAGTGGGACGGGTAGAAGCCAGAACTTCAGCCACCTCCCGGGCACGGGCAAGGAGTTCCTGGCGATTCCGGGGTCTGGCCGCCAAAACCCCCAGCACCAGCCCATAGGCCGCCGCTGCACCTATAGCCGGTGCTCCCCGCACCCGCAAGCTGCGGATGGCTTCCGCAACAGTCTCATGGTCCCGGCACTGAATATATTCAACCGTACCAGGCAACTTGGTTTGATCCAGGAGCAATAAAACCCCATCTTCCCAGCGCATGGTCTCCAAAGGTACCAACTCCTTCCTATTCCACGGCAGAAGGATCAAGTGGGGTTTCGTGACAGAGACAGGTACGGTCCGGCTGCAATAACTCTATGGCCCGCATAACCAGACGGCGCAGGTTGGCCGTATTTTCAGC
>Ga0224486_100180_pt1 | contig 28371 bp, 26 predicted proteins | sample TexhydDE_CT_test_FD_172013 | JGI IMG/M metagenome (GOLD analysis project Ga0224486, IMG submission 172013) | Fracking water microbial communities from deep shales in Oklahoma, United States - hydraulically fractured wells DE_CT_test ... | reverse complement strand
ACCAACTTATCATGGTTAAAGGCAGGCGACAGACTCCTGTAATGGCTTGAAAGCCAAGGGACACTAAGTCGTCCTGCCCTGCCTATTTTTTGACTAAAATATTTATACCATACTTTTACGTAGGAGGCGATAGTTGTGTATTACAAGGTTTCAAGAGACCCCATTTATTCTGAAATCATGCTATATCCAATTGAAATATTGGTCATCGACACAAAAGCGATGCAAAGGCTAAGATACCTCAGCCAACTGGTAGGTGCTGAATACGTATACCCGGGAGCCACCCATACACGCTTTGCACATTCGCTTGGTGTGATGCATCTTTCAGGAATCTACGCTGAACATCTTTACGATACTCCAGATAAAGTTCGTATTTTACGACTCGCAGGACTCCTCCACGATATCGGTCATGGACCGTTTAGTCATCAATTTGACGATGTTGTCTACAAAAGGCTTGGGTTTAACGATGGACACGACGAATATCGAACAAGATTGCTGAGAGAATACTTTCCAAGAGAACTAAGAAAAAAGTATGAAGAAGCTCCATCGACTCTAAAAAAGGCCGTGTTAGAAGATTTGGGGATAACACTTGGTGAACTCTCAACTAATATGGAAGACAACTTTGCACAGTTGATGGAAGAAGTGATAAAAGTTTACGAAGGTGAAGAAAAAGGAACAATTGAATTTGCTGTTGTCCAGGGTCCACTTGGTGCTGACAGACTTGATTTTGTTCTGAGAGATTCATACTACGCAGGCACAAGAGGCTTCGGTACAGGTTCTATAGACAGATTGATAAGGAACTCAAAAATAGTTGAAAAAGATGGGAAATCCATACTTGCTTACGATTCAAAAGTTGTTGATGAGATATACACAATATTGTTTGGTAGATTTATGATGTATAAGAACGTCTACTTCCATAAAACCTCAAGGGCAGCGGACATGATGATACAAGAACTCTTGGACCTTTCATACAAAGCACTTAAGTTAGATGAGCGCGTTTTGGATATTGAAAAATTTCTTGATCTTACTGACCAAACAATCATTAACGAAGTTATATTCAATTTTTACAATCTTGTTGAACAATACGGTGGTGGAGAAGATACAAAGCAAGCACTTTTAAAATACGAAATAGACCTTCAACCACTCGAGCTTGATATCGTAATGGCTTACGAAATTGTCGAGAGATTAAAATCACGAAATCTTTGGAAAGTTGTTTTGGAAACTCCATTCTCTATTGAAGGTGTCGACCCAACGCTTGTAAGCCAAGGTATCGCCGGGGACCTGCTACAAAAAATTCGTCTAAGACTTGAAAGATGCTTGGAAATCGCCGACGAAGAAGACACGAAAACAATCAAACACATTCTCAGCAATTTTGACGAAATTTTCAAAATAGACACTCCTTACAAACTTACAATCGTTCATCCTGAAGAGTTTCTGAGAAGTAACATATACATATTGAAAAAACACAGCCTGATGACATTTGAAGAATACGTTAGACAATATCCGGCTTATAACTTTATGAAAAGCAATCTGATACAAATCGTAAGGATATATGTCACAAAAGATATACGCGAGATACTGGAGAAATACAAGATACTTCCTGAAACTGGTGTGGAAGTAACCACGCGATGGTAAAGATTGTAAATTGTTAACACGTGAGGAGGTTTTCCACTTTATGGTTTTGTTGTTTGATGTCGGAAATACCCATACAACAGTCGCTCTAACAAGAGAAGGTAAAGAATTCGAAAAATATCGAATTTCAACCTCAAAGTATGAAACTGAGGATGAACTCTACGCATTTTTGAAGAGCTTTTTCAAAGACTATGTTGAGAATTTGCCGATAGTTGTTTCTTCTGTCGTTCCTTCGGTAAATGTTGTCTTTGAATATTTTGCTCAAAAATATGGAAATGGAGAAGTATATTTTGTCAGAGCACAGGATTATGATAAAATAATATGGAACGTGCATTATCCTAAAGAAATTGGTGCAGATAGAGTTTGCGATGTTATTGCTGCCAAAAAAGATTATGGCGATAACTGTATTGTCATAGATTATGGAACAGCGATTACAATTGAAGTGCTCCGAGATGGTATTTACGAAGGCGGAGCTATAATGCCTGGTTTTGCAATGATGGTAAATGCTCTGTTCAAAGGCACTGCTAAGTTGCCATTAGTTGAACTTAAACCATACCCAACGTTCATAGGCAAAGACACAGAATCAAATATACAGATTGGTGCTATTAATGCAACAGTCGGTGCGGTAAAATATGTTGTTGAGAACATAGTCAAAGAATTTAAAGAAACTCCAAAGATAATACATACTGGTGGTCAGTCTGTTTTTGTAAAGAATATTGTTGATGGAATAGTCGACAAAGATTTGACACTGCGAGGGATGTACTACTTCTATGAAGAAAAGAAAAATACTGCTCGTAAACCCATGGATTGAAGATTTCGCTGCTTACGATTTTTGGTTAAAACCCGTTGGTTTGCTATATGTAGGTAGCTTTTTGAAAAGTCTTGGCATAGAAGTCGAACTAATAGATTTGATGAACAGGTACGACCCTGAACTGCCGCTGTATACGAAAGTTCCAAAAGACAAATTCTACGGCACTGGGAAGTTTCCACATATCGAGGTAAGAAAGCCAGAAATTCTGCATTTCATGCCAAGAAAATACAAAAGATATGGAATGCCTGAAGAACTTTTTAGGAAAAGATTGAAAGAAGTTAAAAACGATATAAGTGCAGTTTTCGTAACATCTACTTTGACTTATTGGTATCCTGGTTATTTTGACACTATACGTGTCTTGAAAGAGGAGCTTTCCGTTCCCGTTGTAATTGGGGGGTTCTTTGCAAGAAACCAGCCTCACGTAGCCAAGAAATCTGGCGCTTACGTTTTTACAAAAACAGACTTGAGGTATTTACCTCGTTTTCTTAACGATTTACTTGGATGGGATATTCCCAGCACAGATATCGATTGGTTCACAGACCTATCACCTGCTTATGAGTTGTATAACGATGTAGGATACGTTGTTTTGTTAACAACACTTGGTTGTCCTTATCGATGCACCTATTGCATAGCCCATAGAAATTGGGAAAGTATGAAATTCAAAAATCCAGAAAAGGTAATAGAAGAAATAGAAAAGTTCTCTGAGATGTTGAATATCAAAGATATAGTCTTTTTCGACGATGCTATACTTGTGAACAAAGAAAAGCATTTTAAACGTATTCTAAGAAAAATCTTAGAAAAAAATCTCCATAAAAGAATCAGGTTTCACTTACCAAATGGCATACATGCACGGTTGTTAGACCAAGAAACTGCAGATTTACTTTTCGAAGCGAATTTCAAAACAATCAAACTTGGATACGAAACATCTGGTAAGCTTCAAATTACAACAGGTGGTAAAGTTAGAGACGAAGACATTGTTCGTGCATCTGAAATCCTACACAACGCAGGTTTTACACATAAAGAAGTTAGTGCGTATATTATGGTTAATCTGCCTGAGCAGAGTGTTGAAGATGTCAAAAATGCAGTAGATGTTTGTGCAGCTATAGATATAGACTTTTCCATTAACGAATTTACTCCTATTGTAGGAACGGATATATGGATAGACTTGGTAAACAAAGGAAAACTCACAGGTCTTGAAGATCCATTATTGCTTAACAATACTGTGTTACCGTATTGGTGGAACAATATGACTTACGAACAGATACATGAAGTGAAAGAATACGCCAAACAAAAGAAAATTGAACTTGGGTGGAGTAAGAGAGAAGTTTGACTTTACAAAAGTAAAAGTTATTGCGTTCATCTTGCTCTAAGCACAGGGGAGGGGGATTTGTCTGAACCAGCTTGTTCTTTCTAGTTTAAAGAATGTTATTTATGGCTTTGCTGCTTACATCTTAATTAGCTGGCCACGTGAGTTTTTCAGATGCTTCTTCTACAGAATAAGTGTGGAACGGGGAAGTTCTCCGAATAGACTTTTCCCTCTTCTAAAAAAATCACCCATTGGCTACGTCGATCCCATAGGACTGTTAACATTTCTCTTCTTTGACTTTGGTTGGACTAGAGCTCCTCTGATTGATTACCTCAAACTCAGAAAAAGAAAGTTGTTGCTTTTCTCAATTTATGGTATTGTTGCTAGCTTTTTGTTAGGAGTAATCTACGGAATATTGGGTAGATTTTCCAACTCCCCAATACTTTTTAACCTTTTCTACACTGCTTCAAAGTGGAGTTTTACTTTATCTATTGTTTCTTTAATACCTCTTCCACCACTTGATGGCTCGCGGATAGTTTTAGCATTTTTGCCAGACAAATCATACGAATGGTACATCAAATTTAATTTTTATGGTATCCTATTCATGCTAGGACTTCTTGTCTTATGGATTTTACCAATGATAATGCACCCGTTAGTTATTTTTATTACAAACGTAACAAACTTTATCATTTTCGGAAACTGGTAAAACGCAAGGGAGCGTGGTATAATGAACGAAAAGGTGCAAGAATTGGAACGTTTGGTAGAGGGCATAATAACAAGTTACGTGGAACTGAAAAAAGAAAATGAAAAACTATGGAACGAACTCAATCAAGCGATTGAGAGGATTAGTCAATTGGAAAGAGAAAAGAACTATTTAGAGAACTTGCTTAGAAACAACGAAGAAATCATAAACAAGCTTGTTGTTAGAGTCAAGGATTTAATGCGTATATTGGAAGTGAGCGAACATGAGGAAGGTTAAAATATCTGTTTTTGGTAAAGATTACGAATTTGCCACTGATGGTTCTGACGAACTCATAGATTATGTACTCAGAAGACTTAAAGAACTTCAAATATCTTACAGAAGTCTTTACGACGAGATTCCGTTTGATGAACTGTTAGTTCTTATGCTTTGTGATTTACTCGAAAACGAGTACAACACTCAAAAAGAACTTGACCAACTTTATAACAGAGTGAAAGAGAAGCTTAGAACGTTAGGCTAAAAACGCATAATCGAAAAAAATCTTACCATGGAGGGGTATAGGAGCAAATGAGAATTGGACTATTCGATTCAGGAATAGGTGGCCTTTCCGTCCTAAAAAAATTGATTGAAACCCTACCGGCTCATTATATTTATGTTGCAGACACTATGCGTGCTCCATATGGCACAAAGTCACGTGATACAATAGAAACTTTCAGTAGGGAAATCATAGGTTTTCTAATGGAACGAAAGGTTGAGCGAATATTTGCAGCATGTAACACTTCAGATTCAACAATGGAGAAATATCGTCATGCTTTCAAAATACCTTATCACAGCATCATACAAGCAGGTGTCAACGCCTCAAAATATGAGCGAGTTGCAGTTATAGGCACCCATACAACAGTTCAAAGTGGTATCTATAAGCAAGCTCTTGAAGAAAGAGGAAAAAAGGTTGCTCAAAGGCCCGCTCAACTTTTCGTTTCATTGGTTGAAGAAGGTATATTCTATGGCAACATGGTTGAGGCTGTTGTTAAATTCTATCTAGAACCGTTTAGAAGGTTTAAACCCGATGAACTGATTCTCGGATGTACGCACTTTCCATTTCTTAAGGATATAATAGCACGCGTTATGGAAAACGTAAGAATTATCGACCCTGCGGACGAAATGGTTAGGGAAGTATCACACCTTGTTGGTAGTGGAAAGCCGTTTGCCGAATTTTATGTAACTGGTAATCCGGAAGAGTTTGAGAAAAAGCTTAAAAAAATCGGATTTAGACATCCTTACCAAGTGAAACATCTTGAGGTTACAGAATTAGAACAGAAGGTGGTATACTTTGAAAGAGCTTGTGATATTGACAGGGTACTCGGGAGCGGGTAAGTCCACAGCTGCTGGTTTGCTTGAAGATTTGGGTTTCTTTTGCATAGATAACCTCCCACCGGAAGTTACATATCAAGTAGCAAGTCTTGTATTACCAAGCGTTGATAAGTTAGCAATAGTCATAGACATTCGAGGATATATGTTTGGCAATGTTAAAAAGGCCATTGCAGATGTCAAAGAGAGGTTTCCTTTCACAAAGGTCGTTTTTCTAACCGCTACAAAGGAAACTTTGGTCCAGCGATTTGCACATACAAGAAGGTCTCACCCACTTTCAAAACAAACCACATCTGTAATGGAAGCTATAGACCTGGAAATAGAAATGATGAAAGACGTTCTTGAAACGGCAGATATTGTCATTGACACTTCTCAACTAAACCCTCATCAATTGAGAGAAAAACTGACAAAACTTCTTGGCAGCGTGGAGACCAAAGATTTTACCGTACACATTATCAGTTTTGGATTTAAGTATGGGATACCACTTGATGCCGATTTCGTTTTTGATGTTCGTTTCTTCCCCAATCCTTTCTACATTCCTGAACTTCGCCCAAAAGATGGACGAGACAAAGAAGTAAAAGAATTTTTGAAAAATATCGACGGAGTAAACGATTATCTATACAAAATTAAATCCGTTGTCTCCTTTGCTATTAGCCGATACAGTTCAGAAGGTAGGCGAGAATTGGTGGTTGCAATAGGATGCACCGGTGGGAAACACCGGTCTGTTTATTTTGCCGAAGAATTGGCTTCCCAACTTGAAAAGGAAAACTTCAAAACAACAATTGAGCACAGGGATGTGGCGCTTGGATGAAGGTTGTTGCTGTTGGTGGTGGCACAGGTCTTTCTACGTTGTTAAGAGGCCTAAAAAATTATCCGTTTGAGATAACTGCTGTGGTCACAATAACCGATGAAGGTGGAAGTTCTGGGATACTCAGGGAAGAATTGAACGTTCCACCTCCAGGTGATATAAGAAACAACTTAGTAGCGCTTGCAAATTCTGAAAGCATCTTGAGTGCACTGTTTAACTATAGATTTCAAGATGGTTCTTTGAAAGGGCACAGTGTTGGTAATATTATTCTGGCCGCACTGACAAAGATTACAGGAAGTTTTGCAGAAGCAGTAGCAAAGGCTTCTGATATTCTTGCGATAAAAGGACGAGTTCTTCCTGTATCCTTGCAAATGGCGAGATTGTTAGCTGTTTTCGAAGATGGAGCACATGTGGTCGGAGAAACAAACATTGTGGAATACTGCAAAAATACAAAAAAACGGATAGTAGACCTAAAACTACAAGAACCTGCAAGAATAAACCCAGAAGTTCAAAAAATACTTGAAGAAAGCGATGCAATTATCTTTGGTCCTGGAAGCTTGTACACCAGTGTTATTGCAAATTTAGTCATAGACGGCTTTCAAGAAATTCTCAGAAAGTCACGTGCTGTAAAGATATACATAAGCAACATCATGACACAACCAGGAGAAACGTTTGGATACACTCTTAGTGACCATGTGGCAGAAATTGAAAGGTATGCGGGAGTGTCTATTGATTACATTATCCACTCACTTCCACCAAGAAATGAAGAAGTTCTTAAAAAATACATCGAAAAAGGCTCTGAGCCTGTAAAAGTGGATATTAATGACAACCGCATAATTTTAGGTCACTATTCCTCAGTAATATTTGAAGGCGAATATAGAATCCGTCACGACCCGATTTTGATATCGGAAATATTGTTTAATTTATTGAGCTCTGTTAAAAACCAAAAACCCGAACGAGAATCATCAGATTTCGAGGTGAGGCTGTGAAATATACGTTCTCTGAAGAAGTTAAAGGTGAATTATGTCAAGTTGATGTTCTCAGCCAAGCTGAGGCACAGGCTGAGATTATTGGTTATTTAAAAGGTAAAGGTACTTATGTAAAAACCTCTGTTGATAGTTATGTTTTGCTTGAAGTTGGATTTATACCTGCTGCCAGAAGGGTTATGAATTTGTTACACCTTTTGGGTATAGACAAAAAGAAGCTGACACTAATAAAGAACAAACTCCAACGTAAAAGGGTTCAGATTTTTATCCCGACAGACATACTTGAGAAACTTCAATTGTCTATTCTTTCTATGCCTAAAGAAATACAAGAAGATATTGGATTATTCGGTGCTTTCTTGCGAGGTTTTTTTGTTGCCTCAGGTTCCGTAACAGACCCTGCAAAAAATTATCACTTTGAACTTGTTTCTTATAGTGAGCAATTGCTTCATTTTGTTGATGAAAAGTTGGAAGAATTTCTTGGCGTGATTGGAAAAATCACAAAGTTGAGGTATAATTATAGATACTACTTAAAACGTGGCTACGATATACAGGAAGTTTTGGAATTAATGGGCGCAATTCGTGCCGCAGCACATATAGAGAAAATAACAACATCTCGCGAAATAAGAGCGGATATAAACCGCACACTTAATTTTTTAAGTGCAAATGCCAAGAGAACAGGTGAAAGTAACGCGAAACAACTAAAAATCATCAATGAAGTCATAGAAAGAATAGGATTAGAAAATTTGCCAGATGAGCTAAGAAAACTTGCTGAGCTAAGATTAGAACACGAAGACCTCCCATTATCCGAACTTGGGGAACTCTTTGAGCCACCGCTCACAAAAAGTATGGTATACAACAGATTCAAAAAATTGGAAAAACTTTTGGAGAAAGCAAAAGGAAGTGGTGAGTAAAGATGAGGTGCCCGTTCTGTGGATACGAAGACACAAGGGTGCTTGATTCAAGAGAACTTAGCGAAGGAAGAGCGATAAGACGCAGGAGGGAATGTCCTAACTGTCATGCAAGGTTCACTACATACGAGAGGTATGAAACTGGACCTATTACGGTTATTAAAAAAGATGGTAGAAGAGAAAAATTTGACAGGAGAAAGATATTAAATGGTCTTCTGAAAGCTTTTGAAAAAAGACCAGTCACATTGGAAGATATAGAAAGGATAGTAGACAACGTTGTTTCCACTTTGCAGAAAAGCGGAACGGTCGAGGTAAGCACTGAGCAAATTGGAAAAATAGTTATGGATGAACTGAAAAAAACCGACCAGGTTGCTTATGTCCGTTTTGCATCTGTCTACAAAGACTTCAGAGAAATTGATCAATTTATAGAGGTCATAAAAGAACTACGCCAAGAAGCACAAAAAAGTGGTGAATAAATCTCTAGGAAAAAAGACTACTCACGATTTCAGGAGGGATAAAGCGATGGAAAAAGTTAAGTTGACAAGGGCAGGTTACCAAAAACTTAAAGAAGAACTCGATGAATTAAAACGCCAACTCATGTTTGAAATCCCGGAAAGGATAAAGGCTGCAAGAGAGCTCGGTGACCTTTCGGAAAACTCAGAATACCAAGAAGCAAAGAACGAACAAGGTAGAATCGCTTCTCGTATCAACGAACTTGAACAAATGCTCATGAACGCTGAAATAATAGCCGAAACTTTCGATTCATCAACGGTAAGTCTTGGTGATTGGGTACTGTTGAAAAACCTTGAAACTGGGGAAGAATTAAAAGTCCAGCTTGTGAATCCACAAGAGGCAGATATATTTGCAAATAAAATCAGCATCGACTCACCACTTGGAAGAGGAATCAACGGTGCAAAGAAAGGGCAAACGATAAAAATTAAAGCACCAAAAGGAATTGTTAAGTATCAGGTGTTGGACATAACAGCTGAGTAAAAAGACAACAGTTAGACAAAAACTAAGAACGGGCAAAAAGTCAAGAAAACACGGCTTTTAGGAGGGATTTAGCTTGCTTAAAGATTTCAGAGAACAGCGAATCAGAGAAATTGAAGAACTTCGAAAGATGGGTATAAACCCTTATCCATACTCGTATCCAAAAACTCACACAACTGAAGACATAAAGAAACAGTTTGAACACCTTGCTAACGGAGAAGTCACCGACCAGAGAGTATCTACAGCTGGAAGAATAATGTCTATAAGAGAACATGGCAAAAGTGCGTTCTTCCACATTAAAGATACCTACGGGCGAATCCAAGCTTATGTACGCAAAGATAAAACGGAGAACTTCGACTTCTTCAAGGAACATGTAACAGTTGGAGATATCATCGGTGTTGAAGGAATTGTATTCAAGAGCAATACCGGTGAAATAACGATACTTGTCGAAAAGTTCCAGCTCTTGGTCAAACCACTCAGACCCATGCCTGAAAAATGGCACGGTATAAAGGACAAAGAAATTCTATACCGTCAAAGATACGTCGACATGATTGCTAATGATGACACCATAAAAAGATTCAGAATACGCTCTGACATAATTAGAATGATACGCGAATTTTTGCACCAGAAAGGGTTCTATGAAGTTGAGACACCTATACTACAATACCTTACAGGTGGTGCATCTGCACGTCCCTTTATCACGCACTGTAATGCGCTAGATATCGATATGTACCTGCGAATAGCAACAGAACTACATTTAAAAAGATTCATAGTGGGTGGTTTTGACAAAGTTTACGAAATAGGAAGAATCTTCAGAAACGAAGGTATTTCCTACAAACACCACCCAGAATTCACTTCCATAGAGCTCTATCAAGCTTACGCGGACTACGAGGATATGATGAACCTCACCGAAGAGCTCATAACCTATATTGTTGAAAAACTTTTTGGAACAACAAAAATCACTTACCAAGGTCAGGAAATAGACTTCACAAGACCATGGAGAAGGATAAAAATGAGAGATTTCATAAAAGAAAATCTCGGTGTGGATATACTTGAAGATTCCGACGAAAAAATGCTTTCTGTTCTAAGGACTCACGGAGTTGATGTCGAAATTGAAGATAGAGGGCACATGATAGAGAAACTTTGGGACCTTGTAGAAGACAAGGTTATCCAACCAACGTTCCTGCTTGAGCACCCTGTGGAAATTTCACCACTCGCCAAAAAACATCGGGAAGACCCAAGGGTTACTGAAAGGTTTGAGTTAATAATTTACGGTCGAGAAATGGCGAACGCATTTAGCGAGCTCAATGACCCTGTTGACCAACTCGAAAGGTTTATGAACCAATTAAAATTAAGAGACCTTGGCGATGAAGAAGCGCATATGCTTGATAAGGACTTCATCAGAGCTCTTGAGTATGGAATGCCACCAACAGGTGGACTTGGAATAGGTATCGACAGGCTTGTTATGTTGCTGACAGATAGTCCTAACATACGCGATGTCATTGCATTTCCACTTGTTAGGCCTGAAGGCGATATCGACATAGAAGAAATTGAAATCTCTGAGAAAGCAGAAGAAGGGGGAGATAGAGTATGAGCAAAGAAAGCAAAGATGTAAAACTCAGAAAGCACATAAGTAAGTGGCAGCAAGTATTCATCTGGATTATAGCTATCGCATTTATCGCAGGTATAGCCTTGTGGGCACTGGCAGTCAACTACACACCTGGTTCAAAAAATATAAAAAGAACGTTAGAAGAAACTGTAGGATACTTAACCAAAGATGGAACACCCCTGAAAAACGAAACATATTGGGTATTTCCAGAAAATGTTGAAGAAGTCTACGGTAATCTTTTAGCTCAATACGGTAATCCATCGCTTGACCCTGTAATTGAGGAACCATATGTCAAAACGTTAATCACCGTCGGTTTGCTCAACAGAAAATTGATGCTCTACTATGCCGAAGTTAACAAAATCAAACCGGACAAAAATAAAGTAAAAGAAGAAGTCAAAAAGGTCATCGATGAAGTAAAGAAAGATAATGCTAAACTCCAGCAAATTAAAGCCCAATACGGAAGCCTTACAAACTATGAAAAAGAGCTTACGCGCCAAAAGGAAGAAGAATTGACAATACAAGCTGTAAAAGACAAACTTGGAATGGTTACTGATAAAGAAATTCAGGACTATTACAACGAAAACAAGCAAGATATTATACAACAATACACAAAGGCAGAGATATCCTACGTTACGTTCTCTACCAAAGAAGAGATGGAAAAGTTTGTCAAGTCGGCGATGGAAAAAGGCATAACTGAAGCTGCATCTGAAGCATCCTTGACAATGACAGATTACACATTGAACAAAGGTACACTTCCCGAAGAGCTTGAAAACATGATTTTCGATGCTACATCAACACTTGTTTCATTCCCATATAACGACACTTACTTCGTTTTTAATGTTAAAAGTGTGCAAAAAGTCGATACGTTTGAGAACTTCAAAAAATCAGATGCATTCAACGAAATCGTTACGAACCTAAAGAATGAGAGATTCGGGGAAAACTTCAAGAAATGGAAGGAAGAAAACAAAGTGGCTTTTGAGATAAGGGACCCGGTTTACAAAACATGGTACGAAGCACTAACAGCTGAAGGCAAAGATTTGCTCACTACTTACAAGAAACTCTACGAAGAGTTATTCACGGAACAAGAAGAAGTAAAAACTGACATTCCAGCCGAACAAAAGGCAGCATTCTTGGTAGTTGCTGATAGAATTGCAGCTAGCACAGATACATCATTCGATGCAGTAAGGGAAGATGTTAAAGAGTTTGAAAAGAAGATAGTCCTATCCATCTACGACCAAGTAAAAGGTTCTTCTCTCGAGATACTAAGAAGGATGAAAGAATACTTCCCGGACAAGAAAGATGTAGCATTTGATTATTACGCAAAATTGTATGACACAATCAAACCATATCTCTCAGTAGGTGGAGCTTATTACGTAATGAACGAACTCTTCGAAGTTTACCAAGGCTTTGCAGACCTTGCTGAGGCAACAGATGTGGATATTAAGATACGAGCGGACTCTTACTACAAATTGTACGAAATGAACAAGCTTCTCGACGACCCAACAACTGCTAAAGGATACTTACAAAAGCTTAAAGAGCTAAAACCAGATTACAGTATAAACTTTGATTCAGCTGAAAAAGAACTTGAAGATATGATTAAACAAAAAGAAGCAGAAGCGACACAACAATCCACAGAAACAACAAACGAGTCGACACAGACAACCTCTGAATCTACACAAAATGCAAATAACGAATAACAGCGAGAATATCCCCCGCAAAATCTGCGGGGGATAATTTCATTTGGCAAGTTACACTTTGTTCATAAGATTCGGTTTCAAAAAAAACTACTGGAGGCGTTATTATGAAAAGATATTTTAGGATTTTCAATCTTTTACTAGTATTTAGTGTGTTGTTTGTAAGTTCTTTGGTATCAGCAAACGACTTACAGAAATTTGCAGCATACCTTGAAAAAAACGGAACCATTGTCGCTGGAATTAGCCAAGAGGATATCGATGAGTTGTATCAGCTTTACGAGGCATACTATGGTTCCTTTGACCCTCTATTCGAAAAACCTTACGTTGAAGCTCTGGTAATGAAAAGACTTTTAGAAGATAAATTCATCGAGTATCTATCTAATGCGGAAGGTTTATCCCCGGAAGATTTCAAATCTTCTCACTCGGATGTTTCAGAAGAAGAGATGAAAGAATATTACGAAAATAACCGTGAGGAAATACAACAAGAAGCATACGTTGATTTTGATTACGCCGTTTTCGAAACTGAAGAAAAAGCTAGAGAATTTTACAGCAGAGCGAATGAAGTTGGTTTCGAAAAAGCAGTCCGAGAGCTCTCTGAAGCTTCTCCTTCAGAACTTTTGGACACAAATACTTACTCAGGACTTAAAAAATCTGAGACCTCCGAGGCGTTCGTTGATGTTCTCTTCACACCATCAGATAAACCACTCAGAATGCATACAACTGACAATGCCAGTTTTGTATTCTACATAAGAAATCTGAACGACCTTTCAACATTTGAAAAGTTCAAAGCTTCCCCAATGTATGAAGAAGTTCTGATCAACCTTTCAGAAAACAAGTTCCAAAAATATGTGGAAGAAAAAATTTCAACTGAAGATATAAAATTCGTAGTTCCTCCACAATACACAATCTGGTTTGACACGGTCCAAAACGTTCCTGCTGAAGAATTAGTGGAAAAATACTACTCCGCTGTGTTTGACAAATCAGGAAATCTCCTTTCAGTTGAGCCGATAGAAATCTCAGGATTCATCACAGCTATTGATGACGCTAACCTAATTGAAAAATACAAAAGAGAATACGAAATAGCTATAAAGAAACTTTATGATATGGGATACAAATCATTCTTAGTTCTTGCAAGACTTAGGAATTTCGACAATTCCGAACGTGTTGTGCTAGAATACAATGTAGAACTTTCAAAGATTTTGATGGGGTACATAAAGAATGGTGACACACTTTCCGTACTCCAATACATATACTCAAACCTTTCCGAACTTGAGGAATTGAGCAACTCTGAAAATCCCGAGGTAAGACAAAAAGCTCTTGAGTATCTATACAAAATGAACAAAGTGCTCGGTGATGAAGAAAGCGCAAATAAATACTTAGAACAACTACTTGAGGAAAACCCAAATTACGAAGTCGAAGACGAAGAGAAATAAACAAGTATAAAAACTTAAAATTTAGGAGGGAGAATATGCACTGGGTCATCACAGGTGCAAATAGAGGTATTGGATTAGCTCTGACAAAACAGCTCCTATCACAAGGGGAACGTTTGACAGTCGGTGTCAGAACTTCTATGCCTTTTGAACATGAAAACCTCAAAGTATTAAAAGTTGATACATCCAATCCTGTTTCCATAGAAGAATTCGTTTCACAAATAGAAGAACCTATAGACGTTCTCATAAACAACGCGGGTGTACTTATCGAAGAAAAATTTCCCGAAGTCACAGAAGAAGGGATGCTCTTATCATTCAAAGTAAACACAATGGGTCCCTATATGCTTGTACAAGAATCTTATAAGCAAGGTAAACTTAAGGCTGGTGCCAAGATAATTAATATTTCCAGTATCCTTGGTAGTATCGCAAGCACAGGAGGAACCACATCGATTCCATATTCCATTTCAAAAGCTGCCCTAAACATGGCGACAAAATTGCTTGCTCACAGGCTAAAAAATATGTACGTTGTCTCTATCCACCCAGGATGGGTAAAAACAGATATGGGTGGTCCTGAAGCACCTCTGCTCCCAGAAGAGTCGGCTGATGGTATAATCAAAGTGATTCGCAATTTGAACCAGTCTGGAGTTTTCCTCGACTATACGGGTAAAATTCTCCCTTGGTGAATTTTGTAGGATCTACTTCTAAAGAACCCCTATATCACCACTAACAGCAGGTAAATGTTGTCGAGGAGGGGGGCATATGAAAACTTTTTTGACAAAGAACATACTTATAGCTTTGCTTGGTTTGCTTACCATATCCTTGATAGTTGCATTCATGGGGGCTTACAGAAACGTTCCAGGAATAGAGGAATTTAATGATGCAAAAGTTATAGTTAATGGCGAAGAAAAGCCATTCCCTTACTTCGTTGCAGACAAAGAGAACAACCATTACACCATGCAAATCAAGATAGATGGAGCCAAATACAAAGGAAAAACCTTAGCTTTTTCGGTAACAGCTAATCAGTATGTAAAGGTCTACCAGAATGGTATGTTAATCTATTCTATTTCGTCAGACAAAGGGAGCGTCAATCCATGGCATAGGTATTTTGCTCTACCCTTACAAGGAGACGTTATCATTGAGCTTTCCTTCATTTCAAATGGTGGTATTGAACGAAAATTCTACATAGGCGAACATGATGATATTATCAAATTCATCGAACGTGCTAACCTTATTGAAGAGTCGATGTTTTACTTAGGCTCAGGCTTCATGATAGGTCTTTTCATTATCGTGCTTTTATTAGCGCTTGCTCTCAAAGAAAAGACGTTCTTATATGGAGCCATAGTGGTAATCTCACCATTATTGACGAGTATAGATGAGATGAACCTGTTTTTGCATCCTTTCATACTCTGGAAAAAACTGGCCATACTGGGAGCAGCACTCAGTATGTATTTTGCATATCTATTCACAAACGAAATTTTCAAAAGACGGCCTACGAAACTTGAAAAGGTTTACATTTTGCTTTATTGGTTGCTGTTTCTCCCGGTAATCTTAGCCCGAAGCATGACACAGCTAAAAAATTCCTATGCAATTTTCTATCTCTATTCACTCATTTTACTCTTGTCGGTTCTTGTAATACTTGTTAAACGAGTCAAGACCAAACAAGAACAATTGATACTCTTTGGATTCTCAGCTGTTATAGGTGCAACGTTCTTGTCATTACTTTCTGTAGCCAACATTGTTAAGATAGAATTTATGTTCTTCAACATAGGTCAAGTTTTCTTTGGGCTCACCATAGCTATATACGTTTCGGCAAGAACTATAGAAGTCTTTAGGAATACACAAAGCATGAACGAAGCTATCAGCAAACTTATGGATGAACAAACAAACTACATCCAAAACCTCGTCGCTTCAAGGGATAAAGTGAACGAACTTTCAGCATCTTCTGTAAAGTACTTTGAAGAAATCGAAGCACTATATAAAAACCTCAGTTCTTCGGTGCAAAATGCAGGAAACACTCTTGAGAAACTGCAAAACACGGTTGAATACTTCGAAAGTTTCTTAGATGAAATGGTAAAAACCTCTTCTTTGCTGGAAGAAACCGTTGGTAAATCAGATAAAGTTATGTCCGATATTATCTCTATATCGGAAAGCAGCAAAGAAAACTTTTCCGAAATCGAAAATATAGTCACAAACTTTAATCAAATGAGCAATAAATTGAAATCAACATTCGATGAGCTTTACAATGACTTTGCAAAAATAAAAGACATTTCGAACCTTATAAAATCCATAGCAGTTCAAACCAACTTACTCTCCCTCAATGCATCTATCGAAGCAGCAAGAGCTGGAGAAGCAGGAAAAAGCTTTGCGGTAGTTGCGAATGAAATTAGAAAACTGGCAAACGAGGCATCTGAGTTCGCAGAACGAATAGAAAACAACATCACATCTATCTCAAACAGATTTGAAGGTTTTTCAGCAGAACTGCTCAATTTGTTTAAAAATGTAGAAATCATAAGCGAAAGTAACAGAAAGTTCTCGGAAGCTATTTACCGATTCTTTGATAGCGTACAGTTGCTAACCCAAGATTTCGAGAAAGTAGAAGAAACATTTGAAAAACAGTCGTCTGAAATCAGCAATTTAAAAGACAGCATATACGAGATAACAAAAATCTCAGAAGAATTAAAGCAGGCTTTAGATTTATTTGGCGAAACACAAAAGAAGATAGAAGAAACATTCTCCATCATCATGAACCAAATCGTGGAGGTTCAAAACGCTTTGAAAATTTGAAAAATCAACGTGGGGGTGACTTTTTCGTGAATATCAAAAGGGCTTTGATAAGTGTCTCTGATAAGACCGGTGTTGTTGAATTTGCGAAAGAACTCCATGCTCGAGGTGTGGAGATAATAAGCACAGGTGGAACGGCAAAACTTTTGGCAGATGCAGGTATCCCTGTGAAGCAAGTTTCAGAAGTAACAGGCTTTCCTGAAATCCTTGGTGGTCGCGTAAAAACTTTGCACCCTTTTATTTTCGGCGCTATTCTTGCTAACCTCGATGAACAGTCCCATATCGCAGACTTAGAAGAACACTCCATCGTTCCTATTGATATGGTAGTCGTTAACTTGTACCCATTTGAAGAAGTTCAAAAACAGACACGCGACGAAGATACTTTAATAGAAAACATCGATATCGGCGGCGTTGCACTGTTAAGAGCAGCCGCAAAAAACCACAGAAACGTAGTCGTTGTGTGTGACCCAAACGATTACCAAAAAATCATAAAATTGATAGATTCTTGTGGGGACATTCCTCTTCACGATAGAAGAATGTTCGCTCTTAAGGCATTTTATTACACCATGAAATACGATGCCACAATCCATAAAGTTCTCTCGGAACTATTCGCTTCTGAAAAATATGAACACATGACATTTGAAAAATTCTCCAGTCCACAGACTAATTACGAAATCCTTGACAACGTAAATGAAAAACTCGTAAAGCTCAGCAAATACACCGAACAAGCTACCGCAATAACATTGGGAGCCCTTGTCGTTGCAGGTGAACCTGATTTAGTTATTGGACTTAATGATTCATTTCCTCTTTCAATGGTTAACTTAAAAACCTCTGGAGGAAGAATATGCGACCTTACAGGGTCAACGCTTGTTTTGAGAAAACTTACAAACGACATGGCGAGGAAACTCAGAGAAAGTACATTCACCACAATCGCATTTGAAGAAATCGAGGATGAAGAATACGCAAAAGATACGCTCAAAGGAAAAGAACTAATTAGATTTTCTTACACAATCGATATCACTGAAGTTGATAAAATACCGATTGCACAGATGGTTGGAAATATGATGTTGAAAAAAATTGTAAAACCGTGGAATGTCTTCCAACTACTCCTAAGCTTCATGCCAAAGAACACATTAATCGCTGAGCAAGATGATGGATTCTTCAAATTTGAAATATGTACAAACAATGCATTGGAAATCCTTGAAAGACTTCTAATTATGACCGAAAAGATGGGAACCAAGATACTAAATATCTATACGAACGCGGAAATTGATAGTTTGTTCACAAAAATTTGTGGTGAAAGGGCTATTAACATTTTCACTTTCTGAAATTAAAAGCCATTAGTTCAATGAGACGGTTTTCAAAATAACCCCCTTAGTCAGGCTTGCGAGCACGCTCGCAAGCTTTTTTGTTAATTCATACAACCTACCTAATTCTCCTTTTTCTTCCGCTCTTTTGAAATCTTCCATGGATGCTTTTCTTTCGTATAGTATCTGTCCAAAAACCCTTTTAACTTCCGCATGAATATCAAAAAACATCGAGTAGGAATACATTATCGCTTCATATATCAGTTGTTCATCTGAAACCGGCAGTATCAAAGGCTTTGCATCCCTTATCATCTGTCGGAACTCCTCTTTATATTTTGAACTATTTAGCAAGAAAGTCATATAACGATCGTACGTGCTATGCGCATTTCTAAGAAATTTTCTGATTTTCGGATCGAAGATATATTGGATAAGTTCTGGAACCGTTCCAGGTCTGACATGGTATGGTTGCATTAAATCTTCGAGATAATGAAGAGCGTACGCAAGAAACCTGTAGCCCCAATACTCATCTCCCTTTTTAAAAGCTTCACGTGACATCCTGACAAAGTGCAAGAAAGATTTATCATCCTCAAAGTATTCAAAGAATGAAACCTTCAGATATGCATGCCTATTCGCTTGTGTATCTCCGATTAAGTTTCTTAAAATCTCTGATTGTTCAACAAAATCCATACCGTTATCTGGGAAGCAAGCATATACAAGAAATACAGCCCATACAGGAAGTCTACCATCTTGAACAAGTTGATTTGGCGAAAAGCTTATTCCACTTTTTCTTACCAAATCTTCGTCAATATTTATCCTTGCCTTATCCGTCAGGATAAGATCTTCTGTCACATACCTTTGTCCATTGTAAGCTCGTTTCTCCAAATAAGTGTATTGCCTTATCTCAACAAGCCTTTGATAATCAAATTCCGGAATAGATGTAACAACCAAAAACGTGAAAACATCGTGACCTCCCCATGCTAAAATTATGCAAGAGGATACCAGGAGCACCATTACAATCGTAATCAATATTATATAACTCTTCATCAAAAACACCTTCCTTAACTTCTTGTATCATGATTATACCATCAGAAATGTCAGAAAATGCCAACCTGGGTGTTATAATACATGTGTATACTTAAAAACAATCATTAAAATACACCGAGGTGATTGCCGTGAAAATTCTTCATACATCCGATTTGCATCTAAGAACGGACACACCTGAAAGATGGGAAGCACTTGAACTCATAGTGAACAAAGCAAAGGAGAATTCAGTTGATGTTTTGGTAATCTGCGGAGACTTATTTGATAGCAAGGAAGACGCCATGAAAAGTTACGAAAAGCTAAGAAAAATATTCTCGCAAGCATCTTTTCAAACTTTAATTCTTCCCGGCAACCATGATGAAAAATTCTACGAAGACGGGCTTTATCTTGGAAACAACGTCACTATTATCTCGAGTGAAAACAATGTCTTTGAATTTGGTGATGTGAAAATAATCGCCATTCCATTTAAGAAGGAATACTCATCTTCTAAGGAAACAATTAAGATAATTCACGAAGCTAACACATATACATCTCACACCAAGCCAAACATCCTACTTTTCCATGGAGAGCTGATAGCACCATTCTATGAACCTGACGACTTTGGTGAAAGAGGTCGTTACATGCCTATAGATTTGAATATCTTCAAATCACTTAATTTTCAGTATATTCTGGCAGGGCATTTTCACACAAAACTCAGCATATTGAAAGCCTCTGATAAATTCTTTGTTTATTCCGGTTCACCCGTATCTATCACAAAAAAAGAAAGGGGCAAAAGAAAAGTTAATCTACTGGAAGTAGGCAAAGAGCCAAAAGAATTAGAGATCGAATCATTCTATTACGAAGAATTCGAAATCAGACTAAGCATATTTGATGACCACAATCCCATCAACAAATTCACAGAAGAACTAAAAAGCTTCAACATCCCACCAAACTGCTCACCCATCTTTAAAATAACCGGTCACTTCGATGGTGCGAAACACGCTCTTAGCGAATCAGAATTAAACTACAAACTACAAACGCTTGCGAAAAACTTCAACACAAAATCTGAAGTCGAATTTTTAGCAAAGGACCTGGGAAGACTTAGCAACAACCCGATATTCGAAAAAATACTCGAGAAGGTTCGAAAAATAAACGATGAAGAACTCAACGAAGAAGACAAAAGACAACTCATCGAGATATTCATTAACGCTATGATATGAAAATAAACTCCTACCGGGAGGGGAACTATTGTGAGAATAAAAGAATTCCACATTAGGAAATACGGGCCTATAATGCTTTCAAAATCATTCCAGCTGGGTAATTTCACAATATTCTACGGAAAAAACGAAAGTGGAAAGACGTTAACAATAGAGGCCATTCTGAAAATACTTGTCGGTAAAAAAGAGGCAAAGGAAAAATATTACGAAAACATTGACCGAGTAAAAGAATTTCCCGCTGGTTATCTCATCTTGGAAGATGGTGAGAGGTCAGTTCGTGTAGAAAATGGAGAATTTTTAAGACAGTTCAATTTATCCCACGAAGAACTGAAGAACACAATCATCATTCGAAACAGCGATTTGAGTATCGAAACCCCTCAAAAAAGCAAAGAATCAGACATATACAGCATAGTCACTGAGAAACTGGTAGGTTCAAGGATATCAGAAATTCAGTCCATTAGAGCAAGAATTTTGGAAAACAGTATCATCACAGAAAGCGGAATATTTAAAGACCAAAAAGACGCAAGGTACAAACAGCGCTACGAAAAAGCAAGGGCTGTAATCCAAGAAATAAATGCACTATTACCTTCTCTTGAAAGTGCCGATTACTTCGAAATAGAAGAAAAAATAACAAAAATACAATCGGAAATCGAACTATTGAAGAAAAAACTAAACACTTTGGAAATTGTGAAACAAGAAAACCTTTGCAACGAACTACTAGAAGATATCCATAAACTCGAGTCGGTGGTAGAAAAGCTAAAAGAATACGAACCTTACACAAGCGAAAAATTGCAAAAACTAATCGAACTCGAAAACGAAATCAAAAACCATGAGGCAAGGGTAGAAGAACTAACAAAAAGAGCGGAACAAACAAAAGAATCTCTCACAAAAATTACAAGCGAGCTATCGGATATACAAAAGAACATTCCAAGGATACGAGAACAATCCGAAATTGCAGCAAAAATAAAGGAAAAAATTTTGATTTACGAATCACAAGATTCAAGGTTTGAACAGTTAAAACGCAACAAAACTCTCTGGCTCATTTTAACTATCTTTATGCTCATCGCTGGAACATTTTCTCTTGTCTTCGCACCAGGGGCTGTCCTCAAAAGCGCGCTTTCTTCCCTTTTCTATGGAATTTCTATCTTCATGCTGTTAAAAACTTTCGAAGCAGTTAAATTAATCAACAACGTGGAACAAACTCTGAGAGAAATTCTAAAAGATGCAACCGAACTTTTCAGAATGCCATTCAATGATGTTACTGAAGTTAAAGCCAGATGCCTGGAAGCTGAATCACAGTACAAAGAAATCCTCCAAAGAGAAAGCCAACTCAGAACAAGTCAAATCGAAATTGAAAATAGCAAAAGTAGTTTACACACCGAACTCGAAAGTCAGCAAAACGCACTTTCACAAGCTCAAAAAGAAAGAGACGAGCTATTAGACCTACTATCTGTAAAATCACCCAGTGAATTGAGGCAAAAGCTCGACGAAAAATCAAAACTCGACGGACAGTACCAAGCAATAAAATCCCAAATCCTCACGAAAATAAAGACCTCCGGTATAAAGTTTAACGAACTCCCAAATGACTTACCGGAACCCTTCGATACACAAGTAACTCAAAAGCTAGAAAAATTAAAAGATATAATCCGCAACTACCTGACGGAGCTCCGTATCAACAAACCAAAAGAAAGCGAAGAAACAGTAGAACCCACCGAATCAGTGGAATCAGAGGAAACGATAAAAAGTAAAATTGACCAACTCCAAAAAGAACTGGAAATCCTAAAAAACAATCAAAGACAGCAGCAAGAGAACATGAAGTTTATCTTCATCAAAGCGCAAGAATCACAACTAATAGAAGGTTTATTCGACGAAATACCAGATGTTCTATACAAATCGGACCTTGAAAAACTTAAATCACAACTTGAGAAGTTAATTACCTGCATGGATAAACGAAAGCAAATCGAACAAACCGCTCTTAAAATACTCCAAGAAATCGAGGAGGAAGAAAAGAAAAACATATCCGACATCTTCAAGCAAAGCAACTTAATAAATCTCTTCGCAGAAATTACTGACGGGCGCTATGTAAATATATCATACGAAAGTAATCAAAATACCGGGAAAATAAAAGTCAAAGACGTCTCCGGAGTTGAATTTACACCCGAACAACTCTCAGCTGGCACTTACGACCAACTTTACTTTTCCATTAGACTCGCACTCGCAGAACATCTCTTTGGAAAAAACAGCGGAGAAAAAGCATTCTTTATCCTCGATGACCCGTTCATAAAGTACGACAAAAAACGCCTTGAAAAGCAAATCAAAAAACTTGTGGACCTATCAGAACAAGGTTGGCAATTTCTGTATTTCACAGCGAAAGACGAAGTTGTGGAAATAGGGGAAAAAATCGGCATCGATATTATCAAGCTCGAGGAATTTATAGAAGAAAGGTGACAGCGAAAAAAGTAAATGATAGAATTTAAAATGGCAAGCTCAAAATATACGAAAACCCGGGAGGAGATATCGTGGCAATCTTAGTTGCTGGGGGCGCAGGATACATAGGTTCACATGTTTGCAAGATGCTAAAAGAAAGGGGATACGACGTAATTATTTTAGATAACCTTTCTCATGGACATCGTAGCTTTGCAAAATATGGCGAATTCATACTAGGTGACATCGCAGATGAAAGTTTGCTTGATTTGGTATTCACTAACTACAACATAGAAGCTGTAATGCACTTTTGCGCTTACATCGAGGTAGGAGAATCAGTCAAAGACCCGAACAAATATTATAAAAACAACGTTTCAAACACTATTACATTACTGAACGCTATGCTCAAACACAACGTAAAATACTTTGTATTCTCATCAACTGCTGCAGTATATGGCATGCCAGAGCGTATCCCCATAAAAGAAGACGACCCAAAAGCACCAATTAACCCCTACGGTAGAAGCAAGTACATGGTTGAACAAATACTCGAAGACTACGACCAAGCATACGGTTTGAAAAGCATTCGCTTCAGATATTTCAACGCAGCGGGCGCTGATGAGTCTTTGGAAATTGGAGAAGCGCACGAACCAGAAACACATCTAATCCCTTTAATACTCGATGCTGCTTGCGGAGTGAGAGAAAGCATCAAGATATTCGGAACAGATTACGAGACAAAAGATGGCACTTGCATAAGAGATTTCATCCACGTTAACGACTTAGCAGACGCGCATATAAAGGGTTTAGAATACCTTATGAGCGAAAACAAAACCGATTACTTCAACCTTGGCAATGGCTCAGGATACTCCGTTAGGGAAGTCATAGAAAAAGTCAAAGAAATCACAAAGATTGATTTTAAAGTCGAAGAAACTGGCAGAAGGCCAGGTGACCCAGCATATTTAATCGCCGATAACGAAAAAGCAAGAAAAATACTCAATTGGGAACCAAAATACGACCTCGAGGCTATTATAAAAACCGCTTGGAACTGGCATAGAAAATTGAGAAAAGATTTTTGCAAAAACAAGTAACATAACAAAAAGGCTTCGGTTTTTACCGAAGCCTTTTTTCTTCCTGTCTTTTGTTGGATTATCTTCTGTATCCTCTTGCCCGTGCTGGTCTTTTGGCTGTCCTAAATGCTTGCCCTTTTGGTCCTTTCAAACTTGCCGTATCGATAACTTTTCCATCTACCGTAACCTTTTCAGCCACTATGAACTTCCCTGTCTGCGTTGTTGCTAACTTTCCAACTATTTCTATCGACTGTCCTGCTTTAAGTTCTACTGATTTGAATATTGGTCCTGCGTGGACATCGTACACCACATCTCCAACTTGCACTTTGAGGGTAAAGCCGTTGTTTACATCCCATGTGTACTCCTTGACCGTCCCTTTGAATGTTTGCGTCTCACCGAGTGTTGTTCCTTCTGGTAAGTTTCTGTAGAGCCTTGTTTGCACGCTTTGCTGAACCTGCGTTTGTTGAGTAGTTGCTGACTGATACCCATACCTTGGCGCACTTGCTGGACCAAATGCAAAAATACTACCTACCAAAAGCACACCTGCCGCTAAGACGACTAAGAACTTTTTCATACTTACCAACCTCCTCTAAGTTTGTGGTTTTCTTGTTTTTCGTCCTTTCTTACAAAGGACAATGCAATTGTACTCAGCAAAGCTTAAAACGTCCTTGTAGTTTGCTGAAAGTTTGCTTAGAAAATAAAAAAAGCAAGCCGAAAAAACCGGCTTGCTTCAGATGGTCTATCTTATTTTATCTTTAAAATCTATACGTTATTTCTGACTAGTTTTCAACATCTCCTCAAGCTTTTGTTTCAAACCTTCCCTTATTACGAATGTTTTTACCGCCGATGAAACTTTTGGCATAACTTCTGTATATTTGGCATAGAGTATAAACTCTATCTTTGCAGCAGGATCATTTAGGTTCCCATTGTTGTTGAGTTGGAATCTAACACCCGCGCTTGGGTTATTTGGGTCTATACTCAAAACGATGAACGGAAGGTTGTTAATTATCAAACTTACATCTTCGTTTGTTAACTGACCATTAGCAAGTCTTTGAGTAAAACCATTGAACGCATCCGCACTTGCAAAAATGGTATCGAAGAAGGCCTTTTTTATACCAATATTGTTATCTCTCAAATCGATAGAATCTTTGTACAATTTTCTGAAATCTAACGTATAGATGAATTTGTATTTGTATTCATCAAAAAGAAGATTCGTTGTAGCTTCCTGAGTTAATTCAATCATACCAACATTTGGAAGAGCTTTATTAAATTCTTCAAGAACATCTTTAACTTTTTCTGGAACTTTTCCGTTCAACTTAAGAGTTCCAAGGTCCTCTGGCATTTCAAGTTTGTTTTCAAGTACGTTCTTTGCTACGAAACACTCATTCGTTTCAAATGCTTTCGCAAAGAGCGTTGTTATTGATTCTTTTCCATCTTTTCTGTAACCTTTATTATCAACTATACTTGTGTTGTTCTCAAACGCACCAATTTCGAGGTAACTCATAACACTCCATTTTACTGCATCGAGCATTTTGTTCACATTTACAAGCTTGAATGGTTCTGGGTTTAGTATGTCTGCCATGCTTAGTAAATCATCTGGTGCACCAATCCTTAGGAAATTGGTTATGTACTCTCTAACCTTAGAAAAATCCGTAAGAGGACCTTTCATCAATTCCAGACTGATTGCCCGAGAATATTCTTTCGCTTTTGGTATTACCAACTGCGTATTCGTGGAATCACTCTGTAGCTCTTCCCATGCCTGAGAAAAATGTTCTGACTGGGTAGCTGCAACATAAGAATAATAGAGTGATGCAAGTACATTGTAAGCTACAGAGAAGTCTCTAAAATCCATATACAATTTTTCTGGCTCGGTTAAATCTGGGTTCACCTTCTTTGCAAGTGCAACTATCTTATCTTTTCTCTCACCTTGGATTTCAACTATGTAATTTTGTCTTTCTGGATGTGTATAAAACTTCTTTGCTCCATCATTTAAGAATGCCTCAATTTTCTTTATATACGTTTCGTGTGGTTGAAGTATGTCTAAAATTTGTGAAGGGTCAAATTCATCAGCCAGAGTCTTAAAATTGAATTTTCCTTCATACATTACTTTGAAATCTTTTGCAACTGCAGTCTGTGAAACATCGTTAACAATGCTTTGTAACTCATCGTCAGCAAGTAAATCAGCCACATACCTTGGATCACTTGGTTCCAGTTTTGTTTGATCCGTAACAGGTTGAGTTGGCAACGGTCCTGGACCAAATAGTGTACAACCAGTCACAAAAAGCACCATCAATAACAACGCTCCAAGTGAAAAATACTTTAGAACCCCATGTCTCTTTGCCATATCACTTCACCTCCTACGAGATTCTTAAAACGTTCCACACTAATCCAAAACACATAATAAATCCGGCGTTTATAACGTTACGTTTTTATTATAACTCAAAGATTTTTGTTTGCAAATGCTATATATGGTGATTTCTGCAGTAACGAACGTATAAATAGATTTATACACCTCCAAAATAACTATGGCAAATCTTTTAGTCGGTTCGTAACCTATGTTACGGATATTCTTACAAAATTCTAATAAAATATAGTTAGTCTTACCTAATTTATGTGTTGGAGGTGCGAAGTATGGCAGAGATTTTTAACAAGAGAGAGTATTTAAAGAACCTTATAAGGCGTGCTGATAAGAATCCAGAAGAATTAGAAAGACTCAAAGAAGAGATTAAATCAGTTATCAAGGAGTTAAAGCCTGTAGAGATTGCCATTGTTGAAAACGAGCTTGCGAGAGAAGATGGTATAACCGTTGAGCGAATCAGGGAAATCTGTGATGTTCATCTTGAATTGATGGAAGAATTTTTGAACGAGGAGCCAACGGTTGAACCGTGGCATCCGATTTACATATCCATGAAAGAACATGAAAAGATTCTGGAAATGCTAAAACAACTAAAAGATTTGGTTGATACAGCAACAAAGTCTCCTTCTTTTGAAACGTTTATCGCAATTGGTAAGCTGACAGAGGAACTGAAAAAGATAGAGCTTCATTTCCAAAAGCAAGAGTATGGAATCTTCCCGTATGTGGAAAAATACGGTGTAGAGCAACCACCAAAGGTTATGTGGTCTGAACACGACACGATGCGGGCAATGATAAAGGACTTTGCAAAGATAATAGAAAACCGCGATGTAGAAAGACTCAAAACAGAAGGAGTGAATATCACAATACAACTGCTCGAAATGTTCATGATGCACATGCATAAAGAAAATCACATCCTTTTCCCAACGGCGCTTAGTCTTGTCAGCGAAGATGAATTCAAGCAAATTAGAAAGACCTTCGATGAAATTGGCTACTGCTGCTATTTCCCAGAACCTATTGATTTTGAAAAACCACATAAAAAAGATTCAAAAGATATGCCTTCAGAAAAACCAGTGCAAATCGAGAAACTCTTAAAAGCCTACGACGAGCTGAAAAGTCTTCTACAAGAGATGGGCGTCCTTAGTCAAGAAAACACAGCAGCAGCTCCATTAAGCTCTCAGGGTAGGATTAATCTCCCATCTGGTTCATTTAGCATCGAGGAACTTACATATTTGCTTAACACTTTACCTATAGATATAACATTCGTAGACAAAAACGATGAAGTTAGATATTTTAGCGAAGGTAAAGAAAGGATATTCTTAAGAACAAGAGATGTAATCGGCAGGAAAGTCCAGAATTGCCATCCACCAAAGAGTGTCCATATTGTAGAAAAGATACTGAGAGATTTCAAATCTGGAAAGCGTGACAATGCTGATTTCTGGATAAAACTTGGCGAAAAATATGTGCTTATAAGATACTTTGCTGTGAGAAATGAAAAAGGAGAATACCTCGGAACATTGGAAGTCACTCAAGATATCGCACCAATACAAAAAATAACAGGCGAAAAACGAATCTACGATGAGGAATGAAAGGAGTGATTTAGTATGGTCTACAAAGTTTCGGATGTTCAAAATCTTTTGGGTGGATTAATCGATGCAAGACGATTCTATGATTCTGAGAAGGCAATCGTGGCAAAGATTACCATCCAACCTGGTGGGAAGCTTGAAAAGCACTCATCAAAAGAATTTGCGTTGTTGTTCGTTATAAGTGGGAAAGTTAGAGTCGTGATTGAAAATGATTCTTACGAACTCGAGAAGGATTCATTGATTGAATTTCCGCAGAACATTCTTCATAGCGTGGAAAACACTGGTGATACGGTAGCAGAGGTGTTGGTGGTCAAGATTAAGTGATGTTTTCCTTTGGAAATTTATGAGATTTAAAAAAGGTCGGTCCTTTTGGACCGACC
>Ga0224486_100179_pt1 | contig 28405 bp, 25 predicted proteins | sample TexhydDE_CT_test_FD_172013 | JGI IMG/M metagenome (GOLD analysis project Ga0224486, IMG submission 172013) | Fracking water microbial communities from deep shales in Oklahoma, United States - hydraulically fractured wells DE_CT_test ... | reverse complement strand
ATAAAACCTTTGGGGATTTAGAAGTATTAAAAGGTGTAAGTTTAAATGTAAATAAAGGAGAAGTTGTTGTAATAATAGGACCAAGCGGTTCAGGGAAAAGTACCCTTTTAAGGTGTATAAACCTTTTGGAAGTACCTACTAAAGGAGAAATCTATATTGAAGGGATCAAAATAAACGACAAAAAAGTAAACATCAATAAGATAAGGCAAAAAGTAGGGATGGTTTTTCAGCATTTTAATTTGTTTCCACACTTAACGGCTTTAGAGAATGTAACTTTAGCTCCTATTAAAGTGAAAAAGATGGACAAAAAAGCCGCTGAGAATATAGCTTTGGGCTTACTGGAAAAAGTGGGGCTTGTTGAAAAAAAAGACGAGTATCCTATTAAGCTATCAGGCGGTCAAAAGCAACGACTTGCAATTGCAAGGGCATTAGCTATGCAGCCAGATGTCATGCTTTTTGACGAGCCCACATCAGCCCTTGACCCTGAAATGGTAAAAGAGGTTTTAAATGTAATGAAAGGATTGGCTAATGAAGGGATGACTATGGTAGTTGTCACTCATGAGATGGGGTTTGCGAGGGAAGTAGGAGATAGAGTCATTTTTATGGACGATGGAATGATAATTGAAGAAGGGACGCCAGAAGATATTTTCTACAATACAAAAAATGAAAGGACAAAAGAATTTATAAGTAAGATTTTATAAAAGCACTCCGAAAAGGAGTGTGAGACTGTACACAAAGTCTTTATATAGGAAATATTTTGCATAAGGAGCGACTTGTTGACAAAGCGCTAACTAAACTTAGCGAAACTGAGGGTGGAGGCGGGGCCGAAGCCACGGATGGCGGAGGCGGCCACCCTGAGCCATGGATGGCGAATGTGGCCGGAACCCCGCCGTAACCCGAAAGTTGAGCTTTAGTTTAGTCGATTTGCAACTTGGAGCGACAATGCAAAATACTTTCCTGTAAAATTTATTTTGTCAACAAACTGGTACTCCGAAAAGGAGTGTTTTTTTGTTTCCACATATTGCAGGAATATTGTTTTTTATGTAGAATTATATTAAATAGAAGGATAATGAGAGGGGTTTGATACTATGAATATCACAGTAAGCGGTAAAAATGGCATGACAGTTACGGATGGACTAAGGGATGCGGTTATAAAAAATGTGAGCAAATTAAGCAAATACTTTCCAGAAGATACTGAAGTGAGGACTGTTTTAAGTGTACAGAAAAACAATCACATTGCGGAAATTACAATACCTTTTAAGGGTATTATATTTAGAGCTGAAGAAGTCAGCGATGACATGTATGTGTCAATTGATAGGGTTGTAGACAAAATAGAAAAACAAATACTTAAACACAAGGCAAAGCTTAAAAATAGATTTGGTGCTAATGAGTCAATAAGGTTTGAAATTCCACTTGTTTATGAAGAAGCTAAGGGAGAAGAGGAAGAGGGTTCCTTTGAAATAGTTAAGACAAAGAGGTTCCCCATAAAGCCTATGTCACCTGAGGAAGCAATTCTTCAGATGAACCTTTTGGGACATAACTTCTTTGTATTTACAAATGCCGACACTGACACTATAAATGTCGTATACAAAAGAAAAGATGGGAAATATGGCTTAATAGAGCCAATAGAATAAAACTACATAAGAAGCAAAAAAATTGGGGATAGGCTCTATCCCCAATTTTTTTGTCTAAAAAGAAGGAATTTTAAATTTTGTATAGAATATATTTTTAGTGTGGACAAATTTTAATAGGGTGTGAAGATAATGGGTGAAATAACAAAAGATACAGTAAATTCGATGGAAGGGTATATAAATAAAATTCAAGGAGTACTATCCAGTAGGGTAGTTGTAGAGAATGGTGAAATAACAGAAATTCACGTGTTGGCTGACAGTACAAGGAATGCAAAGCAGATTGCAAGAGATGTGCAATCTGTCATAATGGCGCAGTTTGGAATTGATATAAATCACAAGATTGTCAGTGTAGCGCAAATTGATACTGGAGAAAATCTCCAAGGAGAACAGAGGGTTGTTTTTTCAAGCTATTCATTTATAAATAATGGACTTACCAGTGAAGCAAGAGTTATCCTCACAAGAGGCGATGAGGTTTTTGAAGGATATGCTGAAGGACCTAATACTGCAAGTAATAAATATAAAATAATTGCCAATGCTACTTTAGACTCTATTTCTAAGTTGATTCCCAAAAACCATTTATTTTTATTGGAAGATGTCGATATATTTAATATAGCGAAAAGCAGGATAATAGTTGTAGGGGTTACTCATGTGACAAATAACCAAGAAGAACTCCTTACCGGGTCTTGTCTTATAAAAAAAGATGAAGGGGAAGCTGTGGTAAAAGCCACATTGGATGCCGTTAACAGGCGTGTAATGTCAATTACGTCCCGTTAGTTATTTTAGTTATTTTAACACCCAAACCGCTTAAAAGTTGCTTAGCGTAGCGTTACCTGAAGCCTAAGGGCAGAAAGTTTAACAGCAAAGGAGGGTTTCAGGATGAACAAAACGACACTTATAAAAATATTGTTAGTTTTAATGGCACTTGCATTAGCAGGAGGTGCAAATGTTTCGTGGGTTTAAGCGGTTTGAGGTGTTTTTTAGATTGAAAATAGGAGGTCTATTATGCTTAACAAAAGAGTAAAAATATACATTTCTATAATAATAGCTTTAGGGTTATCTTTTATTATTTATTCTATATTAAACATTCCTATAAATAGAATTGTAGATATAATTCTATTCGTTTTTTTTGCTGCTTTAGCTGAATCAATGCCAATATATGTAACAAAAGAACTTGCGGTATCTGTTGCTTTTGCTATTGATTTAATGGCTATTCTTATTTTCGGGCCTTATCAGGGAGCTTTAATTGCCTCATTAGGCATGACCTTTCGCTTCCCCAAATATCCAGATGGTAGGAGAGTACATATATTTAATTTACCTTATTATAAAGTTTTATTTAATGCTTCTCAACTAGCTTTAAGTGTTGGTATTGGTGGTTTAGCATATGAATATACTGGGGGTATTCCGGCTACTTACATATATCCTCGATATCTTTTGTCTGCAGTGTTAGCAGCAATAGTATATTACCTATTAAACACTTTTATTGTAGCAATATTATTATCTCTTTTATTAAATAAGTCTTTTAAATATATATTAACAAAAGATTTTAAATGGATGATTCCAAACTTTCTTTTTCTTGCCTTTTTGGGTATAATTATGTCAGAAGCTTTTATAAGAATAGGGTATATAAGTTTCATTTTACTTTTTATACCTCTATTAATGATACGCTATATGTTTAAGCTTTACATAGACTCAAAGCAGTCTTATTACGACACAATAAATGTGCTTGTAAAGGCTCTTGATGCAAAGGATAAATATACAGCGGGTCATTCAAAAAATGTAGAAAAAATTGCGGCTTTACTTTGTAGAGAATTTGGTTTTAGTGAGTCTCACACTGAAATGGTGAGGATTGCATCACTTTTACATGACATAGGAAAGATTGGAGTAAAAGAAGAGGTTTTAAATAAGCCAGGGAAGTTAACTGATGAAGAATTAAGCATAATAAAAGAACATCCCCAAAAAGGCTATGAAATTTTAAGAGATGTTCCGGCTTTAAAGGAGGCCTCTCTATGGGTGAAATACCATCACGAGTGGTACGATGGAAGTGGATATCCCGATGGCATAAAAGGTGACGAAATACCATTGGAAGCGCAGATACTTTCCCTCGCAGACGTTTTCGATGCTTTAGTTTCAGACAGGCCCTACCGAAAGGCTTTTTCACAAGAGGGAGCTTATGAGATAATCGTGGCAAATGAAGGGACACAGTTTAGCCCTAAAATAATAAATGCTTTCAAAAAAGCTTTTGAAAAACACAGGGAGGAGTTTAAGCATGATATTTGATTCACTTGGTGCTTCTCTAATTTATGGAACTTTAAGAAGAGGAAAAATCAGCGGAATCGCTGATATTGACATAAAAAAACCCAGCCTTTTTATAGCTGCTTTTGTTTTGGAGTTTGGTATGTTAAACCTTGCTAATAAGTTTCACGTCATTATGGAATACCGGTCTTATATCCACTTCTTTGTTTATCTTTTGCTTTTCATAGGATTGTGGTACAATAGAGATAACAAGTATTTTAGAATAATAAGTGTGGGAGTGCTTTTGAACTTTATTGTAATATTTGCCAACGGAGGAAGAATGCCTGTCTCTGTTGATGCTTTAAAGGCAGCGGGACTTAATAATCTCATCCCTGACCTTCAGGCAAATAAAATTGCTACACATCAGGTTTTGACAAGTTCTACACGGTTAAAATTTTTAGCAGATGTCTTAGTGTTGCCGAAACCTTATCCATTGCCAAAAACCTTTAGCATAGGAGATTTTATAATGGCGACAGGCACATTTTTACTTGTTACAAATGCTATGCTTAAAAAGGTGAAGAATCATGACGGCACAAGAGCGAAGGAACAAAATAGTTGAAATTTTAAAGAATGCTAAAGAGCCTATATCCGGCTCTGACCTTGCTAAAAGGTTTGGAGTGACAAGGCAAATTATTGTGCAAGATATAGCTATTTTAAGGGCTAAAGGGATTAAAATATTATCCACTCCTCAAGGATATGTAATAGACACAGCAAAAGAAAACACTGTAAAAAGAGTTTTTGCTGTCAAACACGGATATGAGAGGACAGAGGAGGAGTTAAATTTAATAGTTGACAATGGCGGAAAAGTGCTAGATGTAATTGTAGAGCATCCCTTCTATGGGGAGATAAAAGGGCTTTTAATGCTTTCTTCAAGGTATGATGTAAGTAAATTTATGGGATTTGTAAAAGAAGGGAAAGCGACCCTTTTATCTTCTTTGACAGATGGAGTTCATCTTCACACTGTTGAAGGGGAAAATAAAGAGGTACTAGATAGAATACAAAAGGCTTTAGAGGAAAAAGGCTTTTTAATAGAATAAGGATTTAACCACTTTAAAAATTTTTAGAAAGTGGTTATTTTATTATTGACAGGTGTATATACATCTGTGTATACTATAATTATGAAAGTTAAAGAATGGGGGTTTTAATGTGAAGACAAGAGAAATTACTATTGGAGGGCTTTTAGCAGCATTGGCACTTGTTATACCATTGGCTTTTGGAGGAGTATTAGGGATAGTTATTCCGCCTTTCTCAGCCACACTGGCATCCCATGTACCTGTAATGCTGGCAATGCTTATAAGTCCTGCAACAGCGGTATTTGTGGGTGTTGTATCTGCGATAGGATTTTTAATAAAATTGGGACCTATAATAGCAGCAAGAGCAGCGGTTCACGCAGTGTTTGGCTATGTTGGAGCTAAAATGATACAAAGAGGATATTCTTTTCCCGTGGCGTTAGCTGTTACACTTCCAATACATGCTGTTTTAGAAGCAATTGTGGTGATGCCTTTTGGATTTGATTTTTACAAGGCTTTTGTGGTTGTAGGAGTAGGGACAATGATTCACCACACAATAGATTCTGCAATTGCATTGGCACTATTTTACGTATTAAATCCTATTTTGAAGTTTAAAGCTGTGGACATAAAAAATTAACCTTTTAAAAAGGAAACGTCTCATTTTGAGATGTTCTAGCTTGTTGACAAAGTATTATCGTTGTTGGCATTTTGCATCGTTTGCTCCGGTGATATCGCAGACTAAACTAGCGCTCGTCCTCGGGCTCAAGCGGGGTTCCGGGCACATTCGTCATCCTTGACTTAGTGCCCGCCTCCGCCTTCCTTGGCTTCGGCCCCGCTTTCGCCTCTCAGCCTCGCTAAGTTTCCCGGCACTCAACTGAACGGCCTGGTCCATTCTCTTATTCTCCTTTTTTAACATTTTCGGTTGAGTGCCGGGCTATCAAGTCGCTACACTTATGCAAAATGCCAACATATCATAAAGAGTTTGTCTACAGTCTCAAACGTCTCATTTTGAGGCGTTCTTTTTTGTGAAAATTGTATGAAGAGAGTGTAAAATATTCTTTAAAAAAACTGTTTTTTATTGTCATTGAGATTTCATAGTGATATAATATATAGTTGATTAACAATACCTTAGAAGGTGATAAAAATGTTAGGCTTAGTTGAAAAAATATTTGGCAGCTACAGTGAAAGAGAAGTTAAGAGATTGGAACCAATTGCCGATAAGGTTTTGTCATATGAAGATCAAATGGCAAGACTTACGGATGCAGAGCTTAGGGCGAAAACAGATGAATTTAAAAATAGATTGAAAAATGGTGAAACTCTTGATGATATACTTCCCGAGGCTTTTGCGGTGGTAAGAGAGGCCGCTTGGAGAACTCTTAAAATGAAACATTTTAGAGTGCAGGTGATAGGCGGCATTGTTCTTCACCAAGGGCGCATCGCTGAGATGAAAACTGGTGAAGGTAAAACCCTTGTCGCGACATTACCTGCATATCTTAATGCTTTAGAAGGCAAGGGAGTTCACATTGTAACTGTCAATGATTACTTGGCAAAAAGAGACCGCGATTGGATGGGCAAGATATACGAATTTTTAGGTCTAAGCGTGGGCGTAATATTGCATGATATGGACCCTGAAGAAAGAAAAAAGGCCTATGCCGCAGATATAACTTATGGAACCAACAACGAATTTGGTTTTGATTACTTAAGAGACAACATGGTTATATACAAAGAAGACATGGTGCAAAGAGAACTTAATTATGCTATAGTAGACGAGGTAGATAGCATACTGATAGACGAGGCAAGGACTCCTCTTATCATATCAGGTGTAGGCGAAAAATCCACAGACATGTATAAGTTAGCCGACAGATTTGTGAGGACTTTGAGAAAAGATGAAGACTATGTAGTTGATGAAAAAGCAAAGGCTGTAAGTTTGACTGAAAAAGGTGTAGTTAAGGCAGAAAAATTTTTTGGAATTAAAAATCTTGCTGATATTGAAAATATGGAAATTTCTCATCACATTAACCAGGCATTGAAAGCTCACGCCATAATGAAAAGAGATATAGACTATGTGGTAAAAGATGGGCAAGTCATCATAGTGGACGAATTTACGGGAAGGCTTATGTTTGGGAGAAGGTACAGTGAAGGCCTCCATCAGGCTATCGAGGCAAAGGAAGGAGTAAAGGTAGAAAGAGAAAGCAAAACTTTAGCTACTATAACTTTCCAGAATTACTTTAGAATGTATAAAAAATTAGCTGGTATGACAGGTACAGCTCAAACAGAAGAGCAAGAATTTAGGGCAATTTATGGGTTGGATGTCGTAGTGATACCTACTAACAAACCGATGATAAGAATAGACCATCCTGATGTGATATACAAAACAGAAGAAGCCAAGTTTAAAGCTGTTGTTGAGGACATTGTAGAGCATCACAAGAAAGGTCAGCCTGTTCTAGTTGGTACAATTTCTATTGAAAAATCTGAAAAATTAAGCGCCATGTTAAAGAAAAGAGGGATACCTCATCAAGTATTAAATGCAAAGTACCATGAAAAAGAAGCAGAGATAATAGCACAGGCAGGAAGAAAAGGAGCAGTTACAATTGCTACAAACATGGCAGGCCGTGGTACTGATATCCTTTTAGGAGGTAATCCTGAATTTATAGCTAAGAAAAAGATGCTTGAGGAGGGCTACTCAAAAGAAATTATTAACGAAGCTGCAGGATATGGCCCTGTTTCAAGCGAGGAAGTTAGAAAAGCCCGGGAAAGATATTTTGAGCTTCTTGAAGAGGCGAAAAAAGAGACTGAAAAAGAACACGATGAGGTTGTAAAGCTGGGGGGACTTTACATTATAGGTACTGAAAGGCATGAATCAAGGAGAATAGACAACCAGTTAAGAGGACGTGCAGGCCGTCAAGGTGACCCAGGAGAATCAAGATTTTATATATCTTTAGAAGACGACCTTATGAGACTTTTTGGCTCAGAAAGAGTAAAGAACATGATGGACAGTCTGGGAATTGATGATGACCAGCCCATAGAGCATAAGATTTTGACAAAACAAATAGAGCAGGCCCAGAAAAAGGTAGAGGGTATAAACTTTGACACTAGAAAACACGTTTTGCAGTATGACGATGTAATGAACAAACAAAGAGAGATAATATATGTCCAAAGGAGAAAGGTACTTGAAGGTGAAAACTTAAAAGAGTCTATTCTTGAGATGGTAAAAAGCATAATAGAAAGAAACGTTGAGATATACACTGCAGGAAGTAAGTATCCTGAGGAATGGGATATAAAAGGGCTTTTAAACCATCTTTATGACATGTTTCTTGAAAAAGACAGCGTAGTTATTGATGTTGATATAGACAGACTTGACAAAGATGTCTTGGCTGACATAATATATGAAGAGGCTGTAAGGCAATATGAGAAAAAAGAAGCGGAAATTGGTCCAGAGCAAATGAGGGAAATCGAAAGAATAGTTCTTTTAAGAGTGGTGGATACTAAGTGGATGGACCACATAGACGAAATGGACCAATTGCGGCAAGGAATAGGCTTAAGAGCTTATGGACAGGTGGACCCTCTTATTGAATACAAGAAAATAGCTTTTGACATGTTTGAAGATTTGATACAAAGCATACAAGAAGATACTGTTAAATTTTTATATCACATTCAAATCAATAAAGACAATATGATTCAAAGAGAACAAGTAGCAAAGCCTGTTTCTACAAATGTAGATGCAGAAGAAAAGAAACAGCCTGTTGTTAAGGGCAAAAAGGTGGGCAGAAATGACCCCTGTCCTTGTGGCAGTGGTAAAAAGTATAAAAAATGTTGTGGTGCCAATATAAAATACTAAAAAGGAGAGATGCAGTTTGTTGCAGGATTACAAAGCAGAAGTTTCAAACATGATTGAAGAAATAAAAGAAATGGGGGTTTCTCTTTGACATAGAAAGTGTCAAAAGAGAAATAGAAGAAATAGACAAAAAGATGTCTGATCCTGCTTTTTGGAGCGATATAAAAAAGTCACAGGAATTAGCTAAAAAACAAAAAGCCTTAAAAGAACTTTTAGAAGAGTACAATTCTCTTGTGTCAAAATGGGAAGACTTGAGTACTCTTATTGAATTGGGATTAGAAGAAGGGGATGAATCAATAACTGACGAAGTAGACAAAGAGTACAAAGAGTTAAAGAAAAAGTTAGAAGACTTAAAGATAAAAACACTATTAAATGGCCTATATGATAAAAACAATGCCATACTTTCTATTCATGCAGGCTCAGGTGGTACAGAGGCTCAAGATTGGGCTGAAATGCTACTTCGCATGTATACAAGATGGGCTAATGACAAAGGTTTTGAAGTAGAAACCCTTGACTATTTGCAAGGAGAAGAAGCAGGAATAAAAAGTGTCACTCTAATGATAAAAGGGCCTTTTGCCTATGGGTATCTTAAATCAGAGGCAGGTGTTCACCGCCTTGTGAGGATATCTCCTTTTGATGCCGCCGGTAGAAGGCATACTTCATTTGCCCTTGTGGAAGTACTTCCTGAATTAGAAAATGATATTGAAGTGGAAATAAGGCCTGAGGATTTAAAAATTGACACTTATAGGGCTTCGGGTGCGGGAGGACAGTATGTAAATAAGACGGAGTCTGCTGTAAGGATTACTCACCTTCCAACAGGCATAGTGGTTTCCTGTCAAAGTGAAAGGTCTCAGATTCAAAACAGAGAAACTGCCATGAAAATGCTTAAAGCTAAACTTTTGGACCTCATGATGAAAGAGAAGAAAGAAAAAATCGAAGACTTAAAAGGAGAGCATAGAGAGGCAGCATGGGGCAACCAAATAAGGTCGTATGTTTTTCAACCTTATACCCTTGTTAAAGACCACAGGACAAATTATGAAGTGGGAAATGTTCAGGCAGTGATGGATGGAGAAATAGATGGATTTATAAACGCTTATCTAAAGCAAAAATCACAAGGGATATCTTAGAAAGGTATCCATTCAGACTGTAGATAAACTCTTTATTGGTATGTTGGCATTTTGCATAAGTGAGTGACTTAACAGAGCAGTAACTAAACTTAACGAGACCGAGAGAGGTCGGCGGGGCCGTAGCCTTGTGAGGGCGGAGGCGGGCACTAAGACAAGGATGTCGAATGTGCCCGGAACCCCGCCGAAGTCCGAGGTCGAGTTTTAGTTTAGTCTGTGATGTTACCGGAGCGAACGATGCAAAAATGCCAACAAAAATAGAACTTTGTCAACAAACCAAAGGGATATCTTAAAAAGGTATCCCTTTAAATTTAATCTATGTATTTCCTAAGAGAAAGGAGTAAGTCATGAATAGGATAAAAGATATATTAAAGAAAGAATTTGGATTAAAAGACTTTCAAGTGGAAAATACAATAAAGCTTATTGATGAAGGGAATACAATTCCTTTTATTGCAAGGTACAGGAAAGAAGCAACAGGAAGCTTGTCAGATGAGGTTTTAAGAAATTTTTATGACCGACTTACATATTTGAGAAACCTTGAAGAGAAGAAACAGGATACTATAAGGTTAATTGATGAACAGGGAAAACTGACAGAGGAGATAAAAGCAAAAATAGAAAATGCTACAACTTTACAAGAGGTGGAGGACATATACAGGCCTTTTAGGCCAAAAAGAAGGACAAGGGCGACCATTGCGAAAGAAAAAGGCTTGGAGCCTCTTGCAAAGGTTATTTCTTCAAATGAAGTAATAGATGGGGATGTAAAGGAATACGCAAAGCCTTATCTTAATGAAAATGTTCCAACAGTTGAAGAAGCATACCAAGGAGCAATGGATATAATTGCAGAGGATATATCTGATGACGCTGATATAAGAAAATACATAAGAAGTTTTACATGGAATAACGGAATTATAGTGACACAAGCGTTAAAACAAGAAAGGTCTCCCTATGAGATGTATTATGACTATAAAGAAGCTGTAAAGACAATACCGCCTCATAGAATACTGGCGATAAATAGGGCAGAAAGGGAAAAATACATATCTGTAAAAATTGAGATAGATAGTGAAAGGATAATAAATAGGCTTATAGAATCAAAAGTAAATAAAGCTTCAATATTTGCAGAGTATTACAAGAAAGCAATTGAAGATTCCTATAAAAGGCTTATTGCTCCTTCAATAGAGAGGGAAATAAGGAATACTCTTACGGAAAAAGCAGAAGAAAAGGCAATAATAGTTTTTAAAGAAAATCTAAAAAGCCTTTTACTTCAACCCCCAATAAAAGGACATGTTGTCATGGGATTTGACCCAGCCTATAGGACAGGATGTAAAATTGCTGTTGTAGATGAAACGGGAAAACTTTTGGACACTGCTACAGTATATCCTACTCCTCCTCAAAATGATTTTGAAAATTCTAAAAAGGTTTTAAAAGAGCTAATAGAAAAATACAATGTCACTTTAATTGCTTTGGGAAATGGAACTGCTTCAAGAGAGAGTGAAATGTTTATAGCAGAGCTTATAAAAGAACTTTCAAGAGAGGTAAAGTATGTGATAGTGAATGAAGCAGGGGCATCAGTCTATTCTGCTTCTCAAATAGGTACAGAGGAATTTCCTGATATAAACGTAAGTTTAAGAGGAGCTATCTCACTGGCGCGAAGGCTTCAAGACCCATTGGCAGAGCTTGTAAAAATTGATCCAAAGTCCATCGGGGTAGGACAGTATCAACACGATGTAGACCAGAAAAAACTGGGAGATGCTTTAAACGGTGTTGTAGAAGATTGTGTAAACAGCGTAGGTGTTGATTTAAACACTGCATCAGTATCTCTTTTAAAATACGTTTCAGGGATAAATGCTGCTATTGCCAAGAATATTGTTGAATATCGAAACCAAATAGGCAAGTTTACAAATAGGGAGCAGCTTAAAAATGTAAAAAGATTAGGAGATACTACTTTTACACAATGTGCGGGTTTTTTGAGAATTTTGGACGGTGACAATATCTTTGACTCAACAGCAGTTCACCCAGAGCGTTACGAAACCTTAGAAAAGCTTTTGAGAAAATTTAGATATGAGAAAGAAAAACTAGATAGAAAAAAGTTAAAAGACTTTGCTAATTCTTTAGAAGAATACGGATTAGAGAAGATTTCAGAGGAATACGATATAGGACTTCCTACACTTTATGACATAGTTTCAGAGCTTAAAAAACCTGGAAGAGACCCAAGAGAAGACTTACCCAAGCCCATTTTAAGGTCTGATGTAATGACTATAAATGAGCTAAAACCAGGCATGGAACTTATGGGAACAGTTAGGAATGTCACTGATTTTGGCTGCTTTGTAGATATAGGTGTTCACACTGATGGGCTTGTTCACATTTCTGAGATGTCTCAAAATTACATAAAACATCCTCTTGATGTGGTTTCAGTGGGAGACATTGTAAAAGTTAGAGTTTTAAGTGTTGATATTGAGAGAAATAGAATTTCTCTTTCAATGAAATAAAAAAATTTTTTACTGCTACTCTCTAAAAATTTATATTTCCTTCCGAAATATATAGTGAAAGTTGAACAAAGGAGGGAGAGTGCATATGAAAAAAATATTAATTTTTGCTGTGATTGGTGCTTTTGCTTTTTCCTCTATTTTAACGGGGTATGCTAAATCTGGTGTCAAGTGGATGCGTGAAGTAGCAGTAAAGGCAGAAACTCAACTTGCAGCACAAGGAACTACAGAAAATAAAGTAGAAGCCCAGATTCAGACGACACTTGAGGCTCAAGAACAGGTACAAGCTCAGGAACCGGTAAAGGAACAATCACAGGAAGGTAAAGAAGAAGCTGTAGAAGAAGATAAAAATGTTGATGAAAACTCAGAAGAAACTCCAAATGTTGAAGATGGCAAGAAAGTTGACTTGCAACCAGTGATAAAAGAAAATAATACCCTAATTCCCGTAAAGGCTATTGCAAGGGGATTGGATGCAAAAGTAGCTTGGGACCCTGATACAAAAACTCTCACAGTTATAAAAGGTGATAAGACAATACAGTATACTTTAGGAGACTCTAAAGCTTTAGTAAATGGGGTAGAAGTTACAATAGATAAGAAAATGAATGAGAATGCAACTTTTGTGCCTATTAAGTTTTTCTCAGAAGTGTTAGGAGAAAAACATGATAAGAAAGTAGAAAAAGTGAAAAATGAGGATAGAGAAAGAGAAAAAAATCAGAATAAAATAGAGAAAAAAGAACAAAAGAAAAATTCTCAAGAAAACCAGGATATTAATACAAATAATGATAATCAAGGCCAAAGCGATAACGAAAATAATGATTAACTATACATAAGCCGGTATTTACCGGCTTTTAAAAATTTCTGGGTAATTGACATAACAAAATATTAACTCTATAATGGATTATAAACATAGGACCGTAATTTTTGAATAAAACGGGGGGAGAAAAATGCCAAAAGTCAAGTGGTTTGGAGGTAATAAAGGTAAAGCTGGATTTATCTTTGGTGCTTTTGGCCCGAGGTGTGGGTGGATGAAAATTAACAAAACTAACATACTAAATTTAATTTTAATAGTCATTTTTGTCATTGCATTAATAGTGGCTATGGTGACTTTTGGGAAGAATTTAACTATACTAATTAACAGTCCCGATAAATTTAGGGAGTGGATACACAGTTTTGGGAAACTTGGTATTATTGTATTTATAGGAGTTCAAATACTTCAAGTGATCGTATTTGTCATACCAGGAGAAGTAGTGCAAATTGCAGGAGGATACCTCTACGGGGCTTTTTTAGGCACTTTGTACTCTGTAATAGGCATTACAATAGGTTCTCTAATTTGTTTTCTGATTGCCAGGGTTTTAGGCTATAATTTTGTGAGAAGCATTGTTTCAGAAGAAAAGCTTAAAAAGTTTGATTATATTATAAACAATCCTAAAGGAGAAACTATTCTTTTTTTGTTGTTTTTTATACCTGGAATGCCTAAAGATGCCCTTTCCTACATTGCAGGAATTACACCGGTTAAGTTTTACAATTTTTTCATCATTACTCTTTTTGCGAGACTTCCAGGCATATTTTTTTCTGCCTATATAGGGGCAAATTTGGGGAATAAAAATTACTTTATGGCAGGAATTGTCGCAATTATCGCAGTATTATTATTTTTAATAGGAGTTAATAAAAAAGACATTATTATGGAAAAGTTAAAAAAACTTTAAAAAAGTAAAATTTGGAGTAGCTGGACAGAAAATTTTAGCGAATTTGTTTTGTAAAGCTAATGATTTCATAAAATTGTTTCTTTGTGCTATAATGTTAATATATAATGAATTCAGGGGGGAATTATATGTACTTATTAAAAGGTGGGAAAATCCTGACAATGGCCGGCAAAATTTATGAAAAAGGAGATGTACTCATTGACAATGGAAAAATTGTTGATGTTGGAGAAGATTTAATTGCTCCTTTAGATGCAGAAGTGATTGATGTACAAGGCTTAACTGTTATGCCTGGTTTGATTGATGCTCATTGCCATCTTGGAATGTGGGAAAATGCTATGGGATTTGAAGGAGCAGATGGAAATGAAGCGACAGACCCTATAACTCCGCAACTTAGGGCAATTGATGGAATAAATCCAATGGATAAATATTTTGAAGAGGCTTATCAAGCAGGGGTTACGACAGTTGCGACAGGTCCTGGCAGTGCTAATGTTATAGGAGGACAGTTTGCAATTATAAAAACTTATGGTAAAAGAATAGATGATATGATAGTAAAAGAACCAGCAGCGATAAAAGTTGCTTTTGGTGAAAATCCTAAATCCGTTTACCATGAGCAGCATAAAATGCCTTCAACTAGAATGGCAGTTGCGGCTCTTTTAAGGCAAGAGCTTATAAAAGCTCAGGAGTACATGGAAAAGATGGAGCATGCAGAGGAAGACAAAAAGCCTGAAAGGGACTTAGGCCTTGAAGCATTGGTAAAAGTATTAAAGAGAGAAATTCCGCTGAAAGCTCATGCTCATAGAGCAGATGATATTTTTACCGCTTTAAGGATTGCAAAAGAATTTAATGTAGATATAACCATTGACCATTGTACTGATGGCCATTTGATTGTTGATGAATTGGTGAAAGAAAATGCTAAAGTTATTGTGGGGCCTTCATTGTCTGAAAGGTCAAAGATTGAGCTTGTAAATCTAAGCTTTAAGACAGCAGGTATTCTTTCAAAAGCAGGACTTACAGTTGCGATAATGACAGACCACCCTGTAATACCTCTCAATTACTTGCCTCTATGTGCTGCTTTAGCTGTAAAGGATGGTATGGATGAAATGGAGGCTTTAAAAGCTATCACGATAAACCCTGCGAAAATTTTAGGAGTTGACGACAGGGTGGGAAGCATTGAAAAAGGAAAAGATGCTGATATTGTAGTCTTTGATGGAGATCCGCTGGAAGTAAAGACAAGAACGAAATATGTATTTATTAATGGGAAATTAGTGCATAAAGTTTAAATTATCATGAGGCTATTTATTTAGAGGAGTCTGAATAAATAGCCTCATAATTTTTTATAACTTTAAAAAATTTTTTATGCAGTCTGAAATTCTATGATTTATTTTTATTCATGCCATGTTTTATTTGGGGAATTTTTAAGACTTTATCTTGGGATATTTGAATAATTATTTAAAACTTTACAAACAAAAGATTTTTTTAAATTATTTTTATACAAAACGTTTACATTAATTTACTGAGTTAAATTGCAAAAGTTATTTTATTGGTTTATACTATAGGTGTATAAAGTTGATGGATAGGTAGTATAGTAAAAGGGACAGAGGGGGTTACAGAGTTGGAGAAAAACACAAATTGCTTGCGAGTCTATTCTGAGATTGGAAAATTAATGTCTGTCCTCCTTCATAGGCCTGGTAAAGAATTAGAAAGGTTGATGCCTGAGTTTTTAAGTGAGCTTCTTTTTGATGATATTCCCTGGCTTAAAAGGATTCAGGAAGAACACGACAAATTTGCGCAAGCTTTAAAAGAAAACGGAGTGACAGTTTATTATTTAGAAGATTTATTGGAAGAGGTTTTACAGGATACTGGAATAAAAGAGTTTTTTATATATGATTTGGTTTCATATATGAATACTTCTTTAGAAGTTAAGAAAACAATTACAAATTTTTTAAAGGAAAGAACCCCCAAGGAAATAGTGGACTACGCTATTGCAGGACTTTTGAAAAAAGAAGTGCATGAGGTGGAGCCTCAATCTTTGGTGGATTATGTCTATAAGGATTCCCCATTTTTTATAAATCCTTTGCCAAACTGCTATTTTATGAGAGACCCTGCTGCGGTCATTGGCAATGGTGTGATGATAAGCAGTATGAAGACAACTGCTCGAAAGAGAGAAGCCATGTTGCTTAAGTATGTTTTTAAGCATTCTAAGACTTTAAAAGTACAGGAGAATCTATTGTGGTATGATTATCGTTCAGAGTATCCTATTGAGGGGGGAGACGTGTTAGTTCTCAGCAAAAAAGTAATAGCTATTGGAATAAGTGAAAGAACCTCCCCACAGGCAATTGAAGAAATTTCTCTTACTCTTTTAGAGAGAGGAGAAGAGTTACAAGAGATAATCGCTTTAGAAATTCCAAAAAAACGAACTTTTATGCATCTTGATACAGTTATTACTATGGTGGATGTGGACAAATTTTTAATATATCCTGGTATAAAAGAAAAATTGAAGGTTTATAGGATTACAAGAGGAGAAAAGGGAACAATTAGAGTGAAGGTAGAAGAAGACTTTACAAAAGTTTTAGAGACTTCATTGGGCCTTGATAAAGTCAATTTAATTGAAAGTGGAGGAGGTGACGAGATAACAGGAGCAAGGGAACAGTGGAATGACAGCACGAATACCTTGGCCATTGCTCCAGGAGTTGTAATGGCATATAACAGAAATGAGATAACCAACACCACCTTAGTAAATCATGGAATAAAAGTTATTGAAATTGAAGGCTCTGAATTAGTGAGGGGACGCGGTGGCCCAAGGTGTATGTCGATGCCTTTAAAGAGAGAAGATATATAAACCTTTTGACTAATAGGGTAAGATAATATAAAATTAATAAAGTAAAATTGCTAAAAGGAGGATGACTATGGCATTTAATTTAAAGGGCAGGAGCTTATTAACTTTAAAAGATTACACCCCTCAAGAAATAAGATATATTTTAGACATTGCTAAACAAGTAAAAGCAGAGAGAAAAGCAGGGGTTGTACATCAAAGATTTTTAGGTAAGACTATTGCTCTCATTTTTGAAAAGAGGTCCACAAGAACGAGATGCGCTTTTGAAACTGCCTTTGGTGAAGAAGGAGGACATCCAGTATTTTTATCAACAGATGACATTCAGTTGGGAGCCAAAGAATCTATAGAGGATACTGCCAGAGTTTTAGGAAGGATGTTTGATGCAATAGAGTTCAGAGGCTTCAAACAAGAAACCGTGGAAATTTTGGCAAAATATGCAGGTGTTCCTGTGTACAATGGCTTAACTGACGAATATCATCCAACTCAAGTTTTGGCTGACCTTATGACAATAGAAGAAGAATTTGGGAATTTAAAAGGAAGAAAGCTTGTATTTGTAGGGGATGGAAGGAATAACATGGCTAATACTTTAGCGGTAGGCTGCGCTAAGATGGGGATGCATTATGTGATTAATTCTCCAAAAGAATTGTGGCCTTCACAGGAGTTCATAGATGAAATCAGGCAAATGGCAGCTGAAAATGGAGGAACTTTTGAACTTACTAGTGTGCCAGGAGAGGGCCTTGAAGGTGCAGATGCTATTTACACCGATGTGTGGGCGTCAATGGGAGAAGAAGCAAAGGCTACAGAGAGGGAAGCTCTTTTGAGACCTTTTCAAGTGAATGAGGAAATGATGAAAAAGACAGGAAGAGAAGATACTATATTTTTGCATTGCCTGCCCGCAGTAAAAGGACAAGAAGTTACTTTTGATGTTATAGAAGGTAAACAATCTAGAGTGTGGGACCAAGCAGAAAATAGAAAACATACAATTAAAGCTGTGATGATTGCTACTCTGCTTTAAAATTGGTTACAGGGGAGGACATTATGAGGGAAAAAGTTGTTATTGCCTTAGGAGGGAACGCTCTGCAGGACGTGAATACGCCTCCTACTGCAGAGGCTCAAATGGAAGTAGTGAAGAGGACAGCGGGGTATTTAGTGGATATAATTGAAAAAGGGTATTCTGTTGTAATTACTCATGGCAATGGTCCTCAGGTGGGGAATATAGTCATACAAAATGAAGTCGCATCAAAAGTTGTCCCTGCAATGCCTTTTGATGTGTGTGGGGCAGAGAGCCAGGGTATGATAGGATATATGATTCAACAGGCATTGGGGGAAGTTTTGAAGGAGAGAAATATCAGAAAAGAAGTAGCAACTATTATAACACAGGTTGTAGTGGATAAAAATGACCCTGCTTTTGAAAAACCTACAAAGCCGATAGGACCTTTTTATACAAAAGAGGAAGCTGAAGTTTTAATAAAAGAAAAAGGTTATGAAATGGTGGAAGACAGTGGAAGAGGATACAGAAGAGTTGTTCCCTCCCCTGACCCCAAAGAAATTGTAGAACTTAATACAATAAAGTTACTTAAAAAAAATGGGGTAATAGTAATAACAGTTGGGGGAGGAGGAATCCCTGTTATTAAGGAAAATGGCAATTTAAAAGGAGTAGCTGCCGTAATAGACAAAGATTTGGCTTCTGAAAAATTGGCAGAAGACATTGATGCAGATGTTTTATTGATTCTTACAGCTGTTGAAAAGGTAGCAATAAATTACAACAAGCCAAATCAAAAGTTTCTTGACAAAATGACAGTGGAAGAGGCAATAAAATACATGGAAGAAGGCCATTTTGCACCAGGCAGTATGTTTCCTAAAGTTAAAGCAGCAGTGAGATTTGCAAATTCAAAAGTAGGAAGACGAGCAATAATTACTTCTTTAGACAAAGCATTAGAAGCTTTAGAAGGAAAAGCAGGCACAGTTATAAGCTTATGAAAATAAATTAAAAATTTTTCACAAAAACTATTGACAAAGAGAGATAAAAGTGAGAGAATAAAGTTAAAATTGAAAAGATGAAGGTAAATCTTCGGGGCAGGGTGAAATTCCCGACCGGCGGTATAGCCCGCGAGCCGCGCATGCGGTCGATTTGGTGAAATTCCAAAGCCGACAGTGAAAGTCTGGAGGGGAGAAGATTTTCTTTTTGTGCCTATTTTTGTGAAATAAATCACAAAAATCCTGAAGATTTATCTTCAGGATTTTTTTAGTAAATAAAATTGGAGGGATGAATTGTGGAAAAAACCAAAACACAAGCCATAGTAAAAGTGGGATTTCTTTCTGCTACAGCTTTTATACTGATGTACTTGGAATTTCAGGTACCTCTATTCCCTGGCTTTTTAAAGCTGGATTTTAGTGACGTACCTGCATTAGTTGCTTCTTTTGCTATGGGACCTTTATATGGTGTAATGGTCGAGCTTATTAAAAACATAATCCATGCTACTATAACTCAATCGGGTGGCATTGGAGAAATTGCAAATTTTTCTGTGGGTTCTATATTTGTATACACAGCAGGCATAATATATCAATTCAATAAGACGCGAAAAAATGCCCTTATATCTATGGCAATTGCTACAGTAGTGATGGCTTTTACTGCTTCACTTTTGAATTATTATGTTTTTCTGCCTTTGTACCAAAAAGTTATGGGATGGCCTATGGATGCTATCATTGGTATGAGTAAGGCTGCAAATAAAAACATAGTGGATGTGAGAACCCTTATAGCATATGGTATTTTTCCTTTCAATGTGCTAAAAGGAATTATGCTTTCGTTAATCACTTTATTGATATATAAAAAGCTTTCACCAGTTTTGAAACATTGATTTTTTTGAGAATCCTCAGCGCATGCTGGGGATTATTTTTCTTTTTAATTTGTTAAAAGATAGTATATAATAAAGTTATAACGAGTGGGGTGAGAATTGGTGAAGAAGACTTATATTTGCAAAAATAGAGATGAGACCATTGCTTTAGGAGAAAAATTAGGAAGGCTGTTAAGGAGTGGAGATATAATTCTTTTATATGGTGAGCTGGGGAGTGGCAAAACTGTTTTTACAAAGGGAATTGCAAAGGGGTTAGAAATAAATGAGCCAATTACCAGCCCGACTTTTACTTTAGTCAATGAACATAGAGGCAGGATTCCTCTCTATCATTTTGATTTATATAGATTAGATGATTATACGGCCCTTTATGACATAGGTTATGAGGAATATTTTTATGACGAAGGAGTTTGTGCAATTGAATGGCCTGAAAGGTTAGGACCTTTACTTCCGAAAGAAAGGTTAGAAGTGATAATTCAAAAAGGAGAAAAAGAAGATGAAAGAGTTATTTTATTTAAAGATTTTGGGAGACGATATGAGGAGCTTTTAAAGGAGATGGGGCAATGAAAATTTTGGCAATAGATTCTTCTTCTAAAACTGCTACTGTTGCATTAGTAGATGAAAAGGGGATAATAGGAGAATACTCTATAAATTATCTAAGGCATTCAGTAATTTTAATGCCTATGATAGATGAACTACTTAAAAAGTGTGAAGTACCGATAAATCAAATAACTCATGTGGCTGTTTCAGAAGGACCGGGCTCTTTTACAGGGCTTAGAATTGGTGCTGCCACTGCAAAAGGTTTGGCTCATGCTCTTAACATACCTATTGTAGGAGTATCTTCTCTTTTAGCTCTTGCATATAATGTCAGTGAATTTGAAGGATTAATATGCCCTGTCATAGATGCTTTAAATGAAAATGTTTATGGAATGCTGATAAGAGGTGGTAATTTTGAAGTTTTAATAGATGCTGGGGTGTATTCTTTAGAGGAAATTACGGAGTTGGTAAGCAATTATTCTGACAAAGTGTTGTTCGTAGGAGAGGGTGTTTATTCCTATAAAGATAAATTACAAGAGATGATAAGGGGTAAAGCTTTATTTGCAAAGGACAAAGATAACATGGCAAGAGCAGCTTCCATAGGAGAGCTTGCTATTCAAAAGATAAAAAAAGGAGAAGTGATTAGTTACTTTGATTTCAAGCCGATGTATATAAGGAAATCGGCTGCTGAAATTCGTTTAAGTGGCGAGGGGAGTTAATTAATGGATGTTATTATAAGGCCTATGAGGAAAGAAGATGTGGAGGAGGTCTTGGAAATTGAAAAGCTAAGTTTTAGCACTCCTTGGTCTAAAGAAGCTTTTATAAGTGAAGTTACAAAGAACAGCTGTGCTAAGTATATAGTGGCGGAAGTTGACAACAAAATTGTGGGTTATGGAGGATTTTGGGTGGTTGTAGATGAAGGTCATATAACCAATATAGCAGTTCATCCGGAATACAGATCTAAAGGAATTGGAAGTAAAATTATGGAAGGTTTAATTGACCTTGCTAAGAAAAATGGAATAACTGCCATGACATTAGAGGTGAGAGAATCAAATATAACAGCGCAACATTTGTATGCAAAATATGGCTTTAGACCATTAGGTAGAAGAAAAGGCTATTATCAAGATAATAATGAGGATGCAATTATAATGTGGAAATACGACTTGTGATGGTGGTGAAATAATGGAGAAAGACATAATTATTTTAGGGATAGAATCTTCCTGCGATGAAACAGCTGCCGGAGTTGTAAAAAACGGCAAAGAAGTATTGTCGAACGTAATATATTCTCAAATAGAGATTCATAAAAAATATGGTGGGGTAGTGCCAGAAATAGCTTCAAGAAAGCATATTGAAGTAATATCTTTCGTAGTGGCAGAAGCATTAGAAAAAGCCCAGCTAAGTCTTGATGAAATAGATGTAATTGCGGCTACATATGGACCAGGATTAGTAGGTGCTCTTTTAGTTGGTTTGTCATATGGTAAAGCTTTAGCCTATGCAAAAAATAAGCCTTTTGTAGGAGTAAATCATATAGAAGCCCACATAGCTGCAAATTACTTAGGGGGTGATTTTGCTCCTCCTTTTATTTGCCTTGTGGCTTCCGGTGGACATAGCCACATTGTTTTTGTAAAAAATTATGGAGAGTACGAAGTAATGGGACAGACAATGGACGATGCAGCAGGAGAAGCCTTTGACAAAGTAGCAAGAGCTTTGGGCTTGGGATATCCTGGAGGGCCTGCTATTGAAAGGGCTGCAAAGCTGGGGAATATGGAAGCTATTGAGTTTCCCAAATCTTTTATGGAGGAAGGAAATTTTGATTTTAGTTTTAGTGGGCTTAAAACAGCAGTTTTAAACTATTTAAACAGGCAAAAGCAAAAAGGAGAAGAGGTGAATATTTATGATGTGGCGGCTAGTTTTCAAAGAAATGTGGTGGAGGTCTTGGTAAAAAAATTAATTGATGCAGCAAAGAGGAAAAATATTGGCAAAATTTCTATAGCAGGAGGGGTAGCTTCTAATAGTTTTTTGAGGGAAAAATTAGGAGAAGAAGCGAAGAAAATTGGAATAAGAGTCCATTATCCTGATAAAATTTATTGTACAGACAATGGGGCAATGATAGCTGCTGCCGCCTATTATGACTTTATAAAAGGGAAAACATCTGGCTTGGATTTAAATGCCATTCCTTACTTAAAGATTGGGGAAAGAATTTGACTGTTGAAAATGTGGAAATCTGTCGAAGTTTATGATGTACTGCCTTTTAAGGTCTGTGGATAACTTTGTGGATATTGTGCTTAAATATATTTCATTGTATTTACTGTAATAAAATAGAATGAAAATATATTAAAAATAAATCAAAATTTTAAAGCTTAGGGGGGTTATTATGAGAAATATTTTGCTTTTCACAAAATTAAATGACAATTACATAAAAGAAATCAAAGAGCAAATGGAGGGATATGACGTTCTTTACGTTCAAAATGAGGAAGAGGCTGAAAAGTATGTAAAAGATACAGAGATTATCATAAGCTTTGACTTTGAATTTTATTCCAATATTGTGGACAAGGCTTCAAACTTAAAATGGATTCATCTTTTGAGTGCAGGTGCAGATACTCTTCCTTTTGAAAAACTGAAAGAAATGAAGGTAATAGTTACTAATTCTAGAGATGTCCACAAATATCAAATTTCACAACAGGTTATAGGTTATATGCTTATGTTTGAAAGAAGTTTAAATACCTTTTTAAGAAATCAGATAAAAAAGGTGTGGGATAGGTCTGTTAGGGTTTCAGAACTTACAGGTAAGACTGCTTTGATAATAGGAGTAGGAAGCATAGGTGAAGAAATTGCAAGGCTTTTGAGAGAGTTTGGCATGAAGGTCTACGGTATAAGAAGTTCGGGCAAGCCTTCTTTATATGTTGAAAAAATGTACACTTCTATTGAAGACTGTGATGTATTGTCGCTTGCCGATTATGTGATATCTATACTTCCATTGACTAAAGATACTTATCACTCGATAGGAGAAAACGTATTTAATAGGATGAAAAATAGCAGTTACTTTATAAATGTTGGAAGAGGGAAAGTAGTGGATGAGAGAGCTCTTATAAATGCCCTTAAGAATAAGGTTATAAAAGGGGCTGCATTAGATGTTTTTGAAGAAGAGCCTTTAAGGGAAGACAGCCCTTTGTGGGATATGGAAAATGTGATAATCACTCCTCACATTGCAGGGGTTACGCCTCTATACATGCAAAGAGCGATGGAAATATTGAGAGAAAATTTGGATGCTTATAAAGAAGGAAGAACTTTAAGAAATATTGTGAATTTAGATAAAGGATACTAAAGCGGGTTTTTACCCGCTTAAATTTTCCCATTCTTCATACATTTCTTCTAATTTACTTTTAAGGGCATTGTATTCTTTTTGTATTTCTACAATTTCTCCTGTTTTATAAATTTTAGCATCACACATTTTTTCTTCCAAATATTTTATTCTTTCTTCAGCTTGATAAATTGAATTTTCAAGGTTTTTTAGATATTCTTTTTGCTGCTTTAACTTAAGTTTAGCCAATCTTTCTTTATACCTTTCGTTTTTTATCTGTGTTTTTGTTTTTTTGATTGTTTCTTCTTTTTTTTCGTTAAGCTGGTTTTTCTTTTCTATATAATAGCTGTAATTACCTAAGTATACTTCTACACCTTGAGGTGTCAAAATCATCACTTTTGTAGCAATTTTGTCTATAAAATATCTGTCATGGGAGACAAATAATAAAGTTCCAGTATAATCTAACAAAGCTTCTTCTAATACTTCTTTTGCTTTTAAATCTAAATGGTTAGTTGGTTCATCCATAAGTAGAAAATTCGCTTTTGAAAGGATGAGCTTTAGCAATGAAAGCCTTGCCTTTTCACCACCACTTAGTGTAGAGATAGTTTTAAAGACATCTTCTTCTTTGAAAAGGAAAGAAGCTAATAGTGTCCTCACTTCTGTTTGAGTAAGATATGGATTTTCATCCCATATTTCATCAATGACTGTTTTTTCAGCATTTAAACTTTTAAATTCTTGTTCGTAATAACCTGTTATTACGTTTGTGCCAAATTTAATTTCCCCTTCAAAATTGTCAATTTCCCCCACTAATATTTTTAAAAGAGAGCTTTTTCCTATTCCGTTTGGCCCTAAAAGGGCAATTTTTTCCCCTTTTTTTATTTCAAAAGATACATTGGAGAAAATTTGTCTGTCAAAGCGTAAAGACAAATTTTTGACTGTCAATACATCATTTCCGCTTTCTAAATCGAAATCAAAACGCAAGTTGATAGATTTATTATTTATCACTGGCTTTTCTATTATTTCCATTTTTTCTAATAGTTTTTGCTTGCTTTCTGCCATTTTTACTGACTTTTCTGTTCTACGGTTTTTTTGAATCTGTATAATTGATTTAATTCTTTTTATTTCTTTTTGCTGTTCTTCATAAGCTTTTAACTTTGCTTCCATTTCCAATTTTTTTCTTTTTAAATATTCTGTGTAATTGCCTTCGTAAACACTTAAATGAGTATTTTCAATTTCAAATATTCGAGTGACAATTTTATCCAAGAAATACCTATCATGGGATATAATTAAAATTGTACCATTATAAAATTTTAAATATTGCTCTAGCCATTCTATTGAGTTTATGTCTAAGTGATTGGTAGGTTCGTCTAATAATAGGACATCTGGACTTAAAAGTAAAGTTTTTGCCAGCATAAGACGGGTTTTTTGACCGCCGCTTAAAGTTGATACAGTTGTAGCAAATTGCGACACATCAAACCCTAATCCATTTAGTACACCTCTTATTTTACTTTCTACAGAATAACCATCTAATTCCTTATACTTATCTGTTAAAAAGGAATATTCTAAAAAAAGTTTATCAAGTAGATGTGAATCTTTTGTTTGTGAGATTTTTTCCTCTAGAGATTTAATTTGTTTTTCTAATTGGAATATTTCATCAAAAACTGTTTTTACTTCCTCATATATACTTTTTTCAGAATCAATTACAGTGTTTTGTTGTAGATATCCAATTTTATTTGTAGAAATTGAAATTGTTCCACTGTCAGCTTCAGTAAAACCGGCTAAAAGGTTAAAAAGAGTGGATTTTCCAGCACCATTTTCGCCAATTACTCCTATTTTGTCTCCTTCATTGACTATAAAAGAAATATTTTGTAGAATTATATCGATACCGTAACTTTTTGTCACATTGCTTACTGTTATGATTGCCATAAATATAACCTCCTGTTCATATTAAATATATCAAAAAAATTTATTTTGTAAAAGTGTAGTAAACTATAACTTTTTTTTAATATGTGTCGATAAAAATTAATGAGTGTATTTATAAATGGAAGGTGATGGACTTGGATATAGCTACAGTAGTAGGTATAGTTGTTGCAGTAGGGGCTATAATTTATGGATTTATATTAGGGGGAGGTACTGTTGCTTCTTTAATAGATGTACCTTCTGCTATAATAGTTTTGGGGGGTACTATAGGGGCTACTATAATTACTTATTCTATGGATAACATTAAAAAAGTGCCGAGACTTTTGGCAAGGGCTTTTAAAAATGAAAAGGATAATTATCTTGAGATAATAAAGTATTTTACTTATTTGGCTCAAAAAGCCAGAAGCGAAGGGCTTTTAAGCCTTGAATCCGAAATAGAATCTGAGGAGATAAAGAAATTTGATCCTATTTTGAAAGAGTGCTTAGAGCTAGTCGTTGACGGATCTGATATGGAACTTATTAAAACGACTATGGAGAATAAGATATACGTAGAGGATATGGAAGCTAAAAAAGAAGCGGGTATTTTTGAGTCGGCGGGTGGTTATGCTCCTACAATGGGTCTTATAGGAACAGTTATGGGACTTGTTCAAGCGTTGGGTAATTTAACTGAACCGGACAAATTAGGCCCTGCCGTAGCGGTAGCATTTATAACTACACTGTATGGTGCCATTTTAGCAAACGTGTTTTTCCTTCCTATTGCTCAAAAATTAAAAAATAGGGCTAAAGTAAAAACAACTGAAAGAGAATTAATATTAGAAGGAAGTCTTTCACTGCAAGCTGGGGAAAATCCAAGGATATTAGAGAGAAAGTTAATGACATTTGTCGCGCAGGCACAGCTTAAAAATACACCTCAGAAAGGCGGTGTAGAATTAAATGAAGAGGTTGGAGGAAGATGAATCAAAACCAAATCACGATAGATGGGTGCTTACTTACTCTGATATGATGAGTTTGCTTTTAGTATTTTTTATTGTACTGTACTCAATAAGTACTGTTAATGCTACCAAATTTGCTCAAATTGCCAGTTCTTTAAGCAAAACTTTTACAGGGACCGATTACGTGTTATTTCAATATAATGGGAGTAGTTTTATGGATGGTAACAGTGGAGACAAAAGTAGTTTGGGAGAAATTGAAAAGCAATTGAAGGGTTTTATAAAAGAAAACAATCTTCAAGGTGCAGTAACCAGTTATATAGATGAAAGAGGACTTGTAATAAGTTTACAGGATTCTCTTTTGTTTGATTTAGGTTCTGCTGATGTACGTCCTGAAGAGAAAGAGGTTTTAATAAAAATAGGTGATATGTTAAAAAGTCTTCCAAATCATATTAGAGTGGAAGGTTTTACTGATGACCTCCCAATACACAATAATAAATTTGATTCAAACTGGGAACTGTCTGTTATAAGAGCAACTAATGTAGTGAAAATATTAGTAAATGAAGTAGGTATAGAACCTGCCAGAATTTCTGCAGTAGGATATGGGGAATACAGGCCTGTTGTTCCAAATAACTCAGAAGAAAATAGAAGACTTAATAGAAGAGTAGACATTGTCATTATGAATACAGAATATAATAAATGGGAGCCTAAAAGCCAGTAAAATTAAAAAATTTTAGAATTCCTCATATTCTACTATGTTTTTATTACGTTGACAAAAAATTTACAATATTATATAATTCAATTACATAGTAGAATGAGGTGAGGACAGTGAGCAAAAAGACTATAGTATCAATGGCTGTAATAAGAAGGCTCCCAAGATATCATAGATATCTTGAAGAACTTCTTAAAAACGATGTAAAGCGTATTTCTTCAAGGGAATTAAGCGAAAAAATGGGAGTTACTGCTTCTCAAATTAGACAGGATTTAAATAATTTTGGCGGTTTTGGACAGCAGGGATATGGCTATAATGTAGAAGAGCTTTATAATAATTTGACTAAGATTTTAGGCCTTGATAAAACTTATAATACTATCATCATAGGAGCAGGAAATCTTGGTCAAGCGATTGCCAATTATACTAGCTTTGAAAAATCTGGCTTTAATTTAAAGGGGATTTTTGATATTAATCCTCGTTTATTTGGGCTTAAAATTAGAGATGTTGAAGTGATGGACGTAGAAACAGTAGAAGATTTTATAGCCCGTAATAAAATCGACATAGGTATTTTATGTATTCCCAAGGATAATGCTCAATATACTGCTGACAGACTGGTGAGAGCGGGAATTAAGGCGATTTGGAATTTCTCGCCAATAGATTTAAAGGTGCCTGATGATGTAATTTTAGAAAATGTTCATTTAAGTGATAGTTTATTTACTGTATCATATAGATTAAATGAAGAAGAGCTCTTTAAAAAGTTAAAAGGAGAAACTGCTAAAATAGATGGGTAGTGTAAATTTTCTATCCATCTATTTTAATTTTGGCATGAATTTTGATTGATTTTATTTTAATTGACATTCTAACTAATAAAAATTACAATTATATTTGAGATTATGTAAAGTAGAAAGGCGAGAAAAATGGATAAGTTGACGATTTGGGAAGTATTTTTGTTTTCAGTGCCAGAGGCAGCAGTTATAATAAGTATTGCTTTTGGTTTAGGGGGAGTAAAGTTTAAGCCAAAAGAGATTTTGTATATAAGCTTACTTACTGGAATCATATTGTACTTTATAAGGCCATTGGTCAGTAGTTATATTGTAAATGTTATACTTTATATCGGGGTATTAATGATTTTGTTTTTGGTATTTAAAGTTATGGACTTTTTTAAAGGGATGATGAGCGTCATTTTAGCCGTCTCCATTTACTTAATAATAGAATATCTAAATGTTACGGCAATTCAATTTTT
>Ga0224486_100178_pt1 | contig 28421 bp, 35 predicted proteins | sample TexhydDE_CT_test_FD_172013 | JGI IMG/M metagenome (GOLD analysis project Ga0224486, IMG submission 172013) | Fracking water microbial communities from deep shales in Oklahoma, United States - hydraulically fractured wells DE_CT_test ... | reverse complement strand
CCCCTTCTGGTTTACGGCCCCCTGGTTGAGCCGGGAGTAAATCTGGGAACCCGGAGCACTTTCAGCGACGTGGCGGCCTCCGTGGCCGAGTTTTTCGGGCTTTCCTATCCCCGGGGAACCAGTTTCGTCCGGGAAGTGGTTATCCGGTAGCACCGGCACCGTCAGGAAAATTATTCTGAGGTGAAAATCATGCGCATGTACGATATAATCCTGAAAAAACGCCAGGGATTGGAACTATCCACGGAAGAAATCAATTTTTTTATCCGGGGATATACGGCCGGGGAGATACCCGATTACCAGGCTGCGGCGTTGTTAATGGCTATTTTCTTTCAGGGTCTGAATTTCCGGGAGACGGCTGACCTTACCGTGGCCATGGCCGGGTCGGGCGATCAGGTAGACCTCTCAGGAATTCCCGGTTGCAAGGTGGATAAACACAGTACCGGCGGTGTAGGGGATAAAACTACCCTGGTGCTGGCTCCGCTGGTAGCCGCTGCGGGGGTGCCCGTGGCCAAAATGTCCGGCCGGGGGCTGGGTCATACGGGGGGAACCGTGGATAAGCTGGAATCCATTCCCGGGTTTAAGGTGAATCTTTCCCCGGATGATTTCATACGCCAGGTCAGGGAGATTGGCGTGGCCATAGTGGCTCAAACGGGCAACCTGGTGCCGGCAGACAAGAAGCTATACGCGTTGCGGGATGTGACGGCCACGGTGGACAGTATTCCCCTGATTGCCTCCAGCGTGATGAGTAAAAAAATTGCGGCCGGGGCAGATGCTATCGTCCTGGATGTGAAGACGGGAAACGGGGCTTTTATGCGGTCTGTGGAGGACGCTTCAGCCCTGGCCCGGACCATGGTAGCCATCGGTCGCCTGGCGGGTAAAAAGGTAGTGGCTCTAATAAGCGATATGGAGCAGCCCCTTGGTTTTGCTGCCGGCAATGCACTGGAAGTGCGGGAAGCCATTGAAACCCTGTCCGGCCGGGGACCATCCGATTTGCGGGAGCTGTGTCTATTGCTGGGGAGCCACATGCTCGTCCTGGCCGGTGTGACATCCCGGGTCGAGGATGGCATAAAGCTGCTGACCGGTTTGCTCGAGCGGGGGCATGCCCTGGCTAAATTCCGGGAAATGGTGCAGGCTCAGGGAGGCGATCCGCGGGTGGTGGATGAACCGGATCGTTTACCGGAAGCCTCGCAAAAGGAGCAGGTAACCGCACAGGAAAATGGGTTTGTGGCGGCCATCCATGCCGAAATGATTGGCCGGGCTGCCATGCTCCTGGGAGCAGGTCGCAAAACCAGGGAAGACACCATCGATCCGGCTGTGGGGGTGGTAGTGCATAAAAAGGTGGGGGATCGGGTTGGCAGGGGGGATGCCCTGGCTACCCTGCATATTAACAGCCGGGAGAATCTGGCCCTGGTCCGGCAGCTGGTTGCCGGGGCTTTTCATCTCAGTACCGCTGCCCCTCCGGCAAGGGAACTGGTTTACAGTGTAATTGGCTATGGGGATAATGATACGGATATCAACCAGTAGTTTTCAAAAAGGAGTGGAGATTCCTTGAAGGATCAGTGGAGGGGCTTTTTTTTCGTGGTTATGGCCGCTTTTTTATGGGGCCTTTCCGGTAATGTGGCCAAATATTTATTTAACCAGCAGGTTGATCCCCTGGATGTAGTGCAGATGCGGCTGTTCTTATCTTTTGTATTTCTTCTTTTTTACCTGGTCGTGGTCCACCGTTCTCTTATTCTGATCAGGAAAGAGGACGTAGCTTACATGATCATTTTCGGTACCTTCGGCGTAACTGCCGTCCAGTCCACCTATCTCCTGGCCATCAGCCAGACCAATGTGGCCACGGCTATTTTCCTGCAGTACCTGGCTCCGGTACTGGTTCTGGGTTACGGGCTTATACGGGGTCAGGAAAAATTAACCTTACCCAGCGGTTTTGCTCTCTTTTTTTCTGTCCTGGGTGGTTTTCTGATGGTTAAGGGCAATCCCGGTGCCGGGCTGGCAGTAAATATTCCCGGCCTTACTGCCGGGCTTGCTTCCGCCGCCACTTTTGCTTTTTATACCCTTTACGGTAAAAAGGGCCTGGCCAGTTATTCCCCCTGGACGTTATTGCTCTACGGTTTTGGCGTGGGCAGCGTGGTATTCAGCTTTTACCGCCTACCATGGCTTACCCTGGCTCACTACTCCTGGCGGGAATGGCTCTTTTTTATTTACATTGCCCTTTTTGCTTCTATCCTGCCCTTTGGCTTTTATTTTAAAGGGTTGAGTTACTTGAGCCCCATCAAGACAAACCTGACCAGCACCCTCGAACCGGTAATTGCCGGTATACTGGCCTACCTGCTGCTCGGCGAGAAATTAACTCCCTGGCAGGTCCTGGGCTGTGTCTTTATCCTGGCTGGAGTAATCTTGATTCAGCTTTCCGGCCTCAGGCAGGTACGAAGCAGCTTAAATGATGCTATCGCTAAAACCAGAACCGGTTAGCGGTTATCTCCAGGAAGTCGCATTATTAAATCCCCGGCCTTCCTATATGGATGCCGGGGATATTTTTTAAATCGTAGTTGACATTTGTCTATAACAGGAATAGAATAGTTATGGACTATAGTTCAAAAGGAGGGAGCCCATGAAAGTAGCTGTTTGTGCCCGGGAGAGCCATATAAATTCCCCGGTGGATCAGCGCTTTGGCCGCTGTCCGTATTTTGTCGTGGTGGACGTGGACAGCGGGGATTGGGAAGGGCTGCCGAATACGGGGTGCCATTCCGGGGGTGGCGCCGGTATTCAGACGGCTCAGTTGCTGGTCAACGCCGGGGTCAAAGCAGTTCTCGTAGACCGGATCGGTCCCAATGCCATGGAAGTGCTGGCCAGGGCTGGCATCCAGGTCTACGAAGGAATTAGCGGTACGGTAAGCCAGAGCGTTGAGGCTTACCGGCAGGGACATTTAAAGCTCCTTAGCCAGCCGAACTCTCCCCGTCATAGTCGTAGAGGAAGGAGCTAGTGTTATGGTTGTTGCCGTAGCCAGCGGTAAAGGGGGTACGGGTAAAACCACTTTGGCCAGCAGCCTGGCCCTGGTAGCCGCGGAAAAAGGGAAGGTTATATTTCTCGACTGCGATGTGGAAGAACCCAACGGTCATATTATGCTCAAGCCGCGCTGGGAAAAAAAAGAGGCCGTACAGGTTCCGGTACCGGAAATTAACCAGGAGAAATGCACTTTCTGCGGCAGGTGTGCCGAAATTTGTGCCTTTCATGCCCTGGTGGTTCTTCCGCAGGAGGTTCTGCTTTTCCCCACCATGTGTCACGGTTGCGGGGGGTGCTGGCATCTCTGTCCGGCCGGGGCTATTTCCCCCGGGTGGCGGGAAATAGGACTGGTGGAGGAAGGTTCAAGTGAGGGGATCGGCTTTGTCCGGGGCCGGTTGAATGTGGGCGAGGCAATCAGCCCTCCCCTTATCGAAGCAGTTAAGGAGCGGTGCCGGCCGGGGGAGCTGAATATACTTGACGCGCCGCCGGGAACTTCATGTCCGGTGATCCGGACAGTAAAAGGTGCCGATTTTTGCCTGCTGGTTACCGAGCCTACGCCTTTTGGACTTCACGATCTGGAGCTGGCCTGTGAGATGGTGGCCAGCCTGGGAGTGCCCTGTGGGGTTGTGGTTAACCGTTCGGATGGCGACGATCGTCTCATACGCCAGTTCTGCCAGCAGAATAACCTCCCTTTACTGCTCCAGCTACCCCATGACCGGGAGGTGGCCAGGGGTTATGCCCGGGGCATTCCTGCGGTCAAGGTGCGCCCGGAGTGGAAAGAATACTTTGCAGCGCTGCTTTCTTTTATAGAGGAAGGGGGGTGCACCGGTGCGCGAACTGGTGGTGCTCAGCGGGAAGGGAGGCACGGGCAAGACTACCGTCTGCGGGAGTCTGGCCGTACTGGCTCCCGGTAAGGTGCTGGCCGACTGTGATGTGGATGCGGCAAACCTGTACCTGCTGCTGGATCCCGTGGTCAAATCCGCTTCCCCTTTTTATGGCTTGAAGAAAGCTACCATCAACAAGGAAAAGTGCCTGGGTTGCAACCTTTGCCTGCATTTGTGCCGGTATGATGCCATAAGGCCAGGGTTTGTGGTGGACCCCGTTCTCTGTGAAGGGTGTGCCCTTTGTTACCACGCCTGCCCCTGCGGGGCCGTAGAGATGATGGATCACGTGGCCGGGCATTTATTTCATTCCGAGACCAGATATGGCCCCCTGGTGCATGCCCGGCTGGGTATAGCCGAGGATAACTCGGGAAAACTGGTGGCGGCGGTACGTAAAGAAGCCCGCCGCCTGGCTGAGGAAGAAAAAAAAGAATTAATTATAACCGATGGTCCGCCCGGTATAGGCTGCCCGGTAATTTCCTGCCTCTCGGGAACGGATCTGGTGCTGGTGGTAACTGAACCTACTTTTTCCGGAAAGCACGATCTGGAACGGGTTCTGGATCTGGCTGAGCATTTTGGATGCCGGGCCGCTGTATGCGTAAATAAGTGGGACCTGGAGCCGGAGAATACCCGGGCGGTGGAATCGCTCTGCAACCGGCGCCGGGTTCCCGTGGTGGGGCACCTGCCCTACGATGAAAGTGCAGTGGAAGCAGTTAAAAGAGGCCGGCCGGTTATCCTGGAATGTTCCAGAACCATGGAAAAGGGAATTCTGGCCTTATGGGATCAGCTTAAAGCTCTACTGAATTGAGGTGATAGTTATGCCTGTAAATGATGAAAAATGCAGTACCTGTAAGGACAGGGATACCGGACAATGCGACCCTGAAAAATGTGCGGGGCCTTCCGTACTGCCCCTCAACGAGGCCAGCGATATTAAACGGGTTGTTGCGGTTGTAAGCGGTAAAGGCGGTGTGGGCAAGTCTTCGGTCAGCGCCCTTCTGGCTGTTGCCCTTGCCCGGCGTGGTAACCGGGTAGGTATCCTGGATGCGGATATAACCGGCCCGAGTATTCCCAAGCTTTTCGGGGTAATCGACCGCCCGGAACAATTCAATAAATTTATTTTGCCGGCAAGGACAATAACGGGTATCCGGCTGATGTCGTTGAACCTTCTGCTGCCCCAGGAAGACGACCCGGTAATCTGGCGCGGTCCAATCCTGTCCAGCGCCGTCAAACAGTTCTGGACCGACGTGGCCTGGGGCGAGCTGGATTACCTGATTGTGGACATGCCTCCGGGTACCGGGGATGTACCGCTGACAGTAATGCAATCCCTGCCGCTGGACGGGCTGCTGATTGTTTCTTCACCCCAGGACCTGGCCATGATGGTGGTAAAAAAGGCTATAAAAATGGCGCGTCTTATTAACGTACCCATTCTGGGGCTGGTGGAGAATATGAGTTACCTGCTCTGCCCCCACTGTGGCGAGAAAATTCAACTTTTTGGTTCAAGCCACGTAGAAGAGGCGGCCCGGAAAAACAACCTGCCGTTACTGGCCGTCCTTCCTGTAGATCCGAAATTAACGGAGCTTGGTGATGCCGGGCTTATTGAAAACTACAACGGCCCTTCCATGCAGGGCTTTGAGAACCTGGTGGATTTTCTGGACAAAACACTGGATAAAAAAACTAAGGAGCGTGAAAGAGCATGAAAATTGCCCTCCCCAACGATCATGGTCGGGTAAATCAGCATTTTGGCAGGAGTGAAGAATTTGTTATTTTCGAGATGTCGGGTCAGGAAATTAAAAGCCGGGAAACGATCTCAACCGCTACCCTGCAGCATAATCATGAGGGCCTGGCCGAGCTGTTTAAAAACAAGGGGGTTGAAGTATTAATCCTCGGCGGCGTGGGTCCCCGTGCCATCCAGGCGCTGCAGCAATACGGCCTTCAGGTTATTACCGGTGCGAGCGGCGATGTGGAAGAAGTAGCCCGGGCTTATGCCCGGGGAGAACTGGTCAGCCAGGGGATTATATGCAACCATGGTCATGGTCACGGCAGTCACTGTCACCACGGTCCGGGGTGCAGCTAAGGACGGTAGAAATAAAGGAGGCTTTTAAACCCCTCCCCAGATTGTTGACAAAGTACTTTGGGGATGTGCCCTGGTTTTACTCGTCGCTCCCGGTCGTTTCGCTGGCCGGGCCATAAGGCCTCAGCTCCGGTCTTCGGCGGGTACAGGCCACATTCACACATCCTGTGTTCAGGTGGCCTCCGCGGACGTCCTGTCCGCGGCCCCGCCTCATCCCGTCGCTTCGGCCTGGCCCGGCAGCGCTCACTCCAGGTCGCTCCTCTGTAAAACCAGGGCACATAAAAAGATTGCCAGCAATCTGAGCAAGGCTTTATAGCCCTCCTCATACTTTAATCGATGCCATGGTTAACCATTAAAACGGATGACAGCGGTCGCCCGCGTGGGCGACCGCTGTTCCGGTAACTTTGCCGCAAGTATTCAGCCAAGAAACATCCCGGGAGGTTTTGTAAATGGACTTTGAACTGGATAAACTGGCTGCCGAACTCCAGAAAGAAGTATGGTCGCAATTCAGCGAAGTGGTAATTGATCATGCAAATAATCCCAGAAACGTCGGGAGTATCGAGGAAGCAGATGGATACGCCAGTGTTACCGGTGTCTGCGGCGATACAATTCAGATCTGGCTGAAGGTTAAAGACGATTCAATCAGCGAAATAAAATTCTGGACTGATGGCTGCGGGACCACCATTGCCGCTGGAAGCATGGTTACCGAACTGGCCAGGGATAAGACTGTGGCCGAAGCCTTGCAGATTACCCCCCGTGATGTGCTGGACGCTCTGGGAGGGCTGCCTGATGAAAGCGCCCATTGTGCTTTCCTGGCGGCAAATGCCCTGCATGAAGCCATAAAAGACTACCGGAAATCTCAGGGCAGGGGTTCAGCGCGGGATTAGAAAACCTTTTTCCGCGTCAGTTCCTCCTGAACATCAACCAGTGCTTCACCGAAACGCTGGAAATGCACCACTTCCCTTTCCCGCAGGAAGCGCAGGGTATCCTTTACGCCGGGATCATCGGTCAGGCGGATCAAATGCTCATAGGTGGTCCGGGCCTTTTGTTCCGCTGCCATATTCTCATGCAGGTCGGTTACCGGATCGCCGGTGGCCTGAACGTAGGCAGCCGTCCACGGAACTCCACTGGCATCCACCGGGTAAACTGCATGGTCATGTTCGGCAAAATAGGCGCCCAGATCTTCCCGGCGCAGCTGTTCCGGTGTGGCACCTTTTAACAGGCGGTAAATCATGGTGCCCACGATTTCCCAGTGGGCCATCTCTTCGGTACCTATATCTGTGAGGAGGCCGCGGGCCTTTCGGGTAGGCATGGTATAGCGCTGGGTTAAGTATCGAACGGCAGCGGATAGCTCGCTGTCAGGGCCACCGTACTGGGCCATTAGATATTTGGCCATGCGCAGGTCGGTTTTATAAACCCTTGCCGGATATTCCAGCTTTTTTTCGTAAATCCACATCCTCTCCAGTCCTTTCTAAAATTGAATTTCCCAGGGCCACGGCTCTTCAATCCATCGCCATGGGTATTCACTGGGCGAGAACCCATAGGATACCAGGGGACCATACAGGTGCTCGTAATGGGCCTTTAACTGGTTGAGGCGCTCGGTGACCTGGTTGTAATCGTTTAAAGGTTCCTGTTCTTCGGGATGGGTGTCCAGGTAAAGATTGAGCTCTATAGCCGTGAATTCCAGGGCCATAATTTCGTGCAGCAGTTGCAGTTGCCTCGAATCCACTTATTGTCCTCCTTTCCATTTGACTTCAATAAGGATAGGGACTGTAAAGTTCCGGGAATAGAGTCCCTTTTTCTAAAGCTTCGGCCGGGGAATAGGTTCTGCCGTATCTCTGGGGAGGTACATAGGCCTGGGCCAGCCTGAGCGGGGGATAAAAGCCGGATGTATGGGTTATGGTAGTGGCATCAGCGGCCGTTACTTTTAGTTCCTGCCCCGTTTCTTTTTCTGTACCCGACATATCCAGTATCCTCCTTATATGGAAAACTATGCATTTATATTAGATAAAGTATGTAACACCCTTTGAGAATGATACTTTAAAACCGGGGCACGTCCCGGAAGCCGCCTTTTCGAGGCGGCCTTATTTTTTTAAAGCCACCTTTTTGTCAGAAACTAGATCCCGGGGCGACTTATAAATTTCACTTGAACTGTAAACCTTAAGTGAGAACAAAGGCCGGGTGGCTATAAATAACCGGGAAAGCGTTGAGGTGGAATAACGTGCTGCACTTTACCCTGTGCCATCGTGCCCGCATCGTGCTGGCCGCAGTTGTTTTAACTGTGGTCATGCAGGCAGCCTTCCCCGCGGCGGCGTCTCCACCAACCGGAGAACTGGCCGGGAGGATAATCGTTGTTGATCCGGGACATGGTGGAGACGATCCTGGTGCAGTGGGATGTCACGGTATTGTGGAAAAAGATGTGGCCATGGAAATCGGCCAGCGGGTGGCGAAAATTTTCCGGCAGGCCGGGGCCCGGGTGGTATTGACCCGGGAGGGAGATAAAGGGCCGGTACCCGGAGAAAAGGGGCTGAAAGCAATTCAAACCTACGACCTGGCCCGGCGGGTGGAGCTGGCCAACCGGTGCGGTGCGCATCTATTTCTCAGCATCCATTTGAATCATTTCTCCGAGGCCGATGAATACGGTGCCCAGGTATTTTACCAAACAGGTTCCCGGGAAGGACAAAAACTGGCTGAGGCCATCCAGGTGGAGTTAAACAGAGACCTGGTGGATTCAGGACGCCAGGCCCTTGCCGGAGACTTTTACGTTTGCCGTAACTCACGCATGCCGGCGGTAATTGTGGAAGTCGGATTTTTAAGCCATGAGCATGAATCACGGCAACTGACCGATCCCGGTTACCAGGAGCGGGCTGCCCGGGCAATTCTGAAGGGTGTGATTAATTACTTCCGGGGTGACGAGGGGGAGGTGAAACAGCGTGATTAGAATGAGCCGTCTCTTAATGGTGGTGTTCCTTTTATGCCTGCTGGCCGGTGCCGTCGCTGTCGGTGCGGGTTACCCGGAAACCAGGGATTTTTCCCGGCAGAAGTTGCAGGATAAGGATTATATACCTTTGCAAAGGCAGATGGAAAAGTTTATTCAGACCAGAAAATCCACCTTTGCCATTTACTTTGAAGACCTTGCTTCCGGGGCCAGTTTCGGTATAAATGCTGATAAACCCATGGTGGCAGCCAGCACGGTTAAACTGCCCATGGCTCTTTACATAAATGAACAGGTTGTCCAGGGCAAAATGCACTGGTACGACCGGGTGACTTATCGTAAAGCCACCGACTACGAAGACGGGTCGGGGGTGTTGCGCTACGAGGCCAGGGACGGGGATACCTATTCCCTCCGCCTCTTGACCAACCTGGCCATTACCATCAGTGACAATGTGGCTTTTCGTATGCTGGCCAGGCATGTGGGCAGGCCGAATTTTTATGCCTACATGAAAGAACTGGGCGGCCGGACGGTTTATCCGGGAGGGAAAAATTTAACCACCGCCCGGGACCTGGCCACCTATGTCAGGGCCACCCTGGATTTTGCCCGGCGCCATCCGCGGGAGGGCCAGCGCCTGCTGGATGACCTGGCTCACCCCTCCTTTCACGTCGGCTTACCCGGGCTTCTTCCCCATCATGTTATGGTGGCCCATAAGGAAGGAGACCTGGACAATGTGGCCAACGACTGCGGGGTAGTTTTTTGCCAGCGGCCATATATTCTGGTGGTATTATCCAGTGGAGTAAAGGATGTCCGGGAGGGTTTTGCCGATATAGCCCGGCTGAGCAGGATGGCCTATGATTTTCAGGAGTCCCTCCCGGCAGCTGAAATATTCCCTGATTACCAGCCGAAACCAAAGAAGTAGGGAGGTTTAAATTGAAATGTTTGCCCGGAGGATATTCTGCACCTTGCTGGCCTGCTTGTTTTTCATGGTTCACGCCCTGCCAGCCTGGGCGGTAAAGGAGAAGGAAGAGGGAACCAGTGGCGGGCTGGAAACCACTGCTGAATCTGCGGTGCTCATGGATGCTCACTCGGGAAGGGTTTTATGGTCCAAGAATCCGGATAAAGAATTGCCCATGGCCAGCGTAACCAAAATTATGACCCTTCTTCTGGCCGTAGAAGCGGTGGAGCAGGGTCAGGTGAGCCTCAAGGATCGGGTGGTGGCCAGTGAAAATGCGTGGGAAATGGGCGGCTCGCAAATTTACCTTGAGCCCGGAGAGGAATTCAGCCTGGAGGAAATGCTCATTGCGGTGGCTGTGGGGTCCGCCAATGATGCCAGTGTGGCTGTAGCCGAACACATCCTGGGTAGCGAAGAGGCTTTTGTGGAAGCCATGAACCGGCGGGCGAAAGAACTGGGCTTAAAACATACTCATTTTGTCAATTGCACGGGTCTGCCTGCCCCGGGACATTATACTTCGGCCTATGATATGGCGGTTATTTTGCGGGAGTGCTTGAAATATCCCCTTTTCCGCCGGATATCCTCCATATACGAATATGACCTGCGGGGCGGGAAATTCAAGCTGTGGAACACAAACAAGCTTCTCAAGTGGTATGAAGGTGTGGATGCCGGTAAAACAGGCTGGACCAATGAAGCCAAATACTGCCTGGCCTCATCGGCGGTACGGGACGGTCTGCGGTTGATCGTAGTGGTTCTGGGTACGCCCGAGCCCAAAAGTCATTTCCGCGAATCCATCAAGCTTTACAAGTATGGTTTTGCCCGGTACAAGGCGGTGAATATTTACCCTGCGGGCGCCAGGGTAAAGTCCATCCCGGTGAGTAAAGGCGTGGTGGACAGGGTGGATGTAGTGGCCAGAGAGCAGGTAACGGTAGTAACGCCGAAAGGGGAAGACCGTGGTCTCAGCACCCACCTGGAACTTCCTGCCTCTGTAACTGCTCCCGTTGAGAAGGGACAGCAGCTTGGTTTCTGTATCGTGAAAAAGGATGGTCGGGAATTGTTGCGCGTGCCCCTGGTGGCCCGTTACGAAGTTAAAAAGGCCAGCCTGCTGCAGCAAATTAAAAAAGTATTTTTCCGCCAGCACAGCATTGGTTAGCAGGTGTCCCGGCAGCAGGGGCACCTTAAAATTTGCATTTCCGAAGAATATATGGTAACATTTAGCAGGAAAATGCTGCCCGCCGTAGAAGTTTAAGTTAAACAGCTAAGGTACCAGAAGTGCGGGGTGAACTGAGTTGGAACTGGATCTGGAAATCAGGCAGGATACCCTGATCGTCCGTCCACAGGGTGAACTGGACCTGGGAGTGGCTGACTTATTACGCCACACCCTGGAAGATTCTTTAAACAAGTACAACGTACGCCACCTGGTTTTAAATTTGAGCCGGGTTACTTTTATTGACAGTTCCTGCCTGGGAGTTATTCTTGGGCGTTATAAGCGCCTGGCCAGGGAAGGGGGCAAAGTTTCCCTGGTTGGCCTGCAGCCTCACGTGCACCGCATTTGTGAGCTTTCAGGACTTTTTCAGGTCATGGGTGAATACAGCACCGAAGAAGAAGCCATAGCCAGAGCCGGGTGAGGGGGGATTGCTGTGAAAGTGGTTAACCAGCTGAAAATGGAATTTTTAAGCCTGCCGGCCAACGTGGCTTTTGCCCGGGTGGCTGTGGCTGCCTTTGCTTCCCAACTGGATTTTACATTAAATGACCTGGAAGAAATTAAAGTGGCCGTTTCGGAAGCGGTAGCCAATGCCATTATCCATGGTTACGAAAATTCCCCCACAGGCATAGTAAAAGTGCATGTTTCTCTGCTGGAGACAGGAATAGAAATCCGGGTGGAAGATAACGGCAGGGGCATTGCCGATATCAAAAAAGCGCTGGAACCTGCTTATTCCACCGATCCTGAACGCATGGGACTGGGGTTTGTATTCATGCAGTCCTTTATGGACCGCCTGCATGTGGATTCCAGCCCGGCCAGGGGGACCCGGGTGACGATGTTTAAAAACATTAATAACCGGGGTGCAGCGGCCGCTTCCCAGGGGGGGCATTGAGGTGATTGCCCCATGAGTACCCGGTTAGTGGAAATGAATTTACCCCGCTTCCCTCTCCTGGGCGATAAGGAGATGAGGGAGTTATTGCGCCGCGCCCGGGCGGGGGATAAGGCTGCCCGGGAAAAGTTGATTAACTGTAATTTGAAGCTGGTCTTCAATCTGGTCCGGCGCTTTCAAAACCGGGGTTATGAACTGGAGGACCTGTTCCAGATTGGTTGCATCGGTTTAATGAAGGCCATTGATAAATTTGATTTAAGCTATGATGTAAAATTTTCTACCTATGCCGTACCCATGATTGTGGGGGAAATCCGGCGCTTTTTAAGAGATGATAATCCTGTTAAGGTAAGCCGGTCAGTTAAGGAGACCGCCTACCGTATTCAGCAGGCCCGGGAACGCCTGACGGGGCGGCTGGGGCGGGAACCCTCGGTGGGTGAAGTGGCCGCGGAGCTGGGGATATCCCGGGAGGATGTTGTAATGGCCATGGAAGCTGCCCAGGCACCCACCTCCATTTACGAAACTCTCCACCAGGACGACGGGGATCCCATATACCTCCTGGATCAGCTCCGGGACGGAGATGAGGGGGAATTACCCTGGCTGGATCATATTACGGTAAAAGAATTACTCATGTCCCTGCCCGAACGGGATAGAAAAATTATTATCTGGCGCTTTTTTGAGGACAAAACCCAGGCCGATGTGGCCCGCCGGCTGGGCTTATCCCAGGTTCAGGTGTCCCGGCTGGAACGCCAGGCTTTAAAAAAACTCAAAGAAATGATGCGCTCCGGGGAAGAGGGGTAACTCCGGGAGTTTTTTTTCGGTATAAAATACGAGCTCATCGCGGATAATAATTTCAGTGTTAAAAAGTTTATCAAAGGGGAGTGACTTTATGCATATTAAAGTTTCAGAATTAGTGGGTGAATCGCCTAATGGCTGGAAAGCTGCTGTTCAGGCGGCCGTAGACGAGGCCTCCAAAACCATCAGCGATATTGTGGGCGTGGAGGTAGTTAACCTGACGGCCAACGTCCAGAATGGCCGGGTTGTGGAGTACAAAGCCAATGTCAAAATTGCCCACCGGGGCTAAATCAAATACAGAACCTGCCTGTATTTTGCAGGCAGGTTCTGTATTTAGAGCTTTTTAAGTTTTTGGGGAGGGATATTTGGAGGTTTACATAATATGCAGGATTTGGCCCCGGTAAAGTCGAATCTCTCCCGGAGACGGGCCGGCAGGTTTTAATCTTTAAAAATGGCAGGAATTACTGAGGTAATTTTTCAAAATTTTCAACGATACTTCGGAAGAAACCGGGTACCGGCTGTGTGGAACGGGTTGCAGTGTTATAGTTTACATAAACAGTTTCTGCTTTGAGTACCAGCACCTCGCTATTCTCTTTATAAATTTCAAAATCTACCGTAAAGCTTTTATTTCCAATATGGGTAATCCGTACCCCTATTTCCAGTACCTCGTCAAAAAAGGCGGGTGCTTTGAATTCAAGGGTGGTTTTTACCAGAACCATATCCATCTTGCCTTCTCTGGCCAGCTGATTGTAATCCAGCCCGAGGTGCCGGAAATATTCCGTAATGGCTACGTCCAGATAGGTCAGGTAATGGGCATTGAAAACGATTCCCTGACCGTCAATTTCAGAATAGCGTACCCTCAGCCGGTGAAAAAAGCGAAAATCGGAACGCATATTAATTCTCCTGGAAGCTGTTTTGCTAGATTTAGCAAATTAATTAGGTAAATCACTAAAAACCGAAAGTGCTTCGCCGTTGACGAAGCGCCCGGGTGTTTAAATCGTACCATGTATTACAGTTATTATCAATAGTGGGAGGTGATATTACCCGGTAACCAGATGAGGGAAACTGCTAAAAGGACCGGTTAAACGCAGGAAATAGCAGGCATTGAAGGGCATATATGTATCCATAAAATTGAGGGGGGTACCCGGTTGTGCAAAAGAGGTTAATGTCGATCGTGATTATTCTGGTCTTGGGATTGATGGTGTTGAGTACGCCTGTATTTGCAGCATTGACTGCTGCGAGAAATTCCGGGAAAAGTTTGACCACCAGCCGGCTGGTGGTTAAATTTAAGGCCGGTACAGAGAAAAACTTAAAAGAGAAAGCGCATATGCGGCACGGCGGCAGGGTGGTAGGTGAGATTCCCGCCCTGGACGTTCAGGTGGTGGAAGTACCTGCGGAAAAAGTAATGGAAAAAGTTAAGGAATACCAGGGGGAAGAGATGGTGGAGTTTGCAGAGCCCGACTTTGTGGCCACCGCCCTGGAAATTCCTGACGACCCATGTTTTTACAGGCAGTGGGATATGCATAACACCGGCCAGACGGGGGGTTTGCCCGATGCTGATATAGACGCACCGGAAGCCTGGGATATTACGTCCGGCCGGCCTTCGATAAAAATCGCCATTCTGGATTCCGGTATTGACCAGGACCACGAGGACCTGGCAGATAAAATAATTTCCAACGTAAATTTTACAACCAGTCAATCGGTGGATGATTTCTTTGGCCATGGTACCCATGTGGCCGGAATTGCCGCTGCTGCCGGTAATAACAATAAAGGTATTGCAGGCACGGCTTACAACGCTTCCCTGATGAATGTGAAGATACTCGATGATACGGGGAACGGTTACTATAGCTGGATTGCCGGGGGAATTGTCTGGGCGGCAGATCACGGGGCCAAAGTAATTAACATGAGCGTGGGGGGTACACAGCCGTCCAGGCTTCTTAAGCTGGCAGTCGACTATGCCTGGTTAAAAGGTGCCGTGCTGGTTGCGGCAGCGGGAAACGCCGGCACCAGGCAGCCTTTTTACCCCGCAGCCTATAAAAATTGCCTTGCTGTGGGCGCCACTGACGCCAGTGATCAAAAGGCCTATTTTTCAAACTATGGCAGGTGGGTAAGCGTAGCAGCTCCTGGTGTGAATATATTTTCAACCCTCCCCAATCACCCCAGCGTAATAGGTAATTACCTGGGCGTTACCGGCTACGGTACGCTGGACGGCACTTCCATGGCAGCGCCGCATGTTTCCGGCGTGGCGGCACTGATCTGGGCTACAAAATACGGCACCAGCAACGTGGCAGTAAGGGAACGAATCGAATGTACAGCCGAACGTATTACGGGAACCGGCAATTATTGGACCTGCGGGCGGGTGAATGCGTATAACGCTGTAAAGCCGGCAGCCAGAGAACCCGGTTCTGCTGCTCATTGAGGTGATGGTCCTTGCGCATGAAGGACATCATGACCCCCGGGGTACCGGCTTTAAAGCCGGGTGATTCTTTAAGGCGTGCGGTAGAACTGTTCTTTCCACCATACTCATCCGGGGGGAAAGCGGGACGGGCAAGGAACTCTTTGCCCAGGCCATCCATGCCGCCAGCCCCAGGCGAAACGGTCCTTTTATCAAGGTCAATTGTGCAGCCATTCCCGAACATTTGCTGGAATCCGAGTTTTTCGGTTATGCTCCCGGTGCTTTCACCGGTGCCCGTAAAGGGGGTAAGCCGGGCCGGTTTGAGCTGGCTCACGGGTGCTCAAAAAGCCGGGGGAACCTACCGGAGGCGCCTGGGCGAGGCGGAACGGGAAGTGATCATCTCGGCTTTGAACAGCACGGGAGGCAATAAAACCAGGGCCGCGCAGTTGCTGGGTATCAGCCGTTCTGATCAGATCGCCTGATACACAGCCGGGTAACCATTTTTGCTTTTGTGCTTCTGTACCGTAGGAGTGGATATAGGGCACGACAATATCGCTGTGCAGGGGAAACAGGATAAGGGTGCCCGCCCTGGCCAGCTCTTCGGCAATTATAACCGAGTATTCAAATCCCGCGCCGGTACCGCCGTACTTCTCCTCCACCCACGGGCATAAATAACCGTTTTCCCCTGCTTTTTGCCAGATCTCCCGGGGTATCCGGCCCTCCTTTTCCCATTGCAGGTAGTGAGGGGCGATTTCCTTCTGCACGAACTTTCTAAAACCGTCGCGAAAAATTTTATAATCGCCGGAATCAAGGTTCAGGGCCACTATTACAACCCCCCGGTAACCCGTAACACTTCCCCGCTGATGTAGTCAGCCAGGGGAGAGGCCATGAGCAGGATGGCGCCGGCAGCTTCTTCGGGGGTGCCGGGGCGGCGCAAAGGGATGGTGGACATGAACATCTGGCGCATGCTTTCCGGGATACCGATGGCTACCTCTTTGCCCTCCCGCCTGATGGCCTCCCCTTTTTCCTTGGCCTGGGTAAGGCGGGTATCGATAAAGCCAAAGGCCACGGTGTTCACGCAGACGTTGAAGGGCCCCCATTCCTTGGCCAGGGTCTTGGTCAAACCTACCACGGCAGCCTTGGCGCTGGAGTAATTAACCTGTCCCGCGTTTCCGTCCAGGCCGGCAATGGACGAGATATTAATGATCTTACGCGTTTTTACCGGCTGTCCGGATTCCCTTTCCTTTTTGGCCGCATCCCTTATATAGGGGGCGGCGGCCCGGATAATGCGGAAAGGGGCGGTGATATGCACTTTAAGCATGGCTTCCCACTGTTCATCGGTCATCTTGTGAATGACGCCATCCCAGGTGTAGCCGGCGTTGTTGACAATGACATCTATGCTGGGGCCAAATGCTTCCACCGCCGTTTGGATAAGCTTCTCCGCAAAGCCGTCGGCGGTGACATCCCCGATGCAGGCCACCGCCTGGCCTCCTCCGGCCCTGATTTCCTCCACCACTTCCATGGCCGGGGCTTCATCCAGATCGCTTACCACCACCCGGCCACCCTCCCGGGCGAAGAGCAGCGCCGTAGCCCGGCCTATTCCCCGGCCTGCTCCGGTGATAATGCAATTTTTATCTTTGAGCATGAGTTCCATTTTTCAAAAACCTCCCGGCTTTAGCCACAGGTTTAAAGAGGTGTGCTCTTCAGCGGCAGCGCCGCCTCAAAGGAACCTTTAAGTTTAACTTCACCTTTTTCATCCGTAGCGATCACCTCGCCAACTACAAGGCCGCAACCATTTTCGATCCGTTTTTCCACTACCCTGCCGGTAACTGTAATTTTATCTCCCGGCCTGGTCATGCCCGTAAAGCGTACCGCCAGGCGCCTGAGATATCTGTTGGGCACCCAGCGCGTAACGGCCTGGCCCGCAAAGCCCATGATCAGCATGCCATGGGCGATTACACCGCCCGTGCCCGCCTTCTGCCCCACCTCATCCACGTAGTGCAGGGGGTTGAAGTCGCCCGATGCGCCGGCGTATCTGACCAGCTGGACCCTGTCTACAGGCGGCCTGGTAATTGGGGGCAGGGACTGGTTTAGCTCAAAATCCTCGTAAAAGACAGGGGTTTCCATCTGTTTCATTTCACCTCCGGCATCCATGTTTGGCCTATTTTCTTTCGATAATTGTATGGCGTGAGGAGAGAACGAGCTCACCCTCCTGGTTGAAATATTCGGTTTCCAGAATGAAGAGGTACATTTTACCTTTATCAATAATCCGGGAGAGCCTACAGACGGCCTCAATCCGGTCGCCGGGGCAAATTTCCTTGAAATAACGGTATTCCTGTTCCCCGTGCAGGACTTTAACCGGATTTAACTGTAGTTTGCTGCATAATGTGGTGAAGTCCATGCCGCCCCACAGGTCTATGCAGGTGCCGAAGGTGGGCGGGGCGATGATATCCCGGTAGCCACGGGCGCGGGCGTATTCTGGATCGGTATACAGCGGGTTGTCGTCGCCAATGGCCAGGACCAGTTCCCTGATTTTACCCCTTTCTACCAGATAGGTGAAACGGCAGAGTTCCCGGCCCACCAGGTTTTCACGGCTGCTCACTTTTTTCACCTGCTACGAACCTCCTGGGTCTGGCCTTCCAGTAGTAATTGTGGATGCCGCCCGCCCGGTAGAGCCGGCGGAAGGTCATCTCCACCTCCATGCCGATCTCCACCCTGCCGGGGTCACAATCGGTCATTTCGCAGAGCAGGCGCCCGCCCCCTTCAAAATCAACGACGGCAAATACTACAGGGGGGTCATGGGAAAATGTCAGGTGGTCGATGGTATAAGTGGCTATACGGGCGCTGAGATCGGCAAAGCGGTAGGGAGCCATTTCATCTCTGGCCTGGCAGTGTACGCAGACCCTCTGGGCGGGGATCTGCGGGGTGCCGCAGCGATTGCAGCGGCTGCCGTAAAAGGCCAGGTTTCTTCTGGCGTTTCGCCACATGGCCGGGGCCGAGGGACGATCCGGATCGGGCCGCCTGGGGGGCTCGAAATCCAGCATATTTTTCCAGCGCAGGTAGGTGAGATAGTTCATGGTATTTTTCTTTGAGGCCAGGTGGCCGCTGACCCCCCGGCGGGGTGAAAAGTCCTTTATCTTCTCCGTAGCCCTGAATAAAATGGCCTCGGCGCCTTCGCCAAAGGTTACCATCAGGATGCGGTCGCCTGGTTCGGCTTCTTCCAGAGCAGCGGCCAGCAGAAGGGGTGCGTGAGCCGCCCCGGCCAGGCCCACCCTGTCAAAAAGGCCGTCCTGGATCTGGGCCTGCCGGAAGCCCAGGGCAAGGGCCATACCTGTATGGTACCGGGGTGAGGGCGCGTACAGGGCGATTTTTTTGATATCCGCAGGGGTTAGTTGTAGCTTTGCTGCCAGGTAGGCAAGAGCCCTGGTGACCAGCGGGGCGTAACCCCGCGACGTTATGAACCGTTCTTCCCAGGTACGCACGTAGCGATCTTCTGCCTCCCTCCACTGGGTCAGCACATCCCCCGCCACGCTGCACCACCCTTCTATTTCGGCAAGCACATTTTCTGTTCCTACCACAAAAGCTGCCGCGGCGTCGCCAAACAGCTGCTCAAAATGCCCTTTGGCTGCCGCCGGCCGGCAGTCCGCCACCGCCACCAGTACGCTGCCGCCATCCGCCCTGACTGCATCTGCAGCAGCCAGCAAAGCGGTGGAACCGGCGCGCAGGGTGGAAGTGAAATCGGCAGTGCGTACATTTTCCGGAGCATCCAGGGCAGCGGCCACAGTGGTGGCCGATTGTTTTTCCCGGTAGGGAGGGGTGGTGGTGGCGAAATAAACACCGCTCAGGGCTGCGGGGGACAGGCCGTTCAGACAGTCCCGGGCGGCTTCCACGGCCATGGTGACACTATCTTCGTCGTAATTGGCCACGGCCTTTTCCCCTGGAGGTGCCGGCTCGCCAAAGGCTTCGGTCAGGCGCCGGCGATCCAGGCGGTTGAAGGGGATATAAGCGCCGTAGGCGGTTATGCCTGCCATTGCTCAACCTCCTTTTGTTCAGGCTATTTGTTTAATACGTTAATTCCAATCAGGCTTATGCAAACTTCCTGTTCGTAAATTCTACACGCAAATTGCATGCCAAAACCGGGCGACCGGTCCCCCCATCCCGGCCAGCGTCCCGTCCAACCCTTTGTTTACCCGGTATGGTCACCGGTACCGCTACAAAATCGATGTACCGGGGCGTGCACAGTGCCTTGCCGGGGGCAGAGGCGTTTTGTTCCCTTCCTGCGGGGTGTTATCTTGTTCCGAAAACAGGACAAATGTACCGAAAACGGGACGGTTGCCGGTTTAGATCGCAGAATTTTCAACCCGGTTTTCCGGCCTCTGTTCTCAGGCATGCACTTTGCACCTAAGGAGTGGAAGCGGGGCGGAAGCCAGCCACTGCCCCTTAATTTGGAGTACGCTACAATACATGGGAGGTTTTTCCTGGCGCATAATCGTCAGGAGGCAGGGAAACTATAACAACCGGAGGTGAAACGGATGGCCGAGGTCAAGGATTCCCAGCCTCTGGAAATACAGAAAAGAGAGTACCAGAAGATGGTCCAGGAAGTTCAGCCACGGCCTACCGTGGGGCGCAATGTTTTCTGGGCTTTTGTTGTCGGTGGTTTGATCTGTGTCTTAGGGCAACTGCTTTTAAACTTTTTCCAGGGGCGGGGGCTCCCTTTAACGGAAGCGGGAGCCGCTACCTCCACGGTACTGGTTTTTCTGGCGGCTCTGCTTACAGGGTTGGGTGTTTATGATGAAATAGCCAAGTTTGCCGGCGCCGGCTCCATCGTGCCCATCACCGGCTTTGCCAACTCCATGGTTGCTCCGGCCATGGAATACCGGGGAGAAGGGCTGGTTTTGGGCGTGGGAGCCAGGCTTTTCACCGTTGCCGGGCCGGTGCTTGTTTTTGGCATTGTCACGGCCTGGCTGGTGGCACTGTTGTATTATTTCTTCCGGTAGGAGGTGAAACCTTTGCCGGCACCCAAAAAGAACGGTCTGCAGACCGTGTGGTTTCAAAATCCACCGGTAATTATTTCTACGGCCACTATTGTGGGAAGCAAGGAAGGCCAGGGGCCTCTGGGACATACTTTTGACAAAGTGGTGGAGGATAATTATTACGGGGAGGATACCTGGGAAAAAGCGGAACGGCGTATGCTCAAGGAAGTCATGCAGAACGCCATCCAGCGGGCCAACCTCCAGCCGCAGAACATAGACTGCCTGCTGGCCGGCGACCTGTTGAACCAGATCATTAGCGCAAATTTTGTCGCCAGGGATCTGGGTATTCCCTTCCTGGGCCTGTACGGGGCTTGTTCGACCATGTATGAGGGACTGGCCCTGGGGGCCATGCTCATTGATGGTGGTTTTGCCGATTATGTGCTGGTAGGGGTGTCCAGCCATAATTCCACGGCTGAAAGGCAGTACCGTTATCCCACAGAACAGGGTGTCCAGCGCCCCCTGTATGCCAGCTGGACAGTAACCGGGGCAGCAGCAGCGGTGCTGGCCCGCCAGGGTAATGGGCCCGTAATTACCCATGCCACCATCGGCAAGGTAGTGGACTTGGGTCAGAACGACCCTATGAATATGGGGGCGGCCATGGCTCCGGCAGCCGCCGACACCATGGCCCGTCACCTGATGGATACCCAGCGCCAGCCTGCCTACTACGACCTTTTTATCACCGGCGATCTGGGGACCTACGGGAGGGAGCTGGCCCTTAAGCTGATGCAGCAAAAGGGTTACGACATCTCCGACCGGTTCAGTGACTGCGGGATCTTAATTTATTCTCCCGAACAGGATGCCCATGCGGGAGGTAGCGGCTGTGCCTGTGCCGGTGTAGTTACCTGTGGTTACCTGATCCAGGAAATTAAGGCCGGCCGGTTAAAGCGCATCCTGGGGGTAGCCACCGGTGCCCTGCTCAGCCTTTGCAGCTACCAGCAGGGAGAAACCATTCCCGGCATTGCCCATGCCGTAGTCATAGAAGGACGGTGAGCTACAGCATGATGTTTTTGAAAGCCTTCATCGTCGGTGGTTTGTTATGTGTGATTGCCCAGCTTCTGATGGACCTGACCAGCCATAAGGTTACCCCTGCTCACGTGCTGGTGGGTTTTGTCACAGCGGGTGCTATTTTAAGCGCCCTGGGGTTATACCAGCCGCTGGTGAACTGGGCCGGAGCGGGAGCGACGGTGCCCTTAAGCGGCTTCGGCCACCTGCTGGCGCAAGGGGCCATTGGAGGGGTAAAAGAAAAGGGACTTTTAGGAGCATTTTCCGGAGGAGTGGCCGCTACCGCGGCCGGCATAACTGCGGCAGTCGTTTTTGGTTACCTGGCGGCTCTGGCTTTTCGACCAAAAGGATAGGAGTGGATTTTATGACCCAGCAAATGGCAGATACAGGTCAGCAGGCGGTGGCTAACGGCAATAAAACGCCGGTGAAAAAACGTCTGGAAGAAAACACTGAATTTTTAAAAAAGACCCTGGGAATAGGGGAAAGCTTTGATATCATCCTGCGCGAATTGAACATTGGTGGGGTAAAGGCGGCCCTGATCTTTGTGGACGGGCTGACCAACGACCAGATTTTTACCCTTATTCTGGAACACCTGGCCGAACTGGAACGGGAAGGGATGACCATCAATACCTTCCGCAAGCTTTTTTACCGCCATGTCCCCTATACCGAGGTCAGCGAGGCGGGGTACCTGGAGGACGTGGTGGATAAGGTGCTTTCCGGTCCCCAGGCACTGCTTATTGACGGGGAAGAAAAGGCCATTATAATTGATGCCCGGGTTTACCCGGTTCGTCAACCCGAAGAGCCGGACCTGGAAAGGGTGGTGCGGGGTTCCCGTGATGGTTTTACCGAAACCCTGGTTTACAACACGGCCCTTATTCGCCGTCGTCTCAGGGATCCCAGGCTGCGGATGGAAATCCTCCAGGCGGGTAACAGGTCCAAAACGGATATAGTTATTTGCTTTCTGCAGGATGTGGCCAATCCTGATCTGGTGGACAGCGTGAAGGAAAAAATTAAAAGCATCGATATTGATGGCCTGCCGATGGCGGAAAAAGCGGTGGAGGAATTAATAACACCCGGTAGTTACTGGAATCCATTCCCCCGGGTGCGTTATACCGAACGGCCCGATGTGGCGGCCATGCACCTGCTGGAGGGCCACGTCCTGGTGCTGGTGGATACTTCCCCCAGTGTGGCCATTCTCCCCGCTACATACTTTCATCACCTGCAGCATGCCGAGGAATACCGCCAGAGCCCGGCAGTGGGCGTATGGCTGCGGACAGTGCGCTTTGTGGGCGTGGCCATATCCATATTTCTGTTACCCCTGTGGTTGCTGGCCGCCCTTCACCCCGAATTACTGCCACCGGCTTTAAAATTCATTGGTCCAAAGAAGGTTGGGGCCATTCCTTTAGTATTGCAGTTTATTATTGCCGAGTTTGCTGTGGATATGGTCAGGCTGGCCACCATTCATACCCCCACGGGCCTGTCGGTGTCCGTAAGCTTGATTGCCGCCTTGCTCATCGGTGATATTGCCGTATCCGTGGGTCTATTTGCTCCGGAGGTAATTTTATACACAGCGGTTGCCGCCACGGGGATCTTTCTTACTCCCAGTTACGAGCTTTCCCAGGCCAATCGCCTGGTGCGCCTTTTCTTGCTGGCGGCGGTGATTGTGGCTGGCCTGCCCGGCTTTATCCTCGCCGTACTGATCACCTTTGCTTTTCTGGCGGCTACCAGATCTTTTGGGGTTCCCTACCTGTGGCCCCTGATCCCCTTTAACTGGATGGCGATGAAAAAGGTGCTGGTGCGTTCCCCTGTGCCGGTGGATAACATCCGGCCCAGCATCTTAAAACCGCGGGACAAATACCGGCAGAGTGTACCCGAACCGGCTCGAAAACGTTAAATAAGTCCCCAGGCCGGGGACTGTTTTATTTTTTGTCCGGCGGGTCATAATAAAAGTTGTTAAAACTGGGAAGGAGTGAGCGGCAGCTTGAAAATAGGCATTCCCAGAGCATTACTGTATTACTATTATATACCTTTATGGCGCACCTTTTTTGAAGCCCTGGGATTGGAGGTGGTCATCTCCAGGCCGACCACGAAAACAATTTTGGAATCCGGCCTGCGGCACACCGGCGATGATGTTTGCCTGCCTGTAAGGGTGGCCTTCGGGCACATAATTGATTTAAAAGACCGGGTGGATGTCCTTTTCCTGCCCCGCCTGGTAAGTATCGCCCGGCGGGAATATATCTGCCCCAAATTCCTTGGTTTTCCCGACATGGTCAGGCAGGGTATTTCCGGGTTGCCACCTCTTATTGAAGCGGATCTCAACCTGTACCGCAGGGACAGCCTTTATCCCTTTTTCTCTGCCCTGGGTCGTAACTTCACCAGTAACCGGTTTGCTATTTACCTTGCCTGCAGGCGGGCCCAGCAGGTTCAGGCCCGCTATATACAGCTGCTGGAAAAAGGGTTTTTCCCGGAAGAAGCCCGGGCAGCATTGTCCGGGGGGACCGGAGAAGAACAGCGGGAGCCTGCTCGCGGGTGGCCCCGGGTGGCTGTAATTGGTCATCCTTACAATATTTACGATCCCTATATCAGCATGAATCTCCTGTCCAGGCTGGCCCGGAGTGGGGTGCACGTTTGCACTGCTGATAATCTCCCGGAAGCCCTGGTCCGGGAACACGCTGCCAGGTTGCCCAAGCACCTCTTTTGGAGCCTGGGCCAGCGCATGATTGGTGCCGCCTGGCATTACCTGCAACGGCCGGATGTGGACGGTATCATCCATGTGGCTTCCTTCGCCTGTGGTCCGGATTCCCTGACCGGGGAACTGATTTCCCGGGAGGTGAAAAGGCGGGGAAAACCCTTTCTCAACCTCACCCTGGATGAACACTCGGCGGAAGCAGGGGTGGTAACCCGCCTGGAGGCTTTTCTGGATATGATGAGGCGCAGGCCGCTTCTCCAGGTGGGAGGGAATGGGAGATGAAAGTTACTTTTCCTCATATGGGACATATGTGGATATGCCTGTCAGCCATGCTGGAATATCTGGGGGTAAATGTGGTGGTACCCCCGCCCACCAGCAAGCGCACCCTGACCCTGGGTGCCCGGCATGCTCCGGAATTTGCCTGTCTTCCTCTCAAATTGAATCTGGGTAATTTTATGGAAGCGGCGGAACAGGGAGCGGATACCATTCTCATGGCCGGCGGGTGCGGCCCCTGCCGTTTTGGTTATTACGCCCAGGTGGAACACGCCATCCTGGAAGATCTGGGCTATAATTACCGCCTGGTAGTACTGGAACCGCCCCGAAAGCACATCGGGGAACTGTTATCCAAGATCAAGTATATCACCGGCCACAGTTCATGGCGGGAAGTTATAAAGGGCATTTATTTTGGTTATCAAAAAGCCCGGATGGTGGACGACCTGGAAAAACAGGCCCACTTTCTGCGCCCACGGGAAGTTCAAAGGGGCAGCACGGACAGGGCGTTTAAACGGGCTCTGCAGGAGGTTATTGCAGCCAGGCACCCGCAGGACCTGCCGAAAGTGCGGGAAAAAGTGCGCAGGATTATGGGCGCGGTAGCCGTGAAGCCCCGGCCGGTTCTGCGGGTGGGGATTGTAGGGGAAATCTTTACCCTTTTGGAGCCTTTCGTTAACTATGATTTGGAAAGAAAGCTGGGCTATCTGGGTGTGGAAACCGACCGGTCCATTTATTTAAGCGAGTGGATTAACGATCATCTTTTCCTCGGGCTGGTGAGGGGGCAGCGCAGCCGCAAGGAGGCCTGCCGGGCGGCGGCCCCGTATTTAAATCATTTCGTGGGGGGACACGGGCAGGAAACTGTGGGCAGCGCGGTTATTTACGCCCGGCAGGGTTATGATGGGGTGATCCAGCTTCTCCCCTTCACGTGCATGCCCGAAATAGTGGCCCACAGCGTATTGCCCGGAATAAGCAGTGAGCTGGGCATTCCTGTACTGACCATCACTGTGGATGAGCAGTCCGGGGAAGCGGGGCTGGTCACCCGCCTGGAGGCTTTTGTGGATTTGCTGGCCAGGAGAAAGGGAGTGGTTGTGCAATGAAGGGGTATCTGGGTATTGATGTTGGTTCCGTAAGCACCAATCTGGTTTTTCTGGATGAGAACGGCAGGGTGAGGGAAGCTATTTACCTGCGTACACGCGGGCAACCCATTAATGCCTTACAGGAAGGGTTGCGGCAGCTGGCCGGGCGTCTGCCTGAAAATACGGGTATTCTGGGGGTAGGTGCTACCGGCAGCGGGCGTTTTCTGGCCGGCATAATTGCCGGGGCCGATGTGGTTAAAAATGAAATTACCAGCCATGCCGTGGCTGCCTCTACCCTGGTACCGGGAGTGCAAACTATACTGGAGATTGGAGGGCAGGACTCCAAAATCATTATCCTGCGCAACGGTGTGGTAACCGATTTTGCTATGAACACTGTATGTGCCGCCGGTACCGGTTCTTTCCTGGACCAGCAGGCGGCCCGCCTGAATATTCCCATTGAAGAATTTGGCGAACTGGCACTGCAGTCAACGGCTCCGGTACGCATAGCAGGCCGTTGTGCCGTTTTTGCGGAATCGGATATGATTCACAAGCAGCAGATGGGCTACAGTTTGCCCGATATCCTGGCCGGCTTATGTGAAGCCCTGGTTCGCAACTACCTGAACAACGTGGGTAAGGGTAAGGAAATCCTTCCACCAGTTGTTTTCCAGGGAGGGGTGGCGGCCAACGCCGGTATGCGGCGGGCGTTTGAGCAGGCGCTGGGCTGGGAAGTATATGTTCCCCCCCATTACGACGTGATGGGTGCCGTGGGAGCGGCCCTCCTGGCCCGGGAAAAGATGGCCGGTGGAGGCAGCACTCGCTTCAGGGGATTCGGTGTGGCCGATACCAACTTTAAGGCCGGGGGATTTACCTGTGAAAATTGCCCCAACCTCTGTGAAGTGGTGGAGATTACCTGTGAAGGGGAAGTAGTTGCCCGCTGGGGGGACCGCTGCGGCCGCTGGTCCGGTTCCCTGGGGTATCAGGATGAGGAAATAAGAAATGCTGTATGAAAAAGGGACGGTTAATTTAAAAACCGTCCCTCCCTGCAGTTATGCCCGTACAGTCCAGTTGTAGCCATTATTGTTATCCCAGTTGTTGGCGGAATCCTTGAAGCAGAAGGACATCAGGCTGTTCTGCATGCGCAGGGTACTCTCCCAGCCCCGGGGAGTACGCTCCATTTTAATGGTGCTGACATTTTGCCAGTTTTGCGGATCACCGAACCCGCAGTGCAGGTAGACCTGATCGGCACCGCTTTTGGCTAAAAGACCGTTGTAAATAATGTTTACCTCATTGAAGCCGGCGGGCCTCACCTCAACGCCTTTGGGAGTATCGGACCATCCCTGAATCAAAATAAGCACCTCCTTTAGTTTTTAACCTGCTTTTAGATTCCCCCTTGATTAATAGGGTATACCCGGTCATTTCTTCCTGCCGTGGTAACACTTTTCGTCTTTCCAGTTAAGTCAGCATTCCTGGTTTCCGGCAGGAATTAAGCATATGCTGGCGAAGTAAATTAGGGTGCGCCCGGAGCGCAATAATTATAACAGGAGGAGCAGAGAAGAGATGAGTGAAACCAAAATTCTGCTTTCGGAACAAGAATTACCAGTGTACTGGTACAACATCCAGGCTGACATGCCCCGGTTGCCCCGGCCACCATTGCATCCGGTTACCGGTAAGCCAGTGGGGCCGGATGATTTAAAAGCAATCTTTCCCATGTCCCTGATTGAACAGGAAATGAGCAGGGAGCGCTGGATTGAAATTCCAGAAGAGGTGAGGAACATTTACCGCCTGTGGCGCCCCAGCCCCCTGTTCCGGGCGCACCGGCTGGAAAAAGTTCTGGATACGCCGGCCCGGATTTTTTACAAATACGAGGGAGTGAGCCCGGCCGGCAGCCATAAGCTGAATACGGCTGTGCCCCAGGCATATTTTAACAAAAAGGAAGGCATTAAAAGACTGACCACAGAAACGGGAGCAGGCCAGTGGGGTGTGGCCCTGTCCCAGGCATGTAACTTTTTTGGCCTTGAATGCACGGTATATATGGTTAAGGTTAGCTACCAGCAAAAACCTTACCGCCGCTCCATGATGGAAATATTTGGCGCGGAAGTTTATGCCAGTCCCAGTGAGCACACTGCTGCCGGCCGTAAAATCCTCAGCAGTGAGCCGGATTCACCCGGTAGCCTGGGCATTGCCATCAGTGAAGCGGTGGAGGATGCTGCCGGCCGCGAGGATACCAATTATGCCCTGGGCAGTGTGCTCAACCACGTCCTGCTGCACCAGACGGTAATTGGACTGGAGGCCAGGGAGCAAATGGCTAAGGCCGGATACTACCCGGACGTGGTCATTGCCTGCTGTGGTGGCGGCAGCAACTTTGGCGGGCTTGCTTTTCCCTTTGTCCACGACAGGCTGGTGCAGGGGACAAAGGTGCGGCTGGTGGCTGTGGAGCCCAGCGCCTGCCCAACGCTAACCAGAGGTCGCTTTGCTTATGATTTTGGTGATGTGGCCGGATTGACGCCCCTTTTATCCATGTACACCCTGGGTGCTGAATTCATGCCCCCTGGAATTCACGCTGGGGGTTTGCGTTACCACGGCGATTCCCCCCTGGTAAGCCAGCTGGTACACGATAGCATTGTGGAGGCGCGGGCTTTTAACCAGACCGATGTTTTCAAAAGTGCCGTCATGTTTGCCCGCTCGGAAGGAATCGTACCCGCTCCCGAGTCGGCTCATGCCATCGCCTGTGCCATTCAGGAGGCCCTGGCTGCCAGGGAGGCCGGGGAGGCCAGAACCATCTTGTTCAATTTAAGCGGCCATGGCCTGCTGGATCTCCCTTCCTATGACGCCTACCTGGCCGGCAAGCTTGAGGATTATCCTCTGCCGGAGGAAGAACTGGCCAGATCGTTAGCCCGGCTTCCCGGGGTAAACAGGGAATAATTTTCGGTGCGGGAAAGATGCTGTTGACAGCACCCGATGGCCGTGTTACAATGGGACAAAATTGCATATAATACGCCTCATCTCCTTTGGAGGTGGGGTAGAGGTTGCGGGCAACAAGAGTATCCTGGTGAAGAAACCGGGTTTTCAATGAAGCCAGGGGAAAGGGTTGTCCGCCGAAGTTCAACCGGTGCCCGGAACGGTTGGGCTGGGCCGTCACCGAACAGGTGCCGGACTGTCACCCGGTGGTTGCCCTGCTGCCGGGTGGAGCGCTATCTCACCAGGGGGAGGCTTGATCATGAGCATA
>Ga0224486_100175_pt1 | contig 28792 bp, 23 predicted proteins | sample TexhydDE_CT_test_FD_172013 | JGI IMG/M metagenome (GOLD analysis project Ga0224486, IMG submission 172013) | Fracking water microbial communities from deep shales in Oklahoma, United States - hydraulically fractured wells DE_CT_test ... | reverse complement strand
AAAAATAAAATGGATGAACTAAAACGCGCTTTAAAAGGCTTGATCAATCATCACCAAAGGATGCTTCTGGAAATACAGCTTAGACATATTGATTACCTTGATGAAGAAATAGCAAAATTAGACGAAGAAATTAAAAATCGAATGCTCCCTTTTGAAAAAGACCTGGCACTGCTGGATACAATCCCTGGAGTCGGAAGAAGAACTGCAGAACAAATAATAGCCGAAATCGGCACGAATATGGAACAGTTCCCCTCTGCTGCCCATTTGTGTTCTTGGGCAGGGTTGTGTCCAGGTCATAATGAAAGTGCTGGTAAACAAAAGTCTGCAAGAACTCGAAAAGGTAACCAAAAATTGCGAAGCTCTCTTATTGAAGCTGCCAGAGCTGCCTCAAGGGCAAAAGATACTTATCTCTCAAGTCAGTACCACCGCATCGCTGCTCGAAGAGGAGCAAACCGTGCAGCAGTTGCAGTGGCACATAGCATTTTAATTATAGTTTATCATATTCTCAAGCAAAAGCAACCATATATTGAATTAGGTCCTACTTATTATGAAGAGAAAAAGCGTAATATGATTATTCGTCAATCTTTAAAAAAGCTAGAGTCTTTAGGCCTTAAGGTCACGGTCGAATCTGCAGTGTCTTAACTTTTAATTTAACTTTATTAACCATTTATTTATCCCATATTTTTACATCGGTATGGGTTTAGTTTTTTGTTGCCTTTTTGAGAGACACTATTTTCAGGATAGGTAGGCTAAAAACCATCCCAATAATAAACTGCTTTTGCATCCACCCACGGTTTCAATTCCTTATAGGTAGGCTAAAAACTTAAATCTATAACTAGACAGGCAGCAGTTGCTGAAGAGTTTCAATTCCTTATAGGTAGGCTAAAAACGCAAAAAACAGGCCTGTCTTTCCCATAATATCCTTCTTGTTTCAATTCCTTATAGGTAGGCTAAAAACCCTGTTTAACTGTGATATACCGTTTTGAAAACCTGTGTTTCAATTCCTTATAGGTAGGCTAAAAACTTAGAATCCAAAATTACAGCCGAAATAATGCAATATCTGTTTCAATTCCTTATAGGTAGGCTAAAAACCAAGCTTGGCTCACATATTTCAGCTGTAGCACTTGGTTTCAATTCCTTATAGGTAGGCTAAAAACTTTGTACACCAGCTATTTCATTTCTAGTCCATTCTTGTTTCAATTCCTTATAGGTAGGCTAAAAACTAATACTTCTTAAGCAAAAATTTGAGCACGATGAGGACAGTTTCAATTCCTTATAGGTAGGCTAAAAACGGTGAAATAGATGAAGTTAGAATTAGAGCTTACAGAGTTTCAATTCCTTATAGGTAGGCTAAAAACCAAAATGTTTGCAAGCGGAGACATAAAAAGAGCGGCGTTTCAATTCCTTATAGGTAGGCTAAAAACTGTATGCTGAAAAGCTGGGCCTTAAAACTGAGGAACCGTTTCAATTCCTTATAGGTAGGCTAAAAACAATGATTCAACCACAACAATTGTTCTTATTCAACCAGTTTCAATTCCTTATAGGTAGGCTAAAAACGCTTTTCTGTAATCTTCTTCTGATACTTCTTTTTCTTGTTTCAATTCCTTATAGGTAGGCTAAAAACTTATGACGTTCTTTAAAGTGGGTTTTAAAGAATCCTTGTTTCAATTCCTTATAGGTAGGCTAAAAACGCAACATCAGATAGATTGAAATAAATTTCATCTGGGTTTCAATTCCTTATAGGTAGGCTAAAAACCAAGAAGAAACAAATACAAAACAAGAAGAACAAAAGATGTTTCAATTCCTTATAGGTAGGCTAAAAACATAATATTTCTGTACTTATTTCTTGATTTCTTGGAGGGTTTCAATTCCTTATAGGTAGGCTAAAAACATGAAGATTATCAATATTTAGTCATGCCAATAAGATTAGTTTCAATTCCTTATAGGTAGGCTAAAAACTATACTCTATATACCGCCGTATTTTCAAAGGAAAAGAGTTTCAATTCCTTATAGGTAGGCTAAAAACTTATAGTAAACTTCTATATCTCCCTTGTATTTTGTGTTTCAATTCCTTATAGGTAGGCTAAAAACGCATATAACCTTATACCACCATATGAATACATTTCCAAGTTTCAATTCCTTATAGGTAGGCTAAAAACATTGTCTCATTATCAATATTAACCTCATCTCTCAAAGTTTCAATTCCTTATAGGTAGGCTAAAAACACGTAACGCCTGATATTTTTCATATTGATTTTTTGTTGTTTCAATTCCTTATAGGTAGGCTAAAAACCTGTCATTTGGTTATTTTCGCACTGTAAAACTTGCAAGGTTTCAATTCCTTATAGGTAGGCTAAAAACTCTATTACTTGTATAATCTATCCCGTATGGCGGGTCTGGTTTCAATTCCTTATAGGTAGGCTAAAAACGTAGCTTAAATTATCCTTTTAGCTGTTTGCTTTTTGGTTTCAATTCCTTATAGGTAGGCTAAAAACCATCCTCAGCTATCTCATGCTTTTTTGCATTTCCTTGTTTCAATTCCTTATAGGTAGGCTAAAAACTTATAGGTCAATGGGTTTATAGTCAAAAAACTTTTGTGTTTCAATTCCTTATAGGTAGGCTAAAAACTTAAGATTTGAGTAATAATTTTTTCACGGTTTTTTGGTTTCAATTCCTTATAGGTAGGCTAAAAACATAGAGTATCAGGATCAAATTTTGGTAATATATACTGGTTTCAATTCCTTATAGGTAGGCTAAAAACAAGCGCAATGCTTTCAGAATGGGGCATAAACAACAGTTTCAATTCCTTATAGGTAGGCTAAAAACGGATATAAAAAAGCCCGCTAAATGCAGGCTATTTTAGTTTCAATTCCTTATAGGTAGGCTAAAAACACAATGCTTATTCTTTCGCTTATTTGCTGGTATTCTTGTTTCAATTCCTTATAGGTAGGCTAAAAACAGGTGATTTTGATTGTAAAGAGTTATAATAAGAAGTGTTTCAATTCCTTATAGGTAGGCTAAAAACGCCGCCTTCAGCGGTGCTAACGCAACCTTGACAAGGGTTTCAATTCCTTATAGGTAGGCTAAAAACCTCAAGATTGAGAGCAAAAAAAATTATGGGCAGTACTGTTTCAATTCCTTATAGGTAGGCTAAAAACTCATTACTCACTTTTAAAAACCTCCTTTAATCATAGTTTCAATTCCTTATAGGTAGGCTAAAAACGCGAAATAATCCCTGATTGGTTAGAAGTGGAAATACAAAAGTTTCAATTCCTTATAGGTAGGCTAAAAACATTGAATTAATTGACTTAAGAAACAAAGAAGTAATGTTTCAATTCCTTATAGGTAGGCTAAAAACATAGAGGAGTTAATCCTCTATAGCCTCTAAAGTTTGTTTCAATTCCTTATAGGTAGGCTAAAAACTTTTTTATTATTTTTTTTATTTTCTCTATTGTATTTGGTTTCAATTCCTTATAGGTAGGCTAAAAACTTGGCGTTATCCACAGCACCGTTGGCTATTTTTGCGTGTTTCAATTCCTTATAGGTAGGCTAAAAACTAAACATTTAAGCGCTCTACTCTTTTGCACTCTATGGTTTCAATTCCTTATAGGTAGGCTAAAAACATTTTTATAGACAATACATGGTACTGCTTCTATTCCGTTTCAATTCCTTATAGGTAGGCTAAAAACAAGGTTATTTACCAGTTGTAGTCATTAACAAAGATTGTTTCAATTCCTTATAGGTAGGCTAAAAACCCGATGCGGGGAGATAAAAAAATAAAAGGAGGAGATGTTTCAATTCCTTATAGGTAGGCTAAAAACGCTGAAACAACAAAAGAAGGCAGAACAAAAAGAACAATGTTTCAATTCCTTATAGGTAGGCTAAAAACTATATAAAACTAGAATTATAAACATAGTTGAAAGCCTGTTTCAATTCCTTATAGGTAGGCTAAAAACGGTTATTGCAGCAACTTGGGCTCCACCTGCAAGAAAGTTTCAATTCCTTATAGGTAGGCTAAAAACTAAAACTAGTACGGACAGCAATATCAGCACAATCAAGTTTCAATTCCTTATAGGTAGGCTAAAAACGTCAAAACATACCAGATCAACCTTACTGAGTCTCACGGGTTTCAATTCCTTATAGGTAGGCTAAAAACACATTAAAAATTGCACTAAAGGTAAGAGATTTACTGTTTCAATTCCTTATAGGTAGGCTAAAAACTTTTACTTCAAATTTCAGAAAAATTTCTACTACTTCGTTTCAATTCCTTATAGGTAGGCTAAAAACTTTTACTTCAAATTTCAGAAAAATTTCTACTACTTCGTTTCAATTCCTTATAGGTAGGCTAAAAACTTAAAGTGTATCGTTTTTTTAATACACATTAATATCCGTTTCAATTCCTTATAGGTAGGCTAAAAACGAGCAGGATTAAAAATCCTGCTTATTTTTTTACCTGTTTCAATTCCTTATAGGTAGGCTAAAAACTGACGTCGATGCATCAGAAGATGAAAAAATAGAAGCATGTTTCAATTCCTTATAGGTAGGCTAAAAACTTGCAGCGGTTGCAGCAGCAACAGGACCTGTTATATGTTTCAATTCCTTATAGGTAGGCTAAAAACTAAGCTTGGGGATTTTGGAAGTAGCACAGACAAATGTTTCAATTCCTTATAGGTAGGCTAAAAACAGTTTTTGAGGGTAGACAATACTGAGGAGGATGTTTGTTTCAATTCCTTATAGGTAGGCTAAAAACTACCACGCTATGAAGCAGAATGGTATAGAATGAAAAGTTTCAATTCCTTATAGGTAGGCTAAAAACTCTCATTACTTACTCCTCCTTCTCCATATATTTATCAGTTTCAATTCCTTATAGGTAGGCTAAAAACCTGCTACTCTCCTAAGCCATTCCTTCAGCATCTCACGATGTTTCAATTCCTTATAGGTAGGCTAAAAACTCTTATACTGACCAGTTCTCATTGCGAGTTGAATAGTTTCAATTCCTTATAGGTAGGCTAAAAACATTTTTTAGGCGAAAAAATGTTTTTGTGTTGGACATGTTTCAATTCCTTATAGGTAGGCTAAAAACGTGGGCCTGGGGATTTAGAAGCAAAGGCAAAGGTATAGTTTCAATTCCTTATAGGTAGGCTAAAAACATAAAGACAAAATGGTAGATATTGAAAGTGGGGAGGGTTTCAATTCCTTATAGGTAGGCTAAAAACTATCACTCCTTCAATAACTTTTCTTTTAAAACTCTGTTTCAATTCCTTATAGGTAGGCTAAAAACTGATTGACATTTTTACACCTCCTCTACCCAATCTTAGTTTCAATTCCTTATAGGTAGGCTAAAAACACAGGTTTTTCTTGTGCTGCTACAAGTAATTGTTCTTTGTTTCAATTCCTTATAGGTAGGCTAAAAACGGAATAGTTTGGCTAGGCGACTATATCAGAGGGGAGGCGTTTCAATTCCTTATAGGTAGGCTAAAAACTTTTAATTTATCTGCTGTGATTGAACCTGTTATAATCGTTTCAATTCCTTATAGGTAGGCTAAAAACCCGCACTTCTATGTTTGTGTAGTTGTCGAGAAGATATGTTTCAATTCCTTATAGGTAGGCTAAAAACCGGAGGGTTGAAATCCGTGCAATGTTGGAAACTGATGAGTTTCAATTCCTTATAGGTAGGCTAAAAACTAAAATTTTTATCAAAAATCATGCCTTCTCTTTGCAGTTTCAATTCCTTATAGGTAGGCTAAAAACGTTGCCCATTTTACTCATTCCCCTTTCTTTCTTTGTCAGTTTCAATTCCTTATAGGTAGGCTAAAAACATTTTCTCTCATTGTAGGGCAAATACAAACGTTATCAGTTTCAATTCCTTATAGGTAGGCTAAAAACTCATTCTAACATGCATAAATAGCACATTATACACCTTACAATTTTTTAATTTCTGTCAAGTATCTTGACTTTATTATACCATATTGTCCAATAAAATCAATTACTTTATGAAAATCAGAAAAATAAAAATGTCGTCGATCCCCAGGCATTTTTGCACTATTGGGCATCGACGACATTTATTTACAATATCATACATTTATCATTTATATCTCTTTTAAATCCTGTGTTAAAATCATATATGTCTTGTATACCTTCTTTAGGTAAGTAAGGAATACCCTTGTCTAGTTGAAAATTGTTAATATATTTTTTGGGAATAGAAAGTATATAATCCCTTATATTTTTCTGAATTTCTAAATATGCCTCTCTTCTAGCATTAAAATTCTTAATATTTGAAAGTTTTAAATATTTTGCAAAAATATCCTCTGCTACATCGTCATATATAAAGAAGGCTTCAAAATACCCCGGATTGTTTTCTATTAAAGAAAACTTACTTATGGCATATTCTCCTTCCGAAAAATCTAAGCTTTCAATTGAGTTTATAAACTCACGTGAAACTTGTGAAGATTTGTTCTGCATCACTATGCTAAAATATTCGTTGATTAACCTGAAATAATCTTCTTCTGAAATTGTACCATACCTTTTTAGTATATCTTCTGAAATATTTATCAATGTGTTTCCATAAACATATTTTCCAAATGGGTTTTCTTCTTCATCAATCATCTTATAAACATACACATCTCCAATCTCCTTTTTACCATTCCTATTACATCTTCCCGCTGACTGAATAATTGAATCAATAGGTCCCAAATCTCTTATAACAACATCAAAATCAAAGTTAACTCCTGCTTCAACCACCTGTGTTGAAACAACTATAATTTTTTCTTTTTTCTCTAATTTCTCCTTTATTTCATTTATTCTTTCCCGTCGATGTAGAGGAAGGATATTAGTCGATAAATAAAATATTTTCCTGTTAAGACTTGACTTTGCTAATTTATCGTAAATTTTTAAGGATTGCGCGATTGTATTGCAGACTATCAAATAAGATTTATCTTCCAAGTTTTTTTTAAATTTTTCTATAAAAGATTCTACTGTTAATTTTTCTATTTGAGGTATTAACCTTGTCCTCTTGAAAATTCTAAAATATTTCTCATTATTATCAAGTAATTCAATTGCATCATTTAAAATCATCGGTTTGGTAGCTGTCATTATTATTATTTTTAAATCTAAGTATTGAGAAGCTTTATTTAAAATATAATCGACTAACTGGAAATATTTTATATCGATAGCTTGAATTTCATCAAGTATTATAATCGAGCCTCTCAAAGCATTAAATTTTTTCAACATCCTATTTCTTGCTCCTATAAGGGTTTCCAAAAGTTGTACAAAAGTTGTAACAATTATTCCACTCTGCCAATTTTCTATTAATAATTCAGCCTCTGTTTTTTTATAATCTCTATATTCACTTTCATACTCTATTGTCGCTAAGTGATGATGTTTGATTATATATCTACCGCTATTTCCTTCAAAGCCATCAAGCTTTTCTAAAAGTTCAACCAATGCGTCATAGTTTTGTTCTATAATCGAAGTAAAAGGTAATGAATATATTATTCTTCGATTATTTCCCAATAATTCTCTTAATTTTAAAGCAGCAAAAAATCCTGTAATTGTCTTCCCTGTCCCCGTAGGTGCTGTAATAGAAAATATTCTTGATCTATTGTAATTTTTCTCTAAATTATCTAAAACAAGCTTAAATACCTCTGTCCGAAGTTTATCTATATCTTCCTCTGGTTTCCCAAATTTACTTGCTCTAATCGTATCTAATGCTTTATAATCAACATACACTTCTTCCGGTATATATGTGTTTGACGCACTTATTTTATCAGCCGAAATTAAAGCAGAATAAAGCATTTGATGGATAAAATAATTCTCTTCCGTTTTTAAGCTTCTAATAGATAAAGCCTCAATTTTTTTGAGAGCAGTTAATGTATCTTCTATAACATTTTCTTTTTTAGCAAATCGTTCTAATTCTTTTAATAACCCTAATTTTTCAAAATCAGGTACTATGAAAAGCAAATTTTCCCTTATATCTTCTATTTGCATATATGCAATATCTATTTTATCTGATACATTTAAAGAAAAATCTTTTCTTGATACGTCTTTAAATTTATTTGGAAGATTTTCTGAAAAACTTTCTAAATTTCCGTGGTGGTGAAGTATAGTATTATAAACGATCAGGGGAAGAATACTTTCTTCCCCATAATATTGAAGTGCAACATATCCCCCGAATACAGCAGAAATAAAACTGTGACTTGACAAAGAACTTTTATTTTGTGTCTGTAAATATTCTTGAAAATATGTCGTATACTTTCCAAAATCATGGCACAATGCTATTATTTCATAAGCTTTTTGATATTCTTTCGAAATTTGTTTAATTGCTAAATCTCTTACCTCTGTCAGATGTTCATATAATAGTTTTCTGTATTTTAGATTTTCATCATAGTGAGAATAATATTTCATCAAACATCACCTTTTTACATAAATATTATACTTTCTCCATTTGAAAGTTTAACAAATTCTCCTTTAACCTTTACTTTAATTGGGCGCCCCTCGTCTTCATAAACATATGTAGTTACTTCTTTTATTGTTCTATTCTCGCCAAAATCTCTCGGCATTCTCTCTTTTAGTAAATGTCCTACCGTATTTGTAATATCTATTTCTTCAATTTTATCGCTCGGTATGACTGTATAAATATCTTGAAAATCTTCACTTGCTACCCAATCCCACTCTACATTCTCAATATATTTTATATAGCAGGTAAATGGTGCACTGCCAAAAAAAAGTGGAAAAACAGGCGCATTTTTAACCAGTCGATCATTAATTTCACTCAAAATACATCTGTCATTATGTGTCACATAAAATCTGTAATGTACTTTACTGTCCCCTGTTAATAATTCAAAAGGGACCTGCGTGTGCTGTTTCGGTGAATGAAGTTCGTTAAAACTAGTGGCTTTTATATAATTTACAGATTGCATTATTTTCTTTGTTTTACTCATCTTTCTTACAGCAATATGCAAACTTCCCGCACCTAATATTTCATAATAAGTATCTCTTTCATAGCCAAGCAAAGCAGCTATGATTCCTTCTGCTGTCGTTCTTGGCGGAACAGAATAAGTTAAGGAAGAAGAATTTGTATAAAATTTTCTAAAGTGGGCAAACTTTCCGTATAAATCAAATATGACCATTAAAAGTCACCATCCTAATCCACCTGTTTTAACGGCAAATCTTTAAATGCCTCCTCAAAAGTTATTTTCTCGCCATTAAGGTTTAATTCTAGCTTTTCATCAACAAAATAATGGACATTTTTTATTTTATTTTTATTGCTATTTAGCAAATTAACTAATTTGGTTATTTCCAATGAACATTCATTAATGTCTCTTATACTGTCTGTAGTCGTTTTTAATTCAATATAATCCCTGTAATCACCCAAAATTGTTTCTTTATCAGTATATTCAACTCTCATATAAAACCTCGGATATTGACCTATTTTACTTCTTGTTACTAAGTTTGGTATCGCATATTTTAAAGCTTCGTCTAATAAATTAAGGTCTCCATCTTTGAGTTTAGTCTTTTCTGCCCTCTTGCCACTTATTACTCCTGAAAAAGCAATTAAAGAATATTTAACCCTAAAGTCCTTGCCTATTGTACCTTGTCCTGCTTTTTCACTACTTGAAAAATGTGAAGTTATGCTTGCTTCCAAGAGCTCTACTTTATTTAGAGAATATCCCCAGTTAAACTGAATAGGCCCTATAAAAGTTTTATTATCTCCTTTAACCGTCATTGTAGCACCGAACATTCTTACATCAGTCCAATTTTCTAATATCCAATCATTCGATGAATCTTTCAGATCTTTTACTCTTTTGTCTGCTGTAACGGACTTGTCATCAATCAAACGCACAAATATATCATGCCCTTTCAAAAGCAGATAATCTCTTATATATCTTTTAAGTCTTAAATCAGAAACCAAATTTATTTCTCTTTCATAATCCATTCTTGGCCTGTTTTCTTCATCTGGATCCCCGTTGGGATTAGTAAGTTTTGCATCGTAAATATACAAAATTTCATTATTTGTTACTGACATTTAAATCCTCCTCCTTTTTCTCTTTTAACATGGGCATTGCTGTTGCATAAGAATACCCAGAAAGTACATAAAATAAACTTTCATCTTTGTTAAGTTTCCAGTTTTTAATATTAGAATCTACCAATCTTTTCATCTCATAAAAAATCACTTCATTGTACTGTAATATTTTTTCTTGGTTTAGTTTATTAAAAACGTCTTTTGTGAGTCTAATAATTTTTTGTTTATCTAAACCATTAAAATTAAGCTTATTAAGTATCGGCTTATTTACAGTATTCTCACTTTTTTCTTGCGTTCCTTTTTGTGCTCTTTTGTATTGTGCATTTCCTATTTGCCCTATTAAATAGCCCAATAAAAACATTGCTGTCTCTTGCTCATTATAACTCATGTTTTTAATAAAAATTTTCATATTTTCATCAACTTTTAACTGAGATACATCCAATCCTTCTCCCTCCTTTAGACAACCCATATATTCCAAAAATTTAATATACATATTTGCTTCTAAAAGGTGAAATTCTATATCTTTATTTTTTGGATCTATATTGTAATCAGTTTTTTTGTATATAATTACTCTTATTCCATCAACCAAATTGTCTATTATGAGCTTTTTATTTAGACGTTTCCCTGTAAGGATGGCATCATAAATTTCAAGTATATATCTATATTCTGCTGGCTCTTTTTTATTGATTCTTATTGGATTTATATAATATACTGTACTTAATGTGATAAAACTTCTATATTTTTCACCTAAAGCCTCTTGAACATTTTTCCTAGCATTTTCTGATGCAGCTCTTACTCTTTCAAAAATTGACGGGTCAACATCCTTTATAAGTCTCAAAACTTTTGTAGCTTGTTTAGTAGATTTATAAAAAACAAAATTCAAAAGGAAATAGCTTTTTTCATTTGTAAGGTCTAAAGATATACCTATCTCATCTCTTAATTTTTCAATACCCTCATAAGACTTTACTGTATTAAATGTATCTATTATTTTATCGGTGGCAATGTCTAAATCAGCTCTGCTAACTGGTTTCCCATAAACAAACTGTGGTATTATAAGAACATCGAATTTTGCAAGCGTTGTCGATAATTTATTTGAAATATAATTTTCACCTGCCTGGTATTTAGAAAAACATTCGTCACAAAACTGCATATTTTTATAGTAATTTTTTTCTGATAGGTTACTTGCAAAAATAATCTGATTTGTTGTAAAAAATTTAAATTTTGTTTTTGAAGAATCAAAAGCAAATGCATTTTTACTTCCACATATGCTGCAAACACCTTTACCAGATTTAATTTTTGTTTCTTTGGGCTTTTTAAATTTTACTATAGCTTCTTCATATTCTCTATAACTTGTCAAGGGTACACCATCAATGAAAATAGTGTATAATCCAATTTCTTCTGCTTTTATGTTCTTCTCATTTTTTAAATACTCTTCAAAATATTTACTTATCGCCTTTCTAAATTTTTTCCCAATGTCTTTTGGAGGCAAAGTAGCATTATTTTTGTCTTTTTTTATCTCTTCATATAACTCTTTTATTGACTTGCCTTTAAAGCCTGATTTACTTAAGTCTAAAACATGACGGTATTTTGTCTCTAACCCATCTAAAGATACATAAAAATTTTGAAAAATTTCTTTTAATTTTTTATTTAATTCTTCGCCAAAATCCATTTTTGTCAAGTTGTATATTGATTCTGTTAAAATATAATCACTTGAAGTACTAGAAGCATACCATTGTGGACCACTGCCTAACATTTTCCCTATATATAAATATTTAGATGCAGTATTTTCATCCATTTCTTCATTAATATCTATTTCTAACCTATTTTCTTTTAGTAAAAAGTTAAACTTTAGAACGTGTAACACTTTATTATTTTTTTTATGAGAAAGTTTGACTATAATATTTTTTACTGGATCATCTTCTTTTGCAATTTCTCCTATTTGTACTATTCCTTCAATAATTTTTATCACCCCCTATTTCACATGATAAAAAAACTAATATACGCGTTTACTATATCTCTCTCCCTCCTTTCTTTCACCCAATTATCTCAAAACATCCAAATCCTTGGGAGTTTTTTGCACCCAAACCTGTATAGTAAGCAAGTTCTAATAATTCAGGACTGCTTTCTACGTCGTATATACCCATCCATCCCTTCACATAAACATTTTTGTATTTAATCATCTTTGAATATCTCCTATCTTCCTTTTCTGATAAGGGATAAAGCTTAAAATATGGATCTTCCGCTTTTATTTTGTATACTAATTCATACTTTTTAAGCAGATTATTAAGTAAAAGAGGAGAAAATTTTTCATCCCAAGGGGAATAATAATAAGTATACTTTATGTCACCATCCTTTAAAGTAGTATACATCACAACTGGAGAAATAAATTTTATCCTTGCTTTATTTTTAAAAACAGGAGGATTGTCTATATTGAGTGAATTCAAAATAAATTTTTGACCATTAAAATGGCAATACTCCTTTTTTAACGCATTTTTTGAAATATCAAATATAAATTCATCTAAAGGAGAGGCAACAGTAAATTTAAAAGGAGGTTTTATGCTTATTTTTTTCTGCCCTTTAGAGTCTGTTAAAATCTTGAACTCCCCTTCAATTCTTGAAAAAGTAAATAATTTAAATTTTCTTTTTTCATATTGAAACCCTTCATCATGTAAAAAAGCTGCAAACTCACTGTCCCCCATGAGGTCATACAAAAAGCCTTGAACTATATAATTATAATGAATTGGCAATACTAAATTTTTTTCTCCCACAAATTCCAAAGTAATTCTCATAATAACACCTCATAAATTTATTCCAGTGAAGATATGGATATATTTGTTTTACGTGTATATAATTCTACATTAATTCCCATTTTTCCTTCTTAACTTTTAAAAAATTTTTAATGATTTTGTCTAAATTTATTTAATAAATAGTAAACCATAAAACAAAAAAGAAAAGCCCATTTTGAGCTTTTCTCTCTTTACAAAATTTCCTGAAGTGTCTTCCATGCCAGCAAAGCACATTTTACGCGGGCAGGAAAGTCAGATACTCCCTGCAATACCTGTGCATCACCTAATTCATCTAAGTTTACGTCTTTTTTGTGTATCATGTCTATAAATTCTTGAACAAGCCTTAAGGCCTCTTTTTTGTCTTTCCCTTTTATAAGGTCTATCATCATAGAGGTTGAAGCTTGGCTTATAGCACATCCATGACCTGTAAAAGATGCGTCTTCTATAATGTCACCATTCATTTTTAGATAAAGGGTAATGTCGTCACCGCAAAGAGGATTGTGCCCCCTTTCTTTGTGAGTAGCATCTTTAAGCTCTCTCCTATGAGGGGAGTTTTCATAGTGTTCCATTATAACTTCAGAATAAAGCTGATTTAAATCGCTCATTTAAACCACTTCCTGACTTTTTTTAGTCCTTCCACAAGGGCATCAATATCCTCAAAATCGTTGTAGAGATAAAAGCTTGCTCTTACAGTTGCAGGAACGCCTAAGTATCTCATTAAGGGCTGGCAACAGTGATGCCCACTTCTTACAGCAACTCCTTCTTCATCGAGAATTGTAGCAACATCGTGAGGATGAACTCCTTCTACATTGAAGGAAATTATTCCTCCTCTTTCCTTCGCGTCTTTGGGGCCATACAATTTTACAAAGTCTAATTCTTTCATTTTTTGAAGACCATACTCCAAAAGCTCGCCTTCGTGTTTATATATATTGGTAAGCCCAATTTTTTCTATATAATCTATGGCAGAAATAAGCACATACGCTCCCTCTATATTAGGAGTACCTGCTTCAAATTTAAGAGGTGGGGGAGCAAAAGTTGCACGGTCTTCAAAGACTTCGTCTATCATCTCTCCACCTCTTAAAAAAGGAGGCACATCAGAAAGCAAATCCTCTTTTATATAAAGTACACCGATTCCCATAGGTCCGAGCATCTTGTGACCAGAGAAGGCAAAAAAGTCACAATCTATCTTTTGTACATCAACAGGCATATGAGGTACACTTTGTGCTCCATCTATTAACACTTTTGCCCCGTATTTGTGGGCAATATGTGTAATCTCCTCCACAGGATTTATTATACCTAAAACATTTGACATGTGTTGCACAGCAACCAATTTTACTTTGTCAGACATTTTTTCTTTAAAGTCTTTCATAGAAAGCCTAAAATTTTCATCAAGATAGACATATATAAGCTTTGCCCCTTTAGCTTCTGCTACCATCTGCCATGGGAGTATATTACTGTGGTGTTCAGCTATGGTAAGTAGTATTTCGTCTCCTTCGTTTATATGCTTCATACCCCAAGTGTAGGCTATAAAGTTTATAGACTCTGTTGTATTTCTTGTGAAAACTATAGACTCTCCTCTTTTTGCGTTTATAAATTTTTTTACCCTTTCTCTTGCCTCTTCATAGGCTTGTGTTGAAAGTACACTTAAATAATGGGGGCTTCTGTACACATTGGCATTTAGCTCTTCATAATATTTATCCATAGCCTTTATTACTTCAATTGGCTTTTGAGTTGTAGCGGCATTGTCAAGATATACAAGCCTTTTTCCATGGGGCTTAATACTCAATATAGGAAAGTCTTTTTTTATTCTTTCAATATCGATATTTTTCACTTTATAATCCTCCTTCCTATATGACCCTTTATGATGATTTCTCTTACAGGGTCATAAGGAATCAAGTCTATAACAGGATTTAATATGGCTTGAACCATTAAAAGCCTTGCCTCTTCTAAACTAAAGCCTCTGCTCATCACATAATATAGTTTGTCTTCATCTATTTGCCCTGCACTGGCTGAGTGGTTTGCCTGTACATCATCTTCTCCGCAGTAAAGAGCAGGAATTGCAACGGATTTTACAGTTTTGTCTAATAAAAGTACTGTTTCATTTTCTTCAGCTTTTGCCTTTTTTGCACCTTTTTTAATGTCAATATTTCCTATAAAGGTAGCCTTTGCACTTCCTTTTAAGGCTCCTTTTAAGTCCACACTGCTGGTAGTTTTAGGAGCTTGGTGGTATACTTTATAAGCCATGTCATATTTTTGACTATCCACACCTAAAAAAATGGATTTGGAAGTAAAGGTACCTCCTACCTCATCAAGATATACCGCCACATCAAAAGCGCTTACTTTCGAGCCTATCACAACATTTGACCAGTTGACCATAGCATTTTTCCCTACAATTACAAGGTTATTGTCAAAGTCGTTGAATTCGTCTCCCAATCTTTGTATTTTTACTATATTTACAGTAGAACCTTCTTTTGCAATCACCTGCGTTATGCCATTGTGAAAGCCTTTTGTACCTGAATTATAGTCAAAAACGATTGTAACTTGCGAATTAGCTTCCGCTTCAATTATGTTATAATCAATCAATGTGTCATTTTGTTCATTTGTTATATAATCAATCACTATAGGTTTTTCAACATTACTGTTTTGAGAAATCTCAATGTGAAAACCCGCATTGTAAAAATCTCTTACCATATTTATAAATTTGCCTTCTATACCAAAAGCTTTATCCCTCAAAGCCAATATCTCTGTCGGCAATCCAGCTAATTTCTTTGTCTCTTTTATTTTTACTGTATCATGAGACAAATTTTTTATTACTGCTGAAGTGTATTCTTTATAAGAAGGCTGTTGTATTTCCTCCATACTAACTCTCTTCCACATAATTTCACTCCTATCCTATTGCGCCTTCCAACTCAAGCTTTATTAGCCTATTCATCTCCACTGCATATTCCAATGGCAAAGCTTTAGCTATAGGCTCAACAAAACCTCTTACAATCATAGCCCTTGCATCGTCTTCGCTTAAACCTCTGGACATTAGATAGAATATCTGTTCATCGCTTATTCTTCCCACTTTCGCCTCATGACCAATGTCCACATTGTCATTTTCTATTTCTATTACTGGCATTGTGTCAGACCTTGAAATATCGTCCAACATCAAGCCTTCACACTGGACAGAAGCCTTTGCACCTTCCGCATTAGGTCCTATCTTGAGAAGTCCTCTATAACTTGATATTCCACCATCTTTTGATATACTCTTTGCTAAAACCTTTGAAGAAGTATGAGGAGCTAAGTGTATCATTTTTGAACCTGTATCTAAATGCTGCCCTTTTGCAGCAAAAGTCACACCGGTGTATTCCGCCTTTGCTCCTTCTCCTTTTAATATAGAAGCAGGATAAAGCATTGTCTTGTGGCTTCCAAAAGAGCCGGATATCCACTCTATAATGCCGTCTTTTTCGACAATTGCCCTTTTTGTATTTAGATTATAGGTATTTTTACTCCAGTTTTCTATAGTAGAATAAATTATGCGAGCCCCTTCATTTACAAAAAGTTCTACACAACCTGCATGTAAGTTTGAAACAGTATACTGTGGTGCAGAACAGCCTTCTATAAAATGAACTTCACTGCCTTTGTCAGCAATTATGAGAGTGTGCTCAAACTGTCCGCTTCCTGGTGCATTCATTCTAAAATAAGCCTGAAGTGGGACCTCCACTTTGACCCCTTCTGGAACATAAACAAATGTGCCTCCGCTCCATATTGCAGCGTGAAGGGCTACAAACTTGTGGTCATAAGGCGTCACGTTTTTTGTCATAAAGTACTCTTTTATTATGTCAGGATATTTTTTTACTGCAGTGTCCATGTCCTCAAATATGACACCTTGTTGAGTAAGGCTTTCTTTAATATTGTGATATACAACTTCAGAGTCGTATTGAGCACCTACTCCCGCCAATGCTTTTCTTTCCGCCTCAGGAATCCCCAGCCTTTCAAAAGTACGCCTTATCTCTTCTGGAACTTCATCCCACGACCTTTGCATTTTTGCACTTGGCCGTATATAGGCGATAATAGAATCTATGTCAAGTTGACTTAAATCAACACCCCATGTGGGCATAGGCATTTTTTGATATATCTCCAAGGCTTTTAATCGAAAGTCCCTCATCCAAGAAGGTTCATTCTTTTGCTCAGATATTTCTAAAACAACTTCTTTAGAAAGTCCTTTACCTGTCTGATACTCATACTTTACGTTGTCTTTGACGTCGTATATGCTAAAATCTATTTCCTTTATATCTGGTTTTTTCATCTTTTTCGCCTCCTATGGGTTACACGCCATTTCTCACAAAGTCATAACCCTTTTCTTCAAGAATCTTTGCAAGGTCCTTGTCACCGCTTTTTACAATCTTTCCATCCATTAAAACAGATATTACATCTGGCTCAAGGTAATCCAATATCCTGTTGTAGTGGGTAACTATTAAAATAGACATATCTTCACTCTTTAACTTTTTGACCGCTTCTGCTACAACTTTTAAGGCATCTATATCAAGACCGGAATCAATTTCGTCCAGCATCACAAGTTTAGGTTTTAGAAAAGCCATCTGGAGTATCTCAGCTTTTTTCTTTTCACCTCCAGAAAAACCGACATTTAAATACCTACTTCTATACTCGGAATTCATATCTAAAAGCTCTAATGTGTTTTTCATCTCTTTTGCAAATTGAAGCATCGACACATTTTGACCTGTCACAATATTAACAGAGGTCCTTATAAAATTATCCACTGTTATTCCGGGTATTTCTTCAGGGTACTGAAAAGACAAAAAGATGCCCTTTTTTGCCCTTTCATTAACTTTTAGATTTGTTATATCTTCTCCTTCAAATAAAATCTGCCCTGAAGTCACTTTATATTTAGGATTCCCCATGATGGAATTGCACAACGTGCTTTTACCACCACCATTGGGTCCCATAATTGCATGTATTTCTCCTTTTTTTATTGTTAAATTAAGCCCTTTAAGGATATATTTGCCCTCAACTTCTATATGCAAATCCTTTATTTCTAACAATGTTTCCCTCATCTTTTACAACTCCTTTTTAATTCCGACTATTTTAATAGGAATACTCAAGCAATACTATTATACACCACTTAAACAACCAAATCAATAGAAAAAGGCACAAAATTGATAATTATTTTCATTTAATAAACATATGTCAATAATTATCTATAAAAATATAAGAAGTCGGGACTTCAATTTCCCCGACTTCTTATATTTCGTCAACTTCCACAAACTTAGCCAGTATGTCATCTACTGGAATTATGAGATATTCCTCTCCCTCGTGTTTTATCTTCGTACCTGAAAACTCTTTATATATAACCCTATCCCCTACAGCAAGTTCATCAGACGCACCAGCTGCAAGAGCTTCAATTACTCCTTGATTTAATTTTTCTTCAGCAGTCTTGGGAATTATTACCCCACCTATCTTTTTCTCTTCAGGCTCTTTTTCCAATTTAATAAGTGCATGGCCATTTATAGGTTGTATTTTTGTCATAAATCCTTCCCCTTTCTTTTATTATTTTTTTACTGTCCGTTATTACATTATTTATTATACCTCACTTATAAGAAAAGGTACAAGGATAAAAACTTATTGTTCAGTAATTCCAAGCAATCTATTAAGCTTAGCTTTATCAAACCCTACTACAATTGTACCATCAATATCCGTCTGTGGCACCCCTCTTTGGCCACTCCGCCTTACTAATTCTGCTGCCGCACTTGGATTTTTGCTCACGTCTATCTCTCTAAAAGGTATGTTATGCTGTCTTAAATATGCCTTTGTAGCATTACACCAGGGACAAGAGGGAGTAGTGTAAATTGTCACTCTGTGAGCCTTTAGACCTTTCCCATCAGAAGCTTTTGAAGGAGCGACAACTAAAAGTTTTTCATAATATTCTTTGCTTTGAAGTCCAAATACAAACTGCCAGGGCTCTTTATCTTTGAAAAGTATCACTGAAGGCACTACTTTGATTCCATATTGTGGATGAATATCTCTTATCTCAGAAGCATTTACTACATAAACAGGCACTTTAGGATTGTCCTCACTGAATTTTTTCATGACCTCTAAAGCTTCAAGACTCTTTTGTGAAGAATTAGAATAAAACATTAGCATAAAAAATTCTTCTTTATTTTTTACTTCTTCGAAGTGCTGAGTATCCTTTATAAACTCTAACATCAAATCACCTCTTTAAATATTTATGTTATCCAAAATCAAAACTTTATATAAGCAAAATTGCAATTCCTTTTTATTACAAACTGTTATAAACTACTGCTACCCCCCATAAGTATTGGGTTGCAATTTATATTATAAGGAAAACTATTTTAAAAATCAAGATATTTTTAACAATCCTCCTTATTGAATTGAGTAAAAGCCACCCTGCTTTTAGAATGACAGATGAAAACTCCCCTTAGTTAGAGGGGAGTTTGTTTAATACATACACTTTTTCCTTTTCAATATATTTTATTACTTCTCTATAAACAAATTCCTCAAAATATTCTGCCTCTTTATAGGTAAATATTCCATCTTTCAAAACCGTATCATAGCAAAATATTGGAGAATATTCTTTTAATTTTTCTATTTTTTTAGCTTGCTCCTTTACCATTCTAAAAGCTCCAATATTGACATCTTGTATGCCTTCTTTAGGTATTTTGGAAAAAACATATTCCACAAAACCTTTATATATCTTTTCAAATCCTTCTATATACATCACAGGCTCAATAGAAATTCTGACTTTTAAACCCTTTGATATCGCTCTTTTTATGCTTTCTATCCTTTTACTGAGAGAAGGTGTTAGTTTTTCATATTTATCAATGACCGGTTGGGGCAACAATGTCCATGCGAAAATTACATTAGAGGGTATGTCGATAAATTCTACAGAATAAAAATTAGCACTTTTTGTTCGTATTTCTATTACAAGGTTTTTATTTCCTTTGGCATATTCGATCCACTGTTTAGTAAAACCTGTAAGATATTCTAGAGTAAGTAAATCTGTCTCATAAGATATGCTTAGATAAACTTTATGATCCTGTGTCAGTTTGTCTACTTCTTTAAAATAGTCCTCAATATTCACAAAAATAACAAGATGTCCTGAAGGGTACATACCCTGTAAATAGCAATAATCACAATCATACACACAATTGAATATAATTGATGTATGGTAAAAATTGATATTTCCAAAGTCTTCACAAAGCTTAGAACCTTTATATATAAAATCATATCTTTTTTTGGCCAATATCAGATTTTGCCTCTCTTTTTGGATAAGGTAGTTTTGATTAGGTCTATTGAAAACCTCACTATACCTGTCAATAAGGATTACTTTACTTTTAGGAAATTTCTTTAAAATATTTTGCGTTGTAAGATTGTCCAATACCTCCTTCTCAATGTAAATGTGAGAGAATTTTTTCAAAGGCCTTCTTCCTTTCTTCTTTATTATTTACCTGTAAATCATAAAAGTTTTTTAAAAAATCTATACCTTCATTTTTTCTAATCTTATAATGTAGGCAAGCTTTATAAAAAATTTGCCTTTGACTGGCGGTAAGTTTTAGCTTTTGTGAAAGAAAATTTATAATTTCTTTTTCATAAAAGGAAAATATTTCTCCAGTTTTAAAACTATTTTTCAATATTTTAATAAATTCCTCTATTTCCTTTAACTTGTTTTTTATTAACTCATAAATTTTATCTTTAGACACCCCCTCGAAATCTGTACTATCAGAGACAATTTTTAAAATATAAATTCTGTGGGTCTCAAAAAATTTAGAGGCTGCTTGATAAAAGCCGCTGGTTTCCATATCACAAAGCCTTGCTGTCATTAACCCTTTATCTTTTACTATATAGTTAAAAGTCTCTATATCGCTTTCTTCAAAAGGATGGTTTACCAAGATATCAGGTATATAATTTTTCTGAGTTTCATTGTCTACAATTTTGTTAATAAGGTATATGTTCCCTATCTTTTCATCAATATCTTTCGAACCACATACACCAAGGTTTATTATAAAGCTTTCTGAATCACACAAATATTTAGTAACCGCATGAGAAACAGCTATACTGCTATTTATTTTGCCCACTCCTGTTACTACCAATGTTATTTCTTCATTTCTAAAAACTTGAAAATATCGATTTTCTACGTCTTTTTTTAAGTCAAAATATTCAATTAGAGGTTTTGCCTCAATATATAAAGCGGTTGCGATAAAGACCATCTTAGCACCTCTTTCAAGAACATATAAAATTTGTGCCAAGAGAAATTCTCTTGACACAAAAAGCTCCCCCTTTATTCTTTAATAACAAGCCTGTGATACTCTTTTTTGCCTTTTCTTATTAAAATGCTATCATCTTTTATCATATTATCTTTTATATATTCATCAACACTTTCAACTTTTTCATTGTTTATATATAGCCCGCCTTGTTGAATAAGCCTTCTTCCTTCGCTCTTTGAAGGTATTATCTTTGCTTCAAAGAGAACATCTAAAATTTTTTTACCTAAAACATCAGAAGAGACAGTAACAGAAGGCACATTATCTAAATCTCCACCGCTTTCAAATAAAGCCTCTGCCGCCTTTTGAGCTTTTATAGCCTCTTCCTCTCCGTGTATAAGTTTTGTAACCTCATATGCCAATACTTTTTTCGCCTCGTTTATCTCTTTATCTTTCAATGCGCCTAATCTTCTTACTTCATCCATAGGCAAGAAAGTGAGAAGTGCCAGAGCCTTTTCCACATCCGCATCAGCTATATTCCTCCAATATTGATAGAATTCATAAGGAGAAGTCTTATTCGGATCAAGCCACACTGCTCCTTTTTGTGTTTTTCCCATTTTCTTCCCTTCGCTGGTGGTAAGTAAAGTAAATGTCATGCCATAAGCCTGTTTGCCTTCTTTTTTTCGTATAAGCTCTATTCCAGCAATAATATTAGACCATTGATCGTCTCCGCCCATTTGCATTACACAATTGTATCTTTTATTTAATTCAAGAAAATCATAAGCTTGCATCAGCATGTAGTTAAATTCTAAAAAGGAAAGACCTCTTTCTAATCGGGACTTAAAGCATTCTGCTGTAAGCATTCTATTTACAGAGAAGTGAACCCCTATATCTCGCAAAAATTCAATATAATTTAAGTTTAAAAGCCAATCAGCATTATTGGCCATGATGGCTTTGCCATCAGAGAAATCGATAAGCCTTTGCATTTGCTTTTTAAAAGCTTCAGCATTTCTATTTATTTCCTCTTTAGTTAACATCTTCCTCATATCAGTCCTGCCGCTTGGGTCTCCTACCATGGCTGTGCCGCCGCCTATTAACACAATAGGCCTGTGGCCTGCTTTTTGCATGTGAGACATCACCATAATTTGAAGAAAATGTCCTACATGCAAACTGTCTGCAGTAGGGTCAAAACCTATGTAAAATGTGATTTTTTCCTTCTCTAAAAGCTCTCTTATTTCCTCTTCATGAGTCATTTGCTGAATATATCCTCTTTCTTGTAAAACATCAAGTGCAGACACGATAATACCTCCATTGCTTTTATTTTTGTATATTGTATCAAATGAAAAGCATATTTTCAAATATTTTTGACAATATAATTTTATCACTTTATAATATTGACTATCAACAAATAAAAGAGAAGTGATAGGATGAATTATAAAGTCTATGCTACAGGTAATAAAATAGAAAAGTTTTATTCTGATGCAATAAAAGAATATCAAAAGAGGTTAAACCGCTTTTGTAATATTTCCTTTACAAACTACAAAAATCCTCAACAGTTGCCCAAGCAACAAATAGACAAATATTATAAAATCGGAATATTACCTTCAGGAAAATCGCTGTCTTCTGAAGAATTAGCAGAAAAAATAAAAGAGCTTGAACTTTCAGCAAAGACAGATATATTAATAGTCATAGGAAATGAGGAAATTCCCTTAAATGAAAGCATTAGCATAAGTCCTATGGAAATGAGTTTAGGCCTTGCATCTACTATTCTTTTTGAACAGTTGTATCGCGCTTATAAAATTTTAAACAATGAACCTTATCACAAGTGATTTTTACCATCAAATGCTAAATAAAGCTGTTCTAAAAGTATGAGCCGCATCAATTGATGAGGAAATGTCATTTTAGAAAAAGAAAGATTTAAGTGAGATTGTTTCTTTATATTTTCCCACAATCCCAACGAGCCACCTATTACAAAGGTCATTTCTCTATAACCAGATTGAAAAGTAGCCTTTATAAATTGGGAAAATTTATATGAGTCTATTTCTTTTCCTTCTATAGCAAGAGAAACAACAAAGCTTCCTTTTTTTATTTTAGAAAGAATTCTCTCTCCTTCTTTACGCAAAATCTCCTCTTTTTCTTTTTCACTTAAATTTTGAGGAGCTTTTTCTTCCTCTACTTCTCTAATTTCTATTTCACAATAAGGTCGCAATTTTTTTAAATAAAAATTTATCCCATTATTTATATAGTTCTCCTTTATTTTTCCAACAGCTATTATATGTATTTTCATTATTAAGTCCCTCATTTTTAAACTACAAGATATTTAGGCACATCATCACAAAAATCACATTTATGAGGTACTAGCCAATCAGTAAAAGAAACTTCATCTAATTTGTAAATATCCGGTGGCTGCTCGTACACTTCAACAAACTCTTCGATGGCATCTTCTAAATGCTTTTCACACACAACAAACATAAAACCTCTCCTATTCCCCGAGAGTTATAGTAGTATATCCTGTCTTTCCTGTTACGGTTTTGTACTTGACTTTTATTTTGTCTCCTGGATTTTTTTCATAAATAATACATTTTAAACTTGTCATAGTATTTACAGGTTTTCCGTCTACCTGCAAAATAATATCACCTTTTCTAATGCCAGCTTTATAAGCAGGACCTTTAGGGTCAATATCTGCCACATATATCCCCTCATATATGTAAACATCTGCGGAAATGTAGCTGGCAATTTCTTTATCATAGGCAACTATGCCAATATAAGGTGCTTTAAATGTACCAGTTTCTATCACTTTCTTAAGTATAGGCTTTACAATATTTATAGGTATAGCAAAGCCCAATCCTTCAGCGGTTGTCACCTTCGCAGTATTTATTCCAATTGCGTAGCCTCGAGAATCCACTAAAGGTCCTCCGCTATTTCCTGGATTTATAGAAGCATCTGTCTGTATCAAGTCTTCCATGATTCGCGGTTTTCCATCCTCAGTAATAGGAAGACTTCTATTTAAAGCACTTATTATTCCAGAAGTAACCGTCCTTTGAAACCTAAGACCTAAAGGATTTCCAATTGCTATTGCAGTTTGCCCTACCGATATCTTGTCAGAATCTCCCAAAGGTATAACTGGCAAATCTTTTGCTTCAATTTTTAATATAGAAAGGTCTAAAACAGGGTCAGTCCACAAAACTTTGCCTGGTAATATACTACCATTGCTTAAATATACCTTTATATTTTTGGATTTTTCATTAGCTACATGATTGTTTGTTATAATATAGCCATTTGGATTAACAATAAAACCTGAACCTACGCCTTCTACAGCCTTTTCTATAAAATAATACTCTCTTTGAAATTCTACAGTAGTAATTCCCACAACAGCAGGAGTGTCTTTTTTTGCCACTACTTCCGCTATTGTAGGAGATTCTTTTGTTGGTATCACTATTTCTGTTCTTATTCCTGAAGAAGGAGGATAAGGTATAGGAATAACTTTACCCCATAAATACTTTGGTGCAATATATACAAATACCAAAGAGCTAACCAAAGTAGTTATAATTGCAACAGCAAAAAAACTCTTTAATTGACGCTGCATAATATCACCTCACTAAATAGGATGAGATATTATGCAGCACATTATACGCAAAATTTTATAGCTTTTTACTCTTTTACCCTTACTATATCAGCACCTAATTGTTGAAGCTTTACTTCCATCGCTTCATAACCCCTATCTATATGATAAACCTCCATAACCTCCGTCGTACCCTCAGCAGTAAGCCCTGCTATAACCATCGCTGCGCCTGCTCTTAAGTCTGTCGCGTAAAGAGGTGCACCTGTCAACTTCTCTACACCTTCAAATATTGCATTTCTTCCTTCTATTCTTACTTTCGCTCCCATTTTCTCTAACTCATTTAAATATTTAAATCTATTTTCATATATATTTTCAGTAATGACACTTATACCATCAGCCAAAGCCAAAAGCACCGCAAAGGGCTGTTGCATATCTGTTGGAAAACCAGGATAAGGTAAAGTCCTTATATCAACATGTTTCAAAGGCCCTTCTCTTCTTACTCTTATCACATCATCGTATTCCTCAACAATGACACCCATTTCTACAAGTTTTGCAATAATTGCTTCTAAGTGATTTGGAATTATTCCTTTTATATACACATCACCTTTTGTTGCGGCAGCTGCCACCATGTAAGTTCCTGCTTCTATTTGGTCAGGAATAATAGTATAGTGACATCCGTGAAGCTTGTCTACCCCTGTTATCTTTATAGTATCTGTACCAGCACCTTTAATATTCGCTCCCATGGCATTTAAAAAGTTTGCTACATCAACTACATGGGGCTCTTTTGCACAGTTTTCTAATATTGTTACCCCTTCGGCTTTAACCGATGCCAACATCAAATTTATAGTAGCACCTACGCTTACTACATCAAAATATATATGATTCCCTACCAACTTATCAGCTTTAATCCTTATAAGTCCATGCTCTATGGTAGTTTTTGCCCCTAAAGCTTCAAAACCCTTGATATGCTGGTCAATAGGTCTTACGCCAATATTACATCCCCCAGGCATCGCAATTACTGCTTCATTAAACTTACTTAAAAGTGCTCCGATAAGATAATAAGAAGCCCTCATTTGGCTCGCCAAATCCCGAGGAGGGTAAAAGGAATTTAAGCCTATGGGGTCAATTACTACTTCGTGTTTTTTCTTTTCTATTTTCCCTCCCAGATTGCGTATCATCTGGGCTAATAGTTCTATATCTTTTATATCAGGTAAATTATCTATCACACTCGGAGTATCAGCCAATAACGCTGCGGGAAGAATTGCAACAGCAGAATTTTTAGCACCACTTATCTGTACACTTCCTCTAAGAGGCTTTCCTCCCTTGATTACAAACTTTTCCATTTTTAATCTTCCCTTCAAATCAAATTAAATTAAAATAAATCAAATATCATCACAATATATACTTTAATACAATTTAAAATATTTTACAAGTATTTTGCAATTAAAAAGAAAGAAAAGGAGATGGTATTATATACCTTCCCCCGATTTACTGTAATGAATTCACAAAATGATTCAAATCTTCTCCTGTAACTTTGTAGAAACTATTTTCAAGGCTTAATCCATTACCCAAGTATTTCAAAATATCTCTTATACTTTGCATTCCATATTTATCAGAAATAGCTTTTACTATTTCAAAAGATCTTTTATAGGCCAAAACCTCATCTAACTGATTAAACTTATAAGTCAGCTCTTCTAAAGAATAAGGTTTATCCTCTTCAATACCTTCTCCCCATATAAACCCATTTTCTCTATATTCCTCAAGAAGAGCTATTCCTTCAGTAAACCATACAGGATAATTGCCTTTTGCTACATTGTCTACAATTAGATGCGTAAACTCATGAACAATGGGCCCATCGTGTTCAAAAACTTTTTCTAAATCTTGTCCAGGACTAATCCATAATTCAGGAGATTGTATACTTATAACTCCATTTAAATAAAGTCCCATTGCGCTTTCTCCTTTAGCAAGTGAAAAATCTTTATTCATTTTTTCGGGGTCGTGATACATTATAATAAGGCTTTTATTTTTAGGTTCATAACCTAAATCCTTGGTTACTCCTTTATAATGTTTTTCTGCAATTTTCAAAACAAGAGAAACATATTTTTGGTCTTCAGGACTATATTTTAATATAAAATGCTCACTCTCAGCGGTTTTATAACTACTTACATTATTTTTTAAAATGTTCTCTTTTGCACTTTTTATAAAAGTATAAGACACTGTCTCAATTTTATTACTAAAATAAAACCCAACAAATAAAATAATAACAAAAATAAAAATAAATAATTTCCTTTTCATAATGTATCACCTCACACATATTCAAAAAATTCTTTATGTATGTATATGTTAGTGATTCAATATGTATGAAGTGATACAGGTTTATGTAAAGCAAACAACAACAGTATTATAACACTTATCTTTTTTTATATCAATCCCATAAAAATTAAAAAGCCCATTCTGGGCTTTTTACCGAAATTATCTTCTATTTAAAAAGGGCATAGGATCAATAGGCACTCCATTTTTCCTAACCTCAAAATGTAAATGGGGACCTGTAGCACGACCTGTCGAACCTACCAAAGCAATTTTTTGTCCTTTCGCCACTTTATCGCCTTTCTTAACAAGGAGCTTACTAGCATGTCCGTAATAAGTAACATAACCATTGTGATGGTCAATTTTGACTAAATAGCCATATCCACTCTCCCAACCTGAAAATATAACAGTACCTCCATCCGCAGCATAAATAGGCGAACCTTGTGGTGCCGCTATATCAACTCCTGTGTGAAACCTTCCCCACCTTTGTCCAAATCTTGAGGTTATTGTACCTCTCGCAGGATAATTAAAAGACCCTGTAGCAACATAAGATATTCTTCTTGAACCTACTGCAACTATTTTGTTGATAGGCTTTTCAAGTATATTTTCACTCTTTACCTCTTTTGAAACCTCAACGCCATTGTAACTTACAACAACAGCAGTTACCTCTTTCAAGCCTTTTTTACCTTCTACTAACACTTTAGACTGATTGGTATACAATTTGTCATCTTTAGTAAGCTTTGTCTCAAAAGGTATTTTCTCTTTGTAAACTATTCTCTTTTCAGTAACAACCGTGACATTAGGTACAGCAGAAGATAAATATATTACTTGTCCTGGTTTTAAATTTTCTGTAAGGCCAGGATTTAATTTTAAAATATCATCAATGTACATGTCGTGAGCTCTTGCAATAGACCACAAACTATCGTTTTCTTTTACAGTGTATGTAACAGCTTTTTTTACAGGTTGTTGCAATATTTTTAACGCCTCTTCTATGTTTGTTAAATATTTTGGAGGTATGTACTTTTCTTCAATTTTGACATCCTCTTTAAAATATGCTCTATCAGAATCCTTTGCATATTTATTCTTTAACATTTCAAGAACCTTATTTGCCTCTTCTTCATTCTTTAAAGCAGTCACAAACTTGCCATCTACTATTATGACAGCAGCTTTGCAGCTAAAACTCATAGCATTTTCTAAATTAGCATAAATTTTATGTACATCTGTCAACTCTTTATTTGATACTCTTACCCTTTCAAATTTTATTTGTTGATTTAAAACTATATCCGTTCCCGTATTTTGCTTCTCTTTTTTATGTAATTCTTCTATAAATTTTTTTACCTCATTTATATTCTTGGTAATTCCAACAGTTTCACCATCTAATGTTATTTTGTAGGCAAATCCTTCTTCATATACAATAAAAGAAAGACCTATGGACAGTGCCACCACAAAAGCTATAAGATTGTTCTTGTAAGTCTTTAATAAATCAAGCAAAAACTTATAGCTTTTATCTCCCACCTTCCCCATAGTATTCTCCTTTCTTCTGTTAATCTTTTTTTATTATACCATACTTTTTTGTAAAACCAAATTTTATTTAATGAAATTTTTAGCATCTTTCTATATTGTATGTTATACTTCAAACTAATATTCCTATATATACTTATTTAATTTAACAATATACTCAAATATCCCGATAATTATGTTAAATTCTTTTCAATTGAAGAGGCTATTCCGCTATGTTATAATATATTCGAGGTGGGGAGGATGAGCATTTTTAGATTTTTAAACGAAAATGACGATTGGGGAAGTACTCCCATCAGCAATTATTTTATAAATCATTTCATGTTGGATGCCCCAGGCGAATATGTCAAAGTATATATTTTGGGATTGAAATATTG
>Ga0224486_100174_pt1 | contig 29029 bp, 28 predicted proteins | sample TexhydDE_CT_test_FD_172013 | JGI IMG/M metagenome (GOLD analysis project Ga0224486, IMG submission 172013) | Fracking water microbial communities from deep shales in Oklahoma, United States - hydraulically fractured wells DE_CT_test ... | reverse complement strand
TAAAACCAGGGGCAGGCCGGCCACCACCAGGTAGACCTGGTCGGCCCGGCGAGCAATCTCCTGGTTGGCCAGGCCCAGCAGGTCCCGGAAAACCCGGCCCAGGGGATAGGGAGGAATGAGCCCCATTCCCGCTTCTTCAGTAACAATAATTACCCGCGCCGGTACCTGCCGGGCTACGGCCGCCAGTTCCCTCACTTTGACCATGATGGCTTCTACAGCCGCCGTACTTTTTTCCCAGCTGTCTCCTGCTCCAGCCGCCTCCTGGCTCAAAAGGTTGCTGAGCCACATGCCCAGGCTGTCCAGGAGGATGGTACCGGCACGCCGCCCTTCCCGGGCCACGGCTTCCGTGACGGCCAGGGGAGCTTCCACCGTCAGCCATGCAGCCGGTCGTCGGCGCCGGTGCATGTCCACCCGGGCCGCCATTTCGGCATCGTCCACGGTCGCCGTGGCCAGGTAGACTACTTTTTCGCCTCCGGCAGCAGCCAGTTCTTCAGCCAGGCGGCTTTTGCCACTCCTGGCCCCCCCGGTTACCATGATTAACGACCCGTACCCCATAGAATGGCCTCCTAAAATAAAAACTCCAGCCCCCACGAAGCAGCTGGAGTCACATCACCTAACTTTAGGCCCCTTAACGCGAGGGTGAAATGAACAGGCAGGTTTCCTGGCTCCGGCTCCTTGCCTGGCTTCGCCTTCCCGGTATAATACCAGTGGCCTTGAAGCAGGCTCCCCGGTTACAGTGGCGCGACCGCTCAGGATTTACACCTGATTCCCTTTTAACCTTTCAGGCACCTGTTCCCTATTAAGTTAATTATAGTATAAATCGCTCCCTCCTATCAGTCAAGCCCTGGGTAACGATATGCCCTGCAACTTATTTGTGATCATAGCCAGCTCTTTATTCTTTTCCCAGATAGCCCGGGCATAGCGCCGGTTGCGGAGCTGGAGCTTTTCCTTTTCCTGGCGCAGGCGATTTACCATCTCCCACTTTTCGGCTTCACTTTTTTCTATCAGGCGTAGCAAGACACGCCGGCTGACCCGTAATTGTTCTACCTTGCTTTCCAGCTCCTGGATACGCCGGTAAAGGCCAGCTGCCTCATTGCCAGCCAACGGCCCCACCCCCTCATTATTAGTTTGCTAAAGTATATGCCTGGAAATCAAACCTTAGTCGCTTGAGCTTTAATCTTTTCCGCTCGCCTCTGTAATTGCTCCAGTTCCGCTGTGCCCACCCGGCAGGTCCCCAGGTCGGCATGGCTGTTGTCAACCATGCCGTGGAAATCTGACCCGCCGGTTACCACCAGGTCATACCGGGAGGCAAATTCCAGGTAACGCCTGGTGGCAGCGGCATCGTGGAGAGGATAATAGGCTTCGATACCCTGTAAGCCGCCATCAACAAGGGCCGGAAGAAGGGCATCAGCCGGGCTTAAGCCCGGGTGGGCCAGGACCGGCACTCCGCCAGCCTTTAATATTACCTCCACCGCCCGGCCAGGTTCAACTTTTTCCCGCGGGACATAAGCAGGCCGGCCCCGTGCCAGCAGGGTTTTGAAGGCCGCCTCCACAGAGGGGGCATATCCCTTACGGACCAGAACGGCTGCGATATGGGGACGGCCCACGGCCTCGCCCCTGAGTTCCTGCTCGACCTCGCCCATGCTGATATCATAACCCAGCTCTTGTAATCTGGCGACCATCCGGGCCGTGCGCCGGTAACGCGCCTGGCGCATAGTTTCCAGGAAGGCCAGCAAATTTTCCTTTTGCCAATCAAGGTAATAACCCAGAATATGAATTTCTTTATCTTCCCACTCGGTGCTCAGCTCGACCCCAGGAATGACCGTCACGCCGTAACTGCTGCCGGCAGCCAGGGCTTCTGCCAGGCCGGCTACCGTATCATGATCGGTGACACCAAGGGTCGTTAAACCTTTGGCCTTTGCCAGCCTGATTAGTTCTGGGGGTGAAAGCAGACCGTCGGAACTCGTAGTATGGGTATGTAAATCAGCTAGCTGCATAGATATCTTGTCCAATGGTTAATTTACGCCGTGCCGTAGTGCTGCAACCTCTGGATAGCCATTGCCCGGCCGGTAGCGGGATCAATATCTACCAGCACGGCTTCCAGCTGAATAATGCCACCGGCGACTTCAAACCGCACCGGCAGCTGGGTAAGAAATTTTTTAACGACAAGTTCTGTTTTTACCCCCAGGACCGAATCCCTGGGGCCGGTCATGCCTACATCGGTGATATAGGCCGTCCCCTGGGGCAGGACGCGGGCATCGGCCGTCTGGATATGGGTATGGGTCCCGATGACCGCACTTACCAGTCCGTCAAGGTACCAGCCCAGGGCAACCTTTTCTGAAGTTGCTTCAGCATGGAAGTCTACTAAAATGATCTTAGTTATCTCCCCGATCTCTTCTGCCAGGCGGCGTCCTAGGCGAAAAGGACACTCCAGGGATGATAGAAACACCCGCCCCGATAAATTAATAATTCCTACCTGCAGGTCTTCCTTGACCTTTACCAGGGTATAGCCCCTGCCAGGAGTACCAGGAGGATAATTGGCCGGCCGGACAATGCGCTCATCCTCCTCCAGGAGGGCCAGCGCTTCTCGCTTATCCCAGACATGGTTGCCCATGGTTAAAATATCAATGCCGGCGGCAAAAAGTTCACCGGCAATAGCCGGCGTAATACCATTACCACCGGCAGCATTTTCGCCGTTTGCTACTACGAGGGCCGGCCGGTATTCCTGGAGCAGAGGTGGCAGGAGTTCCCGGATCGCTTTACGGCCCGGCCGTCCCACTACATCGCCAATCATTAGAACCCGCAAAAACAAGGCTCCCCTCGAATTACCTTAAAATTATTATTCGCGCCGGTTCTATTTATTAAACACCATGACCCGACCTTCTTCCCGGAAGGCAATTAGCTGGCGCTCCGGGACGGTACCCCTAACACTTTCCAGCATACGGTCAATTAACTCTTCCTGGAGCAAAAGCTCTTCTTCCATGATATTATCATTGTTCTCCGCAACCAGGCTGGACCCAAATTCCTCCCGCACCAGGGCAATAATGAGGTCAATTTCATCCCGGGAAAGGGTGGTTACATCCCGTTGTACCTCCAGGGCTGTCAGCTGGTCATAAGGTGTATATTTCAGGTTAATGACCCTTGCTTCCCGGTCTTCCAGGTAGTTATATACTTCCAGGGATTTACGGAATTTCTTTTCAAACTGCTGGATAGCCTCCCCGGCCAGGGGTTGGGACAGCATAAAAGTAAAGCGTAAAACCTGGTCTTGGGGTTCATAGTTAATGGTACCTACTTCCGGGTAACGTACCAGGATAGAAATAAGGAGACCGATAGTATCAGATACTTCGCCGCCGTGTTTGTACTTCAGGCCCAAGGTTAACACCTGCCCCGTACTTTTATGTATATGTATAAGATGTTACCACCAATAAGACACTACTTCTGCAACCAAAAGCAAATTCCTGCCTGCCTTGTCCTCCGGAAACGATGAAAATTTAATGGCAGGGATGGAAAAACTATTTCCTTCCCTGCCATTTAAATTATTTAGCATAATCGACAGCGCGGGTTTCGCGAATAACTACCACTTTAATCTGGCCCGGGTATTCCATTTCCTTTTCGATCTTTTTCACGATTTCCCTAGCAAGGTGCATGGCCATGGCATCATCAATCTTGTCAGGTTTAACTAAAATCCTTACCTCCCGTCCGGCCTGGATAGCATAAGATTTTTCCACGCCGGCAAAGGAATCAGCGATCTCCTCCAGTTTTTCCAGGCGTTTAATATAGGCCTCCAGGGTTTCCCGCCGGGCTCCCGGCCGGGCTGCCGAAATGGCATCGGCCGCCTGGACCAGGCCGGCTTCGATGCTACGCGGTTCCACGTCACCATGATGGGCTTCAATGGCATGGATTACCTCCGGGGATTCCCGGTATTTTTTAGCCAGCTCAACCCCCAGGGCGACATGGGGGCCCTCGACTTCAAAATCAACGGCTTTACCAATATCATGGAGCAAACCGGCCCGCTTGGCCAGCTGGACATCAACCCCCAGCTCGGCAGCCATAGCCCCGGCCAGGAAAGCTACTTCCAGGGAGTGTTTTAGGACGTTCTGGCCGTAGCTGGTGCGGTATTTAAGTTTACCCAGGAGGCGCACCAGCTCTGGATGCAGGTTATGAATACCAGCTTCGAAGGTAGCCCGCTCGCCTTCTTCCCGGATCTTTTGCTCGAGCTCCCGCCGGGCCTTTTCAACCATTTCTTCGATCCGGGCCGGGTGGATACGCCCATCGATAATTAACTTTTCCAGGGCAATCCGGGCCACTTCCCGGCGAATAGGATCGAAACTGGAGAGAATAACGGCTTCCGGTGTGTCATCAATGATGAGATCGACACCCGTCAGGGTTTCCAGGGCGCGAATGTTGCGGCCCTCGCGACCGATAATGCGCCCCTTCATTTCATCATTGGGCAGGTTCACCACCGAAACCGTCGCCTCGGCCACATAATCAGCAGCACAGTGCTGGATAGCGTGAGTAATAATCTCCCGCGCCCTTTTTTCTGCTTCTTCTTTGGCCTCCGTTTCAATTTGTTTAATCAGCATGGCTGCTTCATGCCTTACTTCTTTTTCCACATTCTGCAGTAGGATGGCCCTGGCTTCTTCAGTCGTTAAGCCGGAAATGCGTTCCAGCTCGCTGATCTGCCGGCGGCGCAGTTCTTCCAGCTCTTCCTTCAGCTTCTGGGCAGCTTCTTCCTGGCGATGGAGGCTGGCTTCTTTGCGCTCGAGGGCTTCAGTCTTGCGGTCCAGTGCCTCTTCCTTCTGCATCAGCCGCCGTTCGAAACGCTGGAGCTCATTGCGCCGTTCCCGGCTTTCCCGCTCTATTTCATTACGGATACGGTGGGCTTCTTCCTTGGCTTCCAGGACCGCTTCTCTCTTTTTAGCCTCAGCTTCTTTTTTGGCTTCTTCGATAATGGTAGCTGCAGCCTTCTCGGCCGAAGCAATTCTGGCCTCGGTCAGGTACTTGCGGATAGCATAACCGCCGGCTGCACCCACCAGGAAAGCTATCAGGGCATAAAAGATATACTGGATTTTTCTTCACCCCCCCTTCATAAAATAAAGCCGAGTAGAAACTCGGCTTGAAAATAGGCACACCAACCACATATCCCCTTTTTAGGTTCAAAACCAGGACTTCTTACGCCTGTTGGGGACCCAAAAATACAGCACATCTATCCATATTTCAGGTCAGAGAAGTTATATTCCATCCAGGCTAAACCTGGTAGTGAAGTCAATGAATAAAAGGGTAATGGTGGTGATCCTACACCTAGTTTCTCCCACTTTATTTTATAGGTTTATATCATCACTGTCAATATAAATATGTCCTGCCAGTTCTTTCAGTACCTGGCGAACTATGTACCCGTTAAAACCTCGCTGCCAGAGGAAACGGGCTAGGCGCTGAAAATAATGATCAGCGCTCTCTTCCGGGCGCCGGTGATATTTCCCCGCCAGTTCCCGGGCGGCGGCCAACTCTGCTTCCGGAGAAAGCAGGTCGCTGATTATCTCTTCTGCTAGGGAAGGGGCCACGCCGTGCTCCTGCAGCTCGCGCCGGAGGCGCCTCCGGCCTACCGGATGGGTAGCCAGCCGATAAGCAGCCCAATCGCGGGCAAAACGGGCGTCATCAAGCAATCCGGCATCCTTTAACCGGTTTATGGTTGCCGTCACTACTTCCCCGGAAAAACCCCTGGCCTGCAATTTCCAGCGTATCTCCTGTTCACTCTGCTGGCGCCGGGCTAATATTTTCAGGGCACACCCCCAGGCAGCTCCCGTCGGGGTATTATCCGTTTTGCGCACCTTCGTCTTCTAAAGGCGTGGCCGTCTTGATTAACCCGACTTTAACGCGAATCTGGTTTTCAATGCTGGCCGCCAATTCGGGGTGATCACGCAGGAACTCTTTGGCTGCTTCCCGGCCCTGGCCAAGGCGGTCCTCCCCCAGGGAATACCAGGCCCCACTCTTCTTTACTATATCTAATTCCGTACCCATGTCAAGAAGGCAGCCCTCGCGGTCAATACCCCGGCCGTAAATAATATCAAATTCGGCCTGGCGGAAAGGCGGCGCTACTTTATTTTTAACAACCTTTACCCGGGTACGGCTGCCAATAATCTCGGTTCCCTGCTTGACCTGCTCTACTTTGCGCACATCCAGGCGCACTGAAGCATAAAATTTTAGCGCCCGTCCCCCGGGTGTCGTCTCTGGACTGCCAAAGAGGACCCCTACCTTTTCCCGCAGCTGGTTAATAAAAATGGCAACCGTGCGCGATTTGGCAATAACACCGGCCAGCTTGCGTAAAGCCTGGGACATGAGCCTGGCCTGCAGGCCCACATGGGCGTCGCCCATTTCACCGTCCAGTTCAGCTTTGGGTACCAGGGCAGCTACGGAATCGATGACAATAACATCGATGGCGCCGCTGCGAACCAGGGCCTCAGCGATTTCCAGGGCCTGCTCCCCGGTATCGGGCTGGGATACTAAAAGGTTATCAATGTCGACGCCGAGGTTCCTGGCATACACCGGGTCGAGGGCGTGCTCGGCGTCGATAAAGGCTGCCGTGCCGCCGCCCCGCTGGGCCTCGGCTATGACGTGCAGGGCCACCGTCGTCTTACCGGAGGATTCCGGGCCAAAAATCTCCACCACCCGGCCCCGGGGCAACCCGCCTACCCCCAGGGCCAGATCCAGGGGCAGGGCGCCGGTGGAAATGGCTTCTACGTTGAGCCTGGCGCCGGATTCCCCCAGCTTCATTATGGAACCTTTGCCAAAATGCCTCTCGATCTGGAGCAGGGCATTTTCCAGGGCCCGCTGTTTGTCCGATAAAACCACTATTTAAGTTCGCCTCCTACGAAAGTAAAGTTCTACCACAAATGCTTTTGCTGGTTGATCTGTACTTCATGTTCTTTGGGGTGGAGGGTACAGGCTTCAGGCTCCGGTGGTTCTCGGCTAGCAAACTTAGCGCTCAGCCTTGCTCGGCGGCGGGGGTGGCGTGGCTTTATCTCTTTGATCAATCATAACGGGGCGTGGTACTTCTCGTTCCTAAAGCTGCGTTACGATCCCCATCCCGTTAACCGCCGCCTCGCTGCGTCTTCGCTGAGTTTGCTTACGCCTCGAACCAAGTCGCCTTCCACCTGTACCCTCCACCCCCTTTGCCAAAAGTGCATTTTCATTGTTCGTCGGAGGGGGCGTCAGTCCCCGAGGGGCCCCTCCGAACCCGGCAGCGGGCCGCCGTCAGGGGCCGGCAAAGGAACTGTTTGCACCGGCCTATAAACAGCCCCGCGGGGGGTCAGACTGCTCTCCATGAGGCTTACCGCCGCCACCCTTTCCCGCCCCCAGGACACACCGGCCAGACTCTTGAGCCTGTCCTGCAGCGGTCCGGAGGCCGTCCCCGGCCGCAGACGGCCCAGGGTTAAATGGGGGGTAAAGGAAGCGGCCGGGAAACCAAGAGCCAGGTATTCCCTGGTTACCTGTTGTTGCAGGGCATACAATGGCTCTTCGGAGTCCACCCCCACCCAGACAACCCGGGGGTTGCGCCAATTAGGAAAAACCCCGGTGCCTTTTACCTCCAGGTGCCAGGGGTTAACCCCCACAGCGGCACGCCGCAAGGCTGCTCCTATTTCCTCGACTCTAGCCGGGGCCACTTCACCTAAAAACTTGAGGGTTAAATGGATATTCTCCGGGGGCACCCATTTAACCGTTACCGGTAACTGGCGTAATTCTTCCAGTAATCCTGCCAGGACATCTTTCAGGTCGGGAGAGAAATTTATGGCCACAAACAGCCGCATGCCGATCACCTGTTTTTAGGATCTATTCGCTTCCCAATCCTGATAATCCTGCTGCCACGTGACAAAATTTTCAAGAGGCCATGGCCTGTTCCTGTAACAGGGCCCGCAGTTCCCGCCCGGTTACTGTTTCCTTTTCTACCAGTTCTGCAGCCAAGGCCTTTAAAGCCTCCTGGTAAGGCCGCAGTAGGGAAGCCACCTTTGCTTCTTCCCGGCTGATGATACTAGAAGAAGCGTTGTGCATCTGTTCCTTTGTCAAATTTTCTTCGGCCACTACCCCAAGGTCCGACAGCCCAGAAGTAATAATCACCCGCGCCAGGCGGATGGCTTCTTTAAAGTCATTGAGGGACCCGGTACTGCGGCTGCCAAGGATCAAGTTCTCAGCCACGGCGCCAGCCAGGCAGATATCCATCTGGGTTTCAAGGTATTCCCTGGTGTACAGGTACATATCGTTATCCGGCTTTTGCCGGGTATAGCCCAGGGCCTGGCCCCGGGAGGTGATGGTCACGTGGGAAATAGACCGGGGCCTTAACAGCTCACCGACAATGGCGTGGCCGGCCTCATGGATGGCCAGCCGGTACAGCTCGTCCGCCGCCGGCTTGCGGCCCAGCTTTTCCCCCAGCATTACCTTATCCACCGCTTCCATTAAATGTTTCTGGGTGATAAGGGGAGATTTTTCTCGCAGGGCCAGGATGGCGGCCTCATTGGCCACGCTTTCCAGATGCGCCCCGGAAAACCCGAAGGTTTCCCGGGCAACGGCTTCCAGGTCCACCTCCGGCGCCAGGGGCTTATTGGCCGTATGCAGTTTTAAAATGGCCAGCCGCCCCTCTCGGTCAGGCAGGTCAACCTTGACCTGCCGGTCGAAACGCCCCGGGCGTAAAAGGGCCGGGTCCAGCAAGTCGGGACGATTGGTAGCGCCGATAACTAGAATCTGGACATCATGACTGCCTTTTAAACCATCCATCTCTACCAGGAGCTGGTTTAAGGTCTGGTCATATTCTAAGTGGGAAGTGTGGCTGCCGCGTTTGCCGCCCAGGACTTCCAGCTCGTCGATAAAGATAATGGCCCGCTTTTTCTGCTGGCGCCGGGCCAGTTCCCGGGCCCGGTTGAAAATGGCCCGTACCCGCTGGGCGCCGACGCCGGCATACATCTCGATAAATTCGCTACCGCTGGCCTCGAGAAAAACAGCATCTGTATAGGTTGCGGCAGCCTTGGCCAGAAGCGTCTTTCCCGTTCCCGGCGGGCCGCTCAAAAGGATCCCCTTCAAGGGGCGAATGCCCATGGCCGCAACTTCAGAACTGCGGAGTAAAAACTCCAGGGCTTCCTTTAACTCGCGGACAGCCGCAGTCTGGCCGCCGATATCAGCAAAGGAAACCTTAACCGGCGGCGTATACCCCTTCCCCCCGAGGGTTGAAGGAAGCAGTCCCTTTTTTTCAATTACCCAGTAGGCCAGGAAACCCATACCCGCCAGGAGCAAAAAAGGAGTAATGTCCACCCCTTTGATAACTAAAAAGATTATTAACCCCAGGCCTGTCCCAGCAATTATCTCTTTAATTTCTTTAAACACTTTACCCCTCCCCCCGGGTTACATAATTGAGCCTGGGTACCACCTGGTAAAGGTAATCCTGTCCCTGGCTGAATTGAAGATAAATATAGTTATCGTCCACATTGACGGCATAATGGTCGATGCCTGCCTGGCGCGCCAGCCGGTCAACGGTGGCCGCCATCTGGGTAAAGTTGCCGCGCACTGCCGCTTCATAGACAGCAAACTGGCTTTCCCGCCACAGGCTCTCCAGGGCCGGGGAACGGCGGTCCTGGATGACCAGCTTTACCTGTTCTTCGCCATAAAGCCTGTGCACCGCTTCCTGTACCTGCCGGTAGGCCTGGGGCAGATCGGCTCCTGGTCCAAGGATAACCCTTATTTCCAGCCTTTCAGCCGTGCGGGTTACCGTTGCCTCCTGGACCGCAGGAATGGCCTTCAAGGTATTGGCCAGGGGTTTTTCCCGGCTGTAATGCCGGTAGGCCCACTGGCCCCCGGTCAACAAACCCACGGTTAAAAGGGCTGCCAGAAAAATAAAATGAAGGCGCCACCCTTTGAAGGGCAAAGATAACACTCCTCTCGCAGGGATAACACCTTCAATTATAACAAATTTCAACTAATCAGGCCTTATGAATTACCTGGCAGGACTGCCACATCTACCTTTAGCCTCTACCTCCCCCATTAAATCGTAATTACCATGAACCCGGGTGAGTTTAACTGTGGCCATAGTTCCCGCCGGCAGGGTGCCGCCTTGCATATAAATCAAGCCGTCGACCTCCGGAGCCTGGCGGAAACTGCGGCCTACCCCCGGCCCTTCTGTCAAAACCTGCACCTGCCGTCCCACCCAGCGTTCATTGCAGGCCCTGGTAATGGGCTGCTGGTAAAGCATTAATTTCCGGTAGCGTTCTTCCTTTACTTCTTCTGGCACCTGATCCGGCAAACCGGCGGCGGTAGTACCGGCTTCCGGGGAATATTTAAAGGCACCCACCCAGTCGAACTTTATAGAGCCTAGAAAGTCCAGGAGAATCTGGAAATCCTCTTCCCTTTCTCCCGGAAAGCCGACAATGAAAGTGGAGCGCAGGGCTATTTCCGGCATGGCCCGGCGCAGGCGTTCGATAGTCTTGATGCTGGCGGTAAGGCTCCCGGGACGGTTCATCCGCCGCAGGACGGGTTCACTGGCATGCTGGAGGGGCAGATCCAGGTAAGGCAGCACTTTGGCCTCTGTGGCCATTACTTCCACCAGTTCCGGTGTAATTCTGGTGGGATAGGCATAGAGGATGCGCAGCCACTCAATTTCCGGAATCCGGGCCAGTTCCCGCAAAAGCCGTGGCAAGCGGTACTCGCCGTAACAGTCCAGACCATAAGCGGTAGTGTCCTGGGCCACCAGGATCAATTCCTTTACGCCTGCTGCGGCCAGGGTCCTGGCTTCGGCAACCAGCTTTTCCAGGGGGCGGCTGCGGTAAGGCCCCTTGATGGCGGGGATGGTACAATAACTGCACCGATTATCACAGCCCTCGGCAATCTTTAAATAAGCATAGGGCCTTCCCTTCTCTGTAAGGCGGGGTAGTTCCCCCTCCTCTTTATCAGGAAGCGGAACGTCCAAAAGCCGTTCCCCCTTTAACACCCGCTCAATAATCCGCGGCAGACGGCTGATGGCTCCCGGACCAATGAAAGCGGCGACTTCAGGCAATTCCTGCCATAGCTCCTGGGCGTGCTGCTGGGCGAGACACCCGGCAACAATAATATAGGGCCGTGGCTCTCCCTGGGCCAGCCCCAAAATAGTTTCCAGGGCCTCCTGCTTGGCCGCTGTAATAAAACTGCAGGTATTGACGATAACTACTTCAGCCTCGCGGGGATCGCCAACAAGGGCAAAACGGTTTTTATCAAGGACGCCCAACATATACTCGCTGTCAACTTGATTCTTGGCGCAACCAAGGGTTACAACAGCAGTTTTGATCATCGTTTCCTCATTATTTTAGCCTGGCTGGAATCTTTAGTAGCCTCAAAGGTAACTACATCGCCCACCCTACCTAAGGATGGCTGGACCTGGCCGTTGATGGTTACCTCAACAGCGCCGGCGCTGCCAAGGGTAACAATAATTTTCTCTTTCCCCTGGAAGATCCTGCTTTGGCCGGCCTTTAAAACCCCGGCAAAATCGTTTTTGCCATCAACAGTAACCCCTACCCAGCAGTCCCCGGAAGCCCTGACCTTGACTTCCACCCCCTGGACCTGCGGCGTTGTCCCTACCGGCGGTGGCTCGGTGACGGGCTGCTGTGGTGCTGGGGCCACCGGCGCCGGTTCTGTTACCTGTGGCGGTGATGGTGAGGCGGATTGGTCTAAGGAAGGACGGTAATGATTATATAACCAATTAATACCCCAGAGGACAAGAAGTACTGCCGGGACCAGCAGCCAGTGCCTTCTTTTCTCCCGTGCATACCCCTTGGCTGCCAGGCGCTGCTCTTCCACCGGGTTATTATCTTCTTCGGTAGGGTATTCCTGTTTAAACTGCTGCATAACAGCATGGACATCCAGTCCTAGATAGCGGGCATAACTGCGCACGAAACCCAAGGCATACACCCGGCCGGGAATCTGATTATACTCACCCTTTTCAAGGGCTTCCAGGTAGCGCAGGCGAATTTTGGTAGCTTCTTCCACTTCGCGTAGAGAGATCCCCTTTGCCTGGCGGGCAGCGCGGAGCACTTCCCCTACCTTTTCCATGGCCTCACCTCCCGGTGTTTAAATCATCTTCGACACCGTATCAAGAGATTCCTGCCCTTATCATTCTTCTTTTGCGCCAAATAATTCCTGGTATTCCTCCCAGTTAGTAAGAATGGCGCGGGCTTTGGTGCCTTCATGGCCGCCCACGAAACCCCTGGCTTCCATCATATCCATTAACCTTGCCGCCCTGGTATAACCTATCCGCAGGCGCCGCTGGAGCATGGAGATGGAAGCCTGTCCAGTTTCCAGGATCACCTTGACTGCTGCAGGGAAAAGCTCGTCTTCCGCCCCGCTGTTGTCTTCGCTGCTCTCCTCTCCTTTCAGGAAATTAGGGTTATATTCCGGCCGGCCTTGCTGTTTGACATAAGTCACCAGGTCTTCCACTTCCCGGTCAGAAACATAAACCCCCTGGACGCGGATGGGCTTGCTGGCCCCAATGGGCAAAAAGAGCATATCACCGCGGCCTAAAAGCTTTTCCGCCCCGGCCATATCCAATATGGTCCGGGAATCAATTTGGGAGGAAACGGCAAAGGCAATCCGGGAAGAGATGTTGGCCTTAATCAGGCCAGTAATGACATCTACTGAAGGTCTCTGGGTGGCCACAACCAGATGAATGCCGGCCGCCCGGGCCATCTGGGCCAGGCGGCAGATGGCGTCCTCCACATCGGCCGGGGCCACCATCATCAGGTCGGCCAGCTCATCAATAAGGACTACTACCAGGGGTAAGGCCCCCAGGCCGCCGTTTTCCTTGTGCATCAAGCGGTTGTAGCGGGTAATATCCTTGACCCCGGCGCCGGCAAAAAGCTCATAGCGTTTCTCCATTTCACCGACCATCCACTGCAGGGCCGCGGCGGCTTTCTTCGGCTGGCTGACCACCGGCGCCAGCAGGTGGGGAATGCCATTGTACTGGGTCAGCTCCACCATTTTAGGGTCAATCATCAAAAGTTTTAGCTCCTGAGGGGTGGCTTTAAACAGCAGGCTGCAAATCAGGGCGTTCAGGCAGACGCTCTTGCCAGAACCGGTAGTCCCGGCAATCAGGAGGTGAGGCATTTTCGCCAGGTCGGCAATTACCGGGTTGCCGGCAATATCTTTACCCAGGGCCACCGTCAGCTTGCTGCTGGATTCCATAAAGGCAGGATCTTCCAGCACCTCCCGCAGGTGAACCACAGCGATTTCCTTATTGGGCACCTCAATCCCCACTGCCGCCTTGCCCGGAATGGGGGCTTCAATCCGCACCTGGGCGGCTGCCAGGCTCAGGGCAATATCGTCGGCCAGGCTGACGATCCTGCTCACCTTCACCCCCGGCGCCGGCTGGACTTCATAGCGGGTCACCGTCGGGCCACAGCTGACCTGCGTCACCTTGACCTTGACACCAAAGCTGTCCAGGGTATCTTCCAGGATCTTGATCCGGTCGGTAATGTCCTTTTCCAGGCGGGGATTTTTTACCCTTACCGGGCGGGTTAAAAGACTCAAAGGCGGTAAAACATAGGGGCCGGGTTGCTCGGAGGTGGTATCTTCCCCCTCTTTCCCGGCAGGATCCTCCGCCTGAATATTAACTTTGGGCCGGCGCCGGGCTTTCTTCTCGTCCTCGCCGACAGGCGGTACCGGGCTTTCCGGGTAGACCCTGGCCTGGGCCGGCTCTTCCGCACTGACCGCTGGCTGAATGAGCGGTGGCGAAGGTTCTGGTGGGGGGTTAATGACCACGGGCACTACTTCCCGTTCTCGCGACAAAGCCTTCCCCCTGGCCTTTGGGCTTTTCTTTTCCTTTACCTCCGGCTCCTCTTCTTCAACCTCGGTAAAGAGAAAGGCCAGGAGCCAGCTTTTAATGGACTGGAAGGTAACACAGAGCATTTGGCCCAGACGCCTGGTAAAGCGGGTTAAAGAAACGCCAGTGGTCAGGAGAAAAGCGATAAGAACTAAGGCCGCCAGCACAATCCACGTGCCCACCCGGCCGAAAATGGATCGCAGGAGCAGGGAACCCAGAGCACCAAGAAGACCACCACCCTGGCCGGCGACACCAGAGGCCAGGGCTTCTTTATAAGTACTGCCATTTAAGAAAGGCTGGTGCAGGGCGCTTAAAAAAGTAAGAAAAAGTAAAATGCCTCCTATCAAACGCGGCCGTGAATCCTTCACTTTACCCCCGGTAATGAGGCGGATGCCCCAGGCAGCCAGGAATATAGGAAATACATATTTGCCCTCGCCGGTCAGGGCTTTTAAAAACCCCACCAGCAATTGACCCACGGCGCCAATACTGGCAGCAGAACTTATGTAACCCAGGTCCAGGACATACAACCCCGCCAGGCAGAGGAGGGCCAGGGCCACCAGGGCCACACCGATAATTTCATTTTTTATCTTTTCATTCAGTGTCCTGGCAGGAGCCATTTTCCATCACCCCGGTTGCTACTATTCTACACTATGGTTTGAAATTCCTTGCTTCTTAAATAAAAAGATGGGGATGTATGTTTGCGGGCTTTATTTCCTATAATAACCCTGCGCAGGTCTTTACTGAGTCAGGTTTAAATTAAACAAGGGGGAGTTTGAATTATGCCCAACCCTGAGATCAGTCCCAACCCTGTGCCCAATCAACCGGCCACATCCCCGCCCCAGCCGCCGGGGGAACCGGTGCGCGTCACCGCCCGCCCCCCTGCCAACCCGGAGGTAGAAAACATTAAAGAGCTGGGGCAAACTAATGTCGCTGACTATAAAAGTGAAATTCAGTGCGTGCAGATCGTAGGCCAGATCGAAGGCCACCTGGTCCTGCCGCCGCAGAACAAAACCACCAAATATGAGCACATTATTCCCCAGCTGGTGGCCATCGAGCAGGACCCCGGCATCAAAGGTCTCCTGGTGGTTTTAAATACCGTAGGCGGCGATGTTGAAGCCGGTCTGGCCATTGCCGAAATACTGATCAGTATGTCCAAACCGGTGGTCTCCCTGGTCCTGGGCGGGGGGCATTCCATCGGTGTGCCCATTGCCGTAGCGGCCAATCATTCCTTCATTGCCGAAACGGCCACCATGACCATCCACCCCATTCGCCTTACCGGCCTGGTCATCGGCGTCCCCCAAACCTACGAATACCTGGACAAAATGCAGGACCGGGTCATACGCTTTATTGTGGAGCATGCTAATATTTCAGAGCAGGAACTGCGCCGCTTGATGTTCCAGACAGGCGAGCTGGCGCGGGATATCGGTACCATCCTGGTGGGGAAGGATGCCGTGAAGGTGGGCTTGATAAATGAAGTCGGCGGGCTTTCCCAGGCCGTCCAACATTTAAAGAGACTCATTGCCGAAGGCGTCCCCGGCCCGGGGAAACTCCACTGAGAGGGTGATAATTATGTACATCTACAGCCCTATGCCGTGGGAGCTTATCTGGGAAGGGGCAGAAAATTTCTGCCCCCGCCGCCAGGACATCAAGGTTGGTCACTTAACCATTGAAATCGAACCCTTAAGCTTCAACCAGGCCCGGGTGGTCCGTCTGATCAGCACCGACCCAGTGGACTACCTGGCCGGCCCCTTCCAGCCGGGCACAATCCTGGAATTTACTCCCCGGCGTGTCTTTAACCCTGGTAGCCTTGATTTAAAACCCACTTTAATTTAAGAGGGTTTTATAAAAGAACCGGGGCCCTCCAGCACCCGGTGCAAAAATTACACCTCCATGATAATCGGCAGGATCATGGGGCGGCGTCTGGTCTTCTCATAGAGGAACTTGCTTAAGGAATCGCGGATATGGCCTTTGATGGTCGCCCAGTCAGTCACCCTGCGTTCTTCGCATTTGTCCAGGGTCTGGCGGACCTTTTCTTTGGCTTCCTCCAGCAGTTTCTCGGCCTCCCGGACATAGACAAAGCCCCGGGAGACAATATCCGGCCCAGCAACGACGGCCCCGCTTTCTTTGCTTAAAGTCACAACGACTATCAAAAGTCCATCTTGGGCCAGCTGCTTCCGGTCCCGCAAGACAATATTACCTACGTCGCCCACACCCAGGCCGTCCACCAGGAGCCTCCCGGCCGGCACCCTGCCGGTAACGGCGCCCCGCTTGCGCGTGAACTCCAGCACCTGGCCGTTTTCCGCCACAAAGATATTCTCCGGCGGGATCCCCAGTTCTTCCGCCAGGCGGGCATGCTTGATGAGCATGCGGTATTCGCCGTGGACGGGGACGAAGAATTTGGGTTTGACCAGGCTTAAGACCAGCTTCAGCTCTTCCTGGCTGGCGTGGCCGGAAACGTGGACCCCATCTATAGCTTCGTGGTAAACGTCAGCCCCCTGCCTGAAGAGTTGATCTACCGTCCGCGCTACCAGTTTTTCATTGCCGGGTATCGGCAACGCCGATATAATCACCGTATCTCCGGGAACTATCTCGATCTGGCGGTGATCATTCCTGGCTATGCGGGTCAGGGCCGACATGGGTTCCCCCTGGCTCCCGGTAGAGATAATCACTGTCCTGTTTTTGGGCAGGTGGGCCAGCTCGCTTAAATCCACCAGGGTTTTTTCCGGGATATCCAGGTAGCCCAGCTCCATGGCAATGTTTACGACGTTGACCATGCTCCGGCCTACCACGGCTACTTTACGATTATACTTGTAGGCGGTAGAGATTATCTGCTGCAGCCGGTGTATATTGGACGCGAAGCTGGCGACAATAATACGCTCCCTGGCCTGGCGGAACACTTCATCAAAGGTTTCACCGACTACCCGCTCGGACATGGTATAACCGGGGCGCTCGACATTGGTGCTGTCGGACAATAACACCAGGACGCCCTCTTCCCCCAGCCGGGCAAACCTGTAGAAGTCGAATACCTCGCCATCGATGGGCGTGTAGTCAATCTTAAAGTCGCTGGTATGCACGATGGTCCCCACCGGCGTGTGGATGGCCAGGGCGACGGTATCGGCAATGGAATGGCTGACATGGATAAACTCCACCCTGAAGGGGCCGATCCGGAGCGTCTCCCGGGGCTTAACCTGCTGTAATCTGACCCCGTTCAGGTTCCCCTGCTCCTTTAGCTTGGCCTGGAGCAGGGCCAGGGTCAGCCTGGTGCCGTACACGGGTACATTCAGGTCCTTCAGCACATAAGGTAAAGCGCCGATATGGTCTTCATGGCCATGGGTAACGATGATCCCCTTCACCATTTGCCGGTGTTCCAACAGGTAGCTGTAATCGGGTATGACCGCGTCAACGCCCAGCATTTCTTCCTCGGGAAAGGTCAGGCCGCAGTCGACGACCAGTATGCTGTTCCCGTACCTGATCGCCATCATGTTCTTGCCTATTTCCCCGAGGCCGCCCAGGGGAATCAAGGAAACCTTTTGCTCATTTTCGGCCATCAATCCACCTCCATTTGTCAAAGAAAAAATTATAGCGCCACCACAATTAAAGACCGGGCCTGCTGCCGGCCCGGTTTTAACCCACGTTCTAAACCAGCTATAATATATTATACCTCAAGGGGCCTTATCCCGCAACATCAACCCGCCGGTAAAATACCCGCTGCCTTCATGGCTGCAGCGATTTTTTCCTTTTCCGCCGGGCTAGCCCCGACTAAGGGCAAACGTACCGGTCCGGCCGGCAGGCCCAGCATTTGCAGCGCTTCCTTCACCGGTACCGGGTTGCTGGTAATAAAGAGGGCTTTAAATAAGGGGAAGAGCTCCCGGTGCAGGGCTGCCGCCCCGGCCACATTCCCGCTAACAAAGGCCCTGACCATGGCTTGCATCTTATCGCCCACCACATGGGCGGCGACGCTGATAATGCCATACCCGCCTACGGCCATTAACGGTAAAGTCAGGGAGTCGTCACCGCTGTACAGGAGAAAACCGGCTGGTGCCTCCCTGATAATGGCTGTCGCCTGGTCAAGGTCGCCGCTGGCTTCCTTTACGGCGACGATATTATTAATTTCCGCCAGGCGCAGGGTCGTTGCCGCATCCATATTGCGCCCCGTCCGGGAAGGTATATTATACAATATTATCGGGAGGGAAACGGCCTCGGCAATGGCTCTAAAATGCTGGTATAAGCCCTCCTGGGAAGGACGGTTGTAATAGGGTACCACCAGCATCAGGCCGTCGACCCCCAGGGCTTCTGCCTCCCGGGAAAGTTCGATGCTGGCGGCAGTGGAGTTCGTACCTGTGCCGGCAATGACTGCCGCCCTGTCTCCCACTGCTTCTTTAACAGCCCGGAAAAGGGCTATTTTTTCTTCGTGGCTTAGAGCCGGCGACTCCCCGGTGGTGCCGGCCACCACCAGGCCGTCGCTGCCATGGTCTACCAGGTAAGCGGCCAGTTTCTTAGCACCGTTCAGGTCTAGTTTGCCGTCGGCTGTAAAGGGAGTCACCATGGCTGTGAGGATTCTACCCCACGGCATAAGCTTTCACCTCACCTGTTTCTTCATCGTTCAGCTTGAATTCCCGGTGCAGGACCTGCACGGCCCGCTCCATGTCTGCCTTGTCTACCAGGCACCATATAGATGTATAAGAATCGGCCGATTGTAAAATCTTTATTCCCTCGCGGTTCAGGGCGGTGACAATGGTCGCCATTACCCCGGGTACGCCGCGCATGCCGGCCCCCACGGCAGCCACCTTGGCACAGTCAGGGCGGGCGGCAACGCTAAGGCCCAGCCCCTCAATCAGCTCCACGGCCCGGCCGGCGGCGCCGGCGGCAACCGTAAAGACCAGTTCCCCGGGAAAGACGTTAATGAAGTCAACACTAATGTTATTCTGGGCCAGGGTCTGGAAAACAGCTTCGGCCCTTTCTCCTTCAGGTAAAGTAACCCTGAGCTGGGTCAGGCCCGCCATATGGGTGATACCGGTAATCACCCGGTCGCGGCTGATGTGCACGCCGCTGGGTCCGGGCTGCCAGGCCACCACCAGGGTGCCCGGCCCGTCGCCGAAGGTTGACTTTATCTTTAAGGGTATATTTCCTTCCCGGGCGATTTCCACGGCGCGGGGATGGATTACTTTCGCCCCCTCATAGGCCATCTGGCAGACTTCCGTATAGGTGATGGTACTCAAGGTCCTGGCGTCGCTGACGATGCGGGGATCGGCCGTCTTGACACCGTCGACGTCGGTGAATATCTCCACCGCTTCCGCCTTCAGGGCCACGCCTAAGGCTGCCGCTGTAGTATCGCTGCCGCCCCGCCCCAGGGTGGTGATTTCCCCCGCTTCGGTAACCCCCTGGAAACCGGCTACCACCACTACCCGCTCCTGCTCCAGGTAAGACTGGACCCGCCGGGGCTCCACCCTGAGGATGCGGGCATCATTAAAGCGGGCATCGGTAATGATGCCGGCCTGGCCGCCGGTGAGAAAAACGGCCGGTATACCCTGTCCCTGTAAAGTGGCGCTTAAAACGACACCGGCAATAATCTCCCCACAGGACAGGAGCAGGTCGCGCTCCCGGGGCGAAACCTGATTGTCCCCCAAGAGGTCCAGTAAAGTATCGGTGGCATAGGGCGCCCCCCGGCGGCCCATGGCCGAAACGACGACGGCCACCCGGTAGCCGGCCCGGCAGGCCCTTTCGATATGCTGGACCACCATTAACCGCTGTTCCGGGGTGGCTACCGACGAACCGCCAAACTTCTGGACCAGGACCTTCATGGCCGTCACCTCGCTCTATAGAAGGCCCTCCTGCACCAACAGTTCCGCAATCTGGACGGCGTTGGTAGCCGCACCTTTACGCAAATTATCGGCTACAACCCACATATTCAGGCCGTTGGCGATGGTAAAATCTTCTCGGATACGGCCGACAAAGACTTCATCCCGGCCGTCGGCCTGGATGGCCAGGGGATAGGCCTTTGCTTCCAGGTCATCCACCACTACGACCCCCGGGGCCCGGCGCAGGAGTTCCCTGGCCGCCGCTGCCGTCAGTTTTTCCCGCGTCTCCACGTTAATTGCCTCCGAGTGGCCGTTAAAGACCGGCACCCGGACCGTAGTGGCTGTGACCTGGATCTGATCATCCCCCATAATCTTTTTAGTTTCATTAACCATTTTCATCTCTTCTTTGCTGTACCCGTTCTCCAGGAAGACATCGATATGGGGCAGGCAGTTGAAGGCTATCTGCCAGGGAAAAACTTTACCTGTTACCTCTTCCCCGGCCAATACCTGCCGGCTCTGCTGCCGCAGCTCATCAATGGCTTCCTGGCCGGCTCCGGATACGGCCTGGTAGGTGGAAACAACAATTCGCTTGATGCCGGCAGCATCATAAATGGGTTTTAAAGCTACCACCATCTGGATGGTGGAGCAGTTGGGATTGGCAATTAAACCTTTATGCCAGCGGACATCCTGGGGATTGACCTCCGGTACCACCAGGGGCACCTCGGGGTCCATACGGAAATTATTGCTGTTGTCAATCACCACCGCCCCGGCTTCAACCGCCGCGCGGCCGTAAATCCTGCTGGCTTCGCCGCCGGCAAAGAGAGCCACGTCGATCCCGGCAAAGGAGGCCGGTGTAGTCTCTTCGACAACATACTCTTCGCCCCTGAAGGTCACGGTCTTGCCCGCCGAACGGCTGGTAGCCAGGACCTTCAGTTGACCGACGGGAAAATTCCTCTCCTCCAACACCTTGAGCATGGTCTGGCCTACGGCTCCGGTACCAACTACAGCGACATTGTAAGTCTTCATCAGCTAATTACTTTCCTCCTGTCACCTGCCCCTTTGGCGGAGGACCCAGTAAAAGGGGCTGGATCTGGCGCCCCTCCAGGGCTGCCAGAATGGTATCAACAATTAAATCCATACTGGCTACCAGAGAATTGGGTTTATCGTGCGGGTCGTCCTGGCCAAAGGGGACCAGGTAAATATTTTTCATGTTCATTACCCGGCCTAAATTTACGGCGTTAGCCCCCAGGCCGTCGTTGGTGGAAATGGCGAGCACCACCGGCCGCAGGTTCCGCAGCTGGGCCTTCACGGCCATCAGGACCGGTGTATCGGTAATCCCGTTGGCCAGTTTGGCCAGGGTATTGCCGGTGCAGGGGGCGACTACGATGACGTCAAAGAGTTTTTTAGGACCGATTGGTTCCGCCGTAACAATAGTATCGATGGCTTTTTGCCCGGTAATCCTTTCTACCTCCGCCCGCCAGAAGGCACTGGTGCCAAAGCGAGTATCGCTGTCCCTGACAGCCGGGGACAGAATAGGGACAACCTGGGCACCTTCAGCAACTATCCTGTCCAGCTCTTGGATAACCGCCGCCAGGGTACAGTGGGAGCCTGTGACGGCAAACCCTACCCTTTTGCCTTTGAGCCGCATTGCAAGCACCTCCACGTAGGGTTTACAGTCGTCCCAGGCACTTTAATATGAGGGCGGGATAAATACGGGCCAGGATCCGCCCGGCCGTCCGGGGGGCTACTTTACCTGGCAGTCCCGGAGCGAGCATGGCCCGGCGCCGGAGGGCCGCAGCGGCAGTGAAATCTGTGCCGCCCGGGTCCGACGCCAGGTCAATTATCAGGACATCGGGCCTGGTCCGGGCCAGGAGCTCTCCTGTCAGGACCGGCGCAGGTACAGTATTAAAAATGACGTCAGCCCGCTCGACTATGGCCGCCAGTTCCGTAAAGGTAAAGGCCGGCCAGCCTTCGGCATAAGCCCGGGCTCGGTCGGACGCGCCCCGGTCGATTACCGTTACCCTGGCTCCAATCCCGGCCAGCATCCGCGCCAGGGTAAAACCGATCCGGCCCAGTCCCAGGATAAAGGCTTCACTACCGTGGAGGGTAATGGGGAGTTCCTGCATGGCCAGCATGATGGCCCCTTCGGCCGTAGGGATGGAATTTAAGATGGCCATTTCATCCATCTCGGCCGTCTCCACCAGCTGCCAGCCGCGCTCCGCCGCTATTTCTTTCAGGTAGGTCCGCGCCACCCCTACCAGGACCGGCGTTCCTGCCGGGATGGCCCCGGCCAGTTCCCGGGTGAAATATAGGGGTTGCCGCGCTCGCGGAGCATGGATTATACCTCCAGCCTTAATCCCCGGTACCGGCAAGATAATTACCCCTGCCCCCTGCACGGCATCCAGGGGATCGTCACAACGGGTACAGCCTTCCTGCTCCGGCAGGTCTCCCAGGCCGGCTGTCCTGACCTCGGCCCCCTGGCGCAGCAGCTCCTCCAGGAGAAGGACTTCCCGGGCATCGCCACCAAGCATTGCCACCCTGATCCCTGACAGTATCCCGCCCATGCCGGAACGACCTCCTGCCAAGTTAGTACACCTGTACTACTTGCAATATATGTGAGGGCGCTCCGGGAGGTGCCAGGTCTATAATTCCAGCAAGTTTTCCAGCCCGTAAACCACCCCCTTGAGGTGGAGGACCCGCCTTACAGCCAGTAAAAGCCCCGGCAGAAAGGCTTCCCGGCTGATAGTGTCATGACGGATGGTCAGGAGCTGTCCCTCGCCGCCAAAAATTACCTCCTGGTGGGCCACCGCTCCCGGCAGGCGAATGCTGTGGATGGACAGGCCCCGGTGGGTGGCCCCCCTGGCCCCGGCAGCCTTTTCTTCCCCCACCGGCGGGGCCGGCACCGTCCCTATCTCCCCGGCCATTAGTTCCGCCGTTTTTAAGGCCGTCCCCGAAGGAGCATCGATTTTTTGTTCATGGTGCATTTCGATAATTTCCGCCCGGGGGAAGTAACGGGCGGCCTGCCGGGCAAAGTGCATCATTAAGACGGCCCCTAAAGAAAAATTGGGTGCCACCACCGCGCCCACTTGCCTCCATTCGCAAAGCTGGTGCAGCTCATCCAGCTGCTCCAGGCTGATGCCGGTGGTGCCAATCACCGGGCTTACTCCCTGCTCTACGGCCAGCCGGGCGTTGGCCAGGGCGGCGGCCGCCACGGTAAAGTCGACCATGACCTGGGGACGAGTGGTTTTTATCACTGCCGCCAGGTCGTCGTTAATGGGCACACCGTGCGGCTGCAGGCCGTTTAAGGTGCCGATATCCGTACCCACCGCCACCCGGTCTACGGCCCCTACCACTTCAATGTCTTCTGCCTGCAGCAGGCCTTTCGTCATTTCCCGGCCCATGCGGCCGGCGGCACCGGTAACTACAACCCTGATCGTTGCTATCCACCCCGCTTAAAAAATTAAGGGAAAACCATGAGCATCCCGCTCCGGTTTTCCCCCGGATTACCAGAATACTCATCTCGCCAGGCCTCTTCGTGCGAGTAGCGCTCCACCGTAAATAGGCAACGATCCTTCGTGGCACCAGCCTCTACGGTGACAGTCCGGCCCTTCTTCAGCGACCGGCCCAGGGAGATGGCCCGGGCCAACCATCTCCCTTCGGCAGCGTACCCTTTCCTGCCGGCTCACCGGTGCCCGCCTCACCGGCAGTACTCTTGCCCGCTGCACCTCTACCCCACTGCACACGAGATGAGTTTATAGCTTTGTTTATCTTATGATACCATCAGGAAAAATTCCTGTCAATCTTTCTCGCGCCGGCGGCTGTAGGTGGGATCCAGGCTGACGACTACTACTTCGGTGCCGACCTTGTGGACGGCTTCCCAGGGGATCACCAGCTCCTGGCGGCCGCCAAAGAAAGGTAACCATCCCCCCCGGGCTGGCAGGACAATGGCTGCAATGGTCCCCCCGGCCAGGTCCAGGACCAGGTCGGCATCGCCAATCTGCCCCAGGCGGGAGCCGTCGTAAAGGTTAATTATCTCTTTGCCCATGAGTTCCGACAGGCGCATAACCTCTACCGCCCCTTCAGCCGCGGCCAGAGACCCAGCACCAGGGGTTGGATAAGAGCTATTACCAGGGCGACAACGGCCAGGGGATCGACCAGCAGGCCCCCGATGGCTATCGTTTCCGGCAGGCTGATCTTTAAGAAGCTGACCAGGAGCACGAGGGAGAGGTAAATACCCCCGGCGATGGCCACCAGTTCGGCCAGGGCCCGGGAAACGGGGCTGGCTGCCGCTTCCACACTGCTGTTGCGATAAAAGCCGACCTTGGCCCTGAGGGCCAGGATAAAAAGCAGCAGCAGGAGGCCGGAAAAAAAGATCGTCAGCATGGATTTCATCTCCCTTCGCTAAAACATATGAAGGGAGATGTTTGCTTTATGCTTCCGTGTCCTCCCGGGCGGCATATTCCTGGCGGTCCGTCAGTCCCTGCTGCCGGCGAAAGTTTTCCTTATTTTTAGCGAGATACGCCTGGTAAAATTCCTCTGCCGTAATGCCGGCTTTTAGGCACATGCTGACGAGAAAGTGGAGGAGGTCGACGAGTTCGCCTTTGATGGCTTCGCGGTCTAAAGGATGGGGGTTTTTCCACCACTTAAAGTTTACTTCCTCCAGGAGTTCCCCCAGCTCGGCGACCATGGCCAGGACTTCTTTCTGGATCCATTCCGCCGCGCTGTAATCCGGCAGCCTGCGCCGACGGGCCAGGTCCTGGTCGAAGCGCTCCTGCAGCGCAAAGATATGTTCTAAACGATCCATCCGGCAATCCCCCTATATCCCGGCCCGGCGGGCGCACTCGGCCAGGTCCAGGGGTTCGACTTCCGGCCCCAGGGTGGTGAGGGATAAGTATTCCGGCCGGAAGAGGCGCCTGGCGACGGCCTGGACGTCGTCTTCAGTTACCTCGTTCAACCGCTCGATTACTTCTTCCGCCGTAATCACCCGGCCAAAGGTGAGTTCCGTCTTGCCCAGCCGGCTCATGCGGTGGTTGACGTTTTCTTGAGCGAGGAGCAAATTACCGCGGATTTGCTCCTTGGTTCGCGTCAATTCCTGGGCCGTTACCCCTTTGTTTTTTAAGGAGGCGATTTCTTCCAAAATCAAGGCTACTACCTGGCGGTAATTGTCCGGGCTGGTACCGGCGTAAACGGTCAGCAGGCCGCTGTCGCTGAAACCGGCATGGTAAGAGTAGACGGAATAGGCCAGGGCCTGTTCTTCGCGGATAAGCTGGAAGAGGCGGGAACTCAGGCCCCCGCCCAGGATATTGTTCAGGGCCTGGAGGGCATAAATGGCTGCATCATCCTGGGGCAGACCCGGCACCCCCAGACAGATCTGCACCTGCTCCGTGTCTTTAATATTTATGCTGACCCTGGGCCGGCTTTTGGGGGGCAGGTATTCCCCCTGCTTGCCGGGGCAGGATTTAAGGCCGAAGGCCGTCTGCAGTTCGGCGACCAGTTCAGCGGTGTTAAATTTCCCGGCTGCGGCCAGGACAATGTTGGCGCTGTTGTACTGTTCCTTGTAGTAGCGGTAAATGATGTCCCGGTTTAAATTGGCTACCGTTTCATAAGTGCCAAGGATGGCCCGGCCCAGGGGATGCCCGGGCCAGATGGTCTGGGCGAAAAGGTCGTGAACCAGTTCGTCGGGGGAATCCTCGTACATCTTGATTTCTTCCAGGATGACCTTTTTCTCTTTTTCAATGTCCTCGACGGCCAGGAGGGAATTAAACAGCATGTCGCTCAAAACGTCAACGGCCAGGTCCAGGTGCTCGGCCAGCACCCGGGTGTAAAAGCAGGTGTATTCCTTGGTTGTAAAGGCGTTGATTATCCCCCCGACTGCTTCCAGTTCCTCGGCTATCTGCCGGGCCGTCCGCCTGGTTGTCCCCTTAAACAACAGGTGCTCCAGAAAATGGGAAACGCCCTGGTTGGTTTCGTCTTCATCGCGGGAACCGGTACGCACCCATACCCCCAGGGCTATGGAATTGGCAAAGGGAACCTCTTCACTTACCACCCGGATGCCGTTATCCAGGATATTTTTTTGGTACATCCCCTTCCCCCTAACTTTTTCTGCTTTATTTCTTGAACCTTGACCACCAGGGCAGGGCAGCCACATCCCGGGTGGCCACCAGGGTAGAGCTGGCAACCTCCCGGCCCTGGAACAGGATTTTTACCTGTCCCAGTTCCTGGCCTTTGCTGATGGGAGCTTTGACAGCAGCCGGCAGGAGCACGCGTTTTTCCAGTAAAGCCGCCTGGGCCACGGGCACGGTAAAACCGGCCGTCATCAGCGGCGCTGCAGGGACGGCAGTCGCTTCCCCGTTTTTGACATACACCTGGCCGACTGCTTCCCCGGCCCTGGCTGTTTCGTTATAAAAGCCGCTAAAGCCATAATCCAGAAGGGCGCGGGCGTCGGCATAACGGTCGGAACTGCCCAGGACGACGGCAATGAGCTGGCGTCCCTCCCTGGTAGCCGAGGCGACCAGACATTGACCGGCGGCGTCGGTGGTGCCTGTCTTTACTCCGTCGGCGCCGGGATAGGAGCCCAGCAGGCGGTTGGTATTATAGAGATAGCGCACACCTTCCGGCGCCGGGATCTGGTCTTCTTGCGTCGCTACTAACTGGCGAAAGACAGGGTTGCCCAGGGCGTAACGGGCCATGAGGGCCAGGTCGTAGGCGGTGGTATAATGGCCCGGATCCGTCAAGCCGTGGGGATTGTTAAAATGGGTGTGAAAAGCCCCCACCTGCCGGGCTTTACGGTTCATGAGCCAGGCAAAATCCGCTTCCGTGCCGGCCAGGCTTTCGGCAATGGCCACGGTGGCGTCATTGCCGGAATTGAGCAGGGCCCCTTTAACCAGGTCGCCCAGGGTCACTGTTTCTCCCGTGGTCAGATAGATACTGGCCCCGGGTGTGGCGGCGGCATAGCTGCTTACCTTGACGGGGGCGTCCAGCCGGCCCAGCTCCAGGGCCAGGATGGCGGTCATGATTTTCGTCGTACTGGCCGGCGGCCGCTCTTCCCTGGCACCGTGCTCATACAGGACCTGGCCGGTACTGGCTTCCATTAAAACAGCTGCCGGAGCCGTGAGGAAAGGTTCACCGGCAGCCTCTGCCGTCCCGGACCAGAACAAGCAGCCTATGATTAGAAGCAGCCCGCAGGCAAGCCTTCGCAACAGGCCTTCACTCCCCCGGAAAATTTTCATTAAACAGGGGTTATTATATCCAGGGAAGGCCGGCCTTATAAAAAAGGGGCACCTTCTTTTAAAGGAGCTCGGAAACCGTTACCAGGGCATAACCCCGTTCTTTTAGTTGTTTTAGAAGCTCCGGCAGGGCTTTGCTGGCCGGTTCGGTCGGGTGCAGCAGGACGATGGCGCCGTTCTGGCATTTGGGGATTACCGATGCCAGGATATCCTCCGGTCTGGTATTGGGCAGGTAGTCGCCGGTATTGATGGTCCACATGATAAATTTATAACCCAGGTCGCCGGCCGCCGCCACTACCTGGGGTTTGCTCTCCCCGTAAGGAGGGGAATAGAGGACCGGCTTCTTGCCGGTAATGGCCATCAGGGTCGCTTCCCCCGCCTGGATGTCGCGGCGGTTCTCTTCCCGGCTTAAATTATCGGGATGGGGATGGCTCTGGCCGTGGTTGCCTATCTCATGGCCGCCGGCCAGCATCTGCCGCACCAGGTCCGGATGACGTTCGGCCCACTGGCCGGTGGGAAAAAAGGTGGCCCGCGCTCCGGCCTGCTGCAGGGCCTGCAAAATGGCCGGCAGGTACTCTTCGCCCCAGTCTATGGTAAAGGTCAGGGCCACGGCCTTGCGGCCCGGATCCCCCTGGTAAATGGGCTGGGTCTTCATGGCCGGCACCGCCCTTCCCGCCAGCCAGTGCCAGGCAGTAAAACCAAGGACCAGCAACAACCCCGCGGCTGCTAAAACTCCTAACCGCCGCAGCCACTGCCGCCGGTAGTAGAGCACATACATTGACCGCACCACCTTTTATTGAGTACTGATCAATGTATATGCCCTTCACGCCGTAATCAGACTCGGCGGCTAGCGCGGCCGCCGGCTGTTTAAGACGCGGCTGCCGCCTTCCCGGCCCTGCCGGCGCAAATGGCGCCCGCCTCCTTCAGGTACTGCCTGCGGCAGGGCTTCTTTACGGGACAGTTTAAGCCGCCCCTGGGAATCAAAGCCAATGGCCTTGACAAGAATATAATCGCCCTCCTGGACCACGTCTTCCACTTTTTCCACCCGCTCGTTGGCCAGCTGCGAAATGTGCACCAGGCCCTCTTTGCCGGGCATACCTAGGACCCCGGGGATAACTTCGACAAAGGCGCCAAATTCGGTTATCCTGGTCACCTTGCCGTTATATACTTTACCCGTTTCCACTTCCTGGGTCAAGGCCTGGATAATCTCTACCGCCCGCTTCCCATTGGCGGCATCGGTGGAAGCGATAAAGATGCGGCCATCGTCTTCGACATCAATCTCCACACCGGTTTCTTCAATGATCTTTTTGATAATCTTGCCACCCGGCCCGATGATATCGCGGATTTTATCGGGATCAATGGTCATGGTCAGCATCCGGGGGGCATAAGGGGAAAGCTCCGGCCGCGGTTGCGGGATGGTGGCCAGGATCTTCTCCAGGATGAACAAGCGTCCCCGTCGCGCCTGTTCCAGGGCCCGTTCTAAAATGGCCCGGTCTATGCCCGGGATTTTTATATCCATCTGCAAGGCTGTTATGCCGTTTTTGGTGCCGGCAACTTTAAAATCCATATCTCCCAGGGCATCCTCAATCCCCTGGATGTCCGTGAGTATAGCAACCTGGTCCCCTTCCTTGACCAGGCCCATGGCCACCCCGGCCACCGGCGCCTTAATAGGTACACCGGCGTCCATGAGGGCCAGGGTGCTGCCGCAGACGCTGCCCATGGAAGTGGAGCCATTGGAACCAAGGACCTCGGAAACCAGGCGAATGGCATAGGGGAATTCTTCCTCCGGGGGGATCATCGGTTCCAGGGCCCGTTCCGCCAGGGCACCATGGCCAATTTCCCGGCGGCCGGGAGCACGGATAGGCCGCGCCTCCCCGACACTATAGGGAGGAAAGTTATAATGGTGCATATAGCGTTTGGACTCGTCGACCCCCAGGTCGTCCAGGATCTGCTCATCACTGATGGGGCCCAGGGTAGTTACCGTTAATACCTGGGTTTCTCCCCGGGTAAAGAGGCCCGAGCCGTGGGTGCGGCTCAATACCCCTACTTCACAGGTAATGGGCCGGATCTCATCCAGGGCGCGGCCGTCTATCCTGACGCCTTCGGTAAGGATCATTCTCCGGACAATTTCCTTCTCTATTTTGGCAATTAAATCATTGACCAACCGGGGTACCTCCGGG
>Ga0224486_100170_pt1 | contig 29322 bp, 43 predicted proteins | sample TexhydDE_CT_test_FD_172013 | JGI IMG/M metagenome (GOLD analysis project Ga0224486, IMG submission 172013) | Fracking water microbial communities from deep shales in Oklahoma, United States - hydraulically fractured wells DE_CT_test ... | reverse complement strand
GGTTGTACATGGTGTAAACTGTACTAGTGTTTAAATTTATGACATTGCGATGATGCAAAAGGTTGCTGCTTCGCGCAGGGAATTTTTGCTGAGAATGTCCGGTTTTAAATCGGGCGGCTGGGATGCTGAAAATATTTAAAAAAAATAATAAACACCCGGGAGGGTGTATCGGTATCTCGAGTCGCATGTATGGTGTTAACATGCGATAGAAGGAGGGAAATTACATGTCAAACAAGCAAAAAATTAGAATTAGGTTGAAAGCGTATGATCATGAGTTATTGGACTCTTCAGCTCAAAGAATAGTTGAGACTGCAAAGAGAACAGGAGCTACTGTATCAGGTCCAGTGCCATTGCCGACAGAAAAGGAAATCGTCACTATCCTTAGAGCGGTTCACAAGTACAAGGATTCCAGAGAGCAGTTCGAACAAAGAACTCACAAGAGACTTATCGACATTCTCAACCCTAATCAAAAGACGGTTGATTCACTAATGAAGTTGAATCTTCCAGCAGGCGTAGACATAGAGATCAAATTATAATAATTTATATGATTGCCCAGGCAATCCGCTATAAAACGGAGGTGTAACAATGAAAAACATGTTAGGTAGAAAAGTTGGCATGACTCAGATCTTCAAGGAAGATGGCGAGGTAGTACCTGTTACAGTAATTGAGGCAGGACCACTTTTCGTAGTACAGAAAAAAACAGTTGAAAAAGACGGATATAACGCAATTCAGGTTGGATTCGGAGAAGTTAAGGAAAGAAGGCTTACAAAGCCTTTGAAGGGTCACTTTGAAAAAGCGAATGTAGCTTATAGAAAGTTCCTTAGAGAATTCCACGTTGAGAATCCGGATGAGTTTGAAATAGGACAGGAAATCAAGGTAGACGTATTCGCCGAGGGAGACATGGTTGATGTGACCGGGACTTCCAAGGGTAAGGGAACTGCCGGTGTTATCAAGAGACACAACTTCGCAAGAGGTAGAGAGACTCACGGATCCAAGCACCACAGAATGCCAGGAGGTATGTCAGCTGGTACTTATCCAGGAAGAGTTTTCAAGGGCCACAGAATGATGGGTAGAATGGGTAATGAAAGAGTTACTGTTCAAAACCTTGAAGTTGTAAGAATAGATGCAGAGAAGAATCTTATCCTTGTTAAGGGAGCTGTACCTGGACCCAAAAAAGGACTTATCACAATAAAAGAAACTGTAAAGAAGTAATAATCCAGGCGGAAAGGAGGAAGCGTAATGCCTAAAGTTAATGTATATAATATGCTAGGTGAACTAGTTGAAGAAATGGAACTAAGCGATGCTGTATTCGGAGTTGAAGTGAATGAGCACGTAGTGTATGAAGTTGTTAAGAACCAACTTGCAAACAAGAGACAAGGTACTCAGTCAGCTAAAACAAGAGCTGAGGTCAGAGGAGGGGGAAGAAAACCCTGGAGACAGAAGGGTACTGGTAGAGCAAGACAGGGAAGCATCAGGTCACCACAATGGAAAGGTGGAGGAGTTGTATTTGCACCGAAGCCAAGGGACTATAGCTACAGCGTACCTAAGAAGGTAAGAAGACTGGCTATGAAATCAGCCCTGACTGACAAGCTTCAAAACAACGAGATAATCGTAGTTGACGGAATGAACTTTGACGCTCCAAAGACCAAGGAAATGAAAAACATGCTGAACAATCTGAAGGCTGACAAAAAAGCTCTTATCGTTATGGATGAGAAAAACGTAAACGTGATCAGATCAGCTGGAAACATTCCAAACGTAGCAACTACACTTGTAAATACTTTGAATGTTTATGACATCTTGAAATACAATTCATTTATAATTACCAAGGAAGCTGTTAAAAAAGTGGAGGAGGTGTATGCATAATGCGTAATCCACACGATATTATCGTAAAGCCGATAATTACTGAAAAGAGTATGGAAGACATGGCATTTGGAAAATATACTTTTGCTGTAGACAAGAGAGCAAACAAGACAGAGGTTAAGAAGGCTGTTGAGAGTATATTCGGAGTGAAGGTGGAAAAAGTCAATACCATGAACTATCTTGGAAAGATGAAGAGACAAGGTATGCACAGTGGTAGAAGACCAAGCTGGAAAAAGGCAATCGTTAAATTAACAGATGACTCCAAGAAGATAGAATTCTTCGAAGGGATGGAATAATAGGAAGATAAAAGGAGGGAAAACCAATGAGTATCAGGAAATTCAAACCTACTTCCCCTGCTAGAAGACAAATGAGTGTTTCAACATTCGAAGAAATCACTAAAAAGGAACCAGAGAAATCACTAGTGGTTAGTTTAAATAAAAACAGCGGAAGAAACTCACAAGGTAGGATAACCATCCGTCACAGAGGCGGTGGAGCTAAGAAGAAGTACAGAATAATCGACTTCAAGAGAAACAAGGACGGCATACCAGGAAAGGTAGCTGCGATAGAATACGATCCAAACAGATCTGCAAACATAGCACTGATCCATTACGTGGACGGCGAGAAGAGATATATCCTTGCACCTTACAAGATTAAGGTTGGAGATATGATCGAGTCAGGCGAAAATGCAGACATCAAGATAGGAAACGCACTTCAGTTGAAGCACATTCCAGTTGGTACAACAGTACACAATGTTGAACTTAAGCCAGGAAAGGGCGCTCAGCTTGTAAGATCAGCTGGAGCAGAGGCTCAGCTTATGGCTAAAGAGGGCAAGTACGCTCAGCTTAAATTGCCTTCAGGTGAGTTCAGACTTGTTTCAGTGGAATGTAGGGCTACAATCGGACAGGTTGGAAACCTTGACCACGAGCTTGTAACAATCGGTAAGGCGGGACGTTCAAGACACATGGGAATCAGACCTACTGTTAGAGGTAGTGCCATGAACCCGGTTGATCACCCACACGGTGGTGGAGAAGGTAGAGCGCCAATCGGTATGCCAGCACCTTCAACTCCTTGGGGCAAGCCTGCACTTGGATACAAGACCAGAAAGAAAAACAAGAAATCTGACAAATATATCGTAAGAAGAAGAACAAAATAGTACTTCTGAAAGGAGGAAATAAGTATGGGTAGATCCCTTAAGAAAGGACCATTTATCGATGATCATCTACTTAAGAAAGTAGAGGAGCTTAATAAAACAAATGATAAGAAAGTAATAAAGACCTGGTCACGTCGTTCAACTATTTTCCCTCAAATGGTAGGGCATACAATTGCGGTATACGATGGCAGGAAACACGTGCCTGTATATGTTACCGAGGATATGGTAGGACATAAATTAGGAGAATTTGTATCAACCAGAACATTCAGAAGTCACATCAACAAGAATGAGAAATCATCTGGTGTAAGAAGATAAGGTGAAGGAGGTAGAATTCGTGGAAGCTAAGGCTATAGCTAAATATGTTAGGATTTCACCATTGAAGGTTAACTTCATATGTGCGGAAATCAGAGGCAAGCAAGTGGATGAAGCTCTTTCAATATTGAAATTTACACCAAAAAAAGGTGCAAAGGCTCTTGAGAAGGTGCTAAACTCCGCAGTTGCAAATGCAGAGAACAACTTTAATATGGATAGAGAGAATCTTTATGTATCAGAGGCATACGCAAACGAAGGTCCAAGAATGAAGAGATACAGACCTAAGGCAAGAGGTATGGCATATCCGATAATAAAGAGAAGCAGTCATATAGGAGTAGTTGTAAAAGAACTAGACTAGAAAAGGAGGGATAGTTAATGGGTCAAAAAGTTAACCCACATGGTCTTAGGGTCGGAATCATAAAGGATTGGGATTCAAAATGGTATGCTGACAAGAAGACCTTCAATGAGTACTTGGTGGAAGATTTCAAAATAAGAGAATATCTGAAAGAGAAATTATATATATCAGGAGTATCAAAAATCGAAATTGAGCGTGCTGCCAGCAAGATCAAGGTATCCATCTTCACTGCAAAGCCAGGAATGGTAATCGGTAGAGGCGGATCAGGAGTTGAGGAGCTTAGACTTGCTATCGAAAAAATGACTAAGAAGAGCGTGGTTATCAACGTTGAGGAAATCAAGGTTGCTGAGCTTGACGCACAATTGGTTGCTGAGAACATTGCATCACAGCTTGAGAGAAGGGTTACCTTCAGAAGGGCAATGAAGCAAGCGATTCAAAGGACTATGAGATTTGGAGCACAAGGTATCAAAACACAGGTGGCAGGAAGACTTGGTGGAGCTGATATGGCTAGAACAGAAGGCTATAGTGAGGGAACAATTCCTCTACAGACACTAAGGGCAGACATTGACTACGGTTTTGCTGAAGCTAACACAACTTACGGTAAAATTGGCGTTAAGGTATGGCTATACAAAGGAGAAGTACTTCCTACCAAGAAAGTGGATAAAAGCAACAAAAGAGAAGGATCAGCAAAATAGATTAACGTCGTAGGAAGGAGGAAAGTTAATATGTTAATGCCTAAAAGAGTGAAATATAGAAGAGTTCATAGAGGTAGAATGAAGGGAAAAGCACTCCGTGGAAATTCAATAACATACGGAGAGTTCGGCTTGCAAGCCCTTGAGCCTGTATGGATTACTTCAAATCAAATAGAGTCCGCAAGACGTGCCATGACTAGATACGTAAAGAGGGGCGGAAATATCTGGATAAAGGTATTCCCTGACAAGCCGGTAACTGAGAAACCAGCTGAGACTCGTATGGGTTCCGGTAAAGGTTCACCTGAGTACTGGGTAGCGGTTGTTAAACCAGGCAGAATATTATTTGAAATGGGTGGTGTATCAGAAGAAGATGCAAGAGAAGCGATGAGACTTGCAGCTCACAAACTACCTATCAAAACAAAATTTGTTACACGTGAAGAAACGCAAGATAAGGGTGGTGAAGCTAATGAAAGCTAAAGAAATTCGCCAAATGTCAGACAAGGAATTAAATAAGGAATTACTGGATCTTAAAGCAGAGCTATTTAACTTGAGATTTCAATTGGCTACAGGTCAGTTAGATAACCCTATAAAAATAAGTTCCGTAAGAAAAGATATCGCTCGTGTAAAAACTATCGTTCGAGAAAGAGAATTAAATATAGGGAAGGAGGTTTAATCTCTAATGGAAAGAGGAAATCGTAAGGTTAAAATAGGTACTGTTGTAAGTGATAAGATGGATAAGACAGTTGTAGTTTCAATAGAGACATTTGTAACTCATCCATTATACAAGAAGCAATTGAAGAGAACTTCAAAGTTCAAGGCTCACGACGAAAACAACGAGTGCGGAGTTGGCGACAAGGTTGAAATCATGGAGACTAGACCACTAAGCAAGGACAAGAACTGGAGAGTTGTCAGTATTATAGAAAAAGCAAAATAGGATATATTAGGCGAAGGGAGGTATTCTGAATGATTCAAACGGAAACCCGCATGAGAGTAGCTGATAATTCCGGAGCAAAGGAAGTATTGGTTATCAGAGTGCTCGGAGGAACCAACAAGAAGTATGCCAGCATCGGTGATGTTGTTGTTTGCACGGTCAAAAGTGCAACACCTGGTGGGGTTGTTAAAAAGGGACAAGTTGTTAAGGCTGTTGTTGTAAGAAGCAAAAAAGGCGTAAGAAGACAAGATGGATCATACATCAAGTTTGACGACAACGCGGCTGTTATTATAAAAGATGATAAGAATCCAGTAGGTACTCGTATCTTCGGACCTGTAACAAGGGAACTGAGAAGAGGTAACTACATGAAGATTATATCCTTGGCACCGGAAGTACTATAAGAGGAGGTGTATAGTATGCATGTTAAAAGTGGAGATACAGTAGTTGTAATTTCAGGAAAAGACAAAGGCAAGACTGGAAAAGTCATGAAGGTAATGCCTAAAGAAAATAGAGTGATCGTTGAAGGCGTCAACATGTTGACAAAGCACAAGAAACCTGCAGGACCAGGAAGACCTGGTGGAATCGTTCAGCTTGAAGGACCTCTAAACAGTTCAAAGGTTATGCTTTACTGCCCTAAGGACAAGCAGGGAGTAAGAGTGGGCTATCAGGTGAAAAGCGACGGAAGCAAGGTTAGAGTTTGCAAGAAATGCGGAGAAGTTCTAGATAAATAATCACATTAGAGAGGAGGTAATGGAATGACTTCCAGATTAAAGGTAAAGTATAATGAAGAAGTTGTAAGTGCTTTAATGGAAAAATTCGAATACAGCAGTGTTATGGAAGTTCCCAAGCTTGAGAAAGTTGTTGTCAACATGGGAATCGGAGAAGCTAGAGACAACCCAAAGGCTCTTGAGTCAGCAATTAAGGAGCTTGAAATAATCACTGGACAGAAGCCACTTGTTACTCAGGCAAAAAAATCCATAGCTAACTTTAAGCTTAGAGAAGGCATGAAAGTCGGAGCAAAGGTTACCCTTAGGGGAGAGAGAATGTACGACTTTTTAGATAAATTAATGAACATCGCCCTACCTAGAGTAAGAGACTTTAGAGGTGTTAGTGCAACTTCCTTCGACGGAAGAGGAAACTATGCCATGGGATTGAAGGAACAGTTAATTTTCCCTGAGATAGAATACGATCAAGTTGATGCAATGAGAGGTATGGACATAGTTATAGTAACCACTGCACAAACAGATGAGGAAGCTAAAGTGTTCTTGGAAAAAATGGGAATGCCCTTTAAAAAGTAGAAAAAGGAGGGGGAAATCTTGGCAAAGAAATCAATGATCGCTAAACAAAAGAGAAAGCAAAAGTTTAGCACACAGGAATATAATAGATGTAAATTATGTGGTAGACCTCACGCCTATCTGAGAAAATATGGCATTTGCCGTATCTGCTTCAGAGAATTGGCTTATAAGGGTCAAATACCCGGAGTTAAAAAGGCTAGCTGGTAATCCCAGGATTATGAAAGGAGGTAACAAACATGATGACAGACCCAATCGCGGATATGTTAACCAGAATTAGAAATGGTAACAACGCTAAACACGATTCAGTTGATGTTCCTGCGTCAAACATAAAGAAAGAAATCGCTCAGATTCTTCTTAACGAAGGTTTTATCAAGGGATTTGATGTTATTGAGGACGGAAAGCAAGGAATCATAAGAATAGATCTAAAATACGGACAAAACAATGAGAAGGTTATCAGTGGTATCAAGAGGATATCAAAGCCTGGTCTTAAGGTTTACGTAAAGAACAACGAGATACCTAAGGTACTTGGTGGATTAGGAATTGCTGTACTATCCACATCAAAAGGAATCATGACAGATAAATCTGCAAGAAATGAAAATGTGGGTGGAGAAGTAATTTGTTACGTTTGGTAATAAATTGCTAGATTATTGGAACAGGAGGTGCACTCATGTCAAGAATAGGATTAAAGCCAATCAATCTACCAGCAGGCGTAGAGATAAAAGTTAGTGACAACAACCTGGTAGAGGTAAAGGGACCAAAAGGACAACTAAGTCAACAAATTGATCCTGAAATGATTATTAAAATAGAGGATGGGGTTCTTAACGTAGAAAGACCATCTGAGCAGAAGAGACACAAGTCCGTGCACGGATTGTCCAGGACTTTGATTTGGAACATGGTAGAGGGAGTTACTGAAGGCTACCAGAAGTCACTGGATATTGTGGGTACAGGATACAGAGCTGCAAAACAAGGAAACAAGCTTGTATTGACACTTGGATATTCTCATCCAATCGAACTTGAGGATCCAAAGGGACTTGAGGTAGAGGTTCCTGCACAGAACAAGATCATTGTTAAGGGAATCGACAAGCAACAGGTTGGAAACTTTGCTGCAAAAATTAGAGACTTTAGAAAGCCTGAGCCATACAAGGGCAAGGGAATCAGATATACTGACGAATACGTTAGACGTAAGGTTGGTAAAACAGGTAAGTAGAAGGGAGTGAACAAACGTGCTAAAGAAAATAGATAAGAATAAAACCAGACAAGTTAGACACTCAAGAGTAAGGCAAAAAGTTAGTGGCACTCCTGCCAAGCCAAGACTGAACATCTACAGAAGCGGAAGCCATATTTACGCTCAGATCATTGATGATGTAGCTGGTAACACATTGGCAGCAGCTTCTACTCTGGATAAGGACCTAAGCCTTACTTCAACAAAGAATAAGGAAGCAGCTAAAGCAGTAGGGATGGCGATTGGCAAGAAGGCTATTGACAAGGGTATCGAGGAAGTTGTTTTCGACAGAGGCGGTTACCTTTACCACGGTAGAATCAAGGAACTTGCTGACGGAGCCAGAGAAGCTGGACTTAAATTTTAATAGAAGGAGGGGAATTAATGGAACGCTCATATATTGATGCAAGCGAATTAGATTTACAAGAGAGAGTTGTTAATATAAATCGTGTAACTAAAGTAGTAAAAGGCGGTAGAAACTTCAGATTCAGCGCATTGGTCGTTGTTGGAGACGGCAATGGTCATGTTGGAGTTGGAATGGCGAAGGCTCTTGAAGTACCTGAGGCAATCAGAAAAGCGGTTCAGGATGCCAAGAAGCATATTATAGCAGTACCATTGGAAGGAACTACCATCCCTCACGAGATAACTGGAGTTTATGGAGCAGGAAGAGTATTGATGAAGCCATCAAACGAAGGTACCGGAGTTATTGCAGGCGGAGCTGTTCGTGCCGTATGCGAGCTTGTTGGAATCAGGGATATCAGAACTAAATCACTTGGAACAAATAATCCAAGAAACGTTGTAAATGCTACAATGGAAGCTCTTAAAGGCCTTAAGCGTGCAGAAGATGTTGCCAAGTTAAGAGGTAAGACAGTAGAAGAAATACTAGGTTAGGGGGGAGAACAATGACTATGCTTAAAATCAAGTTGGTTAAGAGTCCCATCGGGAGACCTGAAGCCCACAAAAAAACAGTCAAAGCCCTTGGATTAAGGAAAATCGGACAAGTAGTTGAAAAAAATGATACCCCTCAGATCAGAGGTATGATTCATCACATAGACTACATGGTTGAGGTAATAGACTAATAAAGGAGGTGTACGGATTGAAACTTAATGATTTAAGACCAAATGCTGGAGGAGGATCCAAAGCCAGAAAAAGACTTGGTAGAGGAATCGGTTCAGGAACTGGCAAGACATCAGGTAAGGGACACAAGGGTCAGAATGCGAGATCAGGTGGAGGAGTTAGACCTGGATTCGAGGGTGGCCAGATGCCTTTGTTCAGAAGGATGCCAAAGAGAGGATTCACCAACATCTTCCAGACAGTTTATGCAATAGTAAATCTTGAAGATTTGAATAGATTCGAAGAAAACACCGTTGTTACTCCTGAACTTCTTTTCGAAGAAGGCGTTGTTAAAAAGGGTAAAGCCAAGGATGGAGTAAAGATTCTTGGAGACGGTGAATTAAACGTGAAATTGACAGTACAAGCGCATAAATTTAGCAAATCTGCCGCTGAGAAGATTGAAGCAGCAGGCGGAAAGGTTGAGGTGATTTAATATGCTTTCAACCTTAAGGAATGCTTGGAGAATTCCAGACATTAGAAAGAAGATGACCTTCACTATCCTTATGTTGTTGGTTGTGAGACTGGGAGCGGCGGTGCCCGTACCATTCATGAACAAGGACATAATCGAAGGTATTTTCAATGCCAGTCAGGGTGGAATATTACAATTCCTTGATATGATGGCCGGAGGAACATTCAGTGACTTCAGTATATTCGCCACAAATATCTACCCATACATCACTGCTTCCATTATTCTTCAGCTTTTGACAATAGCAATCCCAAAACTGGAAGAGCTGGCTAAGCAGGGAGAAGAAGGTAAGAAGAAAATCAATCGTTACACCAGATATGGTGCGGTTGTACTGGCAGCGGTTCAGGCAATTGGTTATACATTTGGTCTGTTCCGAAATGCTTTGGAAACTCAAAATAGTATGCAGACAGTTATCGTTATATTGTCTATGGTTGCTGGAACGGCATTTCTTATGTGGATTGGTGAGCTAATTACTGAAAAGGGAATCGGAAATGGTATATCACTGTTGATATTCATTGGAATCATATCCAAGCTGCCATCCGACCTGATCAGTACTTTTAAGCTGGTGAGCATAGGACAATTGAGCTTGATTAAGGTATTGTTGTTTGGAATAGTAATGCTTGTTATCATTGCTTTTGTAGTAGCTCTTCAGGAAGGACAGAGAAAGATTCCTGTGCAATATGCAAAAAGGGTTGTAGGTAGAAAAATGTACGGCGGACAAAGCACTCATATCCCCATCAAGGTATTGATGGCTGGAGTAATCCCTGTAATATTTGCATCCTCACTGCTTGCATTGCCACAGACATTCGCACTGTTCTCACAGGGAGGAATTACACAATGGGTGGAGAAGTACCTAACACCGGCAGGAAGCGTCGGAATCTGGGTATACTCAATTCTTAACATATTGTTGATTGTATTCTTCACTTATTTCTACACGGCAGTACAATTCAATACAGTAGAATATTCAAAGAACCTTCAGCAAAACGGCGGTTTTATTCCGGGAATCAGACCTGGAAGACCCACATCAGACTATTTGAACAAGGTTGTTAACAGAATAGTGTTCGTTGGTGGTATATCCCTTGCACTTCTTGCATCACTGCCAATAGTGCTATCAAAGTTGTTCGCCATGAATGTTAACTTTGGTGGAACTGCCATAATAATTGTAGTAGGTGTTGCGTTGGAGACTGTAAAACAAATAGAATCACAGATGTTGATGAGACATTACAAGGGATTCTTGAACTAAACTATAGGAGATGATTATAATGAGATTGGTATTACTAGGTCCTCCAGGAGCAGGTAAAGGAACTCAGGCATCAGCTATAGTAGAAAAGTATAATATTCCACATATATCTACAGGGGATATTTTCAGAGCCAATATAAAAGAAGGTACAGCATTGGGACAGGAGGCTAAGGCCTACATGGACAAGGGTCTCCTGGTACCGGACGAATTAGTGGTATCTATAGTAAAGGACAGACTGCTCAAAGACGACTGCACGGAAGGATTCCTTCTGGATGGTTTCCCAAGAACTGTTGGGCAGGCTGAGGCATTGGATTCCGAACTGGATAAAATGGGTATAAAATTAGACAGGGTTATTAATATTAATGCAGATCCTGAAATTCTTATTGAGCGTGCTGTAGGTAGACGAATATGCAGAGAATGCGGCGCGACCTACCATGTCAAGTACAACCCACCAAAGGTTGAGGGCGTATGCGATAAGGATGGCGGAGAACTCTATCAGCGAGATGACGACACAGAAGAGACGGTAACTACCAGGATCAACGTATACATGGAACAAACGGAGCCATTGATAGATTACTACAAAAATCAGGGATTGCTGTTGGATGTTGACGGAACCAAGACAATTGAAGAGGTTTTCGTTGATATTACAAGCGGACTTGACAAATAGAGGGGATAAAACCCTTACCAGCATAACAAAGAGGTGAATATAATGGATTCCACTAGTGACATATCCATCGGACAGGTGGTGAAGTCAAGAGCTGGCCGTGATAAAGGAAGAATATTCTTGATATACGACATAGCGGATGATCAGTATGTATATGTAGTTGACGGAGATCTTAGGAAGCTTGACAGACCAAAGAAGAAGAAAATCAAGCACTTGATTGTATTCAACACTGTTATGCCCGAATTCAAGGATAAGATAGAGAATAGCGTAAAGATAAATAACTCATATATTAGAAAAATTCTGGAACCTTTCAATAAGAGTTTCTAAATGAGAGTTGAACAGGAGGTTCGAAATCCATGGCTAAAAAAGATGTAATAGAGGTTGAAGGTACGGTTATCGATGCATTACCTAATGCCATATTTAAAGTAAGGCTTGAGAACGGACACGAAATTTTAGCCCATATTTCCGGTAAGTTGAGGATGCACTACATCAGGATACTACCTGGAGATACCGTAACAGTAGAACTATCGCCCTACGATTTAACAAGAGGCAGGATAACCTGGCGAAACAAGTAGCATAGGAGGGATTATTATGAAAGTCAGACCATCTGTAAAAAAGATGTGTGAAAAGTGCAAAGTCATCAAAAGAAAAGGAAGAGTAATGGTCATCTGTGAAAATCCTAAACATAAACAAAAACAAGGTTAATAACGAGTTTGAAAAATAGGAGGTGTAGACGTTAATGGCAAGAATTGCAGGCGTAGACTTACCAAGAGATAAAAGAGTTGAAATTGGTTTGACATATATATTTGGTATCGGAAAGACCAGCTCAAATGAAATTCTTAAGAAGGCTGGAGTTGATAAGGACACTAGGGTAAAGGACCTTACAGAGGCTGAGGTTTCAAACCTTAGAGCAGTGATTGATACCTACCATGTTGAGGGAGATCTTAGAAGAGATATCGCTCTTAACATCAAGAGACTTAAGGAGATCAACTGCTACAGGGGACTTAGACACAAGAGAGGTCTTCCAGTAAGAGGTCAGAGAACAAAGACAAATGCAAGGACTAGAAAAGGTCCTAGAAGATTAGTATCCAAGAAGAAATAGGTAAAGGAGGGGAACTTAATGGCACCTAAAAAAGGTAAAGCAACACGTGTAAGAAGAAGGGAACGTAAGAACATTGAGAGAGGTCAGGCTCATATTTCTTCATCCTTCAACAATACAATGGTAACACTAACAGATACCCAGGGTAATGTAATATCATGGGCAAGCGCAGGACAGCTTGGATTCAGAGGGTCAAGGAAATCCACTCCTTATGCCGCACAACAATGTGCAGAGGAAGCTGCAAGAAAAGCTATGGAGCATGGTCTTAAGGTTGTCGAGGTATTTGTAAAGGGACCTGGATCAGGAAGAGAAGCGGCGATAAGGTCACTACAGGCATCCGGACTTGAAGTAAGCATGATCAAGGATGTTACTCCAATTCCACACAATGGATGTAGACCACCGAAAAGAAGAAGAGTTTAATAGGAGGTGTAAATAGAGATGGCAAGATATACAGGGCCAGTTTGCAGATTGTGCCGAAGAGAAGGTACAAAGCTTTTCCTGAAGGGAGACAGATGCTATACAGACAGATGTGCTCTTAACAAGAGAAACTTTGCTCCAGGACAACACGGACAATCTAGAAAGAAAGTAACTGAGTATGGAATGCAGCTTAGAGAAAAACAAAAGGTACGTAGATTCTATGGTCTTTCAGAGTCTCAAATGAGCAAGTACTTCATGATGGCTGACAAAATGAAGGGCGTAACCGGTGAGAATCTGTTCAAGATTCTCGAGTCAAGACTTGACAATGTAGTTTACAGAATGGGTCTGGCTGCTTCAAGAGCAGAAGCAAGACAGCTAGTGACACATGGACACTTCCTGCTGAACGGAAATAAGGCGACAATACCTTCACTTATGACTGCAGTAGGTGATGTTATCGAGGTTAAGGAAAAAAGCCGTGGTAGCGAGAAATTCAAGACTTTGGTTGAAAACCACAGTGGAAATACAGCACCATGGATAAACATAGATCTTGAAAAACTAAGAGGAACAATCGTAGCTGAATCAACCAGAGAGGACATTGATCTTCCAGTTGAAGAACATCTAATCGTCGAGCTATATTCTAAATAATCGATATAATAGTATCAGTTGCCCTCGTCCGTTAAAAATTAAAAATATCAAGGAGGGTTATGCTTAATGATAGAAATTGAAAAGCCTAGAATTGAGATCATGGAATTAAGTGAAGATGGAAGCTATGGTAAATTTGTTGTGGAGCCCCTTGAAAGAGGCTACGGAACAACTTTGGGTAACTCCCTAAGAAGAGTACTGCTTTCATCATTGCCCGGAGCGGCAATATCATCCATAAAGATCCAGGGAGTACTGCATGAGTTTGCAACAATCCCAGGTGTTTTGGAAGATGTGCCAGAAATTATACTCAATATCAAGGAAATTGCAGCAAAGATGTATACTGAAGAGCCTGTAACAATGATCATCGACGTGGAGGGACCCCAAGTGGTGACTGCAGGTGATATTGCAACGGGAATGGAAGTTGAAATAGTTAACAAAGACCAGCATATAGCAACCATCAATGAAGATGGCAAGCTGTATATTGAGCTTGAGCTTATCAGAGGAAGAGGCTACTCAGTTGCCGAGAAGAACAAGAAGGAAGGTCAGCCTGTGGGAGTGATTCCCGTGGACTCATCCTTTACTCCTGTAAGCAAGGTCAACTACCAGGTTGGAAACACAAGAGTCGGTCAGATAACTGACTACGACAGACTTGAGCTTGACGTCTGGACAAATGGAACAATGAGTGCTGACGAAGCCACCTCATTGGGAGCCAAGATCCTCACTGAGCACCTGAACCTGTTCATTGGACTTACAGACCATGTCAACGAAGTTGAAATAATGGTTGAAAAGGAAGAGGACAAGAAGGAGAAGGTTCTTGAAATGACAGTTGAGGAGCTGGACCTTTCAGTTAGAAGCTATAACTGTCTAAAGAGGGCAGCGATCAACACTGTTGAGGAATTGACTGAAAAAACTGAGGAAGACATGATGAAGGTTAGAAATCTAGGAAAGAAATCCCTTGAAGAGGTACAGAAAAAGCTTGCTGAACTGGGATTGAGCCTTAAATCAAGTGATGAATAACCTACGCAAGAAGGAGGGATAAATGTGACAACACTAAGAAAACTTGGTCGCCCTACTGCTCATAGAAAAGCAATGTTGAGAAATCAAGTTACATCATTACTAAGGGAAGAAAGAATTGAAACCACAGTAACCAGAGCCAAAGAGACAAAGAGAATGGCAGAGAGAATGATAACTTTGGCAAAGAAAGGCGATCTTCACGCAAGAAGACAAGCATTGGCATTCATATATGATGAAGATGTGGTGAGGAAATTATTTGATGAAATAGGTCCCAAGTATGCCGACAGAAATGGTGGCTATACAAGGGTATTAAAAGTTGGTCCTCGTCGCGGAGATGGCGCAGAAATAGCTATATTGGAACTTGTTTAATAGGGAGGGGGATTAAGTTGACACTTAGTCCCTTTAGTTTTGTAGGTTTCAAGGACTTACCAGGAATGGTCAATTGAAATAACACTTTTCTTATGTTATATTTAACTGGTAATAGTAAATTCTAACAGAGGTATAATATGAATGATAAAAACAATAATATAATGATCGACATACAGAATGTGAGCTATGAATATAGCTCCTATATTGATGACAGTATCCAATTGGCCGTGAAGGACTTGAGCCTTCAAATTAAAAGAGGGGAATTCTTTGTGGTTCTTGGACATAATGGATCAGGAAAATCAACCCTGGCCAAGATGATCAATGGATTGATTCTACCATCCAAGGGTGATGTTCTGGTAAATGGAATGAATACCAGGGATGAGGAAAAGATCTGGGATATCAGATCAACTGCAGGCATGGTGTTTCAAAATCCTGACAATCAGATTGTTGCTACGATTGTTGAGGAGGACGTCGCCTTTGGACCGGAAAACCTTGGAGTTCCTCCCGCTGAAATAAGAAAGCGGATTGATGCTGCCCTTGAGGTGGTTGAAATGACTGATTACAAGAGCCATGCTCCGCACCTCCTATCCGGAGGACAGAAGCAGAGGGTTGCAATAGCCGGTATACTGGCCATGGAACCGGACTGCATCATTTTTGACGAGCCTACCGCCATGCTTGACCCTTCCGGAAGGCTTGAAGTAATGGAGACCATCAAGAAGCTCAACGAGGATAAGAACAAGACTATTATTCTTATCACCCACTACATGGACGAGGCGGTTGAAGCAGACCGGGTAATGGTTCTCAATGAAGGTGAGGCTGTGATGCTTGGGACTCCAAAGGAAATATTCAAGCAGGTTGACAGGCTTAAATCCCTTGGACTTGATGTTCCACAGGTTACAGAGCTTGTGTATGAGTTGAACAAGGAAGGGTATAATTTCAAGGATGATATACTATCTGTTGAGGAGCTGGTGGATACACTATGATTATCGAACTGAAGGATGTTGACTATATTTATAATCCAGGTACCCCTTTTGAGAAGAAGGCCCTGGACAAGATAAACCTTCAGGTTGAGGAAGGTGAATTTATCGGTCTCATTGGCCATACAGGGTCCGGCAAATCAACTCTGGTTCAGCACCTGAATGGACTGATGAAGCCAACTGCTGGAAAAATCATAATTGATGGACAGGACCTTTCAAGCAAGGAGACAAAGATGAAGTCCGTTAGGCAGAAGGTGGGCCTTGTATTCCAGTATCCTGAGCACCAGCTGTTTGAGGAGACCATCTACAAGGACATAGCATTTGGTCCCAAGAATCTTGGACTTTCCGAGGAGGAGGTCGACAAGAGGGTAAGGGATGCAATGGAGCTTGTGGGCCTTGACTTTGAGGAGCTTAAGGAGAGGTCACCATTTGAGCTTTCAGGTGGACAGAAGAGAAGGGTTGCAATCGCTGGAGTAATTGCCATGAAACCCAAGGTTCTTATACTTGATGAACCGACCGCAGGTCTTGATCCTAAAGGTAGGGATGACATTCTTGATGAAATAAGGAAGATATATGACAAGGAAAACATAACAATCATCCTGGTTTCCCACAGCATGGAGGACATAGCCAGGCTTGTAAACAGGATATTTGTAATGCACAGGGGCAAGGTTGCTCTTGATGGACCCACCAGAGAGGTTTTTTCGAAGACTGATGAGCTGGAGGAAATGGGTCTTGGGATTCCTCAGATCACAAAGTTCATGAAGGCCTTCAAGGGAAAGGGAAATGACGTGAAGGATGATGTCCTGACAATTGAAGAGGCCAAAGAGGAAATATTAAACTATTTAAGGAGTAAGAAGGATGCTTAAAGATATTACAATCGGACAATATTTTCCAGGAACATCTATAGTTCACAAATTGGATCCCAGAGTGAAAATAATCATTGTAGCATTGTTTATTGCATCTCTCTTCTTTGTGACAAGCTTCATACCCTATATATTAATTGTGGCCTTCATTGCAGGTGTAATAGCCATTGCAAAGCTGCCGGTGAAGTTCATTATCAAGGGACTGAAGCCTTTGATGTTTATCATTCTAATAACCTTTGCAATCAACCTGTTCATGACCAAGGGAGAGGTACTGGTTGAACTTGGTCCCCTGGTGATTACCAAGGAGGGCTTGAGACAATCGGTCTTCATGGCCCTTAGACTGGTATTCCTGATAACTGGAACTTCACTTTTGACATTGACCACATCTCCCATAGCCTTGACTGACGGGATAGAGAGACTGCTTTCACCCTTCAGTAGAATAGGATTGCCTGCACATGAGCTGGCAATGATGATGACTATTGCATTGAGGTTCATCCCAACATTGCTTGAGGAAACCGACAAGATAATGAAGGCTCAGATGGCAAGAGGGGCTGACTTTGAGTCAGGAAATATCTTAAGCAGGGCAAAGAACCTTGTTCCTCTGCTTGTACCCCTGTTCATAAATGCCTTCAGAAGGGCTGATGAGCTTGCCACTGCAATGGAGGCCAGATGCTACAGAGGTGGGGACGGAAGGACAAGACTTAACGAGTTGAAGTTTGTAACCAGGGATTATGCTGTATTGACAGGTATGACCATCTTTTTTGCAGCGATAATATCCACTAGATATATTTGGTGATCATATGAGAAACATCAAGCTTGTAATTGAATACGACGGTACAAACTATTGGGGATGGCAGACACAGGAAAACTTCCCATCCATCCAGGAGGAGATAGAAAAGGCCCTCCATAAGGTGACTGGTAAAAAAACTGTGCTTTACGGTTCTGGAAGGACGGATGCAAAGGTCCATGCACTTGGCCATGTTGCCAATTTCAGGACAGAATCATTAATACCTGGTGAGAGGTTCAGGTACGCTCTTAACATAGAGCTTCCCGAGGACATAAAGATTATTTCCTCCCAGGAGGTGCCAATGGATTTTCATGCAAGATTCAGCGCAACCCACAAGAGATATGTCTACAGGATCTACAATGGTGAGCCTGAACGGCCGCTTTTAAGGAACTATACCTGTCATGTCAAGCAGCCTCTTGATGTGGAGTTGATGAAGGATGCCGCAAGGTACTTTGTTGGTACCCATGATTTCAAGTCCTTCAGGGGGAGGAGAAGCTCCATAAAATCATCCATTAGGACTGTATATTCAATCGAAATAGAAAGAAACGGCGAGATAATTGAAATAGCAGTGGAGGGAAACAGCTTCCTGCGAAACATGGTTAGGATCATAGCTGGAACCCTTATAGAGGTTGGAGCCGGCCAGAGGGATAAAGAGGAAATTCCTGAAATGATAGAGGACAGGGACAGAAGGTCTGCTGGTAGAACAGCACCGGCCCAGGGACTATTTTTGGAAAAAGTGTACTACAGGTAAAATCTGCCTTGACATTGATTGTTACTTGTATTAGAATATATAAGAGTGTTTAAAAAGAAGCCCGGAAACTTTTTAGTAGACACCTTAAAACGAATGTTGTTGTAAGGAGGGAAATAGATGAAAAGCTATATGGCAAAAGCCAATGAAGTTGAAAGAAAATGGTATATAATAGACGCGGAAGATAAAGTATTGGGAAGACTAGCCACAGAGATTGCAACTATCCTGAGAGGTAAGAACAAGCCCATCTACACACCACATGTTGATACAGGTGATTTTGTTATAGTTATAAACGCTGACAAAGTCAAACTTACTGGAAAGAAACTGGAGCAAAAGAACTACACTTACCATACAGGCTATCCAGGAGGCTTGAGACAGGTATCATACGGCGAGCTGATGGAGAAGAATCCCGAGAAGATAATTGAGCTGGCTGTTAAAGGAATGCTGCCAAAAAATAGTCTGGGAAGACAAATGTACAGAAAACTTAAGGTTTACAGAGGTACAGAGCACGGACATGAGGCGCAGAAGCCAGAAGTTTACGAATTTTAATTAATTGATGAAGGGAGGACTGTAAATGGCTGCAACACAATTTTTAGGAACAGGAAGAAGAAAGACATCCGTTGCAAGAGTGCGATTGGTACCAGGTAACGGAAACATAACAATCAACAAGAGAGATATCGAGGACTTTTTCAACTACGAGACACTAAGAGTAATTGCAAAAGAACCTTTGACTATAACTGAAACAGCAGACAAGTATGACGTATTTGTAAATGTTCACGGCGGTGGATTCACAGGACAGGCCGGAGCAATCAGACACGGTATTGCCAGAGCTCTTTTGGAGGCAGACGGAGAGTTAAGACCAATACTTAAGAAGGCAGGACATCTTACTAGAGATCCAAGGATGGTAGAAAGAAAGAAATACGGTCTAAAGAAAGCAAGAAGAAGTCCACAGTTCAGCAAGAGATAATGCAGAAAGCACCCAATGGGTGCTTTTTTTTTAAGCTTTTTCAGTTGTTGATAAGGGTTATCCCCTGTGGACTGTGGATATTGTGGATAAGGTGGATAAGTCCTCGAACATGTGTATTAGGAGCTATTTATAGGCTATATAGGTCGTCTCTGGCATCCTTGAGATATTGGATGATGGTTAGATTCTGTGGACACTTTTCCTCACACAATCCACACTCCACACACCTGGAGCTGTCCTCTTCCTTCTGGACCAGGTTGGCATATGATTTAACTGATGCCTCCATTGTGCCGTAGACATGTGCATCGTTGTAAAGCTGGAAAATGTCCGGGATGGCAACATTTTGTGGACAGGGGATACAATACTTGCAGCCTGTGCAGTCCACCCTTGTCCTGCTGCGGTATATCTGGGCTGCCTTTTCAACCAAATCAATATCCTCAGGGGTGAGCATGTCATCATCGGAGCTAATTCCTATGTTTTCCTCCAGCTGGTCCTGTGATGACATTCCGCTTAGTACAACTGAGACGCCTTCAAGGCTGTGAAGCCACTTCAGAGCCCACTGCACAGGCGTACGGGAGGTTTGGGACCTCTTCCACACCTGGAGCACATCGTCTGGTGATTGAGCCAGCTTGCCCCCTTTAAGGGGCTCCATGACAACAACATCAATGCCCTTTTTCCTTGCATACTTAAGGCCTGCTAGCCCTGCCTGGTAATCGGTATCCATATAATTCAGCTGGATCTGGCAGAACTCCCATGGATAGTAATCGATTATTTCCTTGAATACAGGTAGTTCATCGTGGAATGAAAAACCGATATGTCTGATTTTACCCTCCCTCTTTGCCTGTTTTACGAATTTTTCAAATTCAAGAGTTTTTATTTTTTCGAAAGAATTCTTGTTCAAGGCATGAAAAAGGTAAAAATCCACATAGTTTGTCTTTAAATTAACCAACTGTTCGTCAAGATATTTCATGAAATCTTCATATTTCTCCACAAGCCAGACAGGTGATTTTGTGGCCAGGTGGTAATCCTCCCTCTTGATACCCTCCAATGCTTTGCCCAGAAAAGCCTCAGATTTACCACCGTGATAGGGGTAGGCAGTATCAAAATAATTGATTCCATTTTCAAATGCATATCTCACCATTGAAGTTGATCTTTCCTCATCGATCTTCGAATTGTCGTTCTCCAAAACGGGAAAACGCATACAACCCAGTCCCAATAGTGAAACATTTAACTTGTTTACAGAAAATTCGCGGTATTGCATAAAAAATCCCCCTTATGTATAATTGTAGTATACCACTGAAATACTAGTTATTAGGTAAATTTCATGTAATCCAGTGTAGTTTAACTACCATGCAAGTGGGTAGTTATAGGATAGTATACGGAAATTATACCACAAAATTCAGGAAGGAGTGATTGAATGGACGCAAAAAAGACACCCCTCTATGACGAGCATGTCAAGCTGGGGGGAAATGTTGTCGACTATGCAGGATGGTATCTTCCAGTGCAGTACGAAGGTCTGGTACCTGAGCATGAGGCAGTGAGAAATGCAGTAGGGCTTTTTGATGTATCACACATGGGAGAGATAACTATCAAGGGGAAGGATGCACTTGCCTATGTTAATTATCTTATGACCAATGATATAAGCACCATAGTTGACAATCAGGTTATCTACACATTCATGTGCCACCCAACAGGAGGGGTCGTGGATGATTTGCTTGTGTACAGATATGACGGGGAGTTCTTCTATCTGGTAGTGAATGCAGCAAACATCGAGAAGGACCACAAGTGGATTCTGGAAAACAAGGGAGACTTCGACGTAGAAATCGAAAACATCTCCGATTCCGTTGGAGAGGTTGCAATTCAGGGGCCAATGGCAGAGAAGGTTCTCCAGAAGCTTACTGACTATGATCTTTCACAGATCAAGTTCTTCCACCTTAAGAGAGATGTTGATATTGCAGGAGTTAACTGCATGGTCTCAAGAACCGGCTACACCGGAGAGGATGGATTTGAGGTATATTCAGATAATGAAGGTATTGTCAAGGTATGGAATGCGATACTTGATGCAGGTAAGGATGAGGGAATCAAGCCTACGGGACTTGGATGCAGGGACACATTGAGATTTGAGGCATCACTACCCCTGTACGGTCATGAAATGGATGATGAGATAACTCCTCTTGAGGCAGGCTTCAAGTATTTTGTTAAGCTTGACAAGGAATCAGACTTCATAGGCAAGGAAGCTCTAAATAAGATGTGGAGTGAAGGCCTTGAGAGAAAGCTTGCTGGAATAGAGCTTCTTGACAGGGGTATTGCCAGAGAAGGATATGAGATCTACAAGGATGGCGAGAAGATAGGACATGTAACCACTGGCTACAAGAGCCCTACGCTTGGCAAGGTAATAGGAAATGCATTGATAAAGACCGAGTTTACTGAGCTGGGAACAGAGGTGGATGTTAAGATCAGAAACAAGTTTGCAAAAGCCAAGGTAATCAGCAAGAAATTTCTTAAAAAATAAATTCTAGGGGGTAATCAAATGAAAGTAGCAAAAGGATTATTTTACACAAAGGATCACGAGTGGGTTAAGGTAGAAGGAGACGAGGCGTTTATCGGTATCTCTGACTATGCACAGCATCATCTTGGAGACATAGTATATGTTGAGCTTCCTGATGTTGATGATGAATTTGAGAAGGGTGAAGATTTCGCAGCAGTTGAATCAGTCAAGGCTGCCTCTGACGTGTTTATGCCTGTAGGTGGAAAGGTAGTGGCAATAAATGAGGAGCTTATGGATGATCCTGCACTACTTAACCAGGATGCATTTGAAAACTGGTTGATTAAGGTTGAATTGGCTGACAAGGCTGAAGTAGAAGAACTAATGAATGATGAGGACTACGAAAAGTTTTTAGCTGAGGAGGAATAAGATGCATCCATATATCGCTAATACACCTGAAGATATCCAGGAAATGCTCAAAGCCATTGGTCTGGAAAGCGTAGACCAGTTGTTTGACGACATTCCAAAGGATATCAAGCTTTCAAGAGAGCTTGATCTTCCAAAGTCAAAAAGTGAGCTTGAGGTAAGCTCATACTTGAAGAAGCTAGCGGACAAGAACTGTTCAATGAGCGAATTGACAAGCTTTTTGGGAGCAGGTGCGTACGATCACTATATACCATCAATAGTTAACCACGTAATATCAAGAAGTGAGTTCTATACTTCATATACGCCATATCAGCCTGAGATCAGTCAGGGAACCCTGCAGTACATTTTTGAGTTCCAGACCCTGATTGCAAATCTGACAGGAATGGACCTTGCAAATGCATCCCTTTATGATGGCGGTACGGCAGTTGTAGAGGCAGCCCTTATGGCAGCCGCATACTCAAAAAAAGACGAGATAATAATTTCCAAGTCAGTAAAGCCTGATGCAAGAAAGATCCTTCACACTTATGCACATGTTCAGGATCTGAAGGTAATCGAGGTGGACATCAAGGACGGAGTTACTGACATGGAAGCCCTTGATGGACTTGTAAGTGACAATACTGCTGCAGTTATTGTACAGAGCCCTAACTTCTTCGGAATAATCGAGGACCTTGAAGCTATTGGAGAAATCGCCCACAAGGGCAAGAAGACAACCTTCATCGCTTCAGTTGACCCAATTTCACTTGGTATCCTCAAGAAACCAGGTGACATGAATGTTGACGTAGTGGTTGGAGAAGGTCAGTCACTGGGAATACCTGTTAGCTTTGGTGGACCTTATCTTGGATTCATGGCAGTCAAGAAGGACTATGTGAGAAAGATTCCTGGAAGAATCGTAGGACAGACTGAGGACCTTGACGGAAAGAGATCCTTTGTACTGACCCTAACAGCCAGAGAACAGCATATAAGAAGAGAGAAGGCAACTTCAAACATCTGCTCCAACCAGGGGCTTAATTCACTTGCAGCCACTGTATACATGGTTACAATGGGCAAGGAAGGTCTTAGGGAGGTTGCATTGCAATCAACCAAGAAGGCTCACTATGCATATGAGCAGCTGATCAAGTCAGGCAAGTTCAAGCCTGCATTTGACAAGCCATTCTTCAAGGAGTTTGCATTGACTTCCGACATAGAACCAGAAAAGGTAAATGCGGAGCTTAGAAAAGAGAATATCATCGGAGGCTATGACCTAGGAAAAGAATATCCCCAATTGAAGAATAGCATCCTTTATGCAGTGACAGAGAAGAGAACGAAAGAGGAAATAGATAAACTGACCAGCGTAATGGAGGGGATATAATGAGAAACTACGAAAAACTGATATTCGAACTTTCCAAACCTGGTAGAAAGGCATACATGTTACCTGCAAATGACGTAGAGGATGTTGCTGTAGACAGCCTTATACCGGGGGAATTCTTAAGTGATTCAGAATTGGACCTTCCTGAACTGTACGAGGTGGACATAATTCGACATTACACAAATCTTTCAAACAAGAATTACGGCCTTGACACTGGATTCTATCCACTTGGATCATGTACAATGAAATACAATCCAAAAATCAATGAAGATACAGCAAGATACGACGGATTTGCAAACCTGCATCCACTACAGCCAGATGACTGTACCCAGGGATCACTTCAGCTGCTTCACGAGCTTGAGTTGAGCCTGTCAGAAATTGCTGGAATGGACAGAACAACACTTCAGCCAGCAGCTGGAGCACACGGTGAGCTTACTGGAGTAATGATAATAAAGGCTTACCACGAGAAGAGAGGGGAAGCACATAGAAACAAGATCATAGTTCCTGACTCAGCTCATGGAACAAACCCTGCAACAGCAGGAATGGCAGGTTACAAGATTGTAGAGATCAAGTCAACAAAGGATGGACTGGTTGACCTGGATGCACTTCGTGCAGCTGTTGGAGACGACACGGCAGGATTGATGCTTACAAATCCGAACACTCTTGGAATATTTGACAAGGGAATCAAGGAAATTGCAGAGATTGTCCATGAGGCAGGGGGACTTCTATATTACGATGGGGCCAATGCCAATGCTATCCTGGGATATGCAAGACCTGGAGACATGGGATTTGACGTCGTTCACTTCAACCTACACAAGACCTTCTCAACACCACACGGTGGAGGAGGACCAGGAGCAGGACCGGTTGGAGTCAAGAAGGAGCTTGTTCCATTCCTACCTGTGCCAATGGTGGAGAAGAAGGATGACAAGTACTTCCTGGATTACGATTATCCGGACTCAATTGGAAAAGTTAAGGATTTCTACGGACACTTCGGTATCCTTGTAAGAGCCTACACCTATATACTGACAATGGGCTCAGACGGACTTAAGAAGGCATCGGAGATGGCAGTGCTGAATGCAAACTATCTTTGCAGCCAGCTGAAGGATTACTATCACCTTCCAATTGATACGATCTACAAGCATGAGTTTGTTCTTGGTGGCCTGAAGGATACATTGAGCGAGGTTACAACTCTTGACATTGCCAAGAGACTCCTTGACCTTGGATACCATCCACCAACAATCTACTTCCCATTGATAATCAATGAGGCACTTATGATAGAGCCGACTGAAACTGAGAGCAAGGAGACACTTGATGAGTTCATCCAGGCAATGATTCAGATTGCCAAGGAGGCGGAATCAGATCCTGGAATCCTTAAGTCGGCGCCAAACAGAACAAAGGTAAGAAGACCAAACGAAGTCAAGGCAGCACGTGACATCAACGTAAAATACGAAGGGTAGGTGTATTGCTTGACAAAGAGAATAGCTATTATCGGTGCTGGACCGGGTGGCTATGTTGCAGCCATTAAGGCTGCGCAACTTGAGGCAGAGGTTTTTCTTATAGAAAACAGAGACATTGGGGGTACATGCCTTAACAGGGGATGTATCCCCACTAAAACATATTTCAGGAATGCTGAAATAATGTCCTCACTCAAGAGAGCCGATGAATTCGGTATAAGGGTTGACGGCTACAGCCTTGACGGCAAGGCACTTCTGGAGAGAAAAAACAAGGTTGTGAAAGACCTTGTATCCGGAATAGAAAAGCTCATTTCATCCTATAGCAACATCGAATTCGTACCGGGAAAGGCATCTTTCAAAGACAATAAAACATTGACCGTAGAGCTTCTTGAAGGGGGAACCCGCGAAATAGAAGCTGACAACATCATCATAGCCACTGGCTCATATCCGCAGATGACTGAAACAAAGGGCGTGGACCTTCCTGGGGTAATCACATCAGATGATATCCTTGAACTGGACCACATCCCAGAGACCTTGATAGTGGTGGGAGGAGGAGTAATCGGCCTTGAGTTTGCCAGCATCTATCAGGAGCTTGGTTCACATGTAATACTTCTTGCATCCAGGATCCTTAAGGACGGAGACAAGGAAATTGGGAAAAGGCTGCTTCCAATGCTTAAGAAGCAGGGTATTGAAACATATGTCAACATACGTGCAAAGGAGATTTCCAAGGACGGAGACAAGCTGAAGGTTCTTGCCAAGTATAAGGAAAAGGAAGAGGAGATTGAGGTAGTTGGAGACTATGTCCTTATTGCATCGGGAAGAGGTCCTCTTGTTGAAGGGCTTGGCCTTGAAGATGCAGGGATTGAGTACTCAAATAGGGGCATCATAGTTGATGACAACTACGAGACAAGTGTTCCTGGAATCTATGCAATCGGAGATGTAAACTCAAAGGGGATCCAGTTGGCACACGTTGCTTCATCCCAGGGAGAGTATGTTGTTGAGAAGATTATGGGTCATGAACCGGACTTGAATCACCAGCACTGGCCTTCCTGTGTATTTACCATGACAGAGGTGGCTCAGGTTGGATATACTGAAGAGGAGCTCAAGGAGAAGGAAGTGGACTACAGGTCCAGCAAGTTCATGTTCTCAGCCAACGGCAAGGCCCTGTCACTTGGAGAGCCTGAAGGAATCATCAAGATTCTGGCTTCAAACGAGGACAACAGGATTCTGGGAATCCATATACTTGGACCTCATGCCAATGACCTTATCCATGAAGGAGCCTTGGCTATATCCAACAATATGGATGTTGCGGCAATAAAAAGGACCATACATGCCCATCCAACTCTTTCGGAAGCATTCTTTGAAGCGGCATTGGGGCTTGACGAGGCTGCGATCCATATTGCACCAAAGAGAAAAAGAAGAAGATAGTAAAAGCAACGGGGAAACCCGTTGCTTGATTTTTTCAGGGGGATACTTATGAAAACAGAGAAAAAGTTACTGATTGCCATTAGCCTGGTTGTATTCCTGATTATAGGATTTATGGTTGCGGGAAAACCGGAGGGGGTACTCTTTGACCAGCCCCTTATGGATTTTGTGCACAGCAATAATAGTGTTCTATTGATAAGAACAATGGAGATAATCTCTTTTCTGGGATCCGAGGTATTTTTGCTTCCTGCAATGGGTACGGCAATAGCATATTTTACAATTAAGAAGAAATATTTCATAGCAGGGCTGCTTTTAATATCATCTCTTGGTAGCTGGCTGGTGAACCATCTTCTGAAGCAGATATTTCAGCGGCCAAGACCATATGAGTACTTTCTTGTTGAACAGGGAGGCCTCAGCTATCCCAGTGGACATTCAATGGTTTCCATGACAATGTTCCTGACAATAGCCTACCTAATCACAAGAAAGCACAAGGGAGAAGCTTTCAGTAAATCCGTATGGACAGGTGCGCTTCTATATGTATTTCTAATGGGTGCCAGCAGGGTATTTCTGGGTGTTCATTGGCCAACCGACATTATTGGCGGTTTTGCGGCAGGCTACCTTTTCTATGAGGCATATATGCATTTTATAAGGAAAGGAATAAAAAGGGATTCCGTTTAGTCGGAGTCCCTTTTCATTCCTTTAGATACCCTCATCGCCAAGATATTGGTTTGTGTAGAGTCTATGGTAGTATCCCTTTTTCATCAAGAGATCCTTGTGGGTACCATCTTCAACAATCTCACCCTTCTTAATGACCAGGATCCTATCTGCGTTCTTAATGGTTGAAAGTCTGTGGGCTATTACAAAGCTGGTTCTTCCTTTGAGGACCTTTGTTATTGCATCCTGGATTATCTTCTCAGTTTCTGTATCGATTGAGGAAGTGGCTTCATCCAACACAAATAGCGATGGATTTCTGATAATGGCCCTTGCAAATGAGATAAGCTGCTTTTGTCCGGTGGACAGCATGCCACCTCCCTCACCAACCTGTGTTTCGTAACCGTCCTCAAGGTCCATTATGAATTCATGTGCATTCACTATCTTGCATGCCTCCTTGATTTCGTCGTCAGTGGCGTCCAGTTTCCCGTAACGTATGTTTTCCCTTATTGTGCCACTGAAGAGGTGAGGGCTCTGAAGAACATATCCCAGATTGTTGTGGATCCACTGTAGGGGCATTTTTTTGTAGTCCATACCATCCACAAGGATCCTGCCTTCAGTAGGCTCGTAAAATCTGCAGAATAGGTTCACTATTGTTGACTTGCCTGAGCCGGTTTCTCCAACCAGGGCAATGGTTTCTCCCGGACTTACCTCAAGGCTGAAATTCATCAGAACTAGCTCATGGGGTTGATATGAGAAGGACACATCCTCAAATGATATTCTTCCCTTTATTTGCGGCAATAGGTCCGTATCCTGTTGGAATATATCCCCAAACCGTTCTATGATCTCATGCTCATCCCTTATTTCAGGCTGCTCCTTCAGCAAGGAAAAAACTCTTTCTGCAGAGGCTTGTGCACTTTGAAATTCGGCAAAAATAACAGCCATCTGTCTGATGGGCTCAAAAAACTGAGCCGTGTAGGAAATGAAGGCAACCAGGGTTCCGTAGGTAATGATTCCTTCCATGATATAGCCTGATCCAAAGGAGAAGGCCAGGGCAGTACCCACACTACCCAGACCTATAACCAGTGGAAGGTATACCGATGACAGGATGGCAGCCCTTATTGACTGGGTTCTCATGGAACCTGTCAGGCTGGAGAACTCCTCCAGGTTTTTTTCCTCCCTAACAAGGGTTTTGGTGGTTTTTGCTCCCTGGATGTCTTCATTAAAGGCACCTGTTATCTGTGAATTTATCTTTCTTATTTTTCTCTGGGCTGATAGTATTTTCTTTTGGAACACTATGCTTAAGACTGCAAGTAAGGGGACAACAGAGAGGGTAATCATGGCCAGAAACGGGTTGAGAATAAGCATATAGATTGAAATTCCAGTCATTATGGCCAGACCCCAGGCAAGATCAACAATTCCCCATGAGATCGTCTCACTTAGTCTTGTTATGTCTGAAGTCATCCTTGCAAGTAGCCAGCCCACTGCCTTGTTATCATAGTATGATAGGGGCAACTCCTGCAGCTGTATGAAGCCAAGTCTCCTGATATCATGTGCGATTGTAGTCTCCAGTCTACCTGCTATCTTTATAAACACCAGTATCAGAAGACTCAAGGCAAGCACTGCCGTAAGATATATCCCAATGAAGAGAGGAAGACCCTCCAGACTCTCTTTTCTTACAAATTCATCTATTGCGTACTTTGAAAGTATGGGAAATGTTGCATCCATTATTCCAAGGAGCACCATCAAGACGATAAGCTTAAGGAACCTGGGCTTGTATGGCTTGAGGTAGGTGTAGAAGTCCCTCCATATCCCCACGCTAAGTTTATTTGGTGCATCTGTATTCATATTATCCATGGTGATTCCTCCTAAGCATTCAGCACATCCGTTTCAAGGGATGACTGAATGTCATAAATTCTTTTATAGAGTCCATCCTGGGAAATGAGTTCCCTATGGGTCCCGGATTGGATTATTCTACCCTTGTCCAGGACTATGATCATATCGGCGTTTGAGACCGTTGAAATCCTATGAGATATTACAAAAGTGGTGGCGACATTTTTTCGTAGTTCCAGCGCCTTTCTTATTTCAATATCGGTTTCAGTGTCCACTGCAGAAAGTGAATCATCGAATATCACAATGGGCGTCTCCGTAATTATTGCACGGGCGATTGCCATTCTCTGTTTTTGTCCTCCGGAAAGGGACACTCCCCTTTCACCAACCATTGTTTCATACTTCTTTTCAAATGAGATAATATCATTGTGTATCGAGGCTACCTTTGCTGCCTGGAACACAGACTTGTCCTGTTTTTCAGGATCTGTGAAGCGGATGTTGTCCTTGATTGTACGGGCATAGAGAAAAG
>Ga0224486_100169_pt1 | contig 29349 bp, 26 predicted proteins | sample TexhydDE_CT_test_FD_172013 | JGI IMG/M metagenome (GOLD analysis project Ga0224486, IMG submission 172013) | Fracking water microbial communities from deep shales in Oklahoma, United States - hydraulically fractured wells DE_CT_test ... | reverse complement strand
AAAAGGTCCTTCATACAGATTGCAGTCAAAAACAGTATATTTTAGCAACACAAACCAGCAAAACTAAGTTTATTTTTTGTACATTTTTATTTTCGATTTTTTGTTCATTTTGATATTGACATTTACAGCACTCAATATGTCAAGAAAGCCTTTAATCTTGTGCAAGCAGGAAGATACTGGGCGAAAGATATAGAGATAGACATTCTTGGAAAAGATAATAACGGGAGGATATATGCTGGAGAAGTTAAATGGAGAAACAAAAAGGTTGGGTTGAAGGAATACATCGGCCTAAAGACAAAAGCCGACAAGCTACGAATACCCGTAGACTATTTCATACTCATTTCCAAGAGTGGATTTGAAGAAGACCTCTTCAAACTAAACGAGAATCTCTATCTAATAGAATTCACAAAAGAAAATGGATGGGTTGTTAGATTTTCTCCTGATTCATCGGCAGAACGATAGCAGAAACTCGGTACTATCAAACAAGCGCAAAAACATATAGACTTTTGTGATTTTCGTACTAATGTGGAAATCCACTTCCATTTTAGTCCGAGAATTTAGGAAGTCGACTTCCAGAATTCTCGGATTATGGTATAATTGTACCTGAGCTGTCGAATCCTCAAGGGAGATGAGAGCGATGAGGTTAATAAAACGAGAAATCGTAAAGGAATTAAGACAGCATTTGCAAAAGCCAGAGATAACGTTTCTCGTTGGACCAAGGCAAGCTGGGAAGACAACTATTCTCAGAATCTTAGAAAACGAGCTGAAAGCTCAGGGAAAGAAAACACTCTTCCTCAACCTCGATATCGAGGAAGATAAGATGCATTTCTCCTCTCAATCCAGCCTTCTAAAGAAGATAGAGCTCGAAATTGGCAAAGAAGGTTTCGTGTTTATCGATGAAATCCAACGAAAAGAAGATGCAGGTGTCTTTTTAAAGGGTATATACGACATGGGTCTACCGTATAAATTCATCGTTTCTGGCTCTGGAAGTGTGGAGCTCAAAGAGAGGCTTCACGAATCGCTCGCAGGTCGAAAGCGCTTGTTTGAGATATCTACGCTATCTTTCGAGGAATTTGTTAACTTCAAGACGGACTATAGATACGAGATGAACTTAGAGACATTCTTTGACTTAGAAAAAGCCAAAACTCTAAGTCTACTAAATGAGTATCTGCACTTTGGTGGATATCCAAGAGTTGTATTAGAAGACCAATTAAAGGAAAAAAGACTAACGATAAGCGAGATATACAGAAGCTATGTTGAAAAGGACATAACGTACCTGCTCCGCGTTGTGCGAATTGAAGAATTCACCACACTTGTAAGAATCTTAGCTTCTCTGTCAGGAAGAATGCTTAATCTAACAAACCTGTCTTCTGAGGCGGGAGTATCGTCGAAAACCGTAAAGCAATACCTATGGTATCTACAACAAACATACATAATAGACCTGATAACACCTTTCTCAACAAACCGAATTAAGGAATTAACAAAAGCACCGACTGCCTATTTCACAGACTTGGGCTTGAGAAACTACGCTGCAGGTGTTTTTGGAAACCTTGCTGATTTTGGTTTCGTCTTTCAAAACTTCGTTTATTTGAAGCTCAAAAGACTTTCTAAAGAGCATGATTTCACCGTGCACTTCTGGAGAACGAAAGATAATGCTGAGGTAGATTTCGTCCTCACGAAAGAAGACAAAATCATCCCAATTGAAGTCAAATACAAGAGCATTGAAGAGCCAGCTGCGACAAGAAGCTTGCAGAGCTTTATCAACAGATACGACCCTGAGAAGGCAATATTGGTAAACATCTTCGGAAGACGAACAGAAAGAATAAAAGATACTACGCTGGAGTTAGTTCCGTTCTACATGCTTGACAAGTTGATATCGGGGTTATTCTCCTAAGAGTTTCTTCACTGTCTCGACACCGTCGACAAGCTCGACAAATTCTGGACAGGCTCGACAATCGCATAAAATCAAATAGATACGCCTAATCTCTCTAAGATATCCACAGGCATGCTGAACCTTGTGGTGACAAGCGGGTCCACAACCTGAGAAATCTCCGTATTCCCAACTATGCTAAACAACATCACCAATTCTTCGGGACTAATATTCGTTCGGCTCATTACGAACTCAAACATATCGCCCACAGCTTCTTTCACAGCTTCATCGAGCGTCTTTGATGAGACCAATGTGAATACTATTCCCTCGGACACAACCATGGGGTTCTTTAAACTCAAGTTCTTTCGTACACGCACTACTGTTCGAACTTCTCCTGCGACTTCTATTCCAGTACCGCAAACCTCCCCATCGCCCATGAGCGCATGCAAATCACCAAGTGCAAGCAAACCACCTTTGACGGAAACTGGTAAAAACACCCTTGCACCTTTCTTTATGTACCTCGTGTCCAAATTCCCACCGTGCGAACCCGGCGTTCCGCAATTTATCGTCCCTTCCTTCGGTGCAACACCGATTACACCTACCATGGGTTCTATATCGAGCTCCAAATCGTTGAAAATAGCCTTCGAATTCTCAACCTTGACTATTTTTGTATAATACCCCTCGAACTTCCCTCCAAGCGGTCCGAGTCCTTTTCCCGTTGCCATCACACCTTGATTATTCACTTTTATATCCACTATCTGTATTTCCAGCACATCTCCCGGCTCTGCACCGTTCACAAAGACTGGACCAGTTGCTGGATTTACCTGGTTCCAGTCGAGGCTCTCAAGCTTATCTTCGCAAGTCTTTATCTGGTTGGAAAAACAATCAAGCGTTTCGAAAACAACCTCATCACCGCTATTTACAGAAACAGCAGGAGCATTATCCGGCGAAAATGCGAAAACCTTCTTTTGCGTATCTACAAAATGCCTCACACCCATCCCCCCTACTAAGATCACTCTACAGGATGCCCCAACACTTTTTCAAGCTCTTCTTTCAAAACCCTGTAGTCGGTCAAGTGTATTACTGAAAATCCCAACCTACTTGCCGTCTCGATATTGTCCTTCCTATCATCTATAAACAGCGAATGCATCGGCACAACACCGTAGCGCTCCATAAGCTCGTAGAAGATATCCTCATTCGGCTTTATCTTTTTCACGTGGCTCGATATGACCATACCGTCGAAATACTTAAAGAATTCAAACGTATTGTACACATGCTCAAACGCTTTGTAGCTGAAATTAGAAAGCACGAGCAGCCTGTATCCCATCTTTTTCAACACCGGCAACAGTTTGGCATTCTCCTCAATCGGTTTCAAAAGGCTGAGCACCGCACTCTTCATGTGGCGAATGTACTCGCCATACTCGGGGTATCTTTCCTCAACCATCTTCCAAAACTGGGCTTCTGAGATCTCTCCCTTATCCATCAAGTTCCACTCTTCAATCGAGAAAACCTTCTCCGTTAGCACCTTCGCAACTTCTTCGTCGAAGTGCTCTACCATGTACCCGTAAGGGTCCCAGTGAATCAAAACTCTCCCAAGGTCGAAAACAATCGTATCTATCTGTTTAGCCCCCATAATATCCAACCTCCCTCTGCTTTCTTGGATTACATTTTATCACATCTTCATGATATAATAAATTCCGTCGAATTTCTAATCATCTTAAAAGGAGAGAAAATAAATATGGCTGTTCTACCACTCGTTTCGGTAATTCTCCCAACTCTCAACGAAGAAAAAACAATCGAAAAGACAATAATTAGCTTTATCGAATCGGATTACCAAAATGTTGAACTCATAGTCGTCGACGGCATGAGCTCAGACAGAACGAGAGAAATAGTCGAAAGGCTCAAAGAAAAATACCCAAACAAAATAAGATTGCTTGAGAATTCCAAAAAATATACGCCATCCGGTATAAACATCGGCATCAAGAATGCAAACGGAAAGTACATTATGCTTGCAAGCGGACATGCGTCTTACTCAAAAAATTACATCTCTGCCTGTGTCCAAGCGCTTGAAAACAACGAATGCGACGTAGCAGGCGGGGTTATGGAAGTCTTGCCAAGAAGTAGCAACGTAAAAGCCGTTGCTATAAGCGAAATATTGAAACACCCATTCGGAATAGGCGGTGCGAAATATAGAACAAACAACCAGAAGAAAGAATACGTCGACACCGTTGCGTACGGCATATACAAAAGGGAAATCTTTGAAAAAGTAGGGCTTTTCAATGAAGAACTAATAAGAAACCAAGACATTGAATTCAACATCCGATTAAAAAACGCTGGCTACAAGATATTGCTCATTCCAGAAGCTCGAGCATATTACTATGCGAGGGACACATACACAAAACTATGGCAAAATAACTACTCAAACGGCTTTTGGGTAACCCACAGCTCCAAATTCGTCAAAAGGGCATATCGACCAAGACATTTAGTGCCGATGCTCTTTGTCTTGTATCTCATTTCTTTGCTCTTATTGCTCTTGCCAGTGAATAGAGTTCTGAAGTTTTTATACGCACTCCCTGCTTCTCTGTACCTGGCTCTGAGCATTTACTTCTCATCACAGGTTGCAATCAAGCACAAAAAGATTGCGCTCGTTCCTTATACATTCTTTTCATTCTTAGTTTTGCACATCTCATATGGCATCGGTTCGATAGTGGGAATCTTTAAGAATAGGAGATGAGAAAGATATGCAAAATTTCTTGAAATTCATTGTCGCATTCTCGTTATCTTTGATAATAACAGCAATCATCGTCGGGGTATACCTCAACACAAGGCTTGAAAAAATTAAATTCACAGACTTGTTCAGTCTCGAAGAAGTTTATGCCGCAAAAGATACGAACAACCCGACAGCTCCAAGCAACGAAAAATTTGCGGCTGTGCTCTTTGGTCTTGACGCAAGGCAAGAAGGAGAACACGCAAGGAGCGATACGATAATGGTATTGCTAATAGACCATGCTAATAAAAAAATAAAGCTTGCTTCGATAATGAGAGATCTGTACGTTAAAATCCCCGGATTTGACAAAAGAAAGATAAACAGTGCATACGAACTCGGCGGTCCGAAACTTGCACTTGCAACGCTTAACAAAACGTTCCAGTTATCTTTAACAAGATACGCTACCGTCGATTTTGAAGGGTTCGAAAAGATAATAGACGCCGTCGGTGGCGTTGAAATAGATGTTAAACCAGAAGAAGTTGAACATATAAACATAAACATGCGAGAGGTAAAAAATTTGCTTGGCGGAAAACTTCCTGAAGTCAAAAAGCCCGGCTTGCAAAAACTGAATGGGCGACAGGCTCTTGCATATGCAAGGATAAGATACGTTGGCAATGCTGACTACGAGCGCGTTCAACGCCAACAGAGAGTCCTCGAGCAGGTATTTGAAAAGCTGAAGAGAGCTTCGGTATCTACAAAACTAAGGGTAATCAACATGGTGCTTCCATATATAGAAACCAACATTCCAAAGTCAGAGCTCATCTCGCTCGGAAGCAGGAACTACTCAGCATACACTCTCGAAAGGTTCAGGGTGCCAATAAACGGTTCCTTCCAAGAAGGACATGCAGTGATAGATGGCGTGAACCAGTGGGTGTTTATAACCGATATACCGAAGAATACAAAAGCACTGCACGAATTTCTGGGAAAGTGAAAATCTCACCGTGATTTAAAATATTCTGGATACACCGCCCATCGTCCACCGATTTTTGTAGCAATAAGTGTTTTCCTTTCAATCATCTTTCTGATTGCATCAGGCGATTTGCCAATCATATTCGAAAAATCATCTATCTTCATAAGTTTTTCTTCGTTAACTTTGCAGATAATCCTATCGTATGACTCCATCAGCATAAACGCGATTATTTCTGCCAGTTCTTGGATATCTTCTTTGTCAAAGCGTTTTTCAATATCTCCGATTGAAAAATTCCTTGGTGAATCTTTAAGAATTTTTCTAAGCCCTTTTCTGCACTTTCAAGGGATTTGATGTACTTATCTCTATTTTCAGCATGTACAACCATTCCATATGCCCAGTTTCAACCGGTACGAGCCCGCATATACTTTTTCGCCATTCTAAGAGCTCTCGCAATACATTATTCATCTGAGAACAACACTTTCTTGTCCTGTTCTGAGACGCTACAAAATGATACTCTATTAAAATCAAATAAATAACAACATTTTAGAAAGTCAATGTTTGTCCAATTTCCGCCCAAAATCGCCAAACCGGACAACTATTCACACAACAATAATCAAAAAGATACGTTGTAGTTACCTATTTCATCACTGACCTTATTATCCTCTCCGATGCATGTCCATCGCCAAATGGGTTTTTAAGCTCACCTGGCTGGAATTCAAAAGCTTTGTACATCGCATTTAATACGCCATCTGTCTGTGTGCCAGCAAGGACACCGAACCCGCTCTCAATGAGTTCCGGCCTTTCCGTTGTCTCCCTGCATACAACAACGAATTTGCCGAACGTTGGTGCTTCTTCTTGAATTCCACCGCTGTCAGTTGCAACAAATTTTGCTCCTTTAAGCAACGCAGTGAGCTGCACGTAGTCAACCGGCTCGGTCAACTTCGCATATTTACATCCGTCAAGTTCTGAGTATACAATCTCCCTCACCTTTGGATTCTTGTGAACAGGAAAGACGAGGTGTATCTTCTCGCTTTCAGCAAACTTTCTCAACGCTTTCAATATATTCCTCATTCTCTCCCCTATATTCTCTCTCCTGTGCAATGTGACCAAGAAATAATCTCCATCTTCAAATATCCTCTTTCTCTCTTTATCCAAATCGAAATGCTCGACAACATACATCTGCGCATCTATAACAGTATTCCCCGTCACCAATATCCTGCTTTCATCGAAACCTTCCTTCAAAAGTGTCGCTTTTGACTTTTCCGTTGGTGCAAACATCTTCTCTGAAACTTGGTCAATCACCCTTCTGTTCATCTCTTCCGGGAACGGGTCGTACAAATCACCGCTCCTCAAACCTGCCTCTATATGCCCCACCTTAACACCCTTATTGAAAGACGCAAGGGCTGCTGCCATAGCCGTCGTCGTATCGCCTTGGACGAATATCCAGTCGTACTTTCGCTCTTTGAAAAGCTCTTCAAAACCGTGGACTACTTTGTACATAACGTCGTTGAGTGTCTGATTAGCAGTCATGATGTTCATATCTATATCAGACTCAACGCCGAATATCCCCTTCATCATATCGACCATTTCCCTGTGCTGGCCCGTGCAGATGAAATCTGTATCTACACCAAGTTCCTTCGCTTTCAAATAAACCGTCGCAACCTTGATTATCTCGGGCCTCGTCCCAAACACTATCCCTATACGCACTACCATCCCACCTTTACAAATAATCTTTTGAAATCTAAAATTATTCTACCATACAAAACCATCTATTCAATTGCTAAACCTCTTCCTTGCATACTGCTCAAAAATCGGATCAACTATCTCATACCTGCCCCTTCCAAGCTTTTCCACAATCCCATACTCAGAAAGCTTTTTCAAAATCTTGCTCAGTACCGATGAACTTGGAATACCGTATCGCTCTAACGTCTCAGATGAGAACAAATCGCTCGACTGTTCTGCGATTAACTTAAGTGCGTTTTTTACATACTTGTACCCAAGGGTTTCAATTAACACATCGTAGTTGTAAGATTCCTTCTCGACAATCTCATAAAACGCATGCTCCACATCATCAAAACTCACCTTTCCATCAGCCCTGTTCCACAACTCGTATCCAAACAGTTGCAAATAATACGCATGTCCCTTCGTCCTGGCATAAACTTCTTTTGCCAAATCAGGAGAAATAACCTTCCCTGTTCTTCCGAACTGCCTCACAAGATATTCAACACAATCGTTTTCTGGCAATAACGAATTCAAATCGAATCTCAGACATGAATGGTACAATATGCCAGAACTTTCAAAAAACAACTGCTCGAGCATGTGCTTGAAAGAACCGGAGAAGATAAACACAACGTTCTCCCTGGACTGCAAATAACTCCTCAAACTCTCCGCCAAATTCTTGTGGATATTCTTGTAGGCTTGGAACTCGTCCAAGATAACGACCAGCCGCTCATTGAGCTCTCTTTGCGCTTTGTTCAGCAATTCGTACAATCCGTTGAGAAGCGCTTCATCGTCAACTTCCTTCGAAAAAGAAATTCCGACAAGACCAAGATTAAGCTCAATACTGAAAGGTAAACTTTTCAGATAATTCACAACAAACGCCATCAAATCCGTCCTTCGCAAAATCTCAAAAATCTGTCTAACTAATGCACTAACAAACCCATTAACCGAATAAACTCCGAACAAATCAACGTAAAGACAACTAAACCCGCTCTCTACAGAAAATTTCTGCAAAAACCACGTCTTTCCAAACCTGCGAGGTGCGATAACCACAACATTATTCCCGCTCTTGACACCTTCGAGAAGATCACAGTATTCATCTACTCTATCAACAAAACTCTCCGGACTGTACGCCCTTCCGATTTTAAAAGGATTCATCAGCATTCCCTCCCGCTTAAACAAATTTCCAATAAGATGTATCCACATGTTAATAAACTTAAGTAGATACATATCTTTGGAATACGAATTCAACCTCCCTTGACACGGGAGAATTTTTTTTGCTATAATTAGTATACATTTGTATACATATTTGAAAACCCAACACCTCAAGAATAAAGAGAAAAAGAAAGCATAAAGCCGTGGGGGGATTAATGTGGAAATTGCCAAAAGTATTGAAGACTTAGAACCACAAGCAGCGGTTGACAACTGTGCAGAAAGCACAAGAAAGTGGCACGAAAAGGTTCTCAGCTATGCGCACCTTGTGCGCAGATGGACGAGCTATTTCTGGAAAATCAACAAAGCGTACCTATACTCATATGAAGATTTAGAACAGACCATATGGTACATACTAATGGTTGGATTGCAAGAATTCGACGGTAGGGGAGATGAGGAACAATTCCTTAACTGGTATATCAGAAACAAAATTGTTTCTGTAATCATGTACGGCAAAAAACCTCCAAAATGTGTACATTCACCATTCACACCTATAAGGTTCGACTACGTCTCGCCGGATGATTTAGCCGAAGTAAACGAACTATTTTACTCGGATTTGGATGGGGAATAAGAAAAGCATACTTAAGGAGAATGCCTCCGCAAAATTTTGCGGAGGCTTTTTTATTTGCCTTTATTTAAGCCGTTTTAGAAATCCGATATTTTGTTACATATTTATCAAGTGCGGAAATTCGCATACATAATATGTTTTTTGCACATCGTTGACAATTTTGTAATTTTAGTATATAATTAGTAACCGGTCCGACTCTGCTCCTAAGAAAGGGGTGGTATTGATGAAAGTATGTATCATAGGAGGCGGTAATGGCGGTCAGGCGCTTGCTGGAGTACTTGCTTTAAGAGGATTTGATGTCTCATTGTACAACAGAAGTGAGCAAAGAATTGAAAGGATTATAAAAACCAAAAAAATTGAGTTGCAAGGTTCTATATCAGGCATAACTTATATTTCCTTCGCTACAACAGACCTAAGAGAAGCAATATCAGGCAGGCAGTTACTTTTGGTAGTGCTTCCCGCTTTTGCCCACAGAGAGATTGCCTTAAAGTTAGCCCCATATTTAGAAGACGGACAGATAATAATCTTGAACCCAGGCAGGACCGCTGGTGCTTTGGAGTTCTACACTGCTTTGAAGCAATTTGGTGTTGATAAAGACATCACAGTAGCAGAGGCTCAGACGTTCCTCTTCGCTTCACGCATAACCGGTCCGGGAGTTGTAAAGATATTTGGAGTTAAGAATGCCGTGCCAGTTGCCGCACTTCCCGCTCAGAAAAATACTATACTCAAAGATGCAATTGAAAAAGTGCTTCCGGAATTCAGAATTGTTCCAAACACGCTTCACACTTCTTTTGCAAACATAGGGGCTGTTTTCCATCCTGCAAGCGTCTTGCTGAACGCTGGATGGATTGAATCAACATCGGGTGATTTTGAATTTTACACAAACGGGATATCGCCGAGTGTAGCTAAAGTTTTACAGGCGATTGATGATGAAAGATGTGCGGTTGCCAAATCTTTTGGATTAGAAACCATGAGTGCACTCGAGTGGCTCAAATATGCTTACAGTGTGGAGGGGGAAGACCTATACGAAGCGTTGCAACTGAACAAAGCTTACAAGGGTATAAAGGCACCAAGTTCGATTGATAACCGCTACATACTCGAGGACGTGCCAATGAGCTTAGTGCCGATTTCAGAATTCGGCAAAGTTACAGGCGTTCGAACACCAACAATAGACACGATTATTTCATTAGCATCAGTAATGCTGGGACGTGATTTCAGAAAAGAGGGTCGCACGCTTGAAAAACTTGGACTTCTCGGCAAGAGTCCAGAAGAAGTTAAAAGGATCATGGAGGTGGGAATATGAGAATTTTGGGCGCTGCGATAGGAAGTTGCGTTCACAACGCCGGGTTATTCAACTTCCTCCGATTAGCAGAAGACAATGGGTACGAGACTATATATCTCGGTTCTGCAGTACCTCTGGAAGTCTTGGTGAAAGCTATAGAAGAAGAAAATCCGGATATAGTCGCGCTAAGTTACAGACTCGGCGCAGAACCATTGCGAAAACTCTTAAGAAAACTTGAAAAGATGCTCAAGAAAAGAAAATTGTTAGACAAACTATACATTTTCGGTGGGACGTATGAAACTGGAAAGGTAGCTAAAGAATTCAGATTTATCAAGCACGTATTCGACGGAACTGAAGAGCTTGAAGACGTAGTCATGTTCCTGAGAGGAACCGTTCGTGCAGAGTTTTTGGATGTAACCTATCCACAAACCTTATCTGAACGTGTGAAGTTCAAAGCACCGTTCCCATTGATAAGGCATCACATAGGTTTGCAAACATTAGAAGAGACTGAGGAAGAAATCAGAAAACTTGCTGAATCGGGACAACTTGACATTATCTCAATTGCGCCTGATCAGAATTGTCAACAGTACTTTTTCGAACCTGAGAAGATGGACCCGGCACAAGATGGCGCTGGCGGTGTGCCAATAAGGAAAAGGGAAGATTTCGTGAGGCTGTACGAAGCGTCAAGAAGAGGTAATTATCCACTAGTACGCTGTTATTCAGGCACAACGCACTTGCTTGAATTCTCAAAATTACTGAAAGAGACTATTAACAACGCTTGGGCAGCTATACCATTGATGTGGTATAGTGACCTCGACAGGCGTTCAGACAGACCGCTTAGGGAAGCGATAAAAGAAAATATGAAAGCCATAAGGTGGAATGCAAAGCACGGCGTACCTGTTGAAATCAACGATCCGCACCAATGGGCTTTGAGATATGCTCACGATGCAGTCGAAGTTGCAATGACTTACATAACAGCTTTTGTAGCAAAAAAATTAGGCGTTAGAGACTATGTCCAGCAATTCATGCTCGAAACACCGAACGGTTATTCACCAAAAGGAGACCTTGCGAAAAACCTTGCTAAACGCGAGCTTATAGAACCGCTCCAAGACGAGAACTTCAAAATCTACAGAATGATTCGCACCGGTTTGATGTCGATGCCATCGGACCCGCACGCAGCGATGGCTCAACTCAGTGTTTCAATGTACTACGGTTGGGCATTAGAGCCTCACATAGTTCACGTTGTAGCTTACTCAGAAGCAATCCAGAGAGCCACAGCCAAAGAGATAATCGAAAGCGTGAAAATGGCAAAGCGTGCGATAAGCCTTGCGATGCGTGGCACACCTGACCCACTTGCCGACAGATGGGTCAGAAGAGAAAAGAACAGAATAATGCAAGAAGCGATGGCAATAATCGAAGCTATAAAAGAACTCAAAGGCGGAAGCGAAGATGCATTAGCCGACCCCGATACGCTTTATGAAGCAGTAAGACTTGGCATCTTAGACGCTCCTGCACTTAAGAGCTTCTCAGTCGCAAAAGGCGAAGTAAAAGTAAAGATTATCGACGGCATAGCCCGTTCTGTTGATGAATTCGGCAGGCCATTACCTGAAGAAGTCAGGCTTGAGAATATCCTTTCGGAGGTGGCTGACGTTGAAAATAGCGATAGCATATGACAAATCAAATCTCGACAACGAGCGCTGGAAGATGGTCCAATCAGTCTCTGAAGCGCTTTCAAAAAAATACGATGCAGAACCAGTCGCCTTTGAAGATAACTTCTGCGAAAAGGTAAAAAAATACGATGCCGTTTTCAACCTCTCAACGGCATACAAACAGATGCACGTACCCGCAATACTTGAAGTATTGAAAATCCCATTCACCGGCTCGTCAGCTGCCGCTCATGCACTGTGCATCGACAAGCTTAAAACCAAAATAATTCTCAAACACTTCGGCATTCCAACGCCTGACTTCATTTCAGTTGACTTAGATGAAGAAGTCCCTGAAATAGATTTTTATCCAGCAATCGTCAAACCGGTGAAAGAAGGGAGTGCAAAAGGCATATACGCCGATTCTGTTGTGCATAACCACGAAGAGTTGAAAGAAAAGGTTCTGAGAGTACACAAAGAGTTTGAACAACCAGCTTTGGTTGAACAATTTATCGAAGGAGACAGAGAATACAGCATAGGAATAGTCGGCAGTAAAGTCTTGCCAATACTCGAGATAGACTTCTCATCGCTACCGGAAGGGCTCGAAAGATTCTATTCACATCGTGTCAAACACGAATACGGAGAACAGACAACCTACATCTGCCCAGCGCAACTCACGGAAGAACTGAAAGCACAAATCGAACACTACGCATTGAAATCATTCAAAGTCCTCGGGCTTAGAAACTACGCTCGAATGGATTTAAGAGTAAAAGATGGCAAAATATACTTCTTGGAAGCAAACTCATTGCCAATGCTCACGCCAAACTATTCAGACATAATCAAAATGGCGCAGGCTGCAGGTTATACATACGACGAATTCATACTTACCATCTTCGAAGACGCGTTGAGAAAATAACTAAAGACAATTTTGAAAACACGGGCGCCCCCTCCTCCTTATCCTCCGCCCGTGTTTTTTAGTTAAATAGATTCTGACACGTGTCATCCTATACCAAAAAATCGTCTTTAACAAACCTTCCTTCTTCACTGTCATTGTAAAGAACCTGCCAATTCGAATTGGTAGGAATTTATAAAGTGGACTTTACAAAAACCAACCAAGTGTGATAACAGTCCTACAAAACCCGCCAATTTGTAGCATCAATAAATCCTCGAATCAAAACAATGCCTTTCCTAAGAATAGAAAAACGAGAGTATTCTTACCACAAATCGTGATGCATCATTGACACAAGATGATGCATCAGCCAACATAAATGATGCATCAATTTTGTATGGACAACCCACACTACATTGGTTTTGTCTGTCCTAATGATCAAGCTTTTTATTTCTACTTTTTCTCCCTAACCAAACAAAACACCAAGGATGCACTATGTAAGCACTCGTTGCGCAATTTTCGGCGTATTGACCTGTCCATAGGTCAAAAACTGCAAAACTTGACCTTTGCGCAGGTCATTTTTCACTGCCACTGTGAACCAGAAAAATCATTTCTGGCTTAGAAAATTTATAAATAAATAATCTTCAGCAATCGTTTCACGTTGAAACGATTTTTGCATAAAATCGTTCTATAACAAAACGAAAATCGAGAAAATTTATAAATTCTGTTCTGCAATGAAACGAAATCTTGGCAAATTCGTTCTGACGCAGAACGATTTACAATATGAGGACGAGCAAATTGAGAGGAACTTATAGGGGAAAACTTACTCTCAAATCGGTGGTGATGGAGGCTACAACCCGCTCAGGATGTTTTTAAGCTTTTCCAAAGCATCTTTCGATTCCCTAAGAAATGTCAAAATCACCCAGTCGTGGAACAAGCCGTCGTACTCGAAATAATTGCATAAAACCCGTTGTTCTCTAAGCTTATCTCTCAGCTTTCGTGCATCTGGATTGAGGATATCGTGTGTACCCGTGAAGATACTCACCGGAACAAAATCTTTGAAATCCCCATAAATTGGACTAACGTGCCAATCTTTCAAATCCAGCCCTGTGGCGTACTTCTCAGCTGCTGCTTTCAAACCCTTGACTGTCAAAATCACATCCTTACTCTCAACATTCGCAATCTCGGGATTCTCCATACTCACATCAACCCATGGCGAGAAGAGAACAATGTGCTCAGGTAATTTTTTATTCCCATCTTTCAACTTCTGAGCAAATCCAAGCGCCAATCCCCCGCCTGCTGAATCGCCGATGAAAACAAATTTCTTGTCTGAATATTTCTCGAGCAGCATTCCATAAAGCTTATCCACAAACTCGTAAGTTTCTCTCCACGTATTCTCAGGCGCAAGCGGATAATCCGGAACAACGACAAGTGCGTTCAACTTATCAACTAATTTTCCAACCAAATCCCAGTGCATTTTAGTTATATTGCCAACATACGCCCCACCATGCAAAAAAAGAACCACAGCACGTGGTTCTGAAATCTTCGGTGTAACTGCCCATACACAACCGGCCAAGCAGAGTAAATTCTTCTATGCTGAATTTTCTAAATAACTTCTTCATCGGCTTGGCAGGTTCCCTCTTCAACGAACCGTCAGCTATTCTCTTTTCAATGATATACTTAAATCTAAACGACCTTAGGAAAAACTGAATAGTTGATGTTTCAAAACTCGCCATAGTTTCAGTTACTCCTAATCTTTAAACACGAACTCTAAGAACTCTCCTTCCTTCTCTTCATCCCATACAAAAAGGTGCTTGCATTTCTCTACATTCTGCCTGTAATACTCATAGTTTTCAAACGCATCAAGTATCTTTTTCACCGAACCTTCCACATCACTTGGGTCAATCACAACACCAATTCCGTACTTCTCCACCAGTTTCACCATAGAGACGAACGTATTTTTGACTATTACTGGCGTTCCTGCAGCGATTGAATCGTAGAACTTATTTGGCAGCGAGAAGATGTCGTTCTTGTAAGTCTCATTTCCTGTAGTCGAGAAAGATATAAGGCTGAACATCGACTTTGAAAGCTCCATCATCATCTGCTCGTACGGCAGAAAGCTCGTGTATTCGTGCGGGATGTCTTTGAAAATGTCGGAATTAATACCAATGACCTTGAACTTGATTTCTAAATCATTCAGCTTTCTTAATATTTCTTTCTCTTTGGATATGCCTCTTTGAATCTTTCCCACAAAGACAATTTCCTTACGCTTCTCGGTCGGCTCAACTGATAAACTTGCGTAATTTGGAAGAACAAGTGCCGGTTTCCTGAATTCAACTTTTTCGAAGATGTCGCTCATCGTCTCTTCGGAAACGAAAATCAACTTGTCAGATAGCTCTATCTGCTTCTTGAAGAAGTTCCAAGCTATCTTTTCAATTATTCTCTTGGAAAATCCCAAAATAGAACAGTGGACAAAAAGGCTGAGTGAGGTTTTATATGATTAGAATTCAAAATATATACTATATGCTTGCTTATGCTTTTCATGTCTTAAATGAAGAAGGCTATAAACAAGTAGCAACTGAAGATTTCGAATATACTTCTGATTTATTTGCAGCAATTCTTTCCAAAGGTATCGCCAGCCAAATCAAAAGGGGATTAAGTAGGGAGTATATCAGCAAAACAGAAGCCGTTATTTCACCTGCAGGTAAAATCAATGTCTCAGCCTCCATTGTACAGAATTCCATGCTTAAAAAGAAACTGGTCTGTGATTATGATGAGTTTACAGAAAACAGTTACTTGAATAAAATACTCAAAACCACTGCAATGCTTTTGATACGCTGTCCGGAAGTATCAACGCAGCATAAAAAAGCCTTAAGGAAAACAATGCTTTATTTCAGTAATGTTGATGAAATAAATCCGCGCAGAATTCAATGGTCGAGTATCAGATACCATAGGAATAATGCCACCTATAAAATGCTGCTGAATATCTGCTATCTAGTTATCGAAGGTATGCTAATGACCGAGCAGGACGGTTCCCGAAAGTTGGCCCGCTATGTAGACGACCAGCATATGCACAGGCTTTATGAAAAATTTGTGTTGGAATATTATCGTAGGCATTATCCCCAGTTTAATGCTTCATCCACCATTATTGACTGGGATGTCGACGGTGGAGAAATAGAATATTTACCTACTATGAAATCAGATATAACTCTTCGATATCGGGGCAAAACACTCATTATAGACACAAAATACTATGAGAAGACCATGCAGATAAACAGCTTGTTCAACAGCCAAACAATCCATTCTCACAATTTGTATCAGATATTTACTTATGTAAAAAACATGGATTTAGCTCGTTCGGGAAATATAAGCGGCCTTTTGCTTTATGCCAAAACTGATGAAGATATTGTACCGGACAACGATTATATTATCGGCGGTAATCGTATTAGCGTTAAAACTTTGGACTTGAATACTGACTTTTCCAACATATCAAAACAGTTGAACGCAATAGTAGAAAAGATGTTAATATAATCATGTGTTTTATCGCATAAAGATAATAAGCAGTAATACATCTATCCTGTATCCTCAACCCCCTGTAAAAAAGGGTGTTATCTAATCTGGTAACTCAACTATGAATTTTCAGGGCGGTTGATATGTTCCCACAAACAATAAAATTAATGGTTCCCTGACATTGCCACATCCGGCAGATCGGCCTCGAGAAAAGCTAAATGTCTGGAAACCCTTTATTTACAAGCTTTTTAGTTCTTTATTTCTTAACCCTTGACATCAATGTGACGCACTCAACATGATACGTCTGTGGGAACATATCAAATGGCTGAACAGAAAGTATGTTGTAGTGTTCTTTTAAGATAGCCAAGTCCCTTGCAAGTGTTGACGGATCGCAAGAGATATATGCTATTTTCTCAGGTCTGACTCTTATTATATGCTCGCATACAGACTTCCCAGCGCCTCCCCTTGGTGGGTCAAGCACGATTACGTCTGCACTGCCATCGTAGGAACGAATGAATTCTTCAACATCCATTTCTTCGAATTTCACATTTCTTAAATTGTTTATATTGGCATTTGCTCTTCCAGCTTTGACTGCAATATGCGAACTTTCAACAGCGACAACATATTTTGAAAGCATCGCTAACCTCATTGTAAACGTCCCTACTCCTGCGTATAAATCTAAGACCTTTTCGTTACCTTTTAGGTCAAGCTGCTTAGTGACATATTCTATCATTTTTGCTGCTATATGATAATTGTTTTGGAAGAAAGCGGTTGGTGGAATCTGGAATTTTTCATAATCCATCTCCACTTCCAAAACGCCTGAACCATAAAGTGTTTTATACGGTCCTCTTAAAACTACGCTGTCGGAAGAGTTCATAACATGGATAATAGAGTTTACTTGTGGAACTCTTCTAAGTAGTTCAGCACGTATAAATTTTGCCTCATCAAACCTTTCAGTTCGTGTCACAAATATTGCCATAGTTTGATTATTTGAATGGGAATACCTCATAACCAAATGCTTAAGCATACCAGAACCCGTTCTCGGATTGTAAATCTTAGCTTTGCTCAATTCAACAATTTCAGGCGCGACTTCGAGCACCTTGTTAAATGAAGAAGGCGAAATAGGACATTCCTTTATATTTATTACCTTGTTGCTATTTCTCATTTTCAATCCCAGTATAACTCCTTCAGTATTGCTGTAAAAAAACGCAAATTCCATTTTATTCCTGTATCCGAATTCTAAATCACTTGGAATAGTTGGATTTACATCGACATCAATCTTTCCTATCCGTTTCAACTGTTCCTTTACAACCAGGGTCTTTAATTCAAGTTGCTTTTCGTACTTGACGTCCATCATCTGACATCCGCCACAAATACCGTAATATTTACACCTAGGTGTTCTTCGAAACTCTGACTTTTCAAGTAAAGTTTTCAACCTTCCAAAAGCCACATCAGATTTTTCTTGCACGACTTCTATTTCAGCCAAATCACCCGGATATGTCCCCTCAACAAAAACCAATTTACCACCGGGCAGTTTTCCAATACCGTACCCTCCGTAAGCGTACCTTTCTATGTAAACTGTGTAAAGTTGCTCAGCGGATTCGCTTTCCTTGTAAAAGTCCTTGTCAGTCATACCAATCTTCCTCCTGCTTTATCGTGTCTAAGTACTTCTTAACTAATTTTAACACACAGATTATTTTGTATCAAATTTTTGGACGAGTCCGAAATATATCGAAGCTACAAAAGCTACCGGTATGGCGAGCCCAAGTGACAAAACCACATTGTTACCAAATACAGAGTTATAACCTGTTGCTATGAAATCTCCCAATGACCATGCAAAACCCATAGCAACAGATGATGCTAATGCCTTTCTGTTTGGTAATATTTTCTGTGCTTGAACAACATTTGCTGACATGAGCAAAAATCCAAAAAAGTCAAAAAGGACAAAGGAAATGAAAATTGGTAAAACACTTTTACTAGATATTAGCCAGAGTATCGCTAACCCCATACCTATGAATGCTACCAAATCTTGTTTCTTTGCACCTATTTTTTCCATTAAGACAACTCCTAAGTAGTTTGCAAAGACACCTGCTATCATTCCACTTGTTATCAACAAACCTGAGAGAGAGATTGAATACGAACGTATTTTTGTAACATATATCGGTGTATAAGCGTGAACAACGGACATTAAGAAACTTCGCACCATAACAACTAATAATATAGGGAGTAGTTTTGCAACCTCTCTTAAGTCGAATTTTGAGTTGTGCACAGTCCTGTTTGGAATATTAAGTCTGAGTAAGAAACTGGCTAAAATAAATGCCGGTAGTGATACAACCCAAAGTGATTCTATCGGAAAATGTGATACATAAAGGGATATAAAAACAGGTCCGAGTGCAGCACCAATTGTTCCTGCAATAGAGAAGAATGCAACACTCCGACCACCAACCTCGCCAGCCATAGAAGCACCTAAAGGATGAAAGGCAGAGTTTGCAATTCTAACAACAAAAACCGCGGATATGAACATCCAAAAGTTTGTGGAAATACCTATCAGTGATACACCTATCGCTTCCAAAACATACATTGTAAAGAGCAAACTCTTGGTGTATTTGACTCTGTCAAAAAAGAATCCAAAGAATATCTGCAAAAGGCTAGCTATCGCTGATGATAATGCCAAAAAAGAGGTAAGTATGCGAATTTCTATTGGAAATTTCTGGATAATGAACGGTCCCAAGGGATTGAAGAAAGAAACGTAAAAGTCTAAAAAGAAGTGTGAAAATATTGAAAGTAGCGACATTAAATTAAACCCCATAAAATTTTTACACTCCTTTCTAGGTTCTTGTTTATCACTTTTAGTCATTTAAAAGTTTGTCATGCGAACAATTTAAATTTCGTTACTTATTCTATCACACATGCCATATTCTCACAATATGACAAATGTGGTAAAATAATTTAAACAGGAAAGTGGGAGGTATTCGGATGAAGGGTATTCACAAGTTATTAACAGGCGAATGGGTTGATCCAATTACGAGACTTCCAAATCAGGAGTTCGTAAAAAACGTATTTGAAGAACTTAGGCAAAGCAATGAAAAATTTTATGTTTTGCACATCACACTGAAATTTCAAGCTAGCACCGAAGATTTAAGAAATTTTGTGCTCTCTAGAGTTTCTTCTGTTATAAAACACAGTGTGAGGATACCCAAGGATTTTGTTTGCAAACTTGAAGGGAACGATTTTTGTATAGTTCTCCACGGGGTAGGAGAAAATGAGGTCATGAAGATTTCTAATAGAATAAAGGATTCTTTGCACTACCTTCTGTTAACCTACGGTTCAGAGAGAATACAGATAGATTGTGACATAGAAATAAGTGCTATCGGAGGTGTCAAGGATGGAGATAGGAACGCGATATGACCCAACAAATATTGAGATGAAGTGGTACAAAAAGTGGCTTGAAAAAGGTTATTTTACGCCAAAGGGGAGTGGTCCAAAGTACTCAATTGTTATTCCACCGCCAAATATCACGGGCAGAATTCACATGGGACATGCCCTTAATATCACTATTCAAGATATTTTAAGTCGTTACAAGCGCATGCAAGGTTTCGACGTACTATGGCTTCCTGGTGAAGACCACGCAGGTATTGCAACGCAAACAGCTGTTGAGAAATACATTGCTACTCAGGGCAAAAGTAGGAGAGACTTTACTCGAGAAGAGTTCTTAAGGATTGTATGGGATTGGGCAAATAAATACAGAGAAGAGATAAAAAAGCAAATAATGTCAATTGGTGCGTCCGTTGACTGGACTCGTGAACGTTTCACGCTAGATGAAGGTTTGTCCAAGGCAGTCAGAAAGGTTTTTGTAGAGTTATATAAGAAGGGTTTAATCTATAAAGGTAAGTACATAGTTAATTGGTGTCACAGATGTGGAACAGTGCTTTCAGATGAGGAAGTGGAATATCACGAGGAAGAGGGAGCTCTTTACTATATCAAATATCCAATCAAAGGCGAAGAGGATTATTTGGTGATAGCTACCACAAGACCTGAAACTATGCTTGGTGATACCGCTGTTGCAGTTCATCCGTCAGATGAGAGATACAAAAATTACGTAGGAAAGACTGCGATATTGCCGTTAGTTGGAAGAGAGTTACCAATCATAGCTGACAGTTACGTTGACCCATCGTTTGGGACTGGTGCACTGAAGGTAACACCAGCGCACGATCCAAACGACTATCTCATAGGTCAAAGGCATAACTTGCCGTTTGTTGATATATTCGACGAAAATATTGTTATCAACGAAAATGGTGGTAAATTCAAGGGATTAACCGCATCTGAAGCAAGGAAGGCGGTCATTGCTGAGTTGGAAGCGCAGGGATACCTTGTAAAGATTGAAAAGATTAAACACTCAGTCGGACATTGTTACAGATGTGACACTGTTGTAGAACCAAGGTTGATGGACCAATGGTTTGTGAGTATGAAACCACTGGCAAAGAGAGCGATAGAAGCTGTTGAAAATGACGAAGTCAGGTTCATTCCTGAAAGATGGAAGAAAGTTTATCTAAATTGGATGTATGAAATCAGAGATTGGTGTATAAGCAGACAACTTTGGTGGGGACACAGGATTCCTGTCTGGCAATGTCAAGATTGTGGACATTACAACGTTTCAGAAGATGAACCGAAGGTTTGTGAAAAATGTGGTAGCGCAAATCTAAGACAAGACGAAGATGTACTTGACACGTGGTTCAGCTCAGCACTTTGGCCATTTAGTACAATGGGCTGGCCTGAGGAGACAGAAGACTTGAAACGATACTATCCAACCGATGTTTTAGTCACAGGTTTTGACATTATCTTCTTCTGGGTTGCAAGAATGATAATGATGGGCTATGAATTCATGAAGGAAAAACCGTTCAGTGAAGTGTATATACACCAACTTGTAAGAGATAAATACGGTAGAAAGATGAGCAAGTCTCTTGGAAACGGAATCGATCCGCTCGAAGTTATTGATGAATATGGTGCCGATCCTATGAGGTTTACACTTGCTATCCTTGCCGCACAAGGAAGGGACCTAAAACTTGATGTACGATTCTTTGATACATACAAGAAATTTGCTAATAAGATATGGAACGCCTCTCGATTCGTATTCATGAACCTTGATGACTTTGAAAAGATGGAAATTCAGAAAGAGCACCTGAAATTGTCAGATAAATGGATTCTCTCGAGGCTACAGAAAACGATTAAAAAAGTGACAGAGGCACTTGATAACTATGATTTCAATATAGCGGCGGGAGAAATTTATAACTTCTTCTGGGATGAACTCTGCGACTGGTATATCGAGGCTGTAAAGAATAGGCTTAAATCTGAGGACAAGAAAATTGTACAAAACGTGCTTGTTTACGTACTCGATATGAGCTTAAGACTGTTGCATCCATTTATGCCGTTCTTGACGGAGGAATTGTGGACAAAACTTCCAACTGCTGGTGAATCAATAGTTGTTGCTCCCTGGCCAAAGGTAGCAGAGGAATATGTTGACGAAACTGCCGAGAAGAGATTCGAAGAAATAATGGCTCTCATTAGAGGCGTCAGAAATGTTAGAGCCGAAGTAAATGTTCCGCAATCAACAAAAGTAGATCTCTTTATCAAAGGAATGCTAAATGAAGAAGAGCAAGAATATATAAGATTCCTTGGCAATGTTTCAAACATTCAGTTTACAGAATCAAGACCAAAGCTTTGTGCAACAGCTTACGTGTCATTAAACTTAGAAGCTTATGTTTCTCTTGGTGAGCTCATCGATGTGAATGCGGAAGTTCAAAGGCTCAAGAAAAAGGTTGAAAAGCTGAAGGTAGATTTAGAAAAATTTGCAAAGAAACTGGAAGATGAAAACTTCATTAAGAATGCTCCTGAGGATATCGTTGAAGAAACAAAAGAAAAGAAAAGAACATTCTTAGAACAAATAAACAGGATTGAACAAATAATTTCTGACCTGGAGGCTCAGGGATGATTTCCGCAACATTTTTAGACACTCTAAAATATCTATACTTCACACGGCCTTACAACACAATGAAGCTTGGTTTGTTCAGAATAGAAAATCTCCTCTCCAGAATGGGTAACCCCCATTCTGGAGTTAAATATTTCCATGTGACTGGTTCGAATGGAAAGGGAAGTGTCACAACTTTTCTTGAATACTTGACATATCACCATGGGCATAATGTAACGGGATTTTACTCACCACACTTATCAACAATCCTTGAACGGTTCCACTACAACACACAGAATATAAGTCAACAAGAATTTGTAGAAGCAGCACTTGAGGTTAAAAAACATGCGGAAGAGATGGATAAACTTGGCGAAGAATTCTCTCCAAGTTTCTTTGAATATATGACTGCTATGTATTTTTACATAACAAAAAAGAAAAACGCAGAATACGGGAGTGTTGAAGTTGGCTTGGGTGGAAGATTCGATTCAACAAATGTTATAATACCAGAAGTTTCTATAATATGCACTGTTTCCTTAGAACACACGAACGTGCTTGGTAACACTGTTGAGAAAATTGCCTTTGAAAAAGCCGGAATCATAAAAGAGCAGAAGCCTGTCGTGGTTGGTTTAATGGCAGATTCGGCATTACAAGTTATAAAGCAAACTGCCAAACAGAAAAATTCTAAGGTATACGAATACGGAAAAGATTTTTATGTGGAACCTGTCCGATTCTCATTTAATGAAAATGTCTATAACTACTACGGTAATACAACCATCAAAGGTATAAAAGTTCGGTTGAATGGGAAGCACCAGCTATACAACGTTGGACTGGCGTTAAAAGCTTTTGAAACTACGCACAGAATTGATGAAAAAGCTGTAAAAAAAGCATTTGAAGAAGCATTTATACCCGGCAGATTTGAAATGATCAATGGAGTAATATTGGATGGTTCGCATAATCCACAAGCCGCTGAAAAATTTGCTGAAAATCTGGATTTATACTTTCATGAAAAAAGGAAAGCAGCGGTTTTTGGTATAGTAGATGACAAAGATAAAGAGGGCGTGCTAAAAGTAATTGCTCCGAAATTCGATCTAATAATAGTCACAAAGCCACCTTCAAAAAGGGCCGAAAAAGTAGCTGAAACCTACGAAATTGCGAAGAGATATAATCCAAACGTGATTCTTGAACCAGACTATATTAGAGCCGTCGACTTGCTAAAAGAAACAGATGAAGATGTTAAATTTGTGACTGGTTCATTTTATCTGGTTGGGTATGTTCGTGATTATCTACTGAATGGAAAGATAAGCGAAGAACTAACGATAGGAGGTGCTTAAGTGTTGGTGAGCCAAGAAAAAAGTGAAATTAGCTTAATCAAAGATCTACTTGTGTTACTCGAAAAGAAAGAAGCAATTGAACCCGTTGTGCTTAACATGAGTAAAACAAGACTCTTAACTGACTATTTTGTCATTTGCACGGCGAACAGTAATATACATATGAAAAGCCTTAGAGATGAGGTTGTTGAGTTCTTCAATGAAAAAGGTAAAGAAATTATCTATTACGACCGAGGAGAAGGTTACGATTGGATTCTTATTGATGCCGGCGATATCGTGGTCCACATATTCACCAAAAGTGCACGAGAGTTCTACGACCTAGAGCATCTATGGATTGATGCAGAAAGGGTTGTTTTTTAATGCTTTTGAAGAATGGTAAAGCTCTTATTGGATTAGAACTTAGAAATTGTGATATCAGAATAGAGAACGGAATGATAAAAGAAATATCTGAAAACTTGGTTCCATTAGATAATGAAGATGTCATTGACCTAACAGGGAAGATAATTACTCCTGGTTTTGTTAACACTCACACCCATGTTGCTATGTCTTTACTCAGAGGATATGCGGAAGACCTTCCGTTCAAAGAGTGGCTCTTTGGTAAAATACTTCCAGCTGAAGAAAGACTCACGCCCGAAGCCGTTTATTACGGTTCGCTAGTCTCTATGATGGAAATGGCGGCGCATGGTGTTGTTGCCTTTTGCGATATGTATTTCCATGAAGATATGGTAGCAAAAGCTGTGGCTGATTTTGGTTTGAAGGCATTGCTGACCAGAGGGCTTGTTGACACTGGTGGGGATGACAACGGTAGACTTGAAGAAAATTTGAAATTATTCAGAAAGTGGAATGAATATGAGGATAGAATCTACATTGGACTTGGTCCACATGCTCCTTACAGCTGTTCTAAAAGTTATCTTTCAAAGATTGTAGATATCGCAAAAACAGAAGATATTCCAGTAACGATGCATTTTTTTGAAAATGCATGGGAATACGAAATGTATACTCCCAGGGAAATCATGGACATAGGATTCCACAAAGTACACTTCATTCCCGTCCATTGCACACAGTTAAAACGTGAAGATATACCTTTGCTTGAAGGCTCATATCCGTCAATAAACACAGTAAGCAATATGAAACTTGGAAACGGAATACCACCTGTCACTGAGATGCTCAAGAATGGAATTAAAATTACAATTGGAACAGACGGACCTGCAAGCAATAACTCACAAAATTTACTTTCCGATTTAAGGATTTCTGTTTTAGCTCAGAAGAGTTATTCACCCGAGAATTTCAAAGTTGAAGAGGCATTCAACGCTATAACAAGGAACGGTTATTTAGCGCTCCGTTTAACTGGTGGGACAATCGAAGTGGGGAACCCTGCCGATTTTGCGATTTTCGAAGCCTCACACATCCAGTTACAACCAATCGATAACTTTTTGAAGAACCTCATTCACGCTTACACCGATAGGGTTTATGCAACAATGGTAAATGGTAGATTCGTCTATATTAATGGCTCATATCCGACGGTTGACGTTGAGGAGGTGTTGGAAAAATTTTCGACTTTCTCGAGGATGGTTACAGGTACAGAAAGCTAAGCGTTGAATTAAAAAAGAAGTTTGGGGAAAAGGTACAAAGATTACCGCTTAACGCAGGTTTCACGTGTCCAAATAGAGAAAATGGAAGACCAGGTTGTTTTTTCTGCGATGAAACGGGTAGTGGTTTTAGCACTTTTGCAGGATTAAGTGTTAAAGAACAGTTAGAGAAAATGAAGCAGAAGTACCGAAAAAAAGGTATTAGAAAATTCATTGCGTATTTTCAAAACTATACAAACACTTACGCCCCCTTAGACGTCTTGAGACAGACCTATACAGAAGCGATAGATGAAGATGTTGTTCAACTTGATATCGCAACAAGACCAGACTGCATAAACGAAGAAATTTTAAAGATGGTTGACGAGATAAGGAAAGGTTACGGTATTCAGGTCTCTTTTGATGTAGGTTTGCAAACTGCAAATTATCATACTTTGGTTAAGATAAACAGAGGACACACGTTGGGAGAATACATTTACGCTGTGAATCTTCTGAAAAAATATGAATTTGAAGTTGTATCGCACGTAATTTTGAATTTGCCAGGAGATAATACATTAGATGTTGTAGAAAGCGCAAAGATAATTTCCGCACTTGGAGTGGATGGTGTGAAACTTCATTCGTTGTATGTTGTCGAAGGCTCCATGTTCGGTGAGATGTTTAAAGCAGGAAAATTACAGTTAGGAACTCTTGAAGAATACGTGGAGCGAGCAGTTGCTTTCCTTGAGAATCTATCGCCACGGATAGTTATTCATAGACTTGTTGCAGACCCACCTTTAACCGGTACACTTTTTGGAAACTGGGGAAGGACAAAAACCGAGATCGTTAACTTGATAGAAAATAGATTGATAGAAAAAGATACTTACCAAGGCAAAAGGGCTAAGATAATGTAAATAATCGAGTAGAAGCTGGGTAATTAGGTAATTTGCCCAACGTCCTCTCTCACACCACCGTACGCACCGTGCGATATATGGTGGTTTCTTAGTTGATTTGCGCTACTGCACACTGGCTTGTGATTCTGGAACTGTCGTTGATGGCATTAAAACTGCTTGGTTATGCCCGGGTTCCACCTCTCTTTCTCCAACGTAGCCCTTTTCGGTTCTCTGCTTTCCATCACCTTTCGGCTACTGAGCTTTGCTGATTTCTGACGATTCAGCTACTAATTACTGATTAGTTTACCAATAGGTGTATCCGTCCTGGGGTAAGAACGATAGCCTTCATCCCATTTACTTGCCACATTTACGTTCCCACTACCAAGCCCATAGCAAAACTTTTACCGCCAAGCTGTCGCTCATGCCGGGCACACAAAAAGAAAGGGTCGCCTTGCAAGGCGACCCTTTTAAACTAATGAAAACTATTATTTTTCTTTGTAGAGTATGTAGAAGTCGTTACCAGGTCTCATTGGGTTGTCATACCAACCTTTTACCCACGTTCTTTGGACACGAACACCAACTGGTTGGTAAACTGGAACACTGATACAGTTGTCAATAACGAACTTTTGAATCTGCAAGTAAAGTTTTGCCCTAACTGCTGGATCTGTTTCTGCTGCGGCTTGTTCGATGAGCTGGTCAAGGCTCTTACCGCCAAGTTCTTTTCTTGGAGTGCTTACGAATTCCTGGAATTTCTTACCTTGTCTGGTCGAGTAATCGCCTTTGCTGTGGTAGTAGGTAAATATGAAATTGTCTGGGTCTGGGAAGTCAGCAAGCCAGCCAAGTATAAACACTGGAAGTTCTCCACGCTTTGTTGCATCAAGGAATGTTGGCCATTGGAGTGGTTGAACATCTATCTTAACTTTTCCAGGTGCTGCCATTTCCATGTACATCTTTATCATTTCTGCAATTCTTTGTCTTGCAACGTTACCCTGGTTGTAAGCAACACTGAACTTGATTCCTTTCTTCAATGCTTCTCCTTTCCAAGCTTTCTGGAGATTTGCGCGCACTTCGTTCAAATTAAATTTGTAAAGTGGAAGAGTTGGGTCAAATCCAAGTAATCCTTCTGGCAACGCCGTTGGAATTCTCTTACCAAAACCTTTTAGAACATCCCTAATGAGTGCATCGTAGTTAATAGCTGCTGCAACAGCTTTTCTGGCATATACGTCGCTGAAGAAGTCAAGAGGTATTCCGTTACCGTCCAGTTTTCCACTTCCAACATACTTACTTGATGGGTTGATGGACCAGTTGAAACCAACAACTGTCACAGAGAGTGTTGGAATGTTTTCGATAATCTGAATATCCTTGTTACCTCTGAGTTGGTCGAGGTATTCAGGAACAACAGCTATAGAATCTGCGTCACCTTTCTCAAGCATTGCTTTTCTTGTTGACCATTCGTCAATACCCCAGATTATTACTTTCTTAAGTTTTGGAGGTTCTCTCCAGTAATTTTCATTAGCAACAAGCGTAACTTTTTGTTGTTTTCTATCCCATTCTACAAATTTGAAAGGTCCAGTACCCATTGCCCATGCATATAGTGGTGATTTTTCTTTTTGCATATCCTTGTATTTCCACCATGTATCTGGTTTTCCATCCCAAAGACCAAGTTTAACACATGTTTCTTTGTCAAGGATTGCTGCCCAGTTTGCACTTTGTGCGATGATATTGAGGAATGGACCGTATGGTCTCTTGAGCTTGATAACAACGTTGTCTCCCTGGACTTCTATTGCTGGGTCGACAACTTGTTTGTAAAAGTCTATCAGTTTTTGTTTATATTCTGGTTTTGGCTCTCCGCTTTTATCGAATATTTCACTAACTGGTTTTCCAACAAACTCTTCGAGAGCCTCATCTCTTGAGTGCACGCCAAAGATTGCATACCAAAGCATCCACATTGGACCGCCTTCTGGGTCGTAAAGAAGACCGCGTTCAAATGAGTATTCAACATCTTCTGGTGTCAATGGGTTTCCGTTGTGGAATTTTACCCCTTTCCTAATCGGGAAGATGTAAGTCTTACCACCGTCTTTTATAAGACCGTTCTTAACTGTTGGAACTTCCGTTGCTAGCCTTGGTTCAAATTCACTAACGCTTCTGCCTTTATAGGCAATAAGGTTTTCATAAACGTTGTAAAGGACTTCACCGCTTGCAGTGTCATAAGCCAGATGTGGGTCGAGTGTGTCTGGTTCACCTATGGTTGCCGACACGTAGACCGTAGGATCAAACGCAAGAAGCACTACCGCGAGGAAAACACTTAGGAATGCTACTACTACCTTTTTCACAAAAATCCCCCCTTCAAAAAGGATGTGATGAGAGACTATTAACCCGCACAGTGGGTTCAGCTATATTATACCACACATTTCAAAAAAGTTGCAATTGTTACTTTGAAGTTTTCAGTGACTTAAAGTGAAGAAAGAAAGATTACTGTAAATTACTGTAATTTTCTTTTTCAAGCTCAATATCTCTGTCGATTGGATTTACGCACCAGTCTTGCCAACGATTTTGTTTTTCAAAATTGGTTGACTTACAAATTTATATTTGGTATAATATCTTAGGCGATACAAATTTTTTTACCACGAGGAGGTTGAGTTTATGGTTCAAAAAGGTTCAATAGCTCCAGATTTTGAATTATTCGATACTAATCTACAAAAAGTGAAACTTTCCGAAATTCAAGGTAAGGTGGTTTTGGTCTTTTATCCCGGTGCATTTACGAGTGTCTGTGAAAAGGAACTTTGTACTTTCCGAGACATGCTAGCAAAATTCAACAGTTTGAATGCAACTGTGCTTGGAATCAGTGTTGATAGTCCGTTTGCTAACAAAGCATTTGCCGAGAAAAACAGACTCAATTTTAGGTTGCTCTCAGATTTTGGAGGCATTGTTGCTCGGCAATACGGTGGTGTGCATGAGAACTTTGTCGGTATTCCAAATTACACAGTTGCTAAGAGAGCTGTTTTTGTTGTTGAAAACGGACAAGTAATTTACGCTTGGGTTACCGAAGACCCAAGAATAGAACCACCGTATGACGAAATTGAAAAGGTACTTTGAAAACTATGGATAGTGTTAACTTGTAGTGATGAAAGAGTGTAAGTGTGAAAGAATGAGATTGATATTACCATTGTGCGTTTTCCAAAGATTCTTCACTACACAAAATCCTTGAATATATTTCGCTAAATTCTTCGT